>Ga0209018_1002684_pt1 | contig 12144 bp, 9 predicted proteins | sample YNPBryBLVA2012_FD_185814 | JGI IMG/M metagenome (GOLD analysis project Ga0209018, IMG submission 185814) | Anoxygenic and chlorotrophic microbial mat microbial communities from Yellowstone National Park, USA - YNP Bryant BLVA 2012 (SPAdes)... ...
AGGGTGACTTCGTTTTCGGGGTCGTGCTCCGGCGAATGCGGCCCGTTGGGGTCGAAGTTGCGGTCGCCTTCCAGCCCCTTGCCGAATACGGCGCGTACCTGCGGCACCGAAACGACCGGCTGTGCGACCTGGGGAGCGATGTAAATCGATTCAACGTTGCCCTGCCACATGGTTTTTCCTCCAGTAAAAATGGCGACGTAATACCCTTTGACGCTACTATCGGGGCGGACTATACCACAAGGGGTGGTGGTGATGAAATTCCTGATCCTGTGTTCCTCTCTGGATTTGCGGCAGCCGCTCAGCAGCACGCCGTCGTGGTGGCAGCTGATGAAGGGGCTGTACGAGGTCGGCGTCGAGGTGGTCGCTACGACCTACCAGGGTCCGGCAGTCGAGTCGCTGTGGTGGCAGGCGGCGCCGAACCCGGTGCGCTGGCAGGGCGACCTGTTCAAGGCGCTGCGGGATACCGTCCGGCGCGTGCGCGGCCCGGCCCGTCCCGTCCAGGTCGATGCAGACGCGGCGGAAAGCCTGTCGGACCGGCTGGTGCGCTATGCAGCGCAAACCCTGATCGCACCCCGCTGGCGCAACTATCTGGACCGCCTGCTCACAGACCAGCCGGACATCGCTGCGGTGCTGATTCTCACCGCGCCGCTGAACCACCTGCGCGGCGTGGCGCGCTACCTCACCGAAAAGCACCGTAAACCCGTGCTGTACTACGATGGCGACCTGCCCGCCAGCCTGCCGCAATTCCGGGGGTTCGCCAGCGGCTTTCGCATCTACCAGGGGGCCGATCTGACCGAATACGCGGCCATGCTGGGCAATTCGATCAAAGGGGTACTGTATCTGCGGCAGATGGGCGCGCGGAGCGTGCACGTCTTCCACTACGCCGCCGACCCGGCGGTGTGGTCACGGGTAGATGTGCCTGCGCAGGATATTGACGCCTTTTTCTATGGGCATGGCCAGGAATACCGCGAGCAGTGGGTGCAGGCGCTGATCGCGGCGCCGAGCCTGCGGCTGCCGCAGGCGCGCTTTGCCGTGCGGGGTACCCACCTGGGCGACCTGGGCCGTGCGGAGGCGTTGCCGTACCTCTCCTTTTCCGGGCTGCGTGAATATGTCTGCCGGGCCAAACTGAATCTGGTGATCACGCGGCAGGCGCACGCCAGCGTCTACGGCTCCAGCACGGCCCGCCCGTTCGAGCTGGCGGCGCTGGGGGCCTGCATGGTCAGCAACCCCTACGAGGGCGTGCAGGAATGGTTCGAGCCGGATCGGGAAATCGTCGTGGTGAACAGCCCGGCGGAAGCCGTCGAGCGGATCGGCTGGCTGCTGGATCACGAGGCCGAACGGCAGGCTATCGGCGCGGCGGCGCGCGAACGCCTGTTGAAGGAACATACCTACCGCCATCGGGCGGAACAGTTAGTAGGGATCGTCGGGGAATATCTGTAGCGGCTGGCGGCGGGCATTCTCCGCCGCTACAATGTTTGCGAGTGATCATCTGCACGCGGAGCCACAACGACCGATGAACCGCAGCCGTTTCGCCCCGATCGCACTGCTTGTCCTGGGGATGTTGCTGCTTGCGGGCTGCCAGCGCGAAGACCCCGCTGCACACATCACTGCCGGGCAGACGCTGTATGACCAGGGCAACTATGAACAGGCTGTTGCCGAGTTCACGCGCGCCATCGAACTGGACGCCGTCCGCGCCGACGCCTATTTCCGGCGCGGCAATGCCTACTTCCAGTTACAAGATTACGACCGGGCCATCGGTGACTATGCCCACGCTCTGGAACTCGATCCTGCCCTGACGGATGCGCGCCGCAACCTGGCGGTGGCGTTCTATAACCGGGGCAATGATCATCTGGAGAATAACCAGGCGGTCCTGGCCCTGGCCGATTACAACCGGGCCATCGAACTTCAACCGGATTATGCGCGCGCTTATGTACAGCGGGGGCTGGCCTACGCTGCCCAGAACAACGACACCCTGGCCGCCGCCGACTATGCCCAAGCCATTGCACTCGATCCTGAATTCGCCATTCCCTACAATAACCTGGCGAACATTTATCTGGCGCAAGGCGATTACGCCCAGGCCATCACGTATTACAACCGCGCGCTGGAGCTTGATCCCGGCTACGTAATCGTCTACAACAACCGGGGCAATGCCTACCGCGCACAGGGGCTGTTCGACCAGGCGGTGGCCGATTACACGCGCGCCATCGCACTGTCGCCGTCCTTGCCGCAGCCTTATCTCAGCCGGGGGCGGATATACTACCAGCAGGGGCGGCAGGCCGAAGCCCTGGCGGACTTTCGGGCGTATGTGCAAATCGTCGGGGAGGCCGGCGCCGACCCGGAGATCGTGCGCCTGATCGGGGAGTTAGCTGCCGTCACGGGGCAGTGAAGCCGGGCCGGGCGCGGCGAGCGGCAGGATCAGAGAAAAGGTGCAGCCCTGGCCGGGGTCGCCGTTGTTCTCGGCGGCCAGCCAGCCGCCGTGTCGCTCGGCAATCAGGCGTGTGATGGTCAGTCCCAGGCCCATCCCTTCGACGTGGCCGGTGTCTTCGATCTGGCCGCGATAAAAGCTGCCGGACAGGATGCGGGCCAGCTCTTCCGTTCTGATGCCCGGCCCTTCGTCGCACACGCTGATAGTGACCTGTGGAGCCGCCCCGGCGGCGTCGATCAGTCGCGCCGACAGATAGATGGTTCCTCCGCTGGGGGTGAAGGCCAGGGCGTTCTCCAACAGTTCGTTCAACGCGCGGGCCAGCCAGAACGAATCGCCCCGCACATGCAACGGCCCGTCTGACGATGGTGCAACGAGCGTGATGCCTGCTGACTTCGCCTGGGAGTCGAAGCGCGTGGCGATGTCTTGAAGTATCTGCGGGATCGAGATGGTCTCCGACAGATCGAACACCTCGGCGCTGGCAAGGCGTGTGGCGTCGATGATCTTTTCGGTCAGGCGGGCCAGCCGCCGGACCTGGCTTTCCAGGGTTTCCACGTACTGGGGCTGTTTGTCCGGCGCCTTGCCGGATTTGATCAACCGCGTGTAAATCTGCATGGTAGCAAGCGGCGTGCGCAGTTCGTGGGAGATGAGCTGCATAAAGCGCGTTTTCATGCGGTCCAACTGCTTGAAGCGTCCGATGTCGCGCGCGTCGATGACCAGGCTTTCCAGCCTGCCGTCCGGGCCGATGACGGGCACGAAGGCGACGTCGAGTTCGACGGTCGTGCCGTGTCGAGTAGGGACGGTCAGTTCGCCGTGCCAGGGTTCAAGCCAGGCCGCCGGGTTCGACTCGTTTTCGGGGGGCGGCAGCCGAAGTTCGGAGTGCAGGGCCATGATCGGCCTGCCGATCACGTCGCCGGAGCGATAGCCCAGCAAGGCTGTGAACGCCCGGTTCGCATACGTGACCCGGCCTTTGGAGTCGGTCAAAATGATGGCATCGTCGATGTGTTCCAGGATCGCGGTGGACTGATCCTGCTGGCGGCGGATCTCATCGACCTGCTGTTCCAGGGTGCGCAGGGTACGGCGCAGGCGGGCCGTCATGGCGTTGAACGCTGCCGCCAGGACGCCGATCTCGTCCCGCGATTCGATGGGGGCCTCGACCGACAGGTCGCCCGCCGTGATCTGCTCGGCCACGTGGGTCAGGCGGGTGATGGGGCCGGTCAGCCAGCGCGCGATGGTGGCTGCCCCCATAGCCGCCAACGCGAACAGCCCGACGCCCAACAGCGTCGCGCGCCGAAACTGCTCCTCAATAGGGGCCAGGAAGACCGCTTCCGGCTGGGTGAAGGCCACGATCCAGGGGCGCGTCTCCAGCCGGACGGCGGCCACGTAGTCCGCCGGGCTGCCGGGCCGGGTCACGGCGGAGAAAAAAGGCTGAGCAGGCACGGCGTTCAGCCGGGCTGCGAAGTCGGTCAGGTCGGTATGCAGCGTGTCGGGCGAGCGGTTGGGCAGCCGGTTGGCGGCCTGGAGGGCGGCGATGCGATCAGGGTCAAGGGCGGCGACCGCGGTGAACAACAGATCGGGCCGGGCGCTGTCGATCAGGCGGATGTAGTGCTCGTCCAGCAGGATGATATCCAGCCGGCGGGACGCCGACTCCCAGTCCCGAATCAGCAGGTCTTGCAGACTGGAGATGTTATAGCGCATCCGCAGCACGCCGATGATCTGCCCGCGCGTATTGTGGCGTATCGGGGCGCTGAAGTGCAGGTAGATGCCGCGTGTGGCCCGGTCATATTCGACGGGCGAAACGTAGGGCAGGCCGGTGGTGAGCGCCGCCCGGAAGTAGTCGTGATGGGATTCATCCTCGCCGATCAGCGAAGCCAGCGTGTCCCGCACGTTAGTGCCGTTCAGGTCCAGCAGCCCATAGGACAGCATGTCGAACTGGTTGGTATCTCGCCCGCTGAGCACGGCCAGCGTTTCAAAGACCACGCGCTCTTCCGGCGAGTCGGGGCGTTGTTCAGGCGACAGGGACAGGTAGGTTTCCAGGGCCGGGAACTGCGCCGCGATCTGAATATCATTCAATTCGTCACGGATAAAACTGTCCAGCGTGGCCGCCGTCTTGGAAGCGGCGAACAACATATGTTCGCTGGCTTCGTTGATCAGCAGTTCGCGGGCCGTCAGATTGTTGATCATCAACAGCGCCAGCAGGCTGAGGGTCAGGACGGTAAAGACCATCGTCAGCCTGGCCCGCAGGCTGCTGAGGCGCATTCGGAACGGGACGATCCAGCGTTGGGGCGGCATGGGTGGGACCTAGCTTTGCATGGCCTGGTCAGCAGCAGCCTGCGCCGCGTCCATGATCTCCCGCACCGGGCGTTCGGTGGTGAGGACCTGCGTCAGCATGTCGTTATAGATACTCCACAGCACCTGGGGATTGCGCCGCCACTGCGGCAGAATTTCCAGGGCCGGGTTGTTGAGCAGTTCGTCGATAAACGCCTGGGTCGGCTCGTCCACAGTCGGGCGCAGGCGTTGCAGGGCACTGCGCGTGGAGGGCAGCCGCCCCAGCGAAGGATAGATGAGGTCCTGCACGTCGTCGCGCGCCAGGAAGGCCACCCATTCGGCAGCCAGGTCGGGATAGCGGCTCTGGCTGAGTACGGCGTACACGACGTTGCCGACGATGAGGCTGGCCGCGTGGCCATCGGCGGGAACGGGAATCGACGAATAGCGGCACTGGTCGCACCCGGCGGCCTGTGCCAACCCCGGATGCCAGCTTCCGGCGATCTGGTAGGCCGTCAGGCCCTGGTACATCGCCTCATAGACCATGCCTTCGTGCGTATTAAAGGTCAGGCCGGGCGGTGTGTAGCGGTTTAGCTCCCGGATGAACTCCATTACCGGCGCGGCGCGCGGATTGTTGAAGTACGGGTAGGTGCAGTCCGGGTCGCTACACAGCGCGGCGTCCATTTGCGCCAGGTAAACGGCGATGCGGAACACCGCCCCGACCGAGGTCCCCCCCGGCCCTTGCAACGTGTAGCCGTAGAACTGCCCGTTGCCCTGGGCGGTGATGGCGCGGACCTGTTCCAACAGCTCATCCCAGGTCTGCGGCGCAACGGTGCAATCCAGGCCCGCCGCTTCGATCACGGCGCAGTTGCGCTCGAAGCCGAAGACGCCCGTGAAGGCCGAAAGGCCGTAGACGTGGTCCCGATAGGTGGCGGCCTTGTAGGTAGCCGGGATGAGGTTGTCCCGAAAGCCGGCGATCACATCATCCAGGGGGACCAGCGCGCCCAGTTCCGCGAAATACTGGAAGTAGTTTTCGCCCACCACCACATCCGGCGGGATGCCGGCCAGCAGGGCGTTGAAGAGATTCTGGCGCAGCGCCTCGTCCCAGCCCTGGTCCTCGATGCGGATGATGACGCCGGGGTGTTCCTGCTCGAACTGTTCCTTGACATAGGTCCCGTACTCGCTGACCGGAAAACCGCCCCACACGACCAGTTCGACCGGACCTTCGGTCGGCTCCGGCGTCGGCGCTGGGGCGGGCGTGGGAGTTGCGGTCGGAGCGGCAGTGGTGCAGGCTGCCAGCAGGAATACCAGAGCAGCGCAGTGCCATAGACGAGCGGCAAACTTCGGCATTGTTTTCTCTCCTGACCTGAGAAGCGGTTTTGCTCGTCGGCGAAATGCCTCCCACGTTTCTCAGCAGGTGGCAGCAGCTGCCTGGGATAGTAAGAGGATGTCTGCGCTGAGTATAGAAGAAATCTTCATGAATGACAAAGAACGCTGCTCATCTCTATACCAGAGCGAGCAGTTAAACGATTCGTTCCAGCAGGGCAATAAGCGGTTTGACGACTTCGTGGGGGGTATAGGTCGCGCGGATGCGCGCAGCGGCGGCTGCCCCCAGCCGTTGCCGTTCTGCCGGGGCGTCGGCCAGGCGGCGCAGGGCCGCTGCCAGCGCGCCCGGATCGCTGGGCGGCACGGTGAGCAGATGTTCACCCGGCGTGAAGTGCTCGCGCGCGGCAGCCGATTCCGCCGTTACGACCGCCTTGCCCATCGCCATGCACTCGAAGACCCGTTCCGGCACAACTGCATCGGCCAGGGTGCGCCGCCCGAAAATGCCCAGGCAGATGTCGGCCTGGGCCACGCGGGCGGGCAGTTCTGCGGCGGGCGGCTCATCGACGAACGCCAGATGACGGATGCCCAGCAGGTCGGCGCGGCGCACGGCCTCCGGGTAGCCGGGGCCGCGCCCGATCATCTCAAAGCGGAAGCGGTCGTCGGTGTTGAGCCAACTCAACGTGCGCACGATGACCTGGACGCCGCCCAATGGGATCGAATCGCCGAAGAACTGCACCAACAGCGGGGCATCCGGCGGTTTGCGGGGGGCGTGGTTGGGCGCGGCCCACCAGACATCGGCAGCACCCCTGGGGACGATGATCATGCGCCGCGCCGGGCTGCCCACCAGGGCACGGAAGGCGTCGCGGTGGGCGGCGGTGTCGGTGAATACTCCTGTTGCCGTTGCAATCGTCCAGCCGTCGAGGGCGCGCAACAGCAACGCACGGGCCGAACGCGGGCGGGCCTGGTCGTCTTCCTGTACCTGGCTCTCGTACAGGCTGGTCAGGTAATCGACCAACACCGGCTTACGCAGCAGCCGTCCCAGGGCAATCGCCAGGGGGGCCAGCCAGCCGTTATATTCGGCCACGATCAGCGCGTCGCAGCGACGGGCCTCGTGGCGCATGGTGTGCCATAGTAGCGGCAGTCCCTGCCGGAAGTCCAGGCCCGTCGGCAGCTTCGCCAGCGACACGCGCCAGCCGTGCGTCTCCAGCCCGGCGCGGATCACCCGGTTGCGTGGAGCGCGCTCGTCGAACGCGCCGAGGTAGCAGATCGAGCCGTCAGCCATCAGCAGCCAGCCGTCATTGGAACGGCGCAGTGTCCGGGCGGTTGTGCGCATCGTCCTCAGGCGGGATAATAGCGCCGGCACGGGGCAAGCGCAACAGAAAAGCCGTCAACTATCCGCGATTAGTCATTCGCGCAGCAGCGCCACCAGCCGATCCATCAGCTTGTCCAGGCTGTGGGCCGCCGCCGCGCGCGCCCGCAGGTCCAGGCCGATGGCGCGGCGCTCCTCCGGTGACAGGGCCAGCAGATCGGCCAGCCGCGCCGCCAGCGCCGCTGCATCGGCACCGTCGGGAATGCGCAGCCGCGCGGCATGATCGCCCAGGATGTCGTCGAAGGCGGCATTGGCGACCACCACCGGCAGCCCGCACAGCATCGCCTCCAGTACGGCCTTGTCGAACAGGCCCGGCGGGCTGAGGTTCACGGCCACGCTGGCATCGTGAAAGACCGCGCCTACGCTGTCCGCCGGGACCGCGCCCCACAACGCCGCCCGGTCGCCCAGCCGCAGCCAGGTGATTTGCTGGCGCAACATCTGTTCGTAAGCGGCGTCCTCTGCCGACACCGCGCCGCCCGCAATCACGAAGCGGGCAGGCGGATCGCCGTATTGGTCACGCAGCAGCGCCGCCGCGCGCAGCAGCGTTTCGTGCCGCTTGATCGGCGACAGCCGCGCCAGGCTGACGATCACCGGCGGTTCTTCCGGCGGGTGCGTGCCGGGCGCGAAGGCCGCCGTGTCGATGCCGTGCCCCAGGGCGCGGACTTTGGGGTTGGGCAGGGGGAAGCTGGTGGGGTGCGCGGTGGCGATCTTCTGCACCAGCCGGGCAGCCAGGCGGAGTTCCGGGCTGGCGGCGCGGTGGGTATACCACAGCGTCATGGGCTTGCGGTACAGGGCGGCGGCGGGCGCGGCCAGGATGGCAAAGCGCGGGATCATGTGGATGAAGACGGCGTCTACCTGCCGGAGGTGGCGCAGCAGCCCCCGGTAGAAGCTGAACAGCAAACCGGGCCGTCCTGCGCCGCGCTCCTTGCCCATCGACTCGACGATCACGTTGGCTGGCAGGTCGTACCTGCCGACGGCCAGCGCCAGGATGCGCAGCGCGTCTACGCGCGTGGCCAGCGCCGCCGCCCAGCCGTGCATGAAGCCCAGACGGTCGTCGTCCCGGTCGATTTTTTGCGTGAGCATCAAAACGCGCATGGTGTCCTCAGGCCGCCGCGCGCGGATCGCTTTCCGGCGGGCCGCCACGAGTGTACTCGAACTTCTTCAGTGTGCAACGTCTCCACAAACTGAGGGGGGAAGGGGCGGCGTCGGCGTGGGGGTTACGCTCTCAGGGATACCGCCTTCCCAGGCGGATCGCCTGTTCCCACAGACTGACCCAGGATTCGAGATAACGGTCTGCCGGGTAGCGTTCCAGCGCCAGACGGCGGGCCGTTTCGCCCAGCGCCCGCGCCTGCGCCGGGTTGCGCAGCAGCTCGACGATCCGGGCGGCCATGCCGTCCAGGTTCATGTCGGGGACAAGATAGCCGTTCACGCCATGCTCGATGATCTCATTCACGGCGACGCAGTCCATGCCGACCAACGGCAGCCCTGCCGCGCCCGCTTCCATCAACACGCGCCCTATGCCCTCGTAGGCCGAGGTGTGGGCGTAGACGCTTGCCAGGGCGTAGTAGGGCGGCAGGTCATCGTAGCCGACCGGCCCGGCGAAGATCACCCGGTCGCCAATGCCCAGGTCCGCTGCCAGCGTGGGCAGGTCGGGATCAGCATAGGCCATGCTGCCGACCAGCAGCAGGCGTGCGTCCGGTTCCTGCGCCGCGACGCGCCGGAACACCTCCAACAGCACCGGCAGGCGCTTCACTTTCGCCGCGTACCCGACCCACAGGATGACCTTGTGCTCCGCGCTCAGGCCGAGGGCGGTCCGTCTGGCCTGAACAACCTTTGCCGAGGGCGGGATCGCAAAACGCGGCGAAGCCGTCCCCAGCGGCAGGATGGTGGCCCGTTCGGGCGGCAGGCCCAGCGCCAGGGCGTTGTCGCGCTCCTGCCGGTTGACCGCGCGGTAGAAATCGGCCCGGCGGACTACGTAGCGCCCCAACACCTCGAACAACCGGTTGCGGAGCGGGTGTTCGGCCCGCCAGGCGGCATTGCCGAAGTAGTAGGAGTGATTCTGCACCAGCAGCGGGACGCGCAGCTTGCGCCGTAGCCACAGGCCGACCAGCCCCGTGCTGAACGGGTCCTGCGTGGTGATCAGGTCCACTGGCGTCTGGCGGGCCACCCGCGCAGCCAGCCGATATGCGTCCAGTGGAAAGAGGGCGCGGCTACGGCTGTTGGTGGGGATCACGGTAAGGCGGGGCGAAAGCGCCAGTGGGCCGCCCAGGCCGGGCGGTGTGTAAGTGACGATGGTGATCTGCCCGGCGCGCTCGGCGTAGGCCAGGTGGCGCTGGCGCGAGGAACCTTCTGGCTCGGTGATCAGAGTGGCGTCAAGGCCGATCATCAGGACGTGCATCGGGTTTTCCGTTCTGTTCTGTGTTCAGGACACCGTGCATCTTTACCGGTTACGTGTTACTGCCTCGCGCAGCAGCGATTCCGTCCGTTCGACCAGCGATTCCCATGAAAAGGCAGCACTGCGGGCGCGTGCGCCGTTGCTTAACTGCTGTGCCAGTGCCGGGTCGTCCAGCACGCGCCGGATCGCCCCGGCCAGCGCCGCCGGGTCGCCGGGCGGGACGAGCAGGCCGCTTTCGCCGGGCGCGATCACTTCCGGGTTGCCGCCGACCGCCGTTGCCACGACCGGCTTGCCCGCGCTGAGGGCTTCCAGCAAGACGTGAGACAGCCCTTCAGTGTGGCTGCTGAGCACGAACACGTCGCAGGCGCGCATGGCGAGCAACACATCGCGGTGCTCGCGCCGCCCGCAGAAGATCACGCGGTCCACCACACCGCTCTCGTCCGCCAGCGTTTCCAGCGCGTCGGCATCTTCGCCGTCGCCGATGACGATCAGCGCCGCGTCCGGCAGTTCGGCCAGGGCGCGGATCGCCACGTCGAAGCCCTTGACTGCCGTCAACCGCCCGACCGAAAGCAGCAGCGGGCGATCCTCCGGCAGACCCAGGGCGGCGCGGGCAGCCTCTCGCGTCGGCGGCAGATCGCGCTCCGGCGGCGCGGCGTTGTGGATCAGGTGCACCTTCTCCGGCGGGATGCCCCAGCCGAGCGCCAGTCGCTGCACATGCGCCGACGGCACGATCACGGCGCGGGCCAGCCGGGCGGTGAGCGTTTGCTGCCAGCGGACCAGCCGCACCCGCCAGGGCAGGTGCATCTGTTGGAAGGCGTTCACGTCCACGCCGGGCGCGATCCAGGCGTGGCGGCGGGAGAATTCCCAGGCGAAATCGCTGACGATCTTGACGACCACCGGGCGACGGAAGCGCAGTTGCGCCGGGAGGAGCGGCAGGCCATAGCCCTGAACGAAGCACACGTCGGCCCAGCGCGCCAGTTCCCAGGCGGTCCGGCTGAAGGCGACCAGCCGCCGGGGGATGCGCTGTCGCCGCGAGATGCGCTGCACGGCATAAGGGTAATCGGTCGGAGCGTCGGCCTCGCCATAGGTTAGCACGCGAATGGCGTGCCCGCGCGCGACGAGTTCCGGCAGCAGGTGGTAGAGATAGGTCGGCGGGCCGCCGGGTTCGGGATGGAACGTGCCGGTAACGACGGCGATCCGCAGGGGACGGTCGGTCATGGGTCTCACAGGCGCACAAGCCAGATGTTGAGGCCCGACTATACTTCGTTGTGCCGTTTTTGGGAATATAATGAGAATCGGGTTCGGTTTTGCTTAAGGAGGAGAGCGCAATGAACATGAAGACGGTCGGCTACATTCTTCTGATCATCGGGATCATCGTGGTTGTCGGGTCGGTGCTGGCCGACTCGATTGGCATCGGCGTCACGACCACGCAGTTCGGCTGGCGGCAGATCGTCGGCCTGGTCGTGGGGATCGTCATCGCCGCTGTGGGGGCCTATCTGGGGTTCATCCGCAAAGAGACGTCGGCCTGAGGCGCCCGGCGGAATGCACGCGGCGGACGGAGGGCGGCTGGTGGGCCGCCCTCACGTTCTCAGGACGCATCGTCTAGCCATTGCCCAGGTCGATAGTGATCATTTGCGCATCAAGGGATAGCGGCGGAATGTCTTCCGCCGCTACGGGACGGTTGCTGAATGAAGTGGAAAAATTGCGCGCCGGGTCTACCGTCTGCCGACGGCTATCGTCCTGCCGCGTCGGCCGGCGTTGGGACGGTCTGATCGCCCCGGTAGAAGCGCCGCCCGATCCACAGCGCCACGTAGACCAGCCCGATCAGCACCGGCACCTCGATCAGCGGCCCGACCACCGTCGCCAGCGCCTGGCCAGACGCGATGCCGAACGCCCCCACCGCGACGGCAATCGCCAGTTCAAAGTTGTTGCTGGCCGCCGTAAAGGATAGCGTGGCCGATTCATCGTAGGCGAAACCCAGCCGCCGCGAGAGGAAGAAGCTCACCGCGAACATGCTCAGAAAATAAGCCAGCAGCGGCAAGGCGATGCGGATCACGTCGCCGGGCAGAGCAAGGATCTTTTCACCCTGCATACTGAACATAACCACGACGGTGAACAACAGGCCGATGATAGCCGTGCGGCCCAGGCGCGGTGCGAACAGCGTGTCGTACCAGTCGCGCCCCTTACGGCGAATCAGGACAAAGCGCGTGATGATGCCTGCTGCCAGGGGGATGCCCAGGAAGATCAGTACGCTTTTGGCAATATCTGCCATGCTGACCCCGACTTCCGCCGTGTCTGCCCCGAATAGGCCCGGCACGATGGTCAGGTAGAAGTAAGCCAGCGGGCTGTACATGATGATCTGGAAGA
>Ga0209018_1002685_pt1 | contig 12141 bp, 11 predicted proteins | sample YNPBryBLVA2012_FD_185814 | JGI IMG/M metagenome (GOLD analysis project Ga0209018, IMG submission 185814) | Anoxygenic and chlorotrophic microbial mat microbial communities from Yellowstone National Park, USA - YNP Bryant BLVA 2012 (SPAdes)... ...
GCGTGTCGGATCATCAGGGCGCGGCCGGAGGAGGGGCTGCTGGTCGGGCGGCAGCGGCGGCGTCGAGCAGTTGCTGATCCGCTGGCAGGCCGCAGGCCTCGGCCAGGGCCTTGACCTGCACGCGGCGCAGCTCCGCGTCGGCCAGCCTGCAAATCTGGCCGAGGATATACGCGCGGCAGACGCGGACATGGTAGAGCGGCTGGCCGCCGGGGCCGGCGACGCGCAGCAGCTTGTGCTGCTGGCGGAGCCAGGAGGGGGAGCGGCGGAACCAGCGGGCGGCCTCGTGGGGGGTCATCAGTTCCTGGGCGATGTCGAGCACGGGCAGGTCCTTTGCGCTGTCGGCTGACCGGGCGAGCCGCCGATCGGCTCTGCCGATTGTAGGGCGGAGCGGGCGGCCTTGTCAAGGATTTCTAGACAATCTATGAGAGGCCCCGCCCCGGACCGCCGCTGCCTGCGGCCGTAAACGCCCCGCCCGGCCCGTATCCGTCTCCTGCGGCTCTGAAGCGCTGCGCCACGCGCCCCGTGTGCGCCAGGCGCCCGGGCGACAGCCCGCCAGCGCCGCCGTACAATCTGCTCCGCTCCGCCGGGCCGCGGACGGGGTGCCGCCCCGGCCGGGTGGGGGCGCAAGCGGGCAGCAGGCGGGAGAAAGCCATGGCCCTCAGCGACGAAGCCCAGGTGCAACAGCAGGTGGCCGCGTTCCGCGAGCAGTTCCGGCGGCTGCGGGACGAGATCGGCAAGATGATCGTCGGGCACGAGGAGGTGGTCGAGGGCGTACTGGTCTGCCTGTTCGCCGGCGGACACGCCCTGCTGGAGGGCGTCCCCGGGTTGGGCAAGACGCTGCTGATCCGCACCCTGGCCCGGGCGCTGAACCTGGAGTTCTCGCGCATCCAGTTCACCCCCGATCTGATGCCCGCCGACATCATCGGCACCAACATCATCAGCGAGGACCCGCACACCGGCCGGCGGCACTTCGAGTTCCAGCGCGGCCCGCTGTTCGGCCAGATCATCCTGGCCGACGAGATCAACCGCGCCACCCCCAAGACCCAGTCGGCGCTGCTGGAGGCCATGCAGGAGCACTCGGTGACCACCGGCGGCGTCGTGCACCGGCTCAAGGAACCGTTCTTCGTCATGGCCACGCAGAACACGATCGAGCAGGAAGGCACCTACCCGCTGCCCGAGGCCCAGCTCGACCGCTTCTTCTTCAAGCTGCTGGTGGGCTATTCGGACCGCCAGGAGCTCAAGACCATCCTCGACCGCACCACCACCGGATTCCAGCCGGATATCCGGCCGGTCATGACCGCCGGGGAGATCATCGCCGGCCAGGAGCTGGTGCAGCGGGTGATCGTCGCCCCGCACGTGCAGGACTACATCATCCGCCTGGTGCTGGCGACGCATCCGCAGGGCGCCTTCGCGACCGAGATGGTCAACAAGTACGTCCGCTGGGGCTCCAGCCCGCGCGGGGCGCAGGCCCTGACGCTGGCGGGCAAGATCTACGCCATGCTCGACGGGCGCTACAACGTCAGCTTCGACGACGTGCGCCGCGCGCTGCTGCCGGGGATGCGTCATCGCCTGCTGCTCAACTTCGAGGGCGAGGCCGCAGGCCTGAGCACTGACGAGATCCTCAACGACATCGCCGACAAGGTCGAGACGACGGTCGAACTGGCGGCCTGAGCTTCGACCGCAGCGCGGCCGCCATGGGTGCAACGACAGTGGCAACGGCACCAGCCCGACAACGCGACGACGACAGGGAACTGCTTTCGCCCGAGTTCATGACCCGGCTCGAGCGGCTGGAGATCGTCTCGCGCAAGATCTTCGTCGGCCGCATGAAGGGCGAACGGCGCAGCAAGCGCAAGGGCGAGAGCGTCGAGTTCGCCGACTACCGCAACTACGTGGTCGGCGACGACCTGCGCTTCCTGGACTGGAACATCTACGCCCGGCTCGACAGCCTGATGCTCAAGCTCTTCCTGGAGGAGGAGGACCTGAACGTCAGCGTCCTGTTCGACGTCTCCAGGAGCATGGACTGGGGCCATCCCAACAAGGCCCTGTACGTCAAACGCGTCACCGCCGCCATCGCCTACATCGGCCTGGTCAACTACGACCGCGTCAACCTGCACGCCTACTCCAACGTGCTGGCTCACGAGATGCGCGGCGTGCGCGGGCGGCGGATGATCGCGCGCGTCATCGAGTTCCTTGAGGCGATTCCGGCCCGGGGCGGATCGTTCTTCTCCGACGTGGCGCGGCGCTTCGCCCTGCGCCATCAGGGCAAGGGCGTCTGCATCGTGATCAGCGACTTCATGGACAAGGGCGGCTACGCCGACGGCTTCCGCTACCTGCTCAGCCGCGACCTGGACCTGTACGCCATTCAGGTGCTGTCGCCGGAGGAGATCGACCCGGACCTGGCCGGAGACCTGAAGCTGCTGGACGTCGAGGACGATGACGTGGCCGAAGTCACGGTCAGCAAGCTGCTGTTGAGCCGCTACAAGGCGCTGCTGACCGCTTACTGCACCGAGCTGAAGGATTATTGCACGCGGCGGGGGATCACCTATCTGTTCACCAGCACGCGCGTCCCGTTCGACACGCTGGTGCTGTCGTACCTGCGCCAGCGCGGGCTGTTGCGCTGACGCGCGGCGGCAGCCCGGGGCGCGAGAGGTTGCCGCATGCCGCTGAGTTCCAATGAGCGTCGAGCACTGGCCGCCCGGGGGCAGCGCCTGCGGGCGCGCATCGTCATCCGCGCCGGGGAGCTGTCGGAGACCGCCGTGGCGCACGTGCGCAGCGCCTTCGCCCGCGCGGACCTGATCAAGGTGCGCATCAGCACGGATGATCGCGTGGCGTGCGAGCGGGCCGCGGCGCAGCTCGCCGAGCGCATTCCCTGCGAGCTGGTGCAGCGGATCGGGCGCGTCGTGCTTCTGTATCGGCCCGCGGCGCGCCCCGAGTAGCGCCGCAGGAGCGGCGCGACAACTGCGGACAGTGTCAGCGGCCGCTGGACTTCCGCCCGCGGCTGTGCACCAGGGCGGCGACGCGCCTGATGTGCTCGGGGCCGGTCCCGCAGCAGCCGCCGATGATGTTCGCCCCCGCGTCCAGCAGCACCGGGACGTGCTGGCCGAACTCGTCGGGCGTCTGCCTGTAGACGACGCGCCCGTCCTCCAGCTCGGGCAACCCGGCGTTCGGTTTGACCCACAGCGGCAGCCGGGTGTGGGCGCGCAGCGCCACCACGGCCGGGAGGATGGTGGCGATGCCGGCGCCGCAGTTGCAGCCGACGGCGTCGGCGCCGGCCTCGGTCAGCGCGGTGGCGCAGTCCTCGGCCCGTGCCCCCATCATCGTGCGGGTACGCTGCGGCCCGGAATCGAAGGACATGCTGGCGATGACGGGCAGCGCGGTGGCCTTCCGCACCGCTTCCAGCGCCACCAGTATCTCGGCCAGTTCCGAGAAGGTTTCGAGCACGATGAGGTCCGCCCCGCCTTCGGCCAGCGCCTCGGCCTGGGCGGCGAACACCGCGGCCAGCTCCTCCTCCCGCGCCTCCTTGACGGCCAGAATCTTCCCGCTGGGGCCGATCGAGCCGGCGACCAGGGCGCCGCTGCCGGCGATGGCGCTGCGGCTCAACTCGGCCCCGCGCCGGTTGACCGCGCGCCAGTCCTGGTCGATGCGCTTGCGCTCGAACAGGAAGCGGTTGGCCGAGAAGGTGTTGGTCGTGATGAAGCGTGCCCCCGCGGCCACGTAGTCCCGGGCGAGCTGCTCAACCAGGTGCGGGTGCGTCAGGTTGGCCAGCTCGGCCGGCACCGCCGGCGGAACGCCGCGCGCCTGCAAGATCGTCGACCAGCCGCCGTCGGCGACCGTGATGCCGCTGGCGCAGGCGTCGAGCCGGCCCTTCACCGTGGGTGCTCCTGTCGTGGAAGCGCCCGCCCGTCAATGATGGCCCGCAGCAGGCGGCAGACATGGTGCGGTTCTTCGGAGCCTTCGTAAGTCAGCGGCCCGTCGTAACCCACGCGCCGCAGGGCCGCGATCACGGCCGGCCAGTCCACGCTCCCCTGACCCAGCCCGCAGAACCCGCCCAGCCCCGGCCGACCCAGATCGTAGTCCTTGACATGCACGCAGACGATCCGCGCCCCCAGCGTCGCGATCCAGTCGGTCGGATAGCCGAACGCCAGCACGTTCCCGATATCGAAGTACCAGCCGACGTACGGCGAATTCACCCGGTCGATGAAGTCCGCCGCCTCGACCGGCGACAGCAGAAAGCGGTTCCACACGTTCTCGATGGCGATGCTCACGCCGCGGCTCTCCGCCTCATGCCGCAGGCGACACAGCGCCTCCAGGCTGCGCTGCAAGGCGTCGGCGTAAGCGACCCGCGGGCACGGTTCGGCGTACTCTCCGACGACCGCCGGCAACACCAGGATCGCGCGGGCGGAAAGCGCCGCCGCCCGGTCGAGCATGGCGAGCGTCAGGTCGGCGGCCCGGCGGCGGGTGGCTTCGTCGGGGGCGGCGTAGTTGGTCCGCCAGAACTCCGCGGTCGCCAGGCTGACAATGTGGAGCGAGAGGTCCTGTGCGCGGCGCGCCAGCGCCCGGCATTCTGCCAGCGGGGAGTCGAAGCGCAGCGCTCCCTCGCCGGCCACCGTCAGCTCGATGCCGTCGAAGCCGGCTCCGGCGGCGGCGGCCAGTTGCTCTGCCGGCGACAGGTCGGCGGGAAACGTCCAGGCGTTGATCGCGGCCAGCATGCGCTTTCAGCCTCGCGGCGGGGATCCGCAGCGCCGCCCGCCCCGGGACCTGTAACGCCGCGGATTATGCCCGCCTGAGCGCGAAGAAAAAAGGCCGCCGCCTCCGCGTCGGAGGCGACCGGCCCACGGATGGGATGAAACACTCCCCTCCGGCTTGCACCGCCTCAGGCGGCGCCCGACTTCAATCGGCCCGGGCGGATCGCCCGGGCCGCGGCTCCCTGCTGAGGGGAGTATCAGAAACGTTTCACGCCTCGCCAAGCCGTCCCGGAGGCGCACCCGATTCTCAGACCCGCGCTGTTGACAGCGGGGGCGGGTGCTATAATTCCGCCCCTTGGTGGGTTGAACCGGCGGCGCAGCGGACGGCGCGGTCCGAGGGCAAGGTTTCTCAGGTAAGCTGGGCGGCGAGCGGCCGCGGGGAGGATGTGCAATGCACCCACCCGTTCCCAAGCGGATGTTCTTCACACGCGGGGTCGGCAAGCACCGGCACAAACTGCAATCGTTCGAGGTAGCGCTGCGCGACGCCGGCATCGCGCCGCTCAACCTCGTCAAGGTCTCCAGCATCTTTCCGCCGGGCTGCAAGATTCTCCCGCCGCGCGTCGGCTTGCGCAAACTGGTGCCGGGCCAGATCACGTACTGCGTGCTGGCCAACGAGGCGACCAACGAGCCGAACCGGCTGGTGGCCGCCGGCATCGGCCTGGCCATTCCCGCCAAGGGCGAGCACTACGGCTACATCGCCGAGTACCACGGCTTCGGCATGACCGAGAAGAAGACCGCCGACCTGGTGGAGGACATGGCCGCCAGCATGCTGGCCTCGACGCTCGGGCTGGAGTTCGATCCCGACGCCGCCTACGACCAGCGCCGCGAGATCTACCGCATGAGCGGCCAGATCGTCACCACCCGCGCCTGCGTGCAGTCGGCCGAAGGTGACAAGAACGGCTTGTGGACCAGCGTCGTGGCCGCGGCGGTGTTCGTGGCGGACTGACGCGCCTTGCGCCGCCGACAGACCCGCAGCCGGAATGCACGATTCGCAGTGCGCCGCAGGCAGCGACCAGTCGCGGAGGAGGCGCCTCTGCGCTCGACGCTGCTTGCCGGTTGCAGCCCGGCTGGCCCGCCGGCCGAATGACTGTCGCGGGCCGGCGACGACCGGAACCGAGCCATGCCGACCAGCGTGCCCCACAACTTCCTCGGCGTGAGCGGCCGCAACGCTGATTACCGGCGGGCGCGCTTCGCGGTCCTGCCGATGCCCTACGACGCGACGGCGACGTTCGGCGTCGGCAGCCGCGACGGTCCGCAGGCGATCATCCACGCATCGCGCCAGGTGGAGGAACACGATGCCGATCTGGGGCGCGGCGCGTTTCGCGCGGGCATCGCCACGCTCGATCCGCTGGAGCCCGATGTCCGCGGGCCGGAGGCGATGCAGGAGCGGGTATTCCGGGCGGCGCGGCGCGTGGTGCGCGACGGGAAGTTCCTGATCGGCCTGGGCGGCGAGCACGGCGTCACCGCGGGCCTGGTGCGCGCGGTGCGGACCGGGCACGCTGAGCTGAGCGTGCTTCAGATCGACGCCCACGCCGACCTGCGCGACACCTACCAGGGTTCGCCGTACAGCCACGCCTGCGTCATGCGCCGGATTCACGACCTGGGCGTTGAAGCCGTCGGCGTCGGGATCCGCAGCTACAGCCGGGAGGAAGCGCGGTTCATCCGCGCGGCGCGCAAGAAGATCATTCCGGCGCGCGTCTGCCACGAAACTGACGCCTGGATGCATGACGTGGTGCACGCCCTCAGCCAGACCGTCTACGTGACGATCGACATCGACGGTTTCGACCCCGCGTATGCACCCGGCACCGGGACCCCCGAACCGGGCGGCCTGGACTGGTTCCAGGTCACTGATCTGCTCGCCGCCGTCGCCGCCGAAAAGCGGATCGTGGCCGCGGACGTGGTCGAGGTGCGACCGCAGCCACAGTCGAGCGTGACGGAGTTTCTGGCCGCCCGCCTGATCTACCGCCTGATGGGGCTGGTCGTGCGCCGGTAAGCCGCAGCGCGCGGGGCGGGCAGGCCCGGCCGCACAGCCGACCGGGCATCCTCTCCGGCCGTCCATCCGCGTTGCCCACCCGGGCGGCTTGTCGTGAATCGTCGAGCCACGTACGTTCCAGGCATGACACCCAAGGCGGCGCGTATCCGGTCGCGGCGCTGGCGGGCTGCGCCACTCGCGCTGCTTGTCGGCGCACTGGCGGCGAGCACGGCTGCCGGCGCCGCCGCCCGGGGTTTCTGGCGCCGGCTCCCCGAGCACAGCGTGCGGGCCGTGACGCCGGCGCAGCTCCAGGCGGCCATCGACCGGGCCAACGCGAGCATGTCGGCGGACGCGCGCGAGGCGCTGGCGCTGCGCCGCGCGAGCCTGGCTCTCCTGCACGCGCTGACCGGCAGGGCTGAGCCGGCCAGGCTGCAAGCGGAGGTGAACGCGGCGGCGGTCGGGGTGCGGGAGTCGCGCCTGATCCGCCTCCAGCAGGGCGCCGTGCGGCTGTGGCTGGCAGAGCGGGCCGGTGAGCCGGTCGAGAACTGGTGGCCGGCGCTTCAGCCGTACCTGGCGGGTATGCAGCAGGCGGACTGCGCACACCATCAGGCGGCGCTGGTGGAGCACTGGACGGCCGTATACCGGCATGCCGGTCTCGGCCCCGGCACGGCCGCCGGCCTGGCCGAAGAGGTCGTCGGTCAGGCGCACGGGCCGTTTGTCCAGTACCTGGCCGGGCGTCTGCAACTGCTGATCGGGCATCTTGAGCGGACCGGTGACGCCGTCGCCGCCGCGACCTGCCGCGCCGTGCTGCACCATCTGCTGAAACAGTGGGTGCTGGAGCCGGGGCCGGCGGGCTTGCGCCTGCTGGCTGCCGACCTCCTGGCCGCCGCCATCGACGCCGCCGACCCCGCGCACACGACCGACACGGCGCGGGCCGTCGCCGACGATCTGCGCGCCTGGCGTTCCGCGTATCAGTGCGTGGCGCGGCGACGACCGGCCGCCAGTCTGGATCCGCGCCGACGGCTGTGCCTGGCTCCCGACGCGCACGACCGACTGCTGGCACGCACCGGCCTGGTCACGTGGCTGGCATCGGCGGCGCTTGCGGCAGCCCTGGTCGCCCTGCTGCTGTCGCCGGCCTGGCTGCGTTGCGGCGTCACCGGCTGGCGCCGCCTGACCGCAGGCGTGCTGCTGGCAGCGGCACTCGTTATCGCCGGGGGGCTGGTGTGGACCTGTCTGTGGCCGGAGGCGGTTCAGGCGGACCTGCGCCGCGACTTCTCAGCGCCGCTTTACTGGCCGCGTCATCCGTTCGTCGCCGCCGCAGTCACGCTGGTTCTCATGCTGCCCGGCGCGCTATTGCAGCCCCGGGCGGGGGATGGACAATCCAGCCGCCGGGCCGGCGCCGGGAAGATGGCGTGCGGGGTATGGCTGCTGCTGGCGCTGGCGGTGTGGTCGGCTGCGGGACTGGCGGAATCCGCGCGGCGCAGCTACGAGCGGCAGACGGCCGCGGCGTACGAGGATGTGGTGACAGCCCTGGGCGGTCCGGAGACGGACCGGCTGCTGGCCCGGCTGTGGCGTTGGGAGCCGTGAGCGTGCGCTGCGGCGGGGCCGTGGCGTGCCTGCGTGCAGGGAAACTTCCATGAAGACGATCATCGAGCCGTTCCGCATCAAGGTGGTCGAGCCGATCCGCATGACCACGCGTGAGGAGCGTGAGCGCATCCTGCGCGAGGCGGGCTTCAACGTCTTCCTGATCCGCGCCGAGGACGTGCTCATCGACCTGCTGACCGACAGCGGGACGGGGGCGATGAGCAGCCTCCAGTGGGCGGGCATCATGCGCGGGGACGAGTCTTACGCCGGTGCCCGGAGCTGGTACGTGCTTCAGGACAAGGTCCGCGAGCTGACGGGGTTTCCGCACATTCTGCCGACGCACCAGGGGCGGGCCAGCGAGCGGATTCTGTTCGAGCTGGTCGGGGGTCCGGGCAAGGTGGTCCCGAACAACAACCACTTCGACACCACGCGGGCCAACATCGAGCACACCGGCGCCCAGGCCGTGGACCTGGTCATCGAAGAAGGCAGGCACCCGACCACCCGGCACCCCTTCAAGGGCAACATGGACCTGGAGCAGCTCGAGCGCCTCATCCGCCAGGTCGGCCCGCAGCGCATCCCGCTGGTCATGCTCACCGTCACCAACAACAGCGGCGGGGGGCAGCCGGTCAGTCTGGAGAATATGCGCGGCGTGCGGAAGATCTGCGACCGGCACGGGCTGCCGCTCTTTCTGGACGCCTGCCGCTTCGCCGAAAACGCCTACTTCATCCGCAAGCGCGAGCCGGGTCAGCAGCAGCGCAGCGTCCGCCAGATCGTGCGCGAGATGTTCGATCTGGCCGACGGGGCGACGATTTCGGCCAAGAAGGACGGGCTGGTCAACATCGGCGGACTGCTGCTGCTGCGCGACGACACGCTGGCGCGCCGCGCCGACGAGCTGCTGATCCTCACCGAAGGGTTCGTCACCTACGGCGGGATGGCCGGGCGCGACCTGGAGGCGATGGCCCAGGGGCTGGAGGAGGTCGTCCACGAGGACTATCTCCAGTACCGCATCCGCAGCACCGAGTACCTCGGCGAGAAGCTGCTGGCCGCCGGCATCCAGATCGTCGAACCGCCCGGCGGACACGCCATCTACATCGACGCCTGCCACTTCTGTCCGCACATCCCTCCGCACCAGTTCCCCGGCCAGGCGCTGGTGTGTGCCCTGTACCGCCATGCGGGCATCCGCGCGACCGAGATCGGCAGCGTCATGTTCGGCAAGAGCGCCCCGCCGCCGATGGAGCTGGTGCGGCTGGCGATTCCCCGGCGGGTGTATACGCAGAGTCACGTGGACTACGTCGTCGAAGCGATCGTCGAGGTATTCGGGCAGCGCCAGAAGCTGCGCGGGCTGGAAATCGTCTATGAGCCGCCGTCGCTGCGGCACTTCACCGCCCGCTTCCGCGAGCTGTGAGCCGGGGGCGCGGGCGGCTGCGGGCCGGCCGGCATAGAATCAAGCGGCGCTGCGCACAGACCGTTGCGGAGGCGATGCCCATCATCAGCGTCGGGCAGACAGCACTGGATCGGGAGCTGGAACCGATCCGCCAGAAGGTGCTCGCCGGCCGGCGTCTGGCGCACGCCGACGGCCTGGCGCTGTTCCGCACGCGCGACATCTTCACGCTCGGGCAGCTCGCCAACCTGGTGCGCGAGCGGCTCCACGGCCGTCGCGCCTACTACGTCATCAACCGTCACATCAACTACACCAACTACTGCGTGCTGCGCTGCAAGTTCTGTTCGTTCTACCGGCCCTATGCCAGCCACCCCGCCGCCCGCGACGGCTACGAGCTGAGCGTCGAACAGATCGTCGAGCTGGCGGCCCAGGCCGCTGCGCGCGGGGCGACCGAGGTGCACATCGTCGGCGGGCTGCACCCCAAGCTGCCGTTCAGCTACTACATCGACATGTGCCGGGCGATCCGGCAGCGCTGCCCGGGGCTGCACATCAAGGCGTTCACGGCGATCGAGATCGTGCATTTCTCGCGCATCGCCAGGCCGCGGCTGAGCATCAGAGAGGTGCTGCTGGCGCTGCGCGAGGCGGGGCTGGGCAGTCTGCCGGGCGGGGGGGCGGAAATCTTCGACGACCGCGTGCACGACGAGGCGTTCCGGGCCAAGGTCGGCGCGCAGCACTGGTTCGACGTGCATCGCACCGCCCACGACCTGGGCATTCCGTCGAACGCGACGATGCTCTACGGCCACATCGAGAGCATCGAGGAGCGCGTCAATCACCTGATCAGGCTGCGCGAGCACCAGGACGCTTCGCTGGCGCGAAGCCGGAAACCGGAAGCCGGAAGTCGCAAGTCGGAACCGACCACTGCGGGCGAAGCGCACAGCGCCGCGGGGCAGGAACCGCCGGCCCGGGTTCCCGACGGCTCAGCGGCGGATCCTGACCGCGCCGCTCCGGCCGCGTTTCAATGCTGCGTGCCGCTGTCGTTCGTCCCGGAAGGCAGCGCGCTCGGTCACCTGCCCGGGCCTACCGGTCTGGACGATCTGCGCACGCTGGCGGTGGCCCGCCTCATGCTCGACAACTTCGCCCATATCAAGGCCTTCTGGCCGATGCAGTCGCCCAGGCTCGCTCAGGTCGCTCTCAACTGGGGTGTGGACGACTTCGACGGCACTGTGGTCTGGTATGACATCACCAGGCGCGAAGGCCGCGGCACCAACCGCCAGGAGCTGACCGTGGACCAGATTCGGCGCCTGATCCGCGAGGCGGGCTGCCTGCCCGTCGAACGCGACGCCCTCTACCGGCCGGTGGACCGCGGCTGACGCCGGGCCGCTGGCTCGCAGCGGTGCCGGTCGGGTCCGGTTACCCAGGCGTCGGGTGCGTCTTGACGCACCAAAACGCTCTATCCCCCGCAGCCGTAATCCGCCAGCAGAATCGCCAGGTCGCTCAAATCCGTGCGCCCGTCGGAGTTCAGATCGCCCTCGCAGTGCCCGCCGGAGCAACCGTAGTCGCCCAGCAGAATCGCCAGGTCGCTCAGGTCGGTGTCGGCGTCGCCGTCGATGTCGCCGAAACACTCGCACTCATCGGGCACGCCGTTGCTGTTCTGATCCTGGCTGGTGCCCTGCGCGATGTCGCAGTCGTCCGGCACGCCGTTGCCCTGGCAGTCGCCGGGGCCGATGCCCTGATAGCGCACGCTCACCTGGATCCATGACTCGTCGCACCAGTACGGGTCCACCGCCTGCGATGCGAGCATGCCGATCACAGCGTCGCCGGCCCCGATCGCCTCGTTCCAGGTGTCGGCGCTGACGACCAGCACGGCCTGGTCCGGCTGCTGCGGGCAGTCGCTGGCCCCCTGCTCGAACGCCCGGCCCACGGGCACTCCGTTGACGTCCACATCCACCCATTCCAGCGGGCTGCCGAGGTCGCCCACGGCGTGCAGCGTCAGCTCCACGGCGCCGCCGCTCAGCCGGGCCGAGGGGATCGTGTAGCTCTGCGACAGGCCGTACCCGAACGGCCCCAGCGCCGGCGAGTCCTCCGCGACGAAATAGACCTCGCATTCGTCCGGCACAGCGTCGGCGTTGCAGTCCGAGCTCGTGCCGCCGCCGATGTCACACTCGTCGGGAACGCCGTTGGCGTTGCAGTCCTGACTGGTTCCCGCGTAGATGTCGCACGCGTCGAAAGCAGCGTTGCCGTTGCAGTCATCGCCCGCCATCACGAAGAGGTACGCCGAGCCGAAGTCGTTGCCGTAGTCGTCGTCAAGGAACGCCCCGACCAGCGCCGTGTCGCCGGAGAGGGAGACGGAGTGGCCGAGCATGTCCCCCACCGCCCCGTCGCTGGCGAGCAGCTTGGCCTCCTGGACCCAGACGTCGCCGACCTTGCGGAACACATAGGCCGACCCGCGCTGGTAGTCG
>Ga0209018_1002687_pt1 | contig 12136 bp, 10 predicted proteins | sample YNPBryBLVA2012_FD_185814 | JGI IMG/M metagenome (GOLD analysis project Ga0209018, IMG submission 185814) | Anoxygenic and chlorotrophic microbial mat microbial communities from Yellowstone National Park, USA - YNP Bryant BLVA 2012 (SPAdes)... ...
GGGGCGGCGGGTACGGGGCCGTCGCGCCGCACCGTCGCCGGCAGCTCAGCAGGAGCTGCGCCCGCGCCGGCGCGAAAAGCGGGCGGCGCCGGCTGCTCCGCCGCGCTCGCGGCGAGCGGCGCGCCTTCAGGCTCCTGCGGCGCGGCAGCGGCGGCAGCCGCCGGGGCCGGGGCCGCGGCGCGCCCGGCCTGGGGACCGGAAGCGGCGCCGGCGCTGTCGTCGATGACCACCAGCACCTGGCCCACCTTGACTATCTGTCCCGGCGCGACGGCGACTCTGGCGATCAGGCCGGCCTTCGGCGCGGGGATCTCGACCGCGGCCTTGTCGGTCTCGACCTCGAGGAGCGGCTGATACTCGGCGACCGTGTCGCCCTCATGGACCAGCACGCTGACGATCTGACCCTCGTGGACGCCTTCGCCGAGATCGGGCAGCTTGAACTCGAACATCGCCGTTTCCCCGTGTGCTCAGAAGCGTGCCGTCTCCAGTACCGCCTGCACCACCCGTCCGCTGTCGGGGATGTACACCTTTTCGTTGGCGAAATAGGGAATGATCGTATCGAACCCCGTGACGCGCCGCAGCGGCGCCTCCAGGTAGAGCAGACTGTCCTCGACGATCCGCGCGATGATCTCGGCCCCCACGCCGCAGTGGCGCGGCGCCTCATGCACCACCACCGCCCGCCCGGTCTTGCGCACCGAGGCGTTGATCAGGTCGCCGTCCAGCGGCGCGACGCTCAGCAGGTCCAGCACCTCGGCGTCCACGCCGTGCGCGTCATACAGCTCCTCGGCGGCTTCCAGCACCGTCCGCACCAGGCTGCCGTAGGTGACGATGGTCACGTGGCGGCCTTCGCGCGCCACGACGCCCTTGCCGAGGGGCATGGTCTCCGGCTGCTCGGGGACCTCTTCGCGGAACGCGCGGTACAGGGCCTTGGGTTCGAAGAAGATCACCGGATCCGGGCTGAAGATCGCCGCCCGCAGCAGGGCCCGGGCGCTGCGCGGCCCGGAAGGCAGCACCACCTTCAGGCCCGCCAGGTGCGCGTAGGTCGCCTCCGGCGCATCGCTGTGGTGCTCGATGGCGCGGATGCCCCCGCCGTAGGGCATGCGGATCACCAGCGGACAGGTGTAGCGGCCGCGCGTCCGGTTGCGGAAGCGCCGCACGTGCCCCTCGATCTGGTGAAAGGCCGGGAACGAGAAGCCCTCGAACTGGATCTCGCACACGGGGCGGAAACCGCGGAAGCACAGGCCGACGGCGGCGCCGACGATGGCCGCCTCGGCCAGCGGGGTGTCGATGACGCGTTCCTCCCCGAACTCCTTCAGCAGTCCCTCCGTGACGCGGAACACGCCCTCGTCACGCCCCACGTCCTCCCCCAGCACCAGCACGTTCGGGTCCTCGCGCATGGCCTCGGCCAGCGCCAGGTTCAGCGCCTTGACCATGGTCAGTTGGGCCACGGCGGCGTCCTCTGCTTACAGCACGCGGGTGACCACCGGGGCGGCCGCAGCGGCCGGCCGCTCCGCGCCCTGCGGCTCGAGATACGCGCGCAGCTCGGCCAGTTGCCGCTCCAGCTCCGGGGTCATTTCGGCGTACATGTGCTTGAACAGCTCGTACGGGTCGTGCCGGTACTGTTCGTACCACTGCACGGCGCGGTCCAGTTCCTGGCGGATCTCGTCTTCGAGCAGCCGCTCGGCGCCTTCGTCCAGCAGCTTCCTGCGCCGCAGGTAATCGCGGAAGCGCGGGAGCGGGTCGCGCGCCTCCCACTCGGCCACCTCGGCGTCGCTGCGGTAGCGCCGCGGGTCATCGGCGGTGGTGTGCATCGCCAGCCGGTAGGTCACGGCCTCGATCAGCGTCGGCCCGCCGCCGCTGCGGGCTTTCTCCACCGCCTCGCGGGTCGCGGCGACGACGGCGAGGAGGTCATTGCCGTCGATCTGGAGGCCGTCGATGCCGTAGGCCAGGGCTTTCTGAGCCAGCGTCTGCGAGGCGGTCTGCCGGTGGCGCGGCAGCGAGATCGCCCAGTGGTTGTTCTGGACGACCATGATCAGCGGGACGTTGTAGACGGCGGCGAAGTTCAGCGCTTCGTGGAAGTCGCCCTGCGACGTGCCGCCGTCGCCCACGAAGCAGGCACAGACGGTCCCGTCCCGGCGCAGCTTGCAGCCCCAGGCGATGCCCATCGCATGCTGGCATTGCGAGGCGATCGGGACGGCGACCGGCAGGTCATTGATCCCCTCCGGGACCGCGCAGCCCAGCTCGTGCCCGCCCCAGTAGGCCAGCGCCCGCTCCAGCGGCCAGCCGCGCCAGAAGTGGGCCGCGAACTCGCGGTACGACGGCACCAGCCAGTCGTCGTCGCGCAGGACGTAAGCGACGCCCAGCGGCGTGGCTTCCTGGCCGCGCGAGGGCGCGTACGTGCCGATGCGACCCTGCCGCTGGAGGTGCAGGCAGCGCTCGTCGAAGCGGCGCGCCAGCAGCATCGCGCGGTACAGGCGCTTGAGGTCGGCATCGGGAATATGCGGCTCGAGCTGCTCGTCGAGCGTGCCGTCGGCCCGCAGGATCGACAACGACTCGACGCGGCAGGCTAGCTGGATGGTCTCCCTCGGCACGCGCTGCCCTTCTGCATCTGAAGCCGCCTGGCCCGGCCCATCCCCGTCCGGCGGGGTCGCAGCATTCTAGTATGCGCCGGCGCACGTGCCAACCGCCGACGGCGCGGGCCCGGGCGCGCGCCCGCGGCCGGCAGGGCAGGGTGCGCTGAGGCGCCGGCCAGCGGCACGCCGGCGCCGCGCCGCTCAGTTCACGCAGTTGGGCGCCCGGCCGGTCTGCCTGTATTCCCGGACGATGCGGACGGTTTCTTCGGCTACGGCGAGCTGGGCCTGCTCGGTCGAGGCGCCGATGTGGTGCGTGCCGTAGAGGTTGGGCAGGTCGGCCAGCGGCGAGTGGATTTCCTTTCCGTCGGCCGGGGGTTCGTTTTCGTACACGTCCACCGCTGCGGCCCGGATGGTCCCCGCCTTCAGCGCCGCGAGCAGCGCGCTCTCGTCCACCACGGATGCCCGGCTGGTGTTGATGATGCAGGCGTGCGGCTTCATCATCTTCAGCCGCTCGGCGTTGACCAGGTGCCTGGTCTGGCCGGTTCCGGGCACGTGCAGCGAGATGTAATCCGACTCGCGGAAGAGCGTATCCAGGTCCGTGCGCTTGCAGTGGGGATGCTCGATCGGCCGGAGGTCGGCGATCACGTCGTACCACAGTACGTTCATCTCGAAGGCCAGCGCCCGTTTGGCGACCTCGGTGCCGATGCGTCCCATGCCGACGATGCCCAGCGTGCTGCCCTTCAGGCCGCGCGCCTTGCTGTAGCCCTTCTTGTCCCACTTGTGCCGGCGCAGGTCGGCCACGTTGTCGGCGATGCGGCGATCGAGGTTGAGGATGTGGCCCATGGTCAGCTCGGCGACGGCGATGGAGTTCATTCCCGGACAGTTGGCGACGCGGACATTGCGCTGCGTGGCGGCCTGCACATCGATCGTGTCCACGCCGGAGCCGGCGCGGATGATCAGCTTCAGGTTTCTGCCGGCGGCCAGCACCGGGCCGGGAACCTTCGTCGAGCGGACGATGAGGATGTCCGGGTCGAACCGGGCGAGCTGCTGCTTGAGCGCTTCGTCCTTCAATTCCGGCTCGTAGGACAACTGGTCGGCCAGTCCCCGGAGCTGATCCAGACCCCACTCTTCCATCTTGTCGGCGACGAGAATCTTCATGGTGTGCTCCGCTGGGCGTACCCCGGAAAAAGTCAGCGTGCCGACGATCGCGAGCGCGGATTATAGAGGCGCCCAGCGCCGACCGGAACGCGCCGCCGCCGGGCACGGCCTCCGCGGCGGGTCTGCGCTCAGCGCAGCCACAGCCAGGCGAAGCTGGACGGCTCCTTGCCCCAGCCGATGCCGGGCGTCAGCTCCAGCCAGCCGGCGCGCCCGTCGCCGTCGTTGTCGTTGATCAGCAGCGAGAAGCCGAGCACCCTGTCGGGCGCCAGCCCAGCGGCACAGGCGACCAGCTCTGCCGGTATCAGCAGCTCGTAGGCGACGGCGCGGCCCGCTTCGTCCGGCCGGGCAGCGCCCTGGAGCCTGGCTGTAAGCGTCTCTTGCGTCCACCCGGCCGGGCAGGCACCGAGCCAGCACCAGGGCGGTGCGTCGGCCCTGTACCCCAGCTCGATCTCCACGTCGTCGTCATCGTAGCCTGCGCCGGGCCGCCCGTCGCTGGCCAGATCCAGGGCGACCTGCACCGAGTCCCAGTCCCACACGGCCTGCGCCTGCGGGAATTCCAGCCGGTCGTCCCGCACCTCCAGCGCCAGCCACAGCCCGCGCTCGTCCCACGCCACCCACCCGGACGCGGACAGATCGTCCGCCGCCGGCGGCTGGCGCGTGTTGACGTGCTGCCAGCGGAGCATGTCCGGGCGGATCTGCGGCGGGCTGCTGCGCCACTCGGCCAGATCGGCGTCGGGCTGCGCCGCTGCCGGGGCGCGCGGGCAGCGGATGAGCCTGCGCAGGGACTGTGATGTCAGCGTGAGTCCGTCGGCCTCCAGCGTGGCTGCGATCGGCACGTCGCTGGCATCCGTCAGGCGCCCCGGGTCGAAAGGCAGGGCGACCCCTGCCGTTTGCCCCGGCTTCAGCTCGATGCTCCTGGTCGCTTTGTCCGCCTCGTCGCCCACACTCAGCGTCAGGCGGCCGGCAATCGCGCGCGGCGCGACGGAGACGACCTCGATCCAGATCGTCGGTCCCTCCGCATCGAGCCGGGTCAGCGGGGCAAACGAGATTCGCAGCGGCGATTCGACCTCCACGACGCGCAGGCCCTGGGCGAAGACGCTCTGTGGGCCCTGCTGCGCACCTGCGCGTATCAGTGCCCATGCGAATTCCTGCGCGCCAACGGGCAGCCGCGAGGCGTCGACGGCGACGGCGATCTCGCGTTCGGTTCCGGGCAGGATCGGTTCGCTCGGCGCGCTGACGGATGAGACCTTCTCCGCTTGGATGTGCAGGACCAGCGGATGCTCCGTCGGGTTGCGCACTCTGGCCGCGATCACCGCATCGCTCGAGCGGGGGATCCGCGTCAGCACCGGATTGGGCCATTGCACGTAGCGCTGGTTCGTGATCGGCGGGCCAGGGTCGATCAGGTAGATCGGATCCGGGCCGAGCGCCAGCTCATAGACACCGCCCTCTTCGCGGAGCATCTGCCAGTCCCCGTTCATCTGCTGGACGAGCAGCAGCGGCGTACCGACGTGCAGCGTGCCGGCCACGGGTCGGGCGGCGCCCGGGCGCCACGCGACGAGCACGGTCTGGTCGTCTCGCGCGAACAGATACCCCGACACGCCCGACGCCGGGCGCAGCGCCGCCGCGAACTTCTTGTCACCCAGCCGGCGGCACATGGTCTGGTAGGCGGCGTAGGACGGTTTCCTGCGGTAGTCGGCGTGCGTCAGCCCGCGATAGACGCTGAGGTCGTGATGCTGCGGGTCATCGGTCCAGTCCGCGAGCGTGAGTTGAAAGGTGCGCTCGATGCCCAGCGCGAGCAATCCGACCGAGTAACGCACGATCCGCGCCGCCTGTTCGTGCTCGCTCAGCCCGACCGGGCCGGTGAAGAAGCCGGTCTCGGTATGCCAGATGGGTTTGTCCGGCTCGCCGAATTCCCGCATCACGGCGCGCAGCTTCTCGACGGCCGGCCATTCGGTCTCGATCTCCATCTGCTGGCCGTAGTTGTGATAGCTGAAGACGTCGAAGCAGCCCCTGGCGCCGGCCTGATACATGCCGCGCAGGAACGCGTCGTCCGGCCCGGCCAGCGCGCCGCCGACGACCAGGCAGTCCGGGTCCGCCTGCTTGGCAGCCGCGTAGGCGCTCTGCAACAGCTTCGTGTAGAGCTGCGGATCGGGCTGCGGCGACCAGAACGGCTGGATGTTCGGTTCGTTCCAGATTTCCCACGCGCTGATCCGGCCCTTGTAGCGATTGACCATCTGATACACGTAGTTGGCGAAGCGCTCGCGCTCCTCGTCGGTCGCGGGCGACACGCCGCCGGACCAGGCCGACGCGTAGCACAGGATCGGCATGAGGCTGAGGCCGTGGCGCTGGTAGGCGGCGACGGCGCGGTCGAAGTCGTCCCAGACGAAGCGGCCGCGTTCGGGCTCGACCAGTCCCCACCAGAAGTCCTGGCGTGCCCAGGCGGCGCCGGTCTCCTTGAGCACCTGGAAGTGCGCTTCGCCCTCCAGCCACAGGTTCGGCCGCCCGAATGCCAGCCAGTGCGAGTACGTCGGCCCGTGAATCCCGAACGGGCTGCTTTGGTCTGACGTTGTGCCTGGGCCGTCGCTCGCAAACGCGCCGCTGGTCGACAGGAAGAGCGCTGTCGCCAGCAGCCGGGATGCCAACTGCCGTGTGGTCATCAGGATACTCCTGCATGCGCGGGCCGGTACCGGCCGTCGCCCGGCTTGAGCGGGCCCCGGGCTCCCGCTGCGCCGGCCGCGTCGCTCGAATCCGAACCGCCCGCTGTGTGCATTCGTTGTCGCTTCGCAGCGGCTACTGCTTGACGGCTCCCAGCGTCAGGCCGGTGATGAACTCGCGCTGCAACGCCAGGAACAGGACGATGATCGGCGCGATGCTGATCAGCGTCCCGCCGAGAATCACCCCGTACTCCTGCTGGTGAATCGACGCCACCACGTTGGTGACGGCCAGCGTCAGCAGGTAATTCCGCTCATCGCGCAGCACGATCATCGGCCACAGGTACGCGTTCCAGGCCCCCAGAAACGTGAAGATCAGCAGGGCGCTGACGATCGGCCGGATCAGCGGCAGCACCACCGACCAGAAGATGCGCAGCTCGCTCAGGCCGTCGATGCGCCCGGCGTCCAGCAGGTCGCCCGGCACGGACATGATGTATTGCCGCATGATCAGCACGCCGAAGCCGCTGGCTGCCCCCGGCAGGATCAGCCCCCAGAAGCTGTCGATCAGGTGCAGCGCCTGCACCAGCCTGAAGAGCGGCGCCAGCAGCACGACCGGCGGCAGCAACATCGTCCCCAGCACGAGGAGCGTGACCAGGCGCTTGCCGCGGAAGCGGTACTTGGCCAGCGCAAAGCCGCCCATGGCGCTCACCAGCGTCGTGACCAGGGCGGCAGCGCTGGCGACGAACACCGTGTTGACCAGGTAGCCGCCGAACGAGACGTTCTCGAACAGGAACCTGTAGTTCGCGAGCGTCGGCCGCTGCGGGACCAGTCGCCCGAAGCCGGGTTGCATGAGCTCCGCCTGCGTCTTGAACGAGCCGGAGAGCATCCAGACGAACGGCCCGAGCGCGAAAACCGTCACCAGCGCGAGCACGGCGTACGTCGCGAGCCGACCGATCGGACCGCGTGGCTCCGCTGACGCCATGCCGTGCTCCGCCTTACTCCGCCCAGGCCCGCGACAGGCGCAATTGCACCAGCGCGATCACCAGCAGCAGCAGCGTGATGACCCAGCCCATCGCCGCCGCATAGCCCAGATCGCCGGCCAGGAAACCCTTTTCGTACAGGTAGACCATGACCGTCGTGCTGGCCCGCCCGGGCCCGCCGCGCTCGGTCAGCACCCACGGCAGATCGAACAGCCCGAACGAGCCGATGGTCGAGGCGGTGAGCAGGAATGCGGCCACCGGCCAGATGCCCGGGAGCGTGACGTGGCGGAAGCGGGCCCACGGCCCGGCGCCGTCCACGGTGGCGGCCTCGTACAGCTCGACGGGAATGCCCTGCAACCCGGCCAGGAAGTAGACCATGTGGAAGCCGGCATACATCCACAGACCGGTCAGGATCAGCGTGTTCAAGACGACGTCCGGGTCGCGCAGCCAGTCGAGGGCCGGAATCCCGACCCAGCCCAGCACCTGGTTCAGCGCCCCCTCCTGCACGCCGTAGATCCGCTTGAACGCGACGCCGATGAACACCGGGCCGACGAGCACCGGCAGGAAGAAGGCGGTGCGGAAGAACGCCCGGCCGGGCAGGCGCTTGCCGTGCACCAGCAGCGCCAGGCCGAGCGCGACCGGCAACTGGACCAGCAGTGACCCGGCGGCGAAGTAGGCGGTCCGCAGCACGGACTGCCAGAAGACCCGATCGCGCAGCAGCTCTGAAAAGTTGCCCGCGCCGACGTACACGTCCACGCCAGCGCCGATCATCTGCCGCAGCGACAGATACACCGAATGCAGCAGCGGGTAGACCGTGAAGGTTGCGAACAGCAGCAGGAACGGCGCGAGAAACAGCCACGGCGCACCCGGGACCAGGAGCTGAGCACGCCTTGCCGCAGTCCGCGCCACCGCGTCTACTCCACCCGGCCGGGGTCTCGTCGTGCCGCTTGGGCTGCGGCCAGCGCCTCCCGGTCGCGCGCCATCGTGGCGCGCAGCCCCGCGGCCACTTGCGCAAGGGCCTGGTGCGGGGCGATCCGCCGCTGCACCACGTCCGCAAAGACCGCGTTCAGCAGGCTGAAGGCCTCGGAGGCGTAGGGCGAGCCGTTGACCGGCGGCACCTCTTCGGCCAGTTCGGTCAGGAGTCGTCCGACGCGCTGCCCCTGGAAGAACGCGCACGGTTCGTCGAAGACGGGGTCGTCGAAGACGGTGCGCAGCGCCGGCACGATGCTCTGCGTTCGAAAGCGATTCACCAGCGACTGGCGGTCGAAGTAGAGCAGCTTGGCCAGCTCCCAGGCGCGGTCGGCATCGGCGCAGCCCCGCGGAATGAACAGCGCCGTCCCGCCGCTGGTGCTGGTGCGTCGTCCGCCCGGCGTCCAGGCCGGCAGCGGCATGCAGCGGACCTTGCCTTCCAGCAGCGCGCGGGCATCGAGCTGCATGCCGGCCAGCATCCAGTCGGGGGCGGCATAGGCGAGAAACTGCCCGCGGGCAAGCGCCGCATAGTCCTCGATCCAACTGCTCAGCTTCGGACCGGCCACCGGCGGGTCGGAGTGAAACAGCCGGACGTAGAACTCGAGCGTGTCGAGCGCCAGCGGGCTGTCGATGACCACGTTCCCGCTGGCGTCGAACACGTCGCCACCGCGCTGCCACAGCAGCGCCAGAAAGTCGTAGCCCTCGACGGCGGACAGCGCCAGGCCGTAGCGCCACTGGGCGGCGCCGAGCCTGCCCGGGCGATAGAACTCCTGCGCCGCGGCGACGAATGCGTCCCACGTCGCCAGGTCTGCCGGCTGGCGCCCGAGCGCCGCCAGCACGTCGGGGCGGTAGACCAGCACCATGGGATGCATGTCGTGGGGGATGCCGAAGACGCGTCCGGCGACGGAGTAGCGTGCGAAGCGGGCGGGGATGAGCTTCTGGTTCCAGCCCTCGCTGTCGATGCGGCCGGTCAGGTCGACAAACGGGATGTGGGCGAGCGGTCCGCGCAGGTAGCGCCCGACCATGGATTGCTCGATTTCGACCAGGTCCGGCAGCTCGGTCTGCGTCATCAGCGCCAGGGCCAGGCGATCGAACATCGCCGTTCCCAGGTTCAGCACCCTTACCTGATCCCGCCACGGATGATCGGCCAGGCGCTGCTTGAACTCCTCGTGGGCGATGTGCGTGAACGTCCAGACGGTCAGTGCGGCGCGCTGCGGGAGAGCGCTGCGAACGAGTACCCCTGCTCCGGACGCGGCCGCCAGCGCCAGCAGCAGCAGCGGCACGCGCCCGGGCGGGAATTCATCCGCCCGCTCCCGTAACCTCTGCCACACCCGCATCGCCTCCCGTCTGTAGCGCGCAATACCCGCCGGCGGCACCTCGCCAACGTGCGGCGCCGGCGGACGCTCCTGCGGCGCGCCGCGCCGACCGGCGCCGGGAGAGTGTAGCCCCGTCATGTGCGGCCGGCCAAGCAGCGGTGCCCGGGCCGGCCGGGACCGCCGGGCGCCAACTGGCGTTGCGCCCCGCAGGCGTCCGGCGCACGGCTCCGGTCAGGGCGCGATCTCGACCTTCACCCCTGCTGCCGCCAGCGACTCCAGAGTCGCCGGGTCCGCACCCCCGTCGGTGATGAGTACGTCTACCTCGTGGATGTCCGCCAGAAAGACCGCGGCGCGTCCGCCGAGCTTGCTGCTGTCGGCCAGCAGGTAGATCTGGTCGGCCAGTTCCATCATGCGGCGTTTGACGCGTGCCTGGGCGTCGTCCACTTCGCTCAATCCGCGGGTCGGATCGACGCCCTTGCTCGACATGAAGAACTTGTTGATGTTGACGCGCTCCAGGGCGTGCTCGGCCAGCCAGCCGAGCCAGGAGCGCGATGCGTTGTCGAGGAACCCGCCGGTCGAGAGGACGCGGATGTTGGCGCGTGGCAGCAGCACGGCGCTGGCCGGGAGCGCATTGGTCACGACGGTCAAGGGGGTATCGGGGAGGATGCGCGCCAGCTCATGCACGGTCGAGCTGGCATCCAGGGCGATGACGTCGCCTTCGGAGACGTGGCGCAGCGCCTGGCGCGCGATGGCTTTCTTCTGTTCGTGCTGGGCGCCGCTGCGTACCTCGAACGGGTCGTCGCGGCTTACGTCGCGGTTCGGCAGCGCCCCCCCGTGGGTGCGAACGAGCCAGCCCTCCTGGCTCAGTCGCTCCAGGTCGCGGCGGATGGTCTCCTCCGCCACCCCCAGGGCTCGTGCCAGGTCGGCGACGCGCACGGCACCGGTGGTGGCGAGTCGGCCGAGGATTTCGCGATGGCGTTGCTCGGGAAGCATGGTGTCCCGGTTATCCGCCCGATAATCTGCGGTTTGCCTGTTTTTCTCGCTTGACTTTTTCCGATTATGTCTGTATACGCCTGATTGTCAACGTCCGGCACCGATAACGATGCCCGTTTTTGTCCGCACCTGTTTGGACCCTGGCAAGCAGGTGCCCAGGGCCGGCCAGCGGACGTGAGCGGTCGCCGGACCGGTCCGGCCGGCAGCACTTGACGCCGCCGGCGTGGTGCGCTCGGAAATGGCCGCAGACCAGGCTGTCACAGAGCTTGATCGGGCGCGGATCGAGCGGATCGTCGCCCAGATTGTGCGCGAGCGCCTCACTCCGCCCGCGCCGCCGCCGGTGCCGCGCAGCCCGCTGGTGGTGAACATTTCCGTGCGGCACATGCACATCACGCCGGAGCACCTGGAAACCCTGTTCGGCCCCGGCGCCGAGCTGACGCCGCAGCGCTGGCTTTATCAGGAGGGGCAGTTTGCCGCTGAGCAGACCGTGGATCTGGTCGGCCCGAAGCGGCGGCTGCTGGCGGGCGTGCGGATTCTGGGGCCGGCGCGTGCGCAGTCGCAGATCGAGCTGGCCTTCTCCGACGCGATCATGCTGGGCATCGACGTGCCGGTGCGGATGAGCGGCAACATCGAGGGTACTCCGGGCTGCATCGTCATGGGGCCGAAGGGGCACCTGGTGCTGGAGCGCGGCGTAATCCGGGCGCAGCGCCATGTGCACATGTCTCCGGCGGACGCGGAGTATTACGGGGTGCAGCATGGTGACGCGATGGATCTGATCGTCGAGCACCCGACCTGCCCGCTGACGATCTGCGGGATCGTAGTACGGGTGCATCCGCGCTACAAGCTGGAGGTCCATATCGACTCGGACGAGGGCAACGCCTGCGATCTGCCGGGGGCGACGCGGATGCGACTGGTGAGAAGCGACAACCGGTGCCGGACAGGCTGAGGCCGGGTCTGTGCGGCGCCTGCCCCCGGGCGCCGGCAGACAGTGGAGAGGCGTCATGGCAGAGATAGCCGCATTGGGCATGATCGAGACACGCGGGCTGGCGGCCCTTTTCGAGGCCACCGACGCCATGCTCAAGGCCGCCAGCGTCGAGGTGCTCGGCTGGCGGAAGATCGGCGCGGGGCTGGTGACGGCCTTCGTGGCCGGCGAGGTGGCGGCGGTCAAGTCGGCGGTGGCGGCCGGCGAGACTGCCGCGGCCAAGGTCGGCGAGGTCGTCGCGGTGCACGTGATCCCGCGCCCGCACGACGAGCTGGCCGGCCTGTACCCGGCGGCGCGCCCGAAGCGCGGCGGGCAGAAGTAGTTGCCCGCGGCGCGCCCGTCACAGGTGATCTTGCGGAGCTGTTCCATGAACGGAGCGATCGGGTTGCTTGAGACCAAGGGCACCAATCCGGTGGTCAAGGCCGCGGACGCGATGTGCAAGGCCGCCGGCGTGGCGCTGGTCAGTGCGATCGAGATCGGCGGCGGCTATGTGACCGTCGTGATCCAGGGCGACGTC
>Ga0209018_1002688_pt1 | contig 12135 bp, 11 predicted proteins | sample YNPBryBLVA2012_FD_185814 | JGI IMG/M metagenome (GOLD analysis project Ga0209018, IMG submission 185814) | Anoxygenic and chlorotrophic microbial mat microbial communities from Yellowstone National Park, USA - YNP Bryant BLVA 2012 (SPAdes)... ...
ATGGAGGCCTCCCACTGGTCCAGGTCGGAACCGAAGGCCTGGTAGAAGGGGCCGTGCACGTCCTGGGCGAAGAGGACCTTGTGCATGCCGGCCTGCGCCCAGAGGGAGATGGAGCCGGGAGTATGCCCGGGTGTATGTATCCAGTGCAGGGGGCTGAAGCCGAGGGGGATGTCCCCACCCTCACCTTCCAGGCGGTGCGACACCTTGCAGGGCCGCAGAGGCATCCCGTAGAAGGTGGCTGCGGAGCGGCGCTCATCCCCTTCCTCCAGCACATCCGCCTCGAGGTGATGGGCGTACACCGGCAGCCCGTACTTCTCCACCAGGAAGGAGGCGCCCCCGGCGTGGTCGATGTGGGCGTGGGTGAGCACCAGGGCCTTGAGGTCGCCGGGGGAGTAACCCAGAAGCTCCAGGCTGCGCACCAGTGCCTTGGGGTTCCCGCCGGCCCCCGCGTCGATGAGCACCGGCGCTCCCAGGTCCAACAGGTAGACCGCGCAGTCCTCGGGTTCGGTGATCTCCGCCCCGCCCACCTGGTAAACCCCCTCCACCACTTTGAAAGGATCCATGGCACCTCCGTCAGGCCGCCTTTTCGCTTCACCGATTATACCCCGCTGGATGCGGGGCAGTCGCCCCGCTCTGTCCGGTTGGAGGTAGGCGTGTCGCCCTGCACGATTCGGTCGGAGGTGGACGTGTTGCCCCGCCCCGTCCGGTCGGAGGAAGGCGCCGGGACGGCGGGCGATTCCGCCTGGATACGGCCGGCGCGGTTTTACGGGTATAATTGCCTCATGGGAAGCCTGCCGCAGTTAGTGGAACGCCTGCGCCTTTACGGCGGGGCGGTGCTCGCCCTGTCGGGGGGGATGGACTCGTCCTTGCTGGCGGCAGCGGCGCAGCGGGCCGGCATACCGCTGCTGGCGGTGACGGCCGATTCTCCGCTGCTGCCGGAGCGGGAGCGGAGGAGGGCTTGCGAGGTCGCTCTCCGGCTGGGGATCAGGCACCGCCTGGTGGAGGCGGGGGAGTGGGAGCTGCCCCAGGTGCGGGAGAACCGCGCGGACCGCTGTTACCACTGCAAGAAAGCCAGGATGCATGCATTGCTGGAGATCTCTTCCCGTGAGGGCCTACCCCTGGTCATGGAAGGTTCGCAGGCGGACGACCGCGAGGAGGAAAGGCCGGGCTTGCGCGCGGTGGAGGAGGCGGGGGCGCGCAGCCCCCTGCGGGAGCTGGGCATGGGCAAGCGGGAGATCGCAGGGGCCCTGCGGGAACTGGGGCTGGCCGACCTGGTGCGTCCCTCCAACAGCTGCCTGGCCACCCGCTTCCCCCCGGACGTCCGCTTGAACAAGGAGGAGCTGCGGCGGGTGGACCGGGTGGAGGAATGGCTGGAAGAAAGGGGGATCACCGGACCGCGGGCGCGCTGGAGGGGACCGCGGGAGCTCCGGGTGGAGGTGCGGGGAGAGGGCCTGGAACGGCTGGACTCGGAGCCGCTGCGGGGGGAATTCGCGGCCTTCTTGCAGCGGGCCGGTTTCGATGGCTGCTGGCTGGAGGGCCGTTGCCTGCAGGTTCCGTGACCGCTGGTCTAGATACGGCGCCGGGCGGCCTGGCGGGGAGGCGGTACCGGCGGGCGAAACAGGGGTGATCAGCCGGTGTATAGGGATAAGCTGAAGAAGATACTCTCCCGGGTTTCGCGGGGAGAGACGGGGGTGGAGGACGCGCTGGCGGAGCTCTCCCGTTTCCCCTTCGAGGATTTAGGTTTCGCCAAGCCCGACCATCACCGGGAGCTGCGCCACGGCCTGCCGGAGGTGGTCCTCTGCGAGGGCAAGGTGCCCTCGCACGTCGCCCCCATCGTGCGCTCGTTGCTGGGGGAAGGGGGGGACTGCGTGCTGCTCACCCGGGTGAGCGCGGAGATGGCGGAAACGCTGTCCGGGGAGTTCCCGGAATCCCGGTATCACCCCGAGGCGCGCTTGATGGAAGTGGGAAGGCGGCCGCAGAAGGAGGGCGTGGGGTTGGTGGTGGTGGCCAGCGGGGGCAGCGCCGATCACGGTGTGGCCGAGGAGGCGCGCATCACCGCCGAGCTGATGGGATCCAAAGTGGCGCCCCTCTACGACGTGGGGGTGGCGGGCGTGCACCGCCTCTTCGCGCAGCGCGAGGTGCTGGAGGAGGCGCGGGCGGCGGTGGTGGTGGCCGGCATGGAAGGGGCCCTGGCCAGCCTGGTGGCGGGGGTGGCTTCCTGCCCGGTGATCGGGGTGCCCACCTCCACCGGGTACGGCGCTTCCTTCGGCGGGCTGGCGGCCCTCCTGGGCATGCTCAACTCCTGCGCGCCGGGCGTGGCGGTGGTGAACATCGACAACGGTTTCGGGGCGGGCTTCCTGGCCGCCCTCATCAACCGGCTGGTGGTGGGGGAGGGACGGTGAGGCTGTTATATCTCGATGCCTTCGCGGGCATAAGCGGGGACATGACCCTGGGGGCCCTGGTGGACCTGGGTCTCCCCCTGCAGGAACTGCAGGAGGCTGCCGACCTGCTGGGGATGGAGAAGGTGGAGGTGGCCGCGCGAACGGTGGAGAGGCAGGGCATAAGGGCGGTGCAGGTGGAAGTGCGGGGCGGCGAGCGCGGAGTGGTGAGGACCTACGGCAACATCCGGGCCACCATCGAGGGAAGCGGGCTGGAGGATGAGGTCAAGCGGCTCAGCCTGGAGATATTAAGGGTGCTGGCGGAGGCGGAGGGAAGGGTGCACTCGCGCCCCGCCGACCAGGTCCACTTCCACGAGCTGGGGGCGGTGGATTCCATCGTGGACGTCGTGGGGTGCGCGTTGGGATTGCATCGCTTAAAGGTAGAGAGAGTGAGGTGTTCCGCCCTTCCCACCGGCAGGGGGTGGGTCCGCACCGGTCACGGCGTTTACCCGGTGCCGCCGCCGGCGGTGGCGGAGATCCTCACCGGCGTACCCTGCTACAGCGGGGACGCCCCCACCGAGACGGTCACCCCCACCGGGGCGGCTATAGTAAAGGCTTGCGCCTCCGAGTTCGGGGACATGCCGGAGATGACGGTGGAGAAGGTGGGCTACGGCGCGGGAACGCGCGAGCTGGAGCTGCCCAACCTGCTGCGCATGTTCCTGGGGGAGGCGGCGGAGGACGCCGATTCCCGCGGGCGCACCGCCTGGCTGGTGGAGACCAACATCGACGACATGAACCCGGAGTTCTACGATCACGTGATGGACCTACTCTTCGAGGCGGGCGCCAGCGACGCATGGCTCACTCCCATCCAGATGAAGAAGACCCGGCCCGCCGTGTGCCTGAGAGCGCTGGTGAGCCCGGAAGGGTTGGAGCGGGTCAAGGAAACCGTCTTGCGGGAGACCTCGGCCCTAGGGTTGAGGGTGATACGGGTGGCCAAGGAGGAGACGCAGCGCGACTTCATCACCGTGGAGACGGGATGGGGCGAGGTGCGGATCAAGCGGGGGCTGCTGGGCGGGCGCGTGGTCAACCTGGCACCGGAGCACGACGACTGCCGGCGGGTGGCGCGGCGCGCCGGCGTGCCCATCAAGCAGGTTTACGAGGCCGCCGTGTCCGAGGCGCGAAGGCGCTTGCAGGAAGAGGATTAGGATGGTTCGGGCAAGAGGAGGGATGCGGGGATGTACGTGGCGGTGATCGGCGGCCAGCAGGCCGGCGAGGAGGAGGAGCGCACGGCCTACGAGGTGGGCAAGGGCCTGGCCGAGGCCGGCGCCTACCTGGTGTGCGGCGGCCTGGGAGGCATAATGCAGGCGGCATGCCGCGGCGCCAGGGAGGCGGGAGGGTTGACCATAGGCATACTCCCCGGACCCTTTCGCGGCGATGCCAACCCCTACGTGGACGTGGTCATCGCCACGGACATGGGGCAGGCGCGCAATGCCATCATCGTGCGCACCGCCGACTCGGTCATCGCCATCGGGGGAGAGTACGGCACCCTCACGGAGATGGCCATGGCCCTGAAGATGGGCAAGCGGGTGGTGGCGGTGGACAGCTGGCGCATCGAGCGCGGCGGACGCTTCGACGAACGCATCATCTACGCCAAGGACGCGCAGGAGGCGTTGCGCCTGACCCTGGAGGAGACCTGACACCGGGAGCGAGGCGGGGCGTTTTTTGGGATTATAGGGGCTGGCCTTCTTTAGAAGGGGGGCTGGCCCTCTTTGAAGGTCGGTATGGTTTGGGAGGCGTGGGGCATGAGCAGCACCCTGCCCTCCGGGATGAGCGACCAGGCTTCCCGCAGGGCGTCGGCGATGGTGGGGTGAGGGGTTATGCCGATGCGGCGGACCATTTGCGGGGGCAGGCCGGACACCAGGATGAGCCGCTTCGCCCGGCGGGCCAGCAGCGCGGCCCGGTAGATGACGAATCCGGGCACGGTGAAGTCGCGGCGCAGCTCCTCCTCGATGGCCTCCAGGCCGCCCAGCTCCAGCCACCTCTCGTAGTCGTAACCGCCCAGCCCTTCCGAACATTCCCCCACCATGATGAGGACGCCGCCCGGCTTCAGCGCCGCCAGGGCGTTGGCGTTGGACTGGAAGGCCTGGTAGAAGGTGAGGTCCATGGGGTAACCGCCGCGCGAGGCCACCACGATGTCGCCCCGCTCCCGCACCGGCACGCGGAAGGCGCTCTCCACGAAGCGGCACCCCTCGCGGTGGGCCTCCTTCCAGTGCCCCGCGAAAACGCCCAAGAACTCCCCCTCCTCGCTCAGGACCAGGTTGACCAGGAAGGCGGGGGAGAGGCGGGAGGCGATGTCTTCCATGTCCTCGCTCACCGGGTTGCCGTCCAGCGAACCGGGCACGGCGCGGGGGTGTATGCCCCCGCCCGGCCGGGGGTCGAGGGCCAGCCGGTGGTTGGCCAGGATGGTGGGCATGCCGGAGATCCCCGGCACCACCGCCTTGCGCCCCCCGCCGTAGCCGGCGAAGGCGTGGGGGACGATGCCGCCGGTGAGGATGACCTTGCGGCCGCTGAGAGCCAGGCGGTTGAGGTAGATGGGGGTGCCGGCCGCGCTCTCCCCCAACCGCACCAGCTGCCCGGGGTCGCGGGCGTCGTGCACGCTCACCCGTACCCGTCGAAGCAGCCGCTCGCCCAGCAGCTCGCAAAGTTGGGCGTAAGACAGGCCGTGATGCGTTCCGCACGCGACCAGGATCTCGATGTCGCGGTCGCCCACGCCGGCCCGGTTGAGCTCTCCCAGCAGCATGGGCAGCCAGGTCGAGACCTTCTGCCACATCCGGTGGTGATCGGGGGTGACCAGCGTGACCCGGTCGCCGGGACGCAACAGCTCGGCTAGGGGGGAGGACGCGATGGGGCGCCGCAGCGCTTCTTTCATGGAAGCGCGCAGGTCGGGCAGGGCCGGTACCCGCTCTCCCTCCACCGTTTCCAGCAGGAGGTGGTCGGGCACCTCGAAGCGCTGCTCGCTTTTCCCGAAGGGCCACACGAACCTCATGTCCATAGGATAGCACCCAGGTTGGGCTTTGAGATACGGCCCCGCACGGTGCGACCCGAAGGCATGGCCCCTCTTCTCGGCTGAGCGGAACGAGCGAAAGGGAGGATGCCGCCCCGGATGTGGGGGGCGGTGGCTCAGAAGGGGAGGAACGACTGGGGATACTGCAGGAGCTGCGGGAAGCGTTTCCGCAGGGTCTCCAGGTTCATGGAATAATCCGAGAGCAGCGGGCCCACCCTGACCCTGAAGACCTCGTCGAAGCTGACGCTTTCGCAGCCCATGGCCTCTCCCTCTTCCAGCTGGCGCAGCGCCGCGACCTTCTGCTCCGAGAAGGAAGGCAGGGCGGGGTTCTTGATGTCCACCTCGTCCAAGAAGGGCCTTCTGCTTGCTATCGAGGCCTCCCCCCAACCCAAGGCGGGCCATTCGCCGAGCAGGCCTTCCAGGGTGGGGGTTTTTGCGGGGGAGGAGTATCCGTCGTTCAGGGACGCGGCGAAGGCGGCCCGCGCCGCCGCGCCGTATTCTTCGCCCAGGAAGGAGCGCAGCTCCTTTACCAGCAGGCCCATGCCCACCGCCTCCATGATCACCAGGTAGCGGTTGCGGCCGGGATCGTAAATAGTGCCCTTGGAAGGGTCCCAGCTCAGCCCGGACAGGGCGGCGGGAAGGCCGCAGGAAGGGCAGCGCTCCATCCGGCGGTCACGCTTGCCGGGGTGCTTCTCCAGCAGGTTCCGCTGCTCCAGCAGGCCATGCCCGATCTCCGTGCCGCCGGTGAGCTCGAGGATCCAGGACTGCGGACCCTTCTGCTCCAACGAGATCTTCGCCTCCACCCGGAACAGCCCCTCCCAGAAGCCCGCCAGGTCATCGGCCAGCAGGCGGGGATGGTAGGGATGGCTCATCTCCAGGCGCAGGTGTTTACCCGGGTCCACCTCTTCCGATGTCAGGTGACCCAGTCCGAAGAGCTTGGCTTCCTCCAGGGCGTAAATAACCGCCCTTCGCCCCAGCGACTTCCTCCTGAGCAACCCGGAGCCGAAGCCCTCGACCTGCTGGTAGGTGCGGTGGCGCAGGTAGCGGCGCCGCGCTTGCGACAGCCGTCCGGCCAGCTCCGCTCCTCCCCGCGCCAGGGCTCCCTCCACCAGCAGTCCCAGCTCGCGGTGCTCCAGGAAGAGCGCCTGGCGGCGGGGCTTGAAGCGGGTATAGATGTTGCCGCCCTCCGTCCACTCCAGGTCCCGGGACAGCCGGCGCGGCAACCCGCAGGCCCCGCACTCATTCTTGTCTTTGCTCAAGACGCCCTCCGCTGCTTGACCTCACGGCGCACGGCGCCGACCTGCTCCTGTCGGGTTCTTCCCGCCGCTGCGCGCGGCCGGCCGTCCCGACGACCGGCCGCGCCCTTGGGGCCAAGCGCCCGGGAGCAATTGCCGCCCACGCCTTCCCCTGCCGGAATTATACAGGAGCCTGCGACACGGTTCACGCCCGCCATCCTCCCATAAAAAGCCCGTCCCCTGCTTATGCCACGGTGTCCGCATCGCCGGACCCCCCGGTCTCTCTACCGGCGATGGGCCTTACCGCGAAAGTGCCCAGAGCCAAAGCCGCCAGGCGACCCTGCCCGTCGGTCACCCTCGCTTCTCCCAGCGCTAGGGTGCGTCCCCGCTGGACGATGCGGCCGTGCGCCTCCAGCTCGCCGTCGGTCACCGGGCGGGCGAAGTTGATCTTCATCTCCACGGTGACCGGACGTTCTCCGGCGGGATCCAGCAAGGTGGCCAGGGCCACGCCCATGGCCGCGTCTGCCAGCGAGGCCAGCGCTCCCCCATGCACCACTCCGCCCGCGTTGAACAGGCTTTCCTTCACCGGCAGTTGGAAGCGGCTGCTGCCCCGGCCCAGCTCTACCAGCCGCAATCCCAGCAGGTCGTAATAGGGGCTGAATCGGGTGCGCCGGCGGACGATCCGCTCGAAGCGCCCCATCTCTTCCGGGGAGAGGTCATCCGGAAGCGCGACCCCGTGCCCGGCGGCGGTGATTCCCGTCACACCGCCCGCTCCCTGAACCAGTGGATGACCCGGCGCAGGCCTTCCTCCATGCTCACGCGGGGCTCCCAGCCCAGCAGTTCCCTCGCCCGGGTGAGGTCGGGTCGGCGCTGCAGCGGGTCGTCCTCCGGCAGAGGGTGGAAAGTGATGCCGCAGTCCGCCCCGATCATCTCGCGCACCACTTCCGCGAACCGCAGTATGGTCATCTCGGAGTCGTTGCCCAGGTTGATGACCTCTCCCGCCAGGCCGTCGGATTGGATGACCCGCACCAGACCTTCGACCAGGTCGTCCACGTAACAGAAACTACGGGTCTGGCTGCCGTCCCCGTAAACCGTGAGGGGCTTTCCGGCCAGCGCCTGGGTGATGAAATTGGGCACCACCCGGCCGTCCTCCCGGCGCATGCGCGGCCCGAAGGTGTTGAAGATGCGCACGATCACCGCCGCGGTGCCGTGCAGGCGGTGGTAAGTGGAGGTCATCGCCTCCGCGAACCGCTTGGACTCGTCGTAGCAGGCGCGCGGCCCCACCGGGTTGACGTGGCCCAGGTAGCTCTCGGGCTGCGGGTTGACCTGGGGGTCGCCGTACACCTCCGAAGTCGAGGCCAGCAGGAAACGCGCCCCCGTCTTGCGCGCCAGCTCCAGGCAGTTATGGGTGCCCAGGGAGTTGGCCAGCATGGTCTCCACCGGGAAGCGGTGATAATCGACGGGGCTGGCCGGGCTGGCCAGGTGGGCTACGGCGTCCACCTCCAGGTTGAACGGCTGGCAGGCATCGCCCAGCACGAAGGTGAAGCGGGGATGGGAAGAGATGCCCGACAGGTTCTCCCTGCTGCCGGTGAGCAGGTTGTCCAGGCAGAAGACCTCGTGGCCCTCCTCCAAAAGCCTCTCGCATAGATGGGAGCCGATGAAGCCGGCTCCCCCGGTCACCAGGATTCGCAAAACGTGCCTTTCTGCCAAGTGCCGGCTCCGGTCCGGGGCCGTAACGGCATCGGCCTCGACCGAGCGCGCCGAAAGGATGATCACTCCGCGTCTGCGGCCCCGCCGACCCGGCCCGGCGCGTATGCCCGATGCCCTTGCCCCCGGCGAAACCGACTCGACGGGCCTTCTGCTCCACGGACAATCCTAGATTCTACCAGATTCCATCCAGAAGCGTACCCCTTCGCGCCGCAGGGCGGGCAGTATCCCGCGCAGCTCCAGGGCCTCTTCCGGCGCCAGGATGCCGCGGGGTCGCTTTGGGGAGCGGAGGAGGAGGAAGAGGGCGCCTACCAGCATGGCGGCGGTGGCGTCCAGGTAGCCGCCGGTTGCCCCCACCGCCAGGTGATGACGCTCTCCGCCCCGCAGGCCCTTTAGCTCCACCCGCAGGGCGGAAACCGCCTCGCCCGGAGCCCCTCCCGCCTTGGACAGGGTCATCCCCACGGCATGGACCAGGAGTTCCCGGAAGGGCTCGGGCAGCAAGGATGAAGCCCAGGAGGCGGTGTGGACCGGCAGGTGAAGGTGGGGTTGGGCCAGGCCTCCCTTCAAGCGGACCCGCAGGGCCTGCGGGAAGAGGCGTGGCAGGGTGAGGGGCTCCGGGCCGCGGGCGTAAGCGACGCTGCCCGGGGAAGAGTCGGGAGGGAACGGGACCCACTCTTCCCAACTGCCCGCCTGGACCTCGCGCAGCCGCCCCTCCTCGAAGCTGAGGCACTTGCCGCCGAAGGCGTTGAGCAGGCGCTCGCGCCCTCCCGGGCTGTTCAGCTCGCGGGCGTCCAGCCGCCAGGCCACCCCTATCTCGTCCAACCGTTGGAAGCGCCTGCCGGCCCAGGCGGCGAGCAGGTTGGAAAGGCCCGGGCTCCACCCCAGGCCCATCACCGCCAAACCATCCCCTTCGCCGCGGGAGGCTTCGCGGTCGCGCAGGAAGACGGAGGGTTCCTCGGTGGGGCTGAGGTAGAGCGCGCCCCGCTCGACCGCTTCCGCCGCCGGGGGGAGCTCGTCCGCCCCCTCGCCTCCCAGGCAGGATATGACCGCGTCGCATCCGGACATGCGTTCCCGGAAGCTGCGGGGGTCCGCGGCTTCCATGAAGCGCACCGCCACCCCCAGGTGGCCGAGGCGGGAATGCAGCCCAGCAAGAAGGGCGGTGTCGTGGTCCGCCGCCACCAACCCGGTCACCAGGTCGGCTTCGATGAGCCGGGAGAGCACCCGCCGGCCCAGCGCGCCCGCCGCCCCGAACACCGCGACCTTCAAGACGACAGCTCCTCGTCGGACAGTTCCTCGTCGGACAGTTCCCTCCAGGGGACGGGCTCCTGCGCGATGAGGCCGGGAAGTCGGGCACCGGCAAGATGCGTCCTCAGGCGCAGCAACAGGGCCACGGCCAGCAGGGCCAGGAGGAGGGCGGCCGGCGCGGCAGGCCCCTTGCGCAGGCGCGGGCCCCTAGACGAGCGCCCCACGCTCCCCCAGCTTGGCCTGCAGGGCTGACGTCTCCACTTCGGCGGGGCGTCCGCCCTGGTCCAGCGATAGGACCGCCGCCGTCCCCGCCGCCTCCCCCATGGCCATGCAGGTGGCGGAGACGCGGGCCGAGGCCTGCCCCTCGAAGGTGGAGGAGAGGCAGCGCCCCGCCACCAGGAGGTTTTCCACGTCCAGGGGCAGCAGGCAGCGGTAGGGCACCTGGTAATATTTACCAGGAGGGGGGAACTCCAGCACGGTGGCCTTGCCCTCGGCGTGCAGCTCCACCGGCCAGGCGGAGCGGCACACGGCGTCGTCGAAAGAGGCCGCCTGGAGCACGTCTTCCCGGGTGAGCAGGTAACGGCCCTGCAGGCGCCGCGTGGCCCGCACTCCCACCTGGGCCGGCGTGTCCTGGAGGTAGGCCTCGGCGAAGCCGGGCATCTTGGCCTTGAGGAACTCCGCCAGCCGACGGGCCTGCCGGCGCCCTTCCCGCTCCGCGAAAGCCAGCTCCTCGGGGTCGGCGCAGTCCACCGGTCGCCCGTCAAGGGAGATGCGCCCCATGGCCACGATGACCTCGCCCGGGCGCATGGTGGGGATGACCGCCCCGCCGTCCCGCGGGAGGTCGTATTCCCCGCTCTCCAGGGCCTCGCGTATTAGGGTCTTCAGGGTGGAGAGCCCGGCGGTGAGGGCCTCGGCGATGTTCACGTTGGCCATGTAGAAGTTCATCGAGGGGAACTGCACCGGGCTGCCCTGCATGGGGGCTCCTGCCAGGAAGGCGAGGTCGCCGTCGCCGCTGGCGTCCACGAAGACTCCCGCCTGAAGGGTCATCGCCCCATCCTTGCGGTGGACCGAGATGGATTCGATGCGGTTTCCCTCCCGGTTGACGCTTCCTAGGCAGGCATGCAGCAGCACCCGCACCCCGGCGTCCTCCATCCACTCGTCGTAGAGGGCCTTGAGCCCGTAGGGCACGTAGGGCATCACCGCCGTCTCCTCCCAGGGCACCGGGCCGAAGGCCTGTCCGCGTCCCGCCAGGGTGTCGGCGCACTCGCGGGGAAGGCCGCCCACCACGTGGTCGAACCCCTCTTCCTTCTTCACGAAGAGGCCGCCCAGCGTGCCCACCAGCGCTGCCGTGAGGTTGCCCCCCAAGAAGCCGTGGCGCTCCACCAGGACCACATCCGCTCCCGCTTCCGCCGCTGCCCGCGCGCAGGCCACGCCGGCCGGGCCTCCTCCCACCACCGCGACATCCGTTCTCATCGCATGCACCCCCGTTCCGAGAATCCTCGGCGCCGGCCGGTTAAAACCGCCGCCGCTGCCTGATGGGATTATAAACCCGATGGGGGCGGGGCTTCACCGTGTGCCGCCCGCCGGGACCCCGCGCCGCCGCCCCGGGCATCCTGCCGCCGCGGGAGCCGTTTCAACGCAGGGGCGCGACATCATCCTCCCGCCGCGTGAACACCAGGGCCCCCGCCCCCACGATGAGCAGCCCTCCCGCCAGGCTCCACCAGGTGGGGGGCTCGTCCAGCAGCAGCCACCCGTAGATTATCGCGCTGAGCGGCTCCACGTAGGAGATGATCCCCAGGTGCTGGGCCTTGACCCGGCGCGCGGCGTGCACGTAGAGCAGGCCGGTAAAGCCCATGAGCGCCACGCCCAGAACGAAGAGGTATGCCCAGCCGCGGCAATCGATATGGTAAGACTGGAAGGGCATCAGGGTGGCGGCGGCCACCGTCCCCACGGCCGACTGGAAGAAGGTTATGGTGAGGGTGCCCGTGTCCCGCCGCAGCTTCTTGAGCATGAGCACCAGGGCGGCGTAGGAGCAGGCGGTGAGCAGGGCGTAGAACATCCCTTCGAGGCTGAAGGGAAGGGACCCCCTGCCGCCGCCGCCCCACGAGAGAAAGGCCACGCCGCCCAGGGCCAGGGCCAGCGCCGCCGGGGTGCGCCGCTCCAGGGCCTCTCCCAGGAACAAAGGCGCGGACAGCGCCACCAGCACCGGGGCGAGGTAGGCGATGAACACCGCGGTGCTCACGGGCAGGAGGTGGATGGACTTGAAATATACCATCCAGTGGAGGGACAGGAGGACCCCGCTGGTCAGCAACAGCCAGGGGTGAGGCCCGGGTCGCAGGGCGGAGAAGCGGCGGGTGGCGGCGATGACCACCGCGACGAAGGCGGTCCCTATGGCCATGCGCCAGAAGACGATGACCATCTCCTGCCCCTGCAGGCCGATGCGGCGCACGAAAACGCCCGCCGAGCCCCAGAGCACGGCGCAGAGCACGACCAGGAGGTAATCGGA
>Ga0209018_1002691_pt1 | contig 12129 bp, 9 predicted proteins | sample YNPBryBLVA2012_FD_185814 | JGI IMG/M metagenome (GOLD analysis project Ga0209018, IMG submission 185814) | Anoxygenic and chlorotrophic microbial mat microbial communities from Yellowstone National Park, USA - YNP Bryant BLVA 2012 (SPAdes)... ...
GCTCATCGTACCGCCAGGCTATGCCTGGCTCTGCAGGGCCGACCAAAGGTCGGCGGTACACTCACCTCTTTGGTTGCGGCTGGAGGCCGCGCTATGAATAGCGCTTCGCAGATTCGCAACACAGATGACCTGCAGTTTCAGGCATCACCGTAGGGGGAGAGGCGCTCAGTCGCTCCTGTTGGGGTGTGCCTAGGGGGCAGCCCAAGACGCAGGCTGCGGTGAGCGGCTTATCGGCGGTGATTGCTGTTTTCTGTTGCCGATTGGGTTGTATTGTATGCGTTTTTGATTTTTCTCACAGCAATTCATTGTAAAGGTTTGGTTAACGTTTACTGGCACACCCAACAGAAGTGCTTGCATGGCTCGAAGCCGTCTCGCCATCGGAAATCCGATTGCCTCTTGACAAAATAGAACTAATGTTCTATATTATACTTACGTCAAAAATCTGGACCAGAACCAAACCTTTTCAGGAGGTATTCCATGAATCCCAACTCACGTGGTCTCGATTTTGCGAGCTTATTGCGACGCCTCCCCTTGCGGCGCGGCCTGCTGTTTGGCTTGCTCATCGTCACCGCCCTGCTGGCCTTCGAACTGTTCAACTACAGCACAACCGATTTTGCCCTCTCGGACTTGTTGGGCGAACTGCGTTTTGCCGGCATCCGTTGGGCCACCATCCTAGCAATTGCTTTTTGCGGGATAGATTTCGCTGGCATCGCCCGTCTATTTACGCCGGAGCAAGGGGCCGATGAACCCGCCGAAGTGTGGTACCTCTTCGGCGCCTGGCTGTTGGCCGCTACGATGAACGCCATGCTCACCTGGTGGGGTGTTTCCATCGCCTTGCTCAATCACGAGACGTTGGGCAACGCCGTCATTCAGCATGAGACGTTGCTCAAGGTCGTGCCGGTATTCGTGGCGGTCATGGTATGGCTCATTCGCATCCTGATCATTGGCACCTTCTCTGTGGCTGGCGAGCGCTTGTTCTCAGACGCTTCGGAGCGGCGTCCCCGCCCGGCTCAGGCGCCTCTGCGCACACTCACCAGCCGCCCGGCCTCCGTGCCGCTGACGCGTCCGACGCCCCTCAACGCTGCCTCCACTTACCGCCCCGCTCCCAAGAGCGCTTACCCGTTAGAACCAACCCCTCTCACCCGTCCGGAGCCAACCTACCACCCCGTTGGCATGAGCGCGGCCGAAGCACGGCCCACCACCTCGCTGCACCGCTAGACGGCTCCCCTCCCCCGTGGAACTCCACCCCAGGCTGCGTCTGCCTTGAGCGCAGCCTGGTTTTTATCCAACCCGTCCGTGCGACCATCTCTTGACGCCAGAGGCAAGCACCGTTATCATCCAGTTGTAACTGTCGAGCGATGTCTTTGTGGGAGCAGCGAAGCCACCTCCTTGCCAGGCCGCAACGAGCCGACAATCAGCACCCTTGGCGGCCCAATCCGCCGCTGGCAGCGACATGCCGCCAGTCTGGCGAATTCTGTGGGAGATTGTTGCGTCGCAAGGAATGCGTCTCGCAATGACCATCACGCGAAAAGGTGACATTCAGTCTATGCTCCGATTGAGCCGGAGGTTGCTATGACCAGAGCAAGCCCTTCCAGGCAATTGTCGGCCGTCGTCTCTGCTCCGGCGGAGGCGCTGCGCCAAGAATACGAAGCCCAACAGGCCCTCTTCGAGGCTCAGCCGCCTTTGGTACAGCGTTTCCTCGAAGCGCAAGCGCGCCAGTTGGCCGATGCCTTCGTACAAAAGCTTTCCCCCATCCGTTTCACCTTGCCCGACCGCCTAGTGGCAACAACCCCGCCCGCAGCGCAGATGGTGACGATCTCCCCGGCTCAGCGCGAGCAAACGGTGGGCAGTATCTTCGACCGCCTCAGGCGGGCCGATATTCGCGCCGCACTGCGCAACCGCTTACTCGAAATGGAAAACGGCAATGACCCCGCGCTGGCCGTTGCAGCCGCGCTCATGCGCTATGCCACCGCCGTCCACATGGTGCAAGATATGTTGCCATCCGGCCGCTCGGTGACTTACGCCGCTGCCGAGGGCGAGGAAATCCCCACGATTCCGCTGGTCAGCCAGACAGAACCTGGCTCGGCCATCACTGCTGCTAGCGACGCAATTGCTGAAGAAGAGGGGGGCAAGAGTGACACGTTGCTGGTGCCCTATGTGCCGGCGGCGCGGCGCTTTTACCTGCCGCAATGGGTGGCCTTCGACGATGAAGGGCATCTGCTTGTCGCTTCGGTCAACGAAGCCGAAGCGCATCTGGCTTCGATGCAGCGTTTCCTGGGCATTCTGCACGCGGCTGTGTTTCTGGCCCCGTACGTGGTGGCTAACGAACAGTATCAGCAAAAACGCTACGGCATGTTAGGGCAGGCTATCAACCAGGGCCGTGCCCTGGCGCATTATCTGACAGAGGAAATCATCGCCACCATCAAGCGCCGCGCGGCTGCCCAGGACCTCAATCGCGGTCTCAGCCTGAGTCTGCCTTATTACGACGATCAAGACCTGGTAATGAAGGTCTATCGCTTTCAGGTCATTCCTTCCGGGCGCATCATGTTCGTCCCGGCCTTTGTGGTGCGTGCTGTGCGCGAAGAACAAGCCAAAGTGGCACAGGATACGCGTTTAAGCCAATCTAGCCGCAAATACTTACTGCGCTCTCTGAAGATGTTGGAAGAAGCCTTCAAGACGGAGCGCAAACCGTAAAGCAGCTCGCTCTGCCTCAGCCGCGCCAGAACGAAGCCCAGGTGTTTGCGCGGGCGTTCTCGGCTGAGGCAGTGAGCTTTTCCCCCAGGATGAAAGATTATGTTCTCGCTGATTTTGCTGATTGTGATCATTTTCCTTGCTTACCGCGCCGCCCCACGCGAAAAGCAAGAGCATGCCCACGTGCATGGCGCGGGGCAAATTGGCCTGCTGGCTGCGTTGGCGCTCTTTGGGGTGGATTACTTTACCTCGTTCTATTACGCCACCGGGGAAATGATGCAAGTGCTGCATCCAGCCGGCCTGCAAAAATACGCCTACATTCCGGTTGTGATCATCGCCCTGGCCAATTTCGTGTTTGGGGCTTTGTACATGTATTCTCTTGGCGTATTCAAAGAGGGCGGCGGCTCGTTCGCCGCGGCCATGCGCTATCTGGGGCCTTCTCTCAGTCTGATTGTGGCCGTTGTCTTGGTGCAGGACTATGTTTTCACCATCGTGGTATCCACCCTGTCGGGGGTGGATCAATTGCTCTCGTTGCGCAACGCCGCCGGCATTCCCTGGTTTTGGCACTTCCTCATCGGCGCAAGCCTGGCTCTCACCACCTGGTACCTCACCATTCGCGGGCGCGGCGAATCGGCGCGGGTGGTTTTCACCTTGCTGGGTGTCTTCGCCATGCTCACCCTGCTCATGTTCATCGGCCTTTTCCTTGCTGATTGGGGCAATTATCCTGCCAGAATCGTCGAGGCGAGCGAAAAGGTCAGTTTGGGCAGAGCTTTGTACCACATGCTCACCGCTTCAATGAAAGGCCTGGTAGCCCTCACCGGACTGGAGGCTATGTCCGATGGCATTCAGTTTGTCATCAACGAAGATGCCGCTTTTGTCAAGTGGGGCAAGAAGCATTGGCCAAAACTCGATTGGCTATGGAGATTCTACAGCGGTAAATCGGGCATTGGGCGTTTCGTGCAGACCAGTTTTCTGTTCTACGGTGGTCTGACTACCTTCATTCTGACCCATTTTTCCATCCGTTTCAATCTGTTCGATGGGACGGATGGCCGCAGCTTGGTGGGCAACCTGGCCTATTTGGGTTTCACCTACCTGATAGGCAACGGCGGGGTCATTCTCTTTTGGGCTTATCAAATCCTGGCGGTGCTGTTGCTGGCGGCGGCCTCGATGACGGCCTATCAGGACTTGCAGGCTATCACCTGGCGCAACGTGGCCATCGGCGAACTGCCCGAAATCGTGGTGTACCGCAATATGAAGGGAACTTTCACGCGCCCGGTGACGGCGGCTGTCATTGCTGCCATCATCATCCAATTCCTGGTGCAAGGGCGCACCAGTTTGGCGGTGCCTTATTACGGTGTGGGGGTATTCTTACCCATCACCGCCATGGGCATGGCCATTCGCAAGCACATCTTACAACACGAGAGCGGGCGCAAACGCCAATGGGGCGCAGCCGGAGCCAGCGTGGCCATTGCCTTGTCGTCTATCATCTTCATTGGGCAGATTGTGGGTAAATGGGAAGAGGGCGGCTGGTTGGTGTTGGTTACCTTGAGCCTGCTGGTGTTGAGCGCCCATGCGGTTCTCATTTCGCCTTACGGCTACCGCGACCCTGATGACATCTACCGCATCATCCGCCAGAAATCGCGCGTGCAAGGGCTGATGGGTAACATGGTCGAATGGCAATCGCTGCGCACGCAGGAATATCGTTACCACTTGCTGGTCGCTGTTGCCCGCTTTGCCGAGCTGTTCGGTGTGCGCCGTCCGTTGCGTTTTGAACCGCCCCTGCCGGCCGGCGATTACGACCTGGCCATGCAGGTTGCGGAGGCCAATGGCACCTCCTTGCTGGAAGAATATCTCGATGGTCAGCCGCGTGCCGAACCTAAGCTTGGCGGGGCGCCCAGCGAGACGGCCCCGCCTGATTAGGTCGAGTAATGCCTGCTGTTCCTATCTACGCCCTGCGCATCGCCGAAGTCTTCCATGCTCTGGAGACTTCGGTCGAGGGGTTGACCAGCCAGGAAGCTAGCCAGCGCATCGCCCTCTATGGGCACAATGTGCTTTCCGAGCCGCCTGCCCCTCCCCAATGGCTGAAATTCATCGGCCATACCTCTCACCCCATGGCCTTGTTGCTGTTCATCGGTAGCGGCCTGGCTCTGCTGGGTGGGCGGCCTTTATTGAGCGTCACCATCCTCCTGGTCATCGTGATCAATGCCGGTTTCTCGTTCTGGCAGGAACATCGCGCCCAAGAGGCAGTGGCGGCGCTCAAGCGGCTGTTGCCCCCCTATGCCCGCGTGATGCGCGACGGCGAAGAGAAACGCATTCCCGCCAGCGACATCGTCCCCGGCGATGTGCTGATCCTGGCCGAAGGCGATAACATCCCTGCCGATGCCCGCGTGGTCGAAGAATTCGGCCTGCGCGTCAACAACGCCACCCTCACCGGTGAGGCCCTGCCGGCGCGCAAAATAGCCGATGCTTCCCTGGCCGAGGGCATCACCGAGGTCGAACGTCCCAACCTGATTTTTGCCGGCACTTCCATCGTTTCCGGCACCGGCCGCGCCGTCGTCTATGCCACCGGCATGACCACCCAATTCGGCCGCATTGCCCGCCTGACCCAGGCTGTTCAGGACCCTCCCAGCCTGTTGTTGCAAAACCTGCGCCATCTCACCCGTTTCATCACCTATCTGGCCTTGACTATTGGCGTCGCTGTAGCTCTCATCGGCGCCTTCGATGCCGGTATGGACTTGATCGAAGCCATCGTCTTAGGGTTAGGTATCATCGTGGCTGCCGTTCCCGAGGGCTTGCTGCCCACCGTCAGCCTCAGCCTGGCCATTGCCGTGCAGCGCCTGGCGCGGCGCGGCGTGTTGGTCAAGAAACTGGCCATCGTCGAGACGCTTGGCACCATCTCGGTCATTTGCACCGATAAATCGGGAACGCTCACCCAGAACCAGATGACCGTGCGGGAGCTTTGGCTGGCTGGCAGACGGATCAGCGTCTCGGGGGTGGGCTACGAACCGCAAGGGGTCTTTCAGACCGTGGAGGGGCCGCCCCCCCTGCAGAGCGATTGCAACACCTTGCTGGCGGCTGCCCTGTTGTGCAACAACGCCCGTCTCATCCCCCCCTCGCTCGAAAGCCCCAAGTGGTCGGCTTTGGGCGATCAAACCGAAGCTGCTCTGCGCGTGGTGGCCCTCAAGGGGGGGGCTAACGAAGCCGTGCTGAGCGACATCTTCCCGCGGGTGCACGAATTGCCCTTCGACGCTCGTCGTAAGCGCATGACCACCATTCACCGCGACGTTTACGGCGAGACGGCCTACGTCAAAGGCGCACCCAAAGAGGTGTTGTCACTGTGCACCACCATCTTATGGGATGGCGAGATCTGCCTGCTCGACGAGACCCTGCGCCAACGTATTATGGCCGTCAACGATTACTATGCCCGCAACGCCTTACGAGTGCTGGCGCTGGCGCGCCGTGAACTCCCTGAACACGCCGCCCACTACCGCTCCGAAGAGATCGAGCGTGAGCTGACGTTCCTGGGTTTGGCTGCCATGATGGACCCGCCGCGCCCCGAAGTTGCCCAGGCGGCGCGTCTTTGCCATAGCGCCGGCATCCGCCTGGTGATGATTACCGGCGATTACGGCCTGACGGCCGCATCGCTGGCTCGGCGCGTCGGCATGTTGCACAGCGACAACCCCGTCATTATCAACGGCGCTGATTTGGAGCAGATGGATGATAGCGCCCTGCAAAAACTCTTGGAAAGCGAGGTCATCTTTGCCCGCATGGCCCCGGAGCACAAATTGCGGCTGGTGGCGGCTTTCCAGGCGCGTGGCGAGGTGGTGGCGGTGATGGGCGATGGCGTCAACGACGCCCCGGCGCTGCGCAAGGCGGATGTGGGCATCGCCATGGGCATCAGCGGCACCGATGTCGCCAAGGATGCGGCAGATGTCATCCTGACCGATGACGATGTTTCGGATGTGATGGCTGCCATTCAGGAAGGGCGCGCCACCTTCGACAACCTGCGCAAATTCATCACCTATATCTTTGCCAGCAATGTGCCTGAGATTGTGCCCTTTGTGTTGATGGCCCTGCTGCGTATTCCCCTGGCGCTGAATGTGTTGCAGATTCTGGCCATTGACCTGGGCACCGATCTGTTGCCGGCCCTGGCGCTTGGCAGCGACCGGCCAGCGCCCGAGGTGATGCAGCAACCGCCGCGTCGCCGCGAGGCCCCCCTGCTCGATCGCCAGTTGTTGTTCCGCGCCTTCGTGTGGCTGGGGGGAATCGAGACCTTCTTGTGCTTCATCGGCTTTTTCCTGGTGTTTTACTCAGCGGGTTACACCGACCTGCTGCATCTGCCGCGTTTCGATCTGATACCGCCTGCACAGCGCCAGCTCGAAGCAGGCTGGCAGGTTTACGCCCTGGCGACGACGGTTTTCCATGCCGGCGTGGTAATGGCCCAGGTGGGCAACGCTTTTGCTTGCCGCACCGAGAAGGGCCACGTGCGCCACCTGGGTTTCTTCTCGAACAAGTTCTTGCTGGTGGGGATTGCCTTCGAAGTCGCCGTGATTCTCTGCCTGATTTACCTGCCCCCTCTGGCGCGTATTTTCGAGCATCATCCGTTACCAGCTCGTTATTGGCTTGGATTGATACTGTATGCACCCATTCTGTACCTGCTGGATTGGACGCGCCGCACCCTGACGCGTCGCCTGGGCGAGGGACAGAACGGCCTGCGCTCGAAAAACGGTTCGACTTGACCAATGATAAGGAGTTGCCTATGAAAGTCATCATTATGGGATGTGGGCGAGTTGGCGAGCAGGTGGCCCGTCTGCTGTCCGACGAGGGCCATAGCGTGACAGTGATAGATTACAACGCCGCCGCACTCGAACGGCTTGGCCCTAACTTCAAGGGAAAGACCGTCCAGGGAGTCGGTTTCGACCGGGATGTATTGCTCGCCGCCGGTATCCAACATGCCGATGCATTTGCTGCCACCAGCTCATCGGACAATGCGAACATCGTGGCGGCGCGCATTGCCCGCCATATCTTTCACGTGCCGCGTGTTGTGGCCCGCCTGTTCGATCCCCGTCGGGCCGAGATTTACCAGCGGCTGGGGCTGGCCACTATCTCTTCGACCAGCTGGGGCGCTGAGCGCATCCGCGAATTGCTCACCCATGCCGAGCTGGATGCGGTGATGACCTTTGGCCGCGGCGAAGTGTCGCTGATCGAGATCGAAGCGCCGCCCGCCCTGGTAGGCTGCCAGGTCAAACAAATCACCGTGCCAGGCGAGATCACCGTGATTGCCATTACCCGCCGTAACCGGGCGATGATCCCCACTTTGGGCACTGAGTTTCAACAGGGTGATTGTCTCCATCTAGCGGTGCTGGCCTCGGCCATGGGGCGTGTCGAGAGTCTGCTGGGTTTGGAAGGAGGGTCGTGAGATGTTCGTCATCATTGTCGGCGGTGGAAATACAGGCTCTTACCTGGCCAGGTTGCTCTTGGAGGGCGGGTATGAGGTCAAAGTGATCGAGGAGCGGCAAGCGGTGTTGCAACGTTTGCGCGATGAGTTGCCGGCCAGTTGTGTGATCAGCGGCGATGGCAGCTCGCCCGAGGTGCTCGAGGCCGCCGGCGTCAAGCGCGCCAGCGTTCTGGCGGCGGTCACCGGCGAAGACGAAGCCAATCTGGTGGTGACGTCACTGGGGCGCTTCGAGTTCAAAGTGCCGCGCATCATCGCTCGGGTGAACAATCCCAAGAATGCCTGGTTATTTACGCCCGAAATGGGAGTGGATGTGGCCCTCAACCAATCGGATATTCTGGCCAAGCTGATTGCTGAGGAGATGTCGCTGGGCGACATGATGACGCTGGCCAAGCTGCGGCGTGGCGAATATTCGCTGGTGGAGGAGAAAGTGCATCCCGAATCACCCGCGGCGGGCAAATCGCTGCGCGAACTCAATCCCCCTTCGCGGTGCGTGCTGGCAGCTATTTTGCGGCGCGGCGAGCTGGTGGTACCGCGCGGCGATACGGTGCTTTATGCTGCCGACGAGGTCATCGCCGTCGTGCATGCCTCGCAGGTCAAACAATTGGCCAAATTGTTCGACAAAGCCGGTTGACGCCGGGCAGCGGTGTGTCTTTGGGCGTGAAGAGGCCGGCTTGCCGCCTGCCGCAAGCGGCCTGGGCGGCCGCGTCTCAGCGGCGTTAGCGGCGGCAGGAACGACGAGACGCTCGATCCCTGTCGCCGGCTAACCGTTCTCATGGGTAGCCGCAGATGCGGCGCGTTGTAATTGCTTCCTGAACACGATATCCCCCCGCAAGCCTGTGCGGTGACTGATGACATGGCTGAGGGCTTCTAAGGCCAGCCCTGAAAGATCGTCACCGGTTGCTAGGCGGGTGAGTTGCACCGCTTGGGCGGCGTGGGCGACGTTGTTCTTCGGCTCGATGCGGGCGAAATCCTCGAAGAACCAACCACACGACGTGAACATGCGCTGGCGTTCATTCTGCGCCGCCAGAAGACGCTGCACCCGTTGGCTCTGCTCGCTGGTGAGCGGGCGACTGGCCATTTGGGCCACCAGGTTCTCGGCAGTCATTTCACCGAGCATGACGCGCACATACTCATCGCGCAGCCGCAGGGGGTCAATCCCCAGCGGGCGGACGGCTGCAGCGTAAATGCTGTCCAATTCCATCGCCAGCCGGTCTAGCGCCCGGCGCAAATACATCTTCCAGATGCCATAATCTGGCGTGCAGGCGCACTCACCGCACCAGCGCAGCACGCCGTGATGGCACGACCAGGAGGTGTTGTCGCTGATGGCTATTGTCCGCCGCGGGGGATGTTGTTTGAGCCACAACGCCGGGAAGATGGGGGTGATGCCTGCGTGTGCACTGGCGCCATTGACCAGATGAGCCAGAAAATGATCACGGAAGCTCTGGTGGTGGCCATAGAGTTCACCATCGGAGGCAATCAGCAAAAGCTGGGGGTCGCCGCGCCGCATCTTTTCGCTCAGATAACGGGAAGCCACTTCCTGAGCGGCAAAATAATCGGCGTTGGTGGTGGCGTGTGGCTCGAAACTGACGCGACTGCTCAGCTCGCTGTGATAAAAAAATACCGTGATGCTTCGCCCGTTGGGTAGAGCAACACGGTATGGCTCGGTAGGGTCGGGGTTTTGCCCTTCGGCCTGCCACGGCGCCAGGATGGTGAACTGGATGCCGTGGTCAACGAGAATCATCAGAGTCTCCACATCCACGGCTGTTTCGGGCAGCCACATGCCGCTTGGCGGGCGGCCAAAACCATGCTCGAAGGCGCGCACCCCCCAGCGGATTTGGGTGACTTTGTCGGCGTAAGTGGCCAGCGGCAAAATGGTGTGATTGAAGGGCTGTGCAATGGCATTGCCTACGCCATAGCGCCTGACATTGGCGCGGTCTTGGGCCGCGATCAGGCGCAGGGTCGGGCGATCGTGGTTCGCCATCCATTCACAAAGCGTTGGCCCTAAGTTGAAACTGATCTTCTCGAAATTCCCCAGCTCAGCGTTCGGCCGGTAGCATTCGGCGTGGATGCGCTCATTCCAATTATTGTAGGGCGCGGCGCCGACTTCGTTTGGAATCTCGCCGGTGATTGGGTCTTCGCGTGGTGGCTGGTAGAAATGTCCGTGAATTGAGAGCGCACGAATTGACATGCTTGTGCCAGGAGATGAAACCCTAACCCGCATAAAGCGGAACAACCAGGGCGCTAAGCGTTGCAACAACAGACATAGTTTGCACAAAAACTCCAAATTATGCAAGTGACAAATATCCTGTTTTTGGGCGTCGAGAGGGCCTCAGCTTTGCTGGAAGCAGCCTGCCCGCTGGCTTTGGCCAACTCAGCGGAGGCAAAACCTCGAAGTATAAGAGCAGACAAACCGCCGTCTTGCGCCGACTCATTGGCGGGTGGGGGGCGAGGTTGGTGGATGCTTTGCTCAAATCCCCTTGCAGATTGAACAGAATGCGTTATCATGCGGGCAATATCAGCACAGGAGGTACAGCGATGCCCTTCACCACCATCATTTCCCCCGCCGATCTGCGCGCTCATCTCGACGATGCCAACTGGGTCGTTGTGGATGCCCGTTTTGCGCTGACTGAAACAGAGCGCGGGCGTGGCCATTATCTTCAAGCGCACATCCCGGGGGCGGTGTACGCTCATCTGGAGGAGGACCTCTCTGGGCCGGTCAGGCCGGGCGTTACCGGTCGGCATCCGCTGCCCGACGTGGCAACGGCGGCAGCCACCTTTTCTCGTTTTGGCATCGGGCCGGAGGTGCAGGTGGTGGCCTATGACGATGTCGGCGGGGCGCTGGCGGCGGCGCGGGTGTGGTGGCTGTTGCGCTGGCTGGGGCATGACGCCGTGGCTGTGCTGGACGGCGGGTGGCAAGCATGGCTGGAGGCCCAATATCCCCTTGTCGAGCAGCGCGCCGAGAGCCGCCAGTCGCGCCGTTTCGAACCGCGGCCGCGTTCTTGGATGGTAGCGGAGGTGAGCGAAGTTGACGCTGCCCGCCAGGATGCCACCTGGCGCGTGCTGGATGCTCGTGCTGCCGACCGCTTTCGCGGCAAGAATGAGACCATTGACCCGGTAGCCGGGCATATCCCCGGGGCGGTATCGGCGCCTTTTGCTGGCAATCTCAACCCCAATGGCACCTTCCGCCCGGTCGAGCGGCTTCGAGAGCGTTTTCTGCGTTTGCTGGGGGATGTCCCTGCGAGCCGGGCAATTGTGTATTGCGGTTCTGGCGTGACTGCTGCCCACAACGTATTAGCCATCGAATATGCTGGACTGGGTCAGGCGCGTCTTTACGCTGGCTCATGGAGCGAATGGATCACGGATGCCAGGCGCCCGGTAACCACGGAACCGTAGCCTGAGGGATGACGATGCCGGCGGCACGCGCCTCGCCATGCGCCGCGGCACGACGCTGATGTGGCTCTTGGGCGACCATCTCGGCTCCACGAGCGTGAGCGCCAACGGGACCACGGCGGCCACAGAGAGCGAGCAGCGCTACAAAGCCTGGGGCGAAGCGCGGTATACTTGGGGCAACTTACCCACGCGCTACCAGTACACCGGGCAATATTCCTACACCGCCGACTTTGGCCTGTACTTTTACAACGCCAGATGGTACGACCCAACGCTAGGGCGCTTCGCCCAGGCGGACAGCGTCGTGCCGCCAGGGGTGCAGGGGCTCGACCGTTACGCGGCGATGAACAACAATGCGCTCAAGTATACGGATCCGACGGGGCATGTTCCGTGGTATATTGTGCGCTGGAAAAACGAATATCTTTAGACACAAGTGGGCAATACCTGTGCTCCGACGGCCATCGCCGTTGGGATGAGCATTATTCTAGGATATAAAGTATCGTTCGATGATATTCAACCTCTATTTCCGACTACTTATGCTGGGGTGGGGCTTCCTCCTGTTGAGCAAAGTTTTGTAATAAATACAGCCGATC
>Ga0209018_1002692_pt1 | contig 12128 bp, 11 predicted proteins | sample YNPBryBLVA2012_FD_185814 | JGI IMG/M metagenome (GOLD analysis project Ga0209018, IMG submission 185814) | Anoxygenic and chlorotrophic microbial mat microbial communities from Yellowstone National Park, USA - YNP Bryant BLVA 2012 (SPAdes)... ...
TCGAAGCCGACGCGCAGGTAGTTGGCGACGAGCTTCTGGTTGTCGTACTTGAGTTCGTGGCCGAGCTGCCCGTTGACGGAGTCCACGGTAAAATGCTCGCGCCAGCGGGCGCCCCATTCTGGGCGGTAATACCGCTTCACGGTGAAGACGAGCTGGCGGATTGTTTGGGGGATGGATCTCAGCCAGGCGTTGTACTCATCCGTGTATTCAACTGAAGGCGTGAGCAGCTTGATCACGGAGCCGAGGCTTCGCTCCACGCTCAGAATGGGCCGGCGGGCCCGTTGCGGCGGCTGCGGAGTGCGGTAGATGCCGGAAAAGTCCTTGGCCAGAATTTTCTCGACTTCGTCCATGTCGGCGTGGTAATCCCGGACAAAGACCGGCCCCTTCAGTAACGAACCGCTGATAGATTTTGAAATTTCGCTCTTGCCGGCGCCGGAAACGGTGCAGGGTTTATGGATGAGAGTTCCATCGGCGCGGGTGCCGACGAGCCGCCACATCGAGCCGCTGAGCTGTTTTTCCAGGCGGATCCGGTAACCGGAGGGAAGGACGTAGACATCGCCGGCGCGAAGGCGGATTGCCTGTTCGGCGCCTTCGTGGCGCCATCGGATTTCCCCGGCGCGGACGTCGAAGACGCTGTCTTCAGGCACGTAGCAGACGCTTGGAAAATGGCGGTCCACGGCATAGCGCTCCGGCCGGACCTCGGCGTCCTCGCCGAGCAGGCGGACGGCTTCCTCGAAGGTGGTGCGCTTGAGCGGCACGGTGCGGTCGGCGAGAAAGTCCTGGCCAAGGATGTAGGCGGGGAAGGCGATGGTTCCGCCGGCGTGCTCTTCCTCGACGAGGCCCGCGAGGTTGGCGGAGAAGCTGATCTGGGTCTTGATCTCCTTCTTGCAGTAGCCGTAATAGCTGTCGGCAATGATGGTGACGATGACGCCGCGTGCGTCGCGGCAGGTGATCTTGAAGGCGCCGCCGTTGTTGTAACGCTCGCCTGGTTCGCGCCAGCACATTCCGTCGCGGCGCTGCCTTTCGGTGGCGTCTTCCCAGCGCGGCAGGCCGAGTTCTTTCTTGGGGATGCCGACGAGGTGAGGGGCGAGGATGATGCATCCGGTGTGCCCGGTCCATCCGGCGCCGTCCAGGGCGGTGTCGTTTTCGGGGAGGAAGGGATCGCCGGCGTTGCCGAAGATGCCTTCCACGAAGTCGAGGTTGCTGACGAGGCTGCCCGGAGCGAAGAAGCGGACCTCCATATTTTGGCGGCCAATACCGGGTGCTTCGGGGACGACGGCGGGGCGCAGGAGGAGGGACACCCATGCGTGCGCCTCGTGGTCCTGCCCGGCGGTGAAGGGGAGGCGGAGGACTTCGCGCGGAGGCTGGAGAGCGCGTTCGAGGAGGGCGGCGAAGGTCTGTTTGGGCGCAGCAAACTTGTCGGCGGGGACAGGGAAGCCGCCTTCGGTGACGTGGAAGATGCCTTGCGTGGTGCGGCGGTCGCTGCGCGGGTTGTGGAGGACGCCCTGGGCGACACGATAGGAATCGAGGTAGGGGGAGGAGAAGCGGTCGCTGAGGCGGGGGAGGCTCATGACGCGGGCGAGCCCGGGGCGGTCGAGCACGAAGGTGTGGGCGGGCAGGCGGGGGGCGCCCCCTGGGCGGATGTCGGACAAATAGGCGTCCAGGAACCCGTGAATGCGATCGTCGGCGGGGCAATAAATGCCTTCGAGCATGCGGTCGCGCACGTGGTAGTTTTCCAGCAGCGGCCTGGCGAGATCGAGGAAGGGCTCGGCGGCGGCAAGCTCGGCGGGGGGCTCGCCGAGGGCGACAAGCTTGAGGTTGATGTAGCGGACGAGGTCCGCTTCGCTTCCCTGCGTCCTGTTGGCAGCGCTGGATTCGGGCATCGACACTGACCGCTTACACTCTTTCCCGGCGATGAACTGGATCGGGGGTGTTGGGGAACTCCGGGGGCGGCAGGCCCGCCTTGTTCCAGAGTATCAGTGTGCGGGGCGTCAGTTGCCGAGAATGCGCCCGTAGGTGCGGAGAGAGGGGACGCTGTCGAAGGCGGCCTTGAGTCCGGCTGTGATGGGGATGGCGAGAAAGAGCCCGGCAGCGCCCCAGAGCAAATACCAGAGCATGAGGGCCACGGTGACGACGAGCGGATTGAGGTGGACGCGGGCGCCGACGATTTTGGGGTACAGCAGATTCAGGGCGATCAGGTGGAACACGGCCGTCGTGGCGCCGATGATCAGGTAGGCGGGCAGGGCCGTGTAGACGGGCAGCGCAGCCACGATGGGCGGAATGAGGGCGAGCGGCAGGCCGAGGTAGGGGACGAGGCTGAGGAAGCCGCTCAAAGGGCCGACGACCTGCCAGTAGGGGAGCTTGACGAACCAGAAGAAGCTGGCGCTGGCGACGGAGAGCAGCACGCCGAGGATGAAGTTGCCCACAAGGTAGGCGCGGGCGACTGCGGCGATGCCGTTGACGGCTTGCAGGAGGCTTTCCCGCTCGCGTTCCCCGGGCAGTGCGCTGAGGATCGCCTTGAGGATGTGATCGCTCCAGCTGAGCATGAAGTAGACGAGGAAGGGGACGAAGGAGGCCATCAGGAGCGCATCGGTGTAAGCGGAGATCCGCTGATAGAGGGCATTGACGAGCTGGCCCTCCTCGCGGCGGATCCGGACTTCCTGGACGGCGGGCGGAACGGGCTGCGGTTCGGCGGCGGCTTTCTTCCGGGTCGTCTTCGGCGCAGGCTGGGGCTGCGGCTGGGGCGGGATCTCGCGAAGCCGCCTGGGGACGATCAGTTCGCGGGCCTTGGTTTCGACGGCCTCGATCTGCTGGGCGGCGGCGTCGACGAGTTCGGAGACGCGGCGGCTGTAGTTCGGCAGATCGTCCCAGAGGCCCTGGACCTGCATCCAGAGTCCGAGGCCGAGGAGGTAGACGACGGCGAGCATGAGGGAGCAGGCCAGGGAGCTTGCGAGGCCGCGGGGCGCGCGCAGGCGCATGAGGCCGCGGACGACGGGCTCCAGAAGGAACGCGAGCAGGACGGCGGTGAGGAAGGTGATGAAAAAGACGCGGCCGACGTACAGGAGGGCGGTGATCAGCAGAAGCACTGCCAGCACGCCCGCGATCCGGGCAGGCTTGTCTGTTGTGGCCAGGCTCTCCATTTAGCGCCGCACGATCACTTCCTGGAGGTTGTCGCGAGTCAGGTAGAGCTTCACCGACTCGAAGTTTTGAAAGAGCCGTTCAATGGCGCGCGTGTTGAAGGGACGGAAGGGGCGCGCGCCGGCAGCGGCCGTGACCAGCAACTGCCCGTCACCGGCAACGCGGCAGGTGAGCGGGGCGGCGGTAGGCGCCTGCTCCGGGTGGAAGATGGCGAGGAGCAGTCCTCCGGGCGCGAGAACGCGGTGGAGGCGGTCGAGGACTGCCCCGAGTTGGGGCTCGGAGAGGAATTGCAGGCGGTCCCAGCAAAGGACGGCATGCACGGAGGAACGCGGGAATGCGAAGCAATCGCCGGGGATCGTGCCAGCTCCGGCGGCGCCTGCGAGAGTCACGAGCACGTCTTCGGCATAGAGGCGGTGGCCGAGGCCGGTGACGTAGTCGATGTTGCTCTGGCAGGCGCCGCCAAAGTCGATCACCTGGCCGCCTTCGAAGCCGCGCAGATACTCGGTGATCTGCTCGAGCCCGTAGGAGCGCCGGCCCGCGCCCGTCCCGCCGCCCTGAGTGGCTGTCTGTCGCCTGGGCAGCGGACCGGTGCTCATGCCTTGCGGTTCTCCACCTTCGCGCTCGCCGGGGCTGCCGTTTGCGGCAGGCTGGCCTGCACGGGCGCAGCCTGGGCGGAAGCGGCAGCGGCCGTCGCCTGGAGCTGGGCAGGGGCGGGCTTTGGCGTCTCGGCGCGGATGGTTTCGACGTTACCCTTGAAATAGGCCTCGTCCTCGATCACGGGCCGCTGCGCCTTGAGGTCGCCGATGACCTTGGCGTGCTTCTTGATCTCCACGCGTTCGCTGGCTTCCAGATTGCCCTGCACGCTGCCGTAGACGACAATCTCGCGGGCGCGGATCTTGCCGTGGAGCACGCCGGACGGGCCGACGGTGAGCCTGTGCTCGGGCAGCTCGACGTCGCCTTCGAGCTTGCCGTCGATGACGAGATCCTCGGCGCCCCGGATCTTGCCGGTGATCTCGAGACTCTTGCCGATCAGCGCGCCGGAGCGCACGGAGCCGAACTCCGCCGTGCGGGTAGGATGAGTCGCCATGGGAATTGCCTCTTTGATTTCTGCCTCTGGTGTTGCGCCGGCTTGTTTGGCCTGCGCGTCTTCATCGCGCTTGCTTCGGTACCACATATTGCGTTGAGCTCCTGACTCCGGGTGCGGTCCTTGACCGCGGAGGGCGCAGCCGGTTTGCTCTTTATAGTAGTGGCCGCGGCCGCCCGGTTGCAAACAAACCGCCGCGGCGGCGGGCCGGCGCGGCCGGATGGGATAATGGCATTGTGACGCGAGCCCGCGAACTCGAGGACCGGTTGCACAGGCTGGAGCACCAGCTGGCCGTTTATCAGCGGATCAGCCGGCTCATGGTGCGCGAGCTGAGCCTGGCGGAGACTCTGCACGCCATCGTGAAGCTGGTGCAGGAGTTCACCGGCTGCGACGCCTGCCTGATCTATCTGATCGACGGGGAAGACCTCGTGCTGTGCGCGAGTTCGCGGCCGCACCCGGCTCACATCGGCAAGGTCAGGATGCACATCGGGGAAGGGTTGACCGGCTGGGTGGCGCGCGAGCGCAAGCTGCTGGCGATCAGCGCCGAGGCCTACCGCGATCCGCGATTCAAGAGCTTCAGCGAATTGCCGGAGGATACGTTCGAGGCATTCCTGTCAGCCCCTGTGATCGCACGGAACCGGGTGGTGGGCGTGATCAACGTGCAGCACCGCGCACCGCACCGGCACTCGGGGGCGGAGATGGAGCTGCTGACAACGGTGGGCGAGCAGGTGGGGTGCCTGCTGGTGGTGGCGCGCATGCCGGCGGCGCTGGTGGAGCAGGCCAACCATGTCGAGCTTGTGTGCTCGCACGGCCATATCGCGCGCCCCGATGAAGCCCTGACCGAGAGTGCCGGCGATTGACAATGCTGCGGCGCCGCTTCTTGCCGGTCTGTCTTGGCGCGGCCTTTGTCCACGCACAGCCGCAACGGCGAATGGAGCCGATTCCTGCAGCTCCGCCCGCGCCGCCCTCCGGAGGCGCCGGGCCTTTTGCGGGAAAGCGGTGGCGGGCGCAGTACCTTTTCGACGACGACAAATGGAGCGCGCTGCTGGCCGATTTCTGCTGCCCGTCGCCGGAGCGTGCTTTGGCCGCGCTGTGGCTGGAGTCCGAATACCGGAGGCGGTTCGCCGCAGTCATTTCACGCGAGCCCGGCGCGCCGTGGACCGAGGTTCCCCTGAAAGACAGGCCCCTTTCTTTCTTTGCGCTGGACGAAAAACATGTGTGGCTTGTGGGGGGGAAATCCCTGTGGTTTTCCGCCGAGTCGGGCTTCGCGTGGCAGAAGAGGGGCCTCCCGAAGTCCTCCCGCGGCCGGCTGGCGCAGCGGGTGCATTTTGTGGATGCGCAGAACGGGTGGGCGTTTGGTCCGGGCAAGACGTTTCACCGGACCGCCGATGGGGGCGCCTCCTGGAAGCCCGTGGCGGAGTGTGCGGGGCTGGCGCTCAAGGAAGAGAACACGGTGTGGACGGCGATGACATTCCTTGACGCCCGGCACGGGCTGATCGCGGGATACAGCGATCCGCGGCGGAACGACGGCGAGCGGCTGCCGGACTGGATGCTGCCCGAACGGGCGGCGCGCCGCCGTCCGGTTCCGATCACGACCGCCGCGGGGGAAACGAGGGACGGCGGCGCGACGTGGAAATTCAGCGTGACCTCCGCGTTCGGCCGCCCTGCGCGCCTGCGTTCGAGCGGAACTCAGGGGATCGCCATTTATCATTACGGGGAGAATTTCGCGTATTCAAGCGAAGTTTTCGCCCTGGATTTTCGCATGGGCGCAAGCCGCCCGGTGTTCCGCCGCAGCGATTACCAGGTTCACGACGCTGCGCTGCTCGAGGGCGGAGCGGTGATCCTGGCGGCGATCCAGACCATCGGCGGACTGCGCTCGTCGCCCGTGCCGGGAAGGCTTCGCATTCTGTACTCGGCCGATCTCGAGAAATGGGAGCAGATGCCGGTGGACTACCGTGCCGAGGGGCGGCGCGCGATGCTCGCCACGCCGGCGGCAGGGTCGCTGTGGGCCGCGACGGACCTGGGTTGCGTCCTGCGCCTCGTCTGAGGCGCATATGATGGGAGTGCCATGGCACTCTCACGTCGTTCCGTTCTTGGCGCGGCGCCACTGCTGGCCGCTCCCGCGCACATTCCGGCGGCCGGGCCCGCGTCCCCGGGGAAAATCCGGCTCGCCGTCTCGACATACTCCTACTGGCACTTTCGCGGCCCGCGGTTCCCGATCGAAGACGTGATCGACCACGCCGCCGAGCTTGGTTTCGAGGGCGTGGAGATCCTGCACCGGCAGATGAGGGACGAGTCGGCGTCCTATGTGAACGGGCTGAAGCGGCGCGCGTTCTTGCGGGGCCTGAGCCTGCCGATGCTTTCGATCCACCAGGATTTTGTTTTTCCGGCGGCGGACGAACGGCGCCGCCACATTGAGCACACTCGCCGCTGCCTGGAACTGGCGGCGCGGCTCGGCATTCCTTGCGTTCGGCTGAATTCCGGGCGCTGGAAGACGATCCCGTCGTTCGACGAGTTGATGAAGGTGAAGGGGCAGGAGCCGCCGCTGCCGGGGTACTCCGACGAGGATGCGATCAGGTGGTGCGTTTCGGCGATTGAGCAGCTGATTCCGGTTTGCGAACGGCTGGGCGTGATGCTGGCGCTCGAGAACCACTGGGGGCTCACGACGAGCGTGGACACACTGTTGCGGATCCACAAGATGGTGGATTCGCCGTGGCTGGGCGTGAACCTCGACACGGGGAATTATCCGGGGGATGCGTACGAAGGAATCCGCAAACTCGCCCCGCATGCCAGCATCGTGCAGGCGAAGACGTACTACGGCGGCGGCGAGTGGTACACGCTGGATCTCGACTACAAGCGCATCGCCGGGATTCTGCGCGAGGCAGGATTCCGGGGCTGGGTCAGCCTGGAAATGGAGGGGCGGGAGGAGCCGCGGACGGCGGTGGAGAAGTCCTACCGCATGCTGCGCGAGTCTTTCGGCTGAGGAGGGCGGCGGTTTCCCCCGCGCGACTGTTCTGATACGATCGAGCCGCCATGCCGGAGATCGGCTTTCACACGGACGCGTTCAATTCCAGCTACTGGAGCTTCGAGGACTGCCTCGCGTGGGCGCGGCGAAACGGCGTGGAGTGGATCGAATGCGGCGCAATCGACGGCGTGAGCTGGATCCACGGGCTGGGCTACCAGCCGCACGTGGCGCTGTGGGAGGATCCGCTTCTCTTGCGCCGGAAAATGGACAAATACGGAGTCCGTTTTTCGCAGATTGATGCGGCATTTCCGCTCTCCAGACCGGAGGGCGCCACGCTCGGCGTGGAGTATATTCTCCACACGCTGCGCTGGGCGAAGCTGGCCGGCGTGCCCTGTGTGGACACGACCGACGACCGCTTCGCCCCCGCCGGAATGACGGAGCGCGAGGCCCTGGATCATATGCGGCGCATCTACCGGCAGGTCGTCCCGGTTGCCGAAGCCTACGGCATCGTGGTCAACATCGAGCCGCATGGCTGGTTCACGACGAAGCCCGATTTCATGGCGGAGATGCTGTCGTTTTGCGATTCGCCCTGCCTGCGGATGAACATGGACACGGGCAACACCTACATCGCGGGGCAGGATCCCGTCGCGTTCCTGTGCCGCTTCCTGCCGCGCGTCAGCCATGTCCATGTCAAGGACGTCAGCCCGTCGCTGGCCGCTTCCGCGCGCGGCGAACTCACAGGCATCGCCGTGAGCCACTGCGCCATCGGCGACGGCGTCAACGCCGGCAACATCCGCAAGTGCGTGGCCATGTTGATCGAAAACGGCTACGACGGCGTGCTGAGCCTGGAATGCGAAGGTGCGGGCGGCCCGATGATCGAGAGAAGCCTGGCCTGGGTGAGGGAACTTCTATGCTCCTTGCAGAAGCCTTGATCCGTGTTCTTCTGGTGACGGGGCAAACCGATCTGCCCTACCACGACTGGCGCGAGTCGGCGCCGTTTCTGCGCGCCGAACTGCAGAAAACGGGGAGGTTCGAAATCCGCGTTGCCGAGGAGCCCCGGGGCCTGTCAAAGGCGGCTCTGGAAGGCTACGACGTGATCTTGTGGCACTATAACGGGCCCCGTTTGCCGCCGGAGGCCGAGAAATCAGTGGAGGAATTCGTGGCTTCCGGAAAGGGCTTCGTGTCGTTTCACGGCGTCACCTATGGGGCCGCCCACGGGCAGACGCGGCGCCCGGACATGCGGTGGGAGCAGAACGCCGAGCCGTGGGCTGCGTTCCGGCGGCTGGTTGGGGCCGCCTGGAAGGTGGAAAACATCGGCCATTCCTTGCGCCATCCGTTCCCGGTGAAATTCACAGAGCGGCGCCACCCCGTGTCGCAAGGGCTGCCGGAGACGTTTCTGGCCAACGACGAGCTGTATCACAAGCTGGATCTCGAGCCGGGCGTCACCGTGATTGCGCGCGCCTTCAGCGATCCGTCCCTGCAGGGCACGGGCAAGGAGGAACCGATGGCGTGGACGGGGACGTTCGGCAAGGGGCGCACCGCCCACACGCCGCTGGGTCATGATCTGTCCGCGATGGCGATGCCCGGATTCGTGACGCTGCTGGCGCGCATGCTCGAATGGGCGGCCACGGGCGCCGTGGCGGAGGCGCCGCCCAGGCCCGCGGCGGTGCGCGTGCTGGCGGTCACCGGAGGGCACTCCTACCCTTCCGCCTTCTTCTCGCTCTTCGACGATCCGCGCATCGAATGGAGCCACGCCGGCTCGCCTGCCGAGGCCTTCGGCCAGCGGCTCGCAGGCCGTTACGATGTGATCGTGTTCCACGATATGTGGGAATCGATCGGAGAAAAAGAGCAGAAAAACCTGCGAGAATTCGTCGACAATGGAGGGGGAATCGTCTCGACACACCATGCAATTGTCAACTACACTTCCTGGCCTTGGTGGTACGAAGAGGTGACCGGAGGCAAGTACTTCACGCAAGACGCCGCGGGGCGGGCGAAGTCCGTTTACAAGGACGATGTGGATCTGGTGGTGACGCCGGCGAAGGGGGCTGAGCGGCATCCGGTGTTGCGGGGCGTTCCTCCCCTCGCGCTCCGGGACGAGGCGTACCGCAATATGTGGCACTCGCCGCGGATCCAGGTGCTGATGGAAACGCACCATCCGGACAACGACCGCCCGGTGGTTTATGTCGGCCCTCACGCCAGGGCGAGAAGCGTCTACATCCAGTTGGGCCACAACGCGTCGACGCTGCTCTATCCCGGCTACAAGACGCTGGTTCGCAATGCCATTCTGTGGACCGCCCGGCGCTTGCCGGATTAACAGTAAGAAGGAGATGCCGTGCCGAAAATCATCCGCTACGAATTCATGGGAAGCTGGTTCCGGTTCTGGGTTCTTTGCCTGACCGTGGTGGGCATCCCTTTCGCGATCCTGTATCTGATCAACGGCACGCTGCGGATCGAGCACGAACTCGAGGACCCGGAGAGTTTCGTGGAGCAGTACCGCTCGGGCAAGCTGCGCAGGAAGTAGGCGAAGCCCGCGCGCACGTCGAGCGGCGCGGCTGTCGCCGGCCTGGGAATCAGGAAAGCGTTTTTTTCAGAAGCTCGCGCATGCGGCGGATGTATTCCGACCTTGCGCGTTCCGGGGCGTTGGGATCGGCGTCGGGCATGGCGAGGATCGCATCGAGCCAGGGTTTGGCCTTGGCGCCCAGCGCGGAGACTGCGTTCAGCGCCTCGACTGCCGCGTAGGCGCCGCTGCGGACCGGATGGCAGAGAGGAACCAACGCTTCCATCGCAGCCTTCAGACTCCCGGCGCCGCCGAACTTGCCCAGCGCTTCCGCTGCCGCGATACGCACGGCGGCGGAGCTGTCGGCGAGGGCTTTCTCGAGTCCCGCCGCGGCGGCGAAGACGGCCTTTTCTCCACGCATGAGGAGGCCCATGGCCGCCCAATAGCGCACGCCGCTGTCGGTGTCGCCGAGCATGCCCGCCAGGCGGGGCGTGGCCGCTTCCTCCAGGGCGGAGGCAAGCTGGGCGGCTTCGAAGATCCTGGGGAAGTCAAATCGCCGCGGATCCCGCGCCATGTCGTAAGGCGACGTGCCTTGCGCGCGGGCGTGCATTTCGCTTTCCGCCAGCATGCCGGCGTCGCGGATGGAGAGCTCGTAGCGGCGGTGCTCGGCGCGCATTCTTTCGAGCACGCGCCGGTGGGATGAGGCCCCGGCCAGGTTGCGGATTTCGTCGGGATCGTTGTGCAGGTCGTAAAGCTCCTCGGGCGGCTTCGGTTCCCAGAACCTGCGCTGGGCGGCATTGAGCTTGCCTTCGTGGTACAGGCGTTCCCAGACCTTCGTGGTGGGCGTTTCCCACATGTAAGCCAGGTACTGCCCGTAGATTTTGTGCGGCATGTAGTTGCGCACGTAGACGTAGCGGTCGTCGCGCACGGAACGGACGCTGTCGAGCCGCTCGTCCATGCGGCCGCGGAATCCGTGGAGGTAGCGCTTGGGCGGACTGGCGAACGGGCCCAAAAACGCTTCGCCGTGGAAATGTTCCATCGGCCGGACGCCGGCGAGGCTGAGCATGGTGGGCGCGAGATCCACGAACTCCACCAGCCGTCCGTTCTTGCGGCCCTGCTGGTAGCCCGCCGCGGCGAGATGCCGGAACCTGGCGGGGATCGAGGCCACAATGCACACATTGAGTCCGGAGTTGTAAGGCCACCGCTTGCTGCGGGGCATGCCGGAGCCGTGATCGCCGTAGAAAAAGATGATGGTGTCTTCGAGCAGGCCCTCTTTATCGAGCTCGGCCAGGAGTTGCCCGGCCTGGGAGTCCATCGTGGTGATGTTGTCGTAGTATTGCGCCCAGTCGTGACGGACCTCGGGCGTGTCGGGTTGGTAGGCGGGGACGCGGATGCGGGCCGGATCGTGCACGAGGGTGTGCGGGCGGCGGCGGATCTGGCTCTCGTGGGTGATGGTGTGGTTGAAGACGGCGAAGAAGGGCTGGCCTTTGGCGCGGTTGCGGTAGTGGGCCTTGTTGGAGGACTCGTCCCATGTGCCGTCCGGCTTGAAGAGGTTGTAGTCCTCCTTGACGTTGTTCGTGCAGTAATAGCCAGCCTCGCGCAGGTAGGCGGGGAACATGGAGATGCCCGAGGGCATGGGCACGTGGGAGCGCATATGGTGCGCGCCGAGGGCACACGGATCCATGCCGCTAATGATGGCGGTGCGTGCCGGGGCGCAGACGGGCGCGTTCGACCAAGCGTTCATATAGACCGTTCCGCGTGCGGCGAGCCGGTCGAGGTTGGGTGTGACGGCATTGGGATCGCCGCAGGCGCCGAGGTGCGGTCCCATATCTTCAGCGGTGATCCAGAGGATATTCGGTTTGGGCTGTTGGGAGGCTTTCACCCAGGGGAAAAATGGCGCTGCCGTCAACTGGCGGCGGCTGACAGGAAGGCTCATGTCGGGAACTCCGTCGTTGAAGGGCCGCGCGCAGTGTGGGCCGCGGTCCTCTTCGGGTCAGACTATCAGAGACGGGGGTCCATTATGAAGCCCGATCCCCAAAGCGCTGATGCAGGAAGCGCAGCAACCGCTCCACCCACGCCGCTGGCAGGCAGGCGATCAGGACAAGGAGGATGCCGAGGCCCATCACTGCGAGCAGGAGCGGCCAGGGGAGCAGATCGAATGTCTCTTGCATGAGGGCCTTCGCTTGTATGGATGCGACAAGGGCGCATGAGGTGGCGTCCATCCTGGCTCCAGGGACGGCCGGCGTTTGATAATCTGGAACGGGAAGCCGGTGTAGCTCAGCTGGCAGAGCACCTGACTTGTAATCAGAAGGTCGTGGGTTCGAGGCCCACCGCCGGCTCCACTTTAGAATCAATCACTTACAGACACCGAGAAAACAGCTGAGGGAGACTACGAGGGAGACAGTTGGCGCTGTCGGCCTGCAGTAGCGATTGAATCCAGCCCT
>Ga0209018_1002693_pt1 | contig 12125 bp, 8 predicted proteins | sample YNPBryBLVA2012_FD_185814 | JGI IMG/M metagenome (GOLD analysis project Ga0209018, IMG submission 185814) | Anoxygenic and chlorotrophic microbial mat microbial communities from Yellowstone National Park, USA - YNP Bryant BLVA 2012 (SPAdes)... ...
TCATCGCGGCGGGTGTTGGCCGCCGCCTATTCTTCCCTCCCCACAGGGCTTTACAACCCGAAGGCCTTCATCACCCACGCGGCGTCGCTGCGTCAGGCTTTCGCCCATTGCGCAAGATTCCCCACTGCTGCCTCCCGTAGGAGTCTGGACCGTGTCTCAGTTCCAGTGTGGCTGATCATCCTCTCAGACCAGCTACCCGTCTTCGCCTTGGTAGGCCGTTACCCTGCCAACTAGCTGATGGGCCGCAGGCTCATCCCCAAGCGTGAGCTTTCGTGAAGAGGCCCACTTTGACCTCATCCTCCGCAGAGGACGTGGTCTTATGCTGTATTAGCCCCCCTTTCGAGGGGTTATCCACCACTCGAGGGCAGATTACCTACGTGTTACTCACCCGTGCGCCACTGTACCGGGGCCGAAGCCCTTTCTCGTTCGACTTGCATGTGTTAAGCGCGCCGCTAACGTTCGTTCTGAGCCAGGATCAAACTCTCCAGTTAATCCTGCTTGCTCGGCCCATTCCGCTTTCGCGTCTCGGGCCGTTCGCCTTTGTGTTTGCTGCCTCGTACCTTCGGCTCGCCTTCCGGCCTGCCGAGGTACTGAGGACCCGCGTCGGCATTGCGTACAGTTCAGTTTTCAAGGACCGAGGGGAAGCCGCCTTCCCGGCTGGGGACGCGGTTTTTAGCTCCGCGTTTCCCGCTTGTCAACCACTTTTTCGCCGGCCGTCGTCTTTTTTGCCGCTTCCACGATGCGGACGTCGGCGTTCGGCGATGCGGCGCTGCCCGGGTAGGGCAGCCCCGCGGGGTGGGTCGCTGAGGTTAGCAGCGGCGGCGTTGCTGTCAAGCTTTTTTTCGGGTGCCGCCTCTTTTTTGTTTGGCGGCCGTTGCTTTCGCCTGCGCGCTAAGCCTCGTCTCCCTGCGCCACCAGCGGAACCCCGCGTGGTCATCGGCGTTGGGGTCGCGGACCATACTCGGCCCTCTCCGCATGTCAACCGTTTTTTTTGGCGGGCCCCGTTTTTTTCTTCGCGCCCCCTCCCGGCCCCTCTCCCGCTGCCGTCGCTCCCGTTGCACCCCCACCCTCAACCGGTTAGCTTGTGCACCCTCGCTCGCGCCGCCTAGCGCCCCGCGAGCCTGTCCCCAAGACGTTCCCCCATGAGGCATCCATGTTCACCTGGGCGTTGAAGAAGATCTTCGGCACTTCCCACGAGCGCGCCGTGCGGCGCATGCAGCCCAAGGTCGCTGCCATCAACGCCCTCGAGCCCACCATCGCCGCGCTATCCGACGGCGAGCTGCGCGCCAAGACCGCCGAGTTCCGTCAGAAACTCGCCAACGGCGCCACCCTCGACGACATCCTCATCGAGGCGTTCGCCGTCTGCCGGGAAGGCGGCAAGCGCGCCCTGCGCATGCGCCATTTCGATGTCCAGCTCATGGGCGGCATGGTCTTGCACAAGGGCGCCATCGCCGAAATGAAGACCGGCGAGGGCAAGACCCTCGTCGCCACCCTCCCCCTGTACCTCAACGCCCTCGAAGGAAAAGGCTGCCACCTCGTCACCGTCAACGACTACCTCGCCAAACGCGACGCCGAGTGGATGGGCCGTCTCTACAAGTTCCTCGGCATGTCCGTCGGCGTCGTTGTCGCCCAGCAGTCCGACCAAGAAAAGCGCCGCGCCTACCAGTGCGACATCACGTACGGCCAGAACAACGAGTTCGGCTTCGACTACCTGCGCGACAACATGAAGTTCAGTGCCCTCGACTACGCGCAGCGCCCCCTTCACTACGCCATCGTCGACGAGGTCGACTCCATCCTCATCGACGAGGCCCGCACCCCGCTCATCATCAGCGGCCAGGGCGAGAAGTCCTCGGAGAAGTACCGCGTCATCAACGAGATCATCCCTCGCCTGCGACTCGATGAGCACTATGTCGTCGACGAGAAGAACCACTCCGTCACCCTGACCGACGAAGGAGTCGAAGCCGCGCAGAAGCACCTGGGCATCTCCAACCTCTACGACCCCATCCATCTCGAGTCGCTGCACATCCTCAACCAGTGCCTGCGCGCCCACACCCTCTACAAGCGCGACGTCGCCTACATGGTGAGCGAGGACGGCAAGATCCTCATCATCGACGAGTTCACGGGTCGCGTGCTGCCCGGACGTCGCTGGTCCGACGGGCTGCATCAGGCCATCGAGGCCAAGGAAAACGTACGCATCCAGGAGGAGAACCGGACCCTTGCGACCATCACCTTCCAGAACCTCTTCAGGCTCTACAAAAAGCTCGCTGGCATGACCGGCACCGCCGATACCGAGGCCGCCGAGTTCCACAGTACCTACAAGCTCGACGTCGTCGTCATCCCCACCAACAAGACCTGTGTGCGCGTCGACCACGAGGACATCGTCTACAAGACCGAGCGCGAGAAGTTCACCGCCGTCATCAAGGAGATCCTTGAGTTCCACGAGCGAGGCCAGCCTGTCCTCGTCGGCACCACGAGCGTGGAGAAGAGCGCAGCCATCTCCAAAATGCTCACCAAGAAGAAGATCCCTCACAACGTGCTCAACGCCAAGCACCACGAGCGCGAAGCCTACATCGTCGCGCAGGCGGGCCGCAAAGGAGCCATCACCGTCTCCACGAACATGGCCGGACGCGGGACCGACATCATCCTCGGAGGCAACCCCGAGATGCTCGCCAGGATGGAGTTCCTCGAGTCTGGCCGACTGCCCGACGCAGAGCCCGAAGAGTTCGCCAAGGTCGTCGCCAGACACGAGCAGGAGTGCGCGCGAGAGCACGAAGAGGTGGTCGAGCTCGGCGGGCTGCACATCGTCGGCACCGAGCGCCACGAGTCGCGACGCATCGACAACCAGCTCAGAGGACGTGCCGGCCGGCAGGGCGACCCCGGATCCAGCCGGTTCTACCTCTCTCTCGAAGATGACCTCATGCGCATCTTCGCTGGCGACCGTGTCAAACAGCTCATGGACAGGATGGGCATGCCGGACGACGAGCCCATCGAGCACCCATGGGTCACCAAGAGCATCGAGAACGCGCAGACCAAGGTTGAGGAGCGCAACTTCGACATCCGCAAGAACCTGCTCGAGTACGACGACGTCATGAGCGCGCAGCGCAAGACGGTCTACGAGATCCGACAGCAACTGCTCGAGGGTCGGTATACGCCAGAGCAGCTCGACGAACTCGGCAAGCCCACCGGGCGTCCTCGCGTCATCGAGCCCCGTGCAGAACTGGTGGAGGTCGCGCGCCCTGTGATCGGCCAGCTCCTCGGCATGTTCCTGGAGCAGCCGATCCAGCCGAAGCGGGTCGACGGCAAGCTGGTTGAGATCGGGCCTGCCGATCTCAAGGGCGGCAAGCTCGTCGAGTGCGACTCGCTGCAACGCGAGATCTACTCGCTGTGGGGCGTGAAGGTTTCTCCGACCGATTACCAGGACGACCCAGTGACCCTGTACCACGAGCTGCTGCGGCTGGTACCGCAGTCGTTGACCGAGCAACGCGAGCGCGCGCTCGATCTGCTGGACCGCATCATCGGGGCGATGGTCGAGGAATCGTGTCCGGCAAATCGTCCGCCCGAGGACTGGGACTGGGCTGGTATCCGCGAGGGCTTCGAGCAGCACTTCGCAGTGAAGCCGGAGCGAGTTGAGGACATCGGGGATCCGGAGCTCTTGGCGCGGGAGCTGTACCGGATCGCGGAGGCTGCGTTCGAGGCGCGGGAGAAGGAGCTCGGCCCCGAGCTGTTGCTGCGCGTGTTCCGCCACATCTACCTCGAGGAGATCGACAAGGCTTGGGTCGACCACCTGACGAACATGGACCACCTTCGAGACGGCATCGGCCTGCGTGGATACGGTCAGCGGGATCCGAAGCAGGAGTACAAGAAGGAGGGCTTCAACATGTTCATCAACATGATGGCTGCGGTGTCATCGAACGTAGCCTCCAAGCTCATGCGCGTTCGCGTGCAGCGGCAGGAAGAGGCTGCCGAGATGGAGGCGCAAGACGCCGCGAGGCGAGAGGCTGCGCTTCATGCAGCGCGTGCGCGGCACGGCTACGAGCTAGGCGAGCCCGAGGCAGCCGCGGCTGTGCAAGCGTCTCCTGCCCAGCGCTCGACGCCCAAGATCGGGCCCAACGACCCCTGTCCTTGCGGCTCGGGCAAGAAGTTCAAGAAGTGCCACGGCTCGTTCACCGAAGACAAGGAAGTGTCGGACGGATGACCGGCCCGCGAGCAACCACGCGCAAGGCTGGACCTGTCGTGGTCGTGCGATCACAGGGGGGGCCACACGACGTGTCGTTGTCCACGATTCGAACGCGTGCGCGTCGTATGTTGGATGCCCTGGACCACGCCCACTGCGAACTGACCGTGTTGCTCGTGGACGACGGTTCGATGCGCGACCTGAACAAGGCTTGGCGGGGCAAGGACACGACCACCGACGTGCTGTCCTTTGCGATGCGCGAGGGCGAGGACGCCGAGTTGAACCCTCAGCTTCTGGGTGACATCGTCATCTCCGTCCCGACGGCGTCGAGGCAAGCGTCACGAGCGCGACGCACCACGATCGACGAGGTGACGGTGCTGCTCGCTCACGGGTTGCTGCACTTGCTGGGCTATGATCACCAGACGCCGTCCACGCATCGCGACATGGTTCGCCGTACGCGGCTGCTGGTGGACGCAGCGATTGCCGGGCGCAAGCGGCACGCTACCAATAGAAGGTGACGCCGCCGCGGAGCATGCCGCCGCCGGACGTGTTGGTGGTCTGGCCGGTTTCGGGATCGGTGAACTCGGGAACATCGCGCGCCGCGGCGTCGGTGCGACCCCGGATGAAGCCGACGAGGTCGAAGTTGAGCGAAACGGGTGGCGTGAGCCTGACCTCGAGCCCTGCGCCTAGCTGTCCGCCGAAGTAGCTGTAGTTCTCGATCCGGCTGCGGTCGTCGTAGACGTCGACGCTGGCAGAGGACCAGCCCAGGCCTCCGAGCATGTAGAACTGCACGACGTTCCTCGGGTTGGCGTAGACCAGCGCGGAGACGGAGAAGGGGACTTCGCTTCGACGATGGCCCAGGTAGTCACGGCCGTCTACGAGGTCGAGACCGAAGTCCAGGGCGAAGTGTCGTTCGGGGCGCACACGGAAAGTGAATCCCAGACCGCCCATGCCTGCGGTATCGGCCTGATGGCTATCCATCATCACCCCGAGCAGGTGCAGGTTGAAGCCCCACATGCGGTGGTACGAGCGTTTTGGAGGAGGCGGTGGGGGAGGCGTCAGCACGTATTGCGAGGGTTGTCGAACAACCACGACAGGCGGCGGTGGGGGCGTCTGCTGATAGATGACGACCGGAGGAGGGGACCCAGCAGGCGAGCCGGCGGTCTTGGGTGCCGTCGTGGGTGGAGGCACAGGCGTGGGCGGCGGAAGCTCTGGAGGCGGCGCAGTCGTCGCGGGAGGCACGTCCTCGCAAAACCACGAGCCGGGCGGGCAAGCAGGGTTGGCATCCTGCGCGTGCGCGACCGCAGGAGCAAGGGCGAGGGCAGCAATGGCAAGGCTGGTGGTGCTAGTTCGCATCGCAACGGCCTCCTTTGAGGCTATCATCGAGAGTAGCAATCCAGGTGCCAGATGCCACTCACTGCTGAAGTTCACAGGCCACGCCGGAGAATGCCCTTTTCGCATGGGCTGGTGCAAGGTCGCCAAGACGGGACGTGGCCCTGTCTCCACGGCTCCCTGTGATCGGTGGTTCACATGGGCACGATGCGACCATCTGCCGGGGGCTGGATGATGCAAGGGAAGTCCGATCGGATGGTGCAGGTATGCCGTCAGTGATTCTGAAGCCAGGTCATGTTCAGCCCCTCTGGTCGGGGCACCCGTGGGTGTACGCACAGGCGATCGATCGCATCGAGGGCGGAGCCACGGCTGGCTGCGAAGTTTCGGTGCTCGACCCGAGGGGCAACCTCTTGGGCAGAGGCTTCTACTCGCCAGCCTCTGCGATCCCCGTGCGGATCGCGGTGCGAGACGCGACAACGCAGCTCGGGGCGGCGTGGATACGGGACCGTCTGTCGCGGGCTCATCAGCTACGTCATGAGATTGGCTTGCCGACACCACGAACGGACGGATATCGGCTGGTGCATTCCGAGGGCGACCACTTGCCTGGTCTGGTTGTGGATCGGTTCAACGACGTGGTGGCGGTTCAGCTCAACACCATCGGGATGAAGGTGCGTCAGGACCAAGTCTTCGACGCGATCCAAGGAGTGCTGGGCGTAAAGACGATCGTGGATCGGACGCCGGCGACTTACTCGAAGAGCGAGGGGTTCAGTCCGGGTTCGGGCGTGGTGCGAGGGGATGAGAGGCTGGGGGCATTCCGCTTTACGGAGCGTGGGCTGAGCTATGAGATCCCGCTGGAGCTGGGGCAGAAGACGGGCTACTACTTCGACCAGCGGGCGTTGCGTGCGCGGGTGGAGCAACTTGCGCGGGGAAGGCGTGTGCTGGATGCGTACTGCTACGTCGGTTCGTTTGCGATGTCGGCGGCACGAGGCGGCGCGCGTTCGGTGCTGGCGGTGGACGAGAACGTGTTGGCGCTGGAGGTGGGGGCCAGGTGCGCGACAGCCAATGGGCTGGGCGACAGGGTTTCGTTCGTGCGTGGATCGGCGCAGGAGACACTCGCGGCGGTTGGGCGTGAGGGCGGGTACGATCTGGTGATTCTGGATCCGCCGAGCCTGGCGCCGTCGCAGCGCTCGCTCGATCGTGCGATGGCTGCGTACCGGCAGCTCGCAGCGGCCGGCTGTCGAGCGACGAAGCCTGGGGGATTGATGATCCTGTGCTCGTGCTCGGCCGCGGTTTCGATGGACGCGTTGACGCGGGCGGTAGCGCTGGGAGCTCGAGACGCGCGGACGACTGCGACGGTGCTGGAGCGGGTCTTCCAAGGTCCAGATCACCCGGTACCGGCGGCCTTCACCGAAGGCCTCTACCTCAAGAGCGTTCTGGTGCGCGTCGATTCTTGGTGAAGGGTGACGATGGCAAAGGCACACCGCGCTCGCCGACGCTACCGGAATGAAGTAGGCATGCAGGCGATGGTACGTGCGAGCAAAGAGGCGTCCCATTGGCGTTGCAGCTCTGGAAGGTCCGGTGCCGTGGTCGGCACGGCGGCTCGGTCCCGGGCGAGGTCGCACCCATGACGGGGGGCGTGGCAGAGGCCGAACGGAGGGGCGGTCCGCAGGTCGCCAACGCGACATGCCCTGGATGCGGCGCACAGGTCGATCCTTTGCGGGCGGGGCACGTCGCCATCTTCGACGACCAGTTCAAGTACTTCTGCGGCTGGGGTTGTCGGGAGCGGTACCTGGCAGGACAGGGCGTCGCGCAAGACGCTGCAGCGCCGCATCAGGAGCGATTGATGACGATGCGGGACGCGGGGACTTCGACACGGGCGGACCCACTCGGTTCCACGGTCGACCCCGGCGGCAGGGTGTCGAGCGCACCATGGACCGAGTACGTGGAACCTCTCGAGGAGGTCGATGCCGATGCGATCGTGCCCGCGAAGTCGCGGTCGGACACAGGGACGCTGCTCCTGCTGAGCGCCACCGTACTGGGCGTGTTGGCGGTGGCGCTTGCGTTGGTGGGCACGTCAACGTGGATGCTGACGGCGAGGCTGCTGGTGGCTGTCGCCGGCGCGGGGCTGCTGGTGGCGCGGTCCATCGTCGTGCCGGGCGACCCGTCGGATCCGCATCCGGCTGCGATACATGGTCCTGGTCTGCTTGCCGCGGCGGTAGCGGTCTGGGCGCGAGTCACTGGCAATGAGGTTGCCGACGAGGCAGCTGTCCTGACGGGGCTGTTCGTGGTTTCGGCGGGTGCGGCGATGCAGCTCGTGGAGCAGGTGCGGCGACCGTCGCAGATCGCCGTAGCGGCGTACCAGGAGACGCTCGACGTACCGGCGCGGCGAGTGGTCCCTGGGGGCTATTCGATCGTGGCGGCGTCGACGTTGCGGCCTGGCGAGGAACTGCTGATTGACGCTGGGGAGACGGTGCCGGCAGACGTGCTCATCAGCGCGGGCGACGCGACGGTATTGCGCTGGAGTGGCGCCCGGAGCGCCACCCACAAGCAGCCTGGGGACGCGATGGTGGCGGGGGCTCGGGTCATTTCGGGGCGGTTGCGCGCGACGGTGACGTGGACGGGGATGGACCGGGCTTGGCTTCGTTCTACTGCCGATCCGGTACGAGCGGCCCACATTCACTCGACCATCGCACGTAACGCGCGTTGGACCGTGGAGCGGTGGGCGCTCGCGGGTGGAGCGTTGGCTGGTTTGGCTGCATTCGTAAACGGCCTGCCCACCGCACGCGTGGTCTTGGCAACGGCGGCGGCGCACGCGTCGATCGCTTCGTTCGCCATTGCGGCGGTGCCAGCCGCCCTGGTGTTGCGGGGCGTGGTCCAGTTGCTGGATCACGGCGTGTGCTACCGGGACGCGGTGGCATGGGATCGGGCCGCACACGCAACGGCGATGGTGTTCGTTGCGCGCGGCACGCTGCTGCTTGGGGAACCCCAGGTGGCCGAGATCGTCGGGCTTGGAGATTGCACGATCGAGAAGCTCCTGTCGCTGGCTGCTGGTGCGGAGACGGCGGCAGCGGACGCGATTGCGCTGTCGGTGCATCGTGCTGCGCGGGACCGCGGTGTGGAGGCAGACGCGGTACGAAGTCCGACGGTGGTTCCAGGGCTGGGTGTTACCGCGGTGACGTCGAACGGCGAGGCGTTGTGTGTGGGGAGCCGTGCACTGATGCTGCGCGAGCATGTGAGCATGGCACGGGTCGAGAGCAAGCTCGCCGAGCTGGAGGCGCTCGGCAGGACCGTCTTGATGGTGGCGGTCGGTGGCAGGCTGATCGGGTTCGTGGGGTTGCAGGACGGGTTGCGGACGGGAGCGCGCGCTGCGGTCCAGCATCTGCTGGACGCGCGGGTGGAAGCGGTGCTGCTGTCGGGTGACGCGCGTGAGACATGCGAAGCGATCGCGCGATCGCTGGACATCGAGCACGTGCGTCCGGAGGTGTTGCCTGCCGACCGGGCTGGAGAGATTCGGAGGATGGCCGAATCAGGGGCGACGGTGGCGGTGGTAGGCCGTCCTGGCGCCGACGATGCGGCGCTGGCAGCGGCGGATGTTGCGCTTGCGATGGATGCAGCGGGTTCGACGATTGGGGAGTGGGCCGTGACGCTCGCGGGCGACGACGTGCGTGACGCAGCGAGGGCGGTGGTCGGGGCGCGTCGAACACGGCGTCAAGCGCAGACGTCGTTCGTCATCGCGGTAGCGCCGGGGATTGCGGCATCGTTGGCGATCGCATTCGGCCTGCTTCCTCCGGCGTACTCGCCGTTGGCGGTACTGCTGGGCGCAATTGGAGCGAGCTTGTATGCCCGCGGGACGGACGAGGCAGGCCGAGCCGGGCAAGGGAGCTCTGGTCAGATTTGAAGCCTGGCAATCTCGGCCGCGAGGGCTGGGTCGTCGGCACGTTGAGCAATCAGCAGGGCATCGTGTCGATAGCGGGCGGCGTCGGCGACACGCCGGGTTGCGCGTGCGACGCGGGCCAAGGTCAGCAGGACGCGGGCGTGCTCCGTGGAAGCCGGTTCGACGATGTCGAGCATCTCGCGCAGAATCTGTTCGGCTTCGTCGTAGCGGTCAGCACCGGCGAGGGCGTCTCCCAGCTTTCGACCGAACATGACCACGGCTAGATCGGGGTCGTCGAGTTCGCCGCGCCCAACCTGGGCGCGCGCGTGCGTGAGCCCCATGCGGAAGAAGTCGACTGCGCCATCGGCGTCATCGCACTGCAAAGCAAGGGCTCCGATACGATCAAGCAGCAGCAGCGCCCCGAAGGCGTCGCCGGCGGCCAGGGCATAGCGGGCGCGCACCTCCATGGGGAAGGACTCTTCGGCGGCCAGCTCGGCGGCGGCTTCGTAGAGCTGTCGCGCGGCGGCTGCGGGCATGGTGCTCAACACCAGGTCGCGCAGCAGAGGGTGGGACACATGGAAGGCAGCGTCGTTGCTTCCAAGCAGGCCGGATTCGACGAGCTCGCGAGCGGCGTGATGCACTGGGGTTCCATCGCCGACGAGGCGTGCGATCTGGTCGGTGCGCGCACCATCGCCCAGCACGGCGACGATTTGCAAGACGCGGCGCTGATGGCGGCTGAGCAGGGCGATGCGAGATGTGACGAGGTCGCCCAGGGACGACGGGGGCACACCACCGCCATCCTCGACGAAGCGGGCGGCAAGGGTGACGAAGAGTGCCGAGGCCGGAGACCGGATCGTTTGTGCGAGTATTGCTCTGGTTTCGAGATTCTCGACGATCGACAAGGCGCGTTCGGGGTCGAGGCGGTCGAGCGTCACGGGCGTCCATGGGTCGGCAAGACCGAAGGGAGCCGCGGGTGAGCTGCTGGCAACGACGAGCACGGGACCATCGCAGCCGCGCCCGGCGAAGTCGATGAACGCGTTCCTGCTCACGCCGTCGATCCCATCGAGGTCATCGATGATGAGGACGACCGCTGCATCACGAGCACGTTGCAGGGCAGCGGTGGCCGCCCAATGGAGGGCGTCAGCGGCAGAACGGCGAACCTCGGCCGGGGTAGAGGATGGCGGAGGTTGCTGCGGTCCGGGATGGAGGATCATGGACAGGCCTGCCCTGGCAGACGCGGAGGCACCGGGCCATCGGGGCGGAACCATGTCATGAAGCGGGAGGTCTGCGAGGCCGCGCACAGCGCACCGCAGCGCATGCCAGGCGACACCCGCGCGCCATGGGTCGGGCTCCACGCGAACGACGATGTGGCCGCGTCGAGCTGCGCGGGCAGCGAGTTCGCGGACGAGGCTCGTGCGCCCGGTGCCGGGCTCGCCGACGACGAGGAAGGGTTCGAGGTGCGCGTTCATGCTCTGCAGCGCGCCGAGCAGGGTTGCGATCTCGCGGTCGCGACCGACGAGGCCTTGGCGGGTGCCCGGGGTGTGTTCGGGGGCGGGCGCCGGCAAGGGGGCTTGGTGGGCAGCGGGCGGGGATGGTCGAAGCGGTGCGCCGCAGTCGCCGCAGAACCTGGAAGGGAGACGAACGGGGTGCTTGCAGTTGGGGCAGCGGGCGAAGTCATTGCGACCATCGGCTTCGAGCGATGGGGCGGCGACGGTTTCGGTTGCTGCGAGGGCCTCGGCGAACTCCTGTGCAGACTGGAATCGGTCGGCCCGGTTCTTTTCCAACGCGCGCAACGTGGTCGCGACGAGGTCATCGGGAATGTTGCGGTCTGGAACGAGGGTTCGAGGATCCGGCGGAGCGGCCGTGAGGTGACGGAGCAAGGCTTGCGTTGGCGTGGGAGCTTCGAACGGCAGACGGCCGGTCAGCAGGACGAACAGGATGACGCCGACGGAGTACAGGTCGCTGCGTGGGTCCAGCGCATCGCCCCGGCACTGCTCGGGGGACATGTAGTCGGGCGTTCCGCAGACGGTTCCTGCGGCGGTGATGCTGACATCGTCACTCGTGCTAAGGAGCTTGGCGAGACCGAAGTCGACGACCTTGATGAAGTCCTCACCGGTTCGAAGCTGTTCGACGATGATGTTGTCTGGCTTGAGATCGCGATGGACGATGCCGAGCTGATGGGCCTCGGACAGGACGTCGAGGAGCTGACGCACGATGGAGATGACGCGTGGTATCGCGAGGAGGCCATCTTCTGCCACGACACGGGCGAGGTCGCGTCCTCGGACGTACTCCATCACGAGGTAGTACTGACCGTCCTGCGTGCGTCCGAAGTCGATGACGGCAAGGGAGTGGGGGTGATTGAGGCGAGAAGCCGCGCGTGCTTCCCGGATGAAGCGCCTGGCGGTGGCCTCATCGCCGACGAGGTGGGAGTGGACGATCTTGACTGCGACGGTGCGGCCGAGGTTGGTCTGTTCGGCTCGGTACACGCAGGCCATGCCGCCGCTGCCGATGAGTTCCTGGATGACGTAGCCGCCCGGGAGGACGCAACCGATGCGACCGTCTCGCGAAGGGGGGGCGGGGGGATGGCAGCTCGGGCAGATGCCGTTGGGTGGGAGTTCGCTGGAGCAGAGGGGACATCGAGGCATCTACCGACCTGTCGATAGTGGGCGGGCGCGTTCGCGGCGATTGCGAAATCGATGGGAGCACACCGCGCGGTTGGAATCCAGCGGGGCGACGGCCCCTCAG
>Ga0209018_1002697_pt1 | contig 12116 bp, 7 predicted proteins | sample YNPBryBLVA2012_FD_185814 | JGI IMG/M metagenome (GOLD analysis project Ga0209018, IMG submission 185814) | Anoxygenic and chlorotrophic microbial mat microbial communities from Yellowstone National Park, USA - YNP Bryant BLVA 2012 (SPAdes)... ...
GGGTTCAACTGTATCCCATAACTACTTAAAAGACTGTATCTTGAGGGTATTTCTGAACAGTTAAACATTAGGGTTACCCAGAACCAAAACGGGGCGGTATCCCTGCGAACCCTGTTCCACTCTCATTTAGGACTGCTATATATTTTCCTAACAATGATTGCCCTGCCAGGGGGTCAGGGTTGGGAGCGCATCATCCGCAGGGGGAGGGTGGGTTGGCGCAGGCGTTCGGGCGAGAGGGCGGGGGCATTCGGGAATAAATGGGTACGGAAAAATTCCCGGCTCAGGTGGGCGAGGGCATAGGGCAGGGGGGGGAGTCGCTGGGGAGCCAATTGGCGGGCTTCGTCCAGTCCATCAACATGGTTGGCGGTGGGCAGGATCAATAAATAATGGTGCCGTCCCCGCAGGCCGGCAAAGGGCTGGATTTGCTCCGGCAAGACGGGGGTGACCCAATCTCCGCCCCCACCAATTACCATCACGGGCACGGTGAGGGGAGCCAAACCCTCTGCCCCCAAAATCCCACCAATGGCTGGGTTAATGGCGACCACGGCCCGAATCCGGGGGTCAGGGAGGGGGGTTGGCCAAGGGTTAATTTCCAGGGCACGGCATTGCAGGAGGAGCAGGGAAAGGTTGAATAATGCCCAATCGCTCTGGCATTGGCGTTGTAACCCCTGGGCTTGGGGTTGGGCACCGGCGGCCACTAGGACGGTGTAGCCCCCCAGGGAATGCCCTAGCAGACCCACCCGTTCCAGGTTCAGCCGTTTTTTCCAAGCTTGGTGCGCCGCTAAATGATCCAAAACCCGTCCCACGTCCCGGGGGCGTTCGGTAAACTCCCGGAGGGCGCTTGGGGGGGGGTGGGTGACCACGACGGCGGCGATGCCCTGGCTGGCCAAATATTCCCCCAGATACATTAAACTGCGCCCGGTTTGACCGATGCCGTGACTGAGTAATACCAGGGGTACTGGCTCCGACCCAGGGGGATAAAATAAATGCACCTTGAGGGAACGCTGGGGCTGGTCGGGGGGGGTAAAACTCCAGGCTTGTTCCCGCCAGGTCGTACCCGTAAAAGCGGGGGTGGTGCCGGTCGGCGCCAGGAGGGGGAGGGCGGCCAGGGCTTGGGCCGTTTGTTGCTGGTGGGTCTGGGCATTGATCAACAAATTGGCTACCGCTAGGGCATCCACCGCCACGGTTTCCGCAGGCAATGCCTGGAGGAGGTTGAGGGCGGTAATGGGTTGGCGTTGTTGCACCACCAGGGTGAGGGCTTGTTTGAGGGCTTGGGGGTCAGGGGGGATGAGCAATTGCCCCAGCCGGTACAGGGCTTGACTGGCCGCTTCCGTATGCAGTAAACGCTGGCTTTGGCTTGGGGTCAGGGGTACGGGGTGGGTCAACCAATTGCGTAATTCCTCCAGGGTGGGCGGTGCCAAGAGTTGGGCAAGGGGCGTTAAACTCCCCTGGGGACGACCGGACTGAACCCAGGTTGCCACATCCGCCAGGGTGACGCTCCAGGTGGTCTGACCAGCGATCAGATCGATTCGTTCGGCGGCCAGGGCGGCTCGGGGCAGGCAAAACCACCCCACCAAGACCCAAAATCCAAAAAATTGCCGACCCCACTGCCAAATCCGTAGGTTTACAGGCATGATAAACATAGAACGTTTGCTGTTCCCTCCCCAGCGGTTCCCAATTAATTCTGCGGAACAATCCATTTTTAGACCAGCTTGCGACCTTTGTCCCCTTCCGTCCAGCCGTTATGCCTACCCCCTCCGAACTGCGGGATGCCTACAATGCCGGTGCCCGGTCGTTCCCCCAGGTGCAATTGGCGGGGCAGATGTTGGAAGGAATCGTCCTGAATGAGGCATTCCTCGCCCGGGCCAATCTGCGGGGGGTCTATCTCTGTTATAGCCAGATGGTGGGGGTGAATTTATCCCAGGCTAACCTGCGGCATGGGGAACTGGTGCGGGTGAATTTGAAGCAGGCCAACCTGAGTGAGGCGGATTTGCGGGGGGCCAATCTCCTAGAGGCCAATCTCACCAAAGCGAGTTTGTTCCGGGCGCAGTTGGACGGTGCCAATCTCACCGAAGCCGACTTAGCCTATGGGAATTTACAGCAAGCTAGTTTGAGTGGCGCTATTTTATCCGGGTGCAACCTGCGGGCAGTGGCGATGCAGGGTGCCTATCTGGCCCGGGTTGCCCTGGCGGGGGCGGATTTGGGGGAGGCCAACCTGGAGGGGACGGTGTTGACCCAGGGGGAATTGAGCGGGGTGAGTTTGACCCAGGCCAACCTGCGGGGGGCGGATTTGGCGGGCAGTAACCTCACCCGGGCCGACCTGTACCGGGCGGATTTGACCGGGGCCAACCTGATCCGGGCCAACCTGACGGCGGCGGAATTGGGGCGAGCCTGCCTGCGCCAAGCCTGTTTGAGTGCGGCCACCTTGAACCGAGCCATGTTGCAGGGGGCGGACCTGAGTGGTGGGGAGGAATGGACCGATTTGAGTTCCGCCATCTTGACCGATGCCAATCTCACGGATGCGGACCTGCGCCGGGTCAACCTCACCCGTGCCAATTTGAGTGGTGCCGTGCTGATGGGGGCGGATTTGCGGGGGGCGCAACTGTGGGGCACCAATCTCACCAATGCCAACCTGGTGGGGGTCACCTTGGCGGGCACGGATTTACGCATGACCACCCTGACCGATGCCAAAATGCACCGCTGTGACCTCTCCGGCTGTAACCTCCAGGGGGTGGATTTGAGTCGGCGGGAATTGACCGGCGTGAATTTTCACCAGGCGGATTTGCGGGGAGCCAATCTCAGCCGCACGGTTCTGACCCAGGCGGACTTGATGGATGTCCTGCTGGCGGGAGCGGACCTGAGCGAAGCGGATTTGCGGGGGGCACGGCTGACCCAACAGGTGGCGGGGGCAAATTTGAAGGGGGCCCGTCTGCCCAACGGTCGCTTGGTTGCTTAGCACCCGCTTCGGTTACAATTTATAGATGAATTGCAAATTCTGGTAACACCATGACTCCAACCTTGGCAAATTTTTTGTACAGTTTGCTGGCGGGGACAGTGATTGTCGTGATTCCCGTCACAGCGGCATTGATCTTTGTCAGCCAAAAGGATAAAATCCGGCGGTCGTCCTAGGAAATGCCATTTAGAATGGGGTTAGGCGTGAGCCGTGAAGGTCTCTCTGCCGCTCTGTATTGATCTGTAAAGGAGCCTGCCGTGGGTATTGGTATCCCCGCCCCAATTTTTTTGGGCATTATTTTAATTTTGGGAAGTTTGATTTTATTCTTCCTAGGGCGACTGCGGCCTTCCCTGCGGCGGGACTCGGATGTGGTTTATGCGGTGATTGGTCTGCTGAGCGGGCTGATCCTGCTGGCGAATTTTGGCAACCTGGGGTTTGGGCTGGTATTTCAACAGGTGCTGATGATCGGGGCCTTGGTGGCCCTGACCTGGGAAAATTTGATTTTGCGGGGGAAAAATCCCCCCAACCGCGGTAGGGAAATCCCGCCCCGCCGTCCCCGGGAAAACTACACCCCCCCCAGCTATCGGGAAGCGGAATCCTACCGGGATTACCAACGGGATTATGACTACGAGGAAACGCCCCGTCCTCCTAGCCGTCGTCGTAGTGAAGTAGTGCTTGACCCGGTGGATGCCTGGGAAGCGGAATTGCCCCAATCGCCCCGGGCCCGGATGCGGGGGGAAACGGCCAACCCAGCCCCCAGTCGCTATCGGGATTGGGAGCGGGAGGAAACTGACCGGGATGCGGAGGAAACGGCTATTGTCACGGCGGCACCCCCCCGTCAGGAAACGCCGCCCCGGCCCCGTCGTCCTCGTCCCCAATACCCCCCCCGGCGGAGTCGTCCCAGCGACCTGGAACTGGATAATTCCAGTAATTTTGACGATGAGGACTTTTAGGGCATCCCCTGCCCCCAGGCCAGCCACACCCCCTGCACCAGAAAGGCGGGTAAAAAATTCACCACCGGCATTTTTTTAATCTCCAACACATCCAGCCCCGTCGCCAGCAGGAGGAGTCCCCCCAGGGCATTGACCTCCCGCACCGCCATTTCTGGCAGTCCTTGCCCCCACCCATAGGCCAGCAGGGTCAACCCCGCCTGGTAAAGGAACAGGGGAATTCCTGCCCAAGCCACCCCCACCCCCAAGGTACTGCCCAACAGCAGGGCGGCCACCCCATCCATGAGGGTTTTTTGGAGCAAAATCAGGGGGAATTGCCCCAACCCGGCCTCGAAACAGCCCAGCAGGGTCATGGCACCCACACAAAACAACAGAAATCCCCGGCTCATCCCCACAGACACCCCGGCGAATTGGCCCCCCAACCAGTGATTCAGACGGGCTTCCAGACCCAACCCTTCCCCCAGGGCCGCCCCCCCCAACAGGCTCAATCCCAACACCAACGGGGCACGGGTGGGCAGTACCAACCCCATCCCCAAAGCCAAAAGAAACACCCCCAACCCCTGCACCCACCGCTCCAGCAAGGCCGCAGGCAAATAACGTCGCCCGTACCAGCCCACCCAACCCGCCACCAGCACGGTCAGGGCATTCACCCCGCTCGGCCAGAGTACCCACAGCCACGCCATCAACAGACCATCACGGTGAATAGCGTTTATCAAGGGTGGTGCGGCCATCGGGCATTTGCGTCCCCACCAATTTGGCACCCGTGAGATTCGCTCGCCCCAGGTTCGCTCGGGTCAAATTTGCCTCGGTCAAATCCGCATACCAAAGATTGGCGCAACTCAAATCCGCCCCCACCAAATTCGCCCGTTTGAGATTGGTACGGCTGAGGTTTGCCCCCGTAAAATTAGCCCCATCAAACGTACCCCAACTCAAATCCGCCTTGTTAAAGGTACATTCGACAAAAGAACAGAGCCTGGCATTCACCCGGGTGAGGATGGCACCGGTTAAATTTGCCTGATCCAAACAGGCTTCTTCCAGGGCGGCACGGGTCAAATCCGCATGGGTTAAATTCGCCCGCAGGAGGGTGGCTTTTTTGAGGTTGGTACTAATGGGAACGGCGGCTCCCACCAGGTTATTTACCGCCTGACCTCCCAATTTCATACATCCAAAATTTGCCCCGGTCAAATCCGCTTCGGTCAAATCCGCTTCAATTAAATTTGCCCCCGCAAAATTGGCATTTTTCAGAATCGCCCCCACCATTTTTATGCGCCGCAGTACCGCCCGACTCAAATCCGCATCCTGCAAAATAATTTCATTCAAAACTGCATCAATTAACGAGACCTGAATTAACTTGACCCCGGTAAAATCCCGCACCCCCTTTTGATACCGCCGCAGTAATTCCTCCGCATAGGTTTCCAGGGGTATATCCACCTCGTCACTGGTGAGGTTTACCGGGCTACCCGAGTCGTACACCCCGTTGGTAATGGTGGGCGTAGCTTTGGGGGTCATGGGGGGCGTAGAGCGGGGGGGTAGGGAATCGGCCGCTGTCCCCAAGCTAAAAACCTCCATCCATTCCGGGAAGGTTTCCCCCGCTTGCAGGGCATAGACCTTCACCGTACGAATGGACGGCACTTCCAAACGGGTCAAGCCCTGGCGAATGATATGCAGACATTGCCGCTGGTCGGGGGTGGTTTTGCCCGTCAGGACGACTTCCAAACAGCCCTGCCGTAACTTCACTTGCGCCGTCACCCCCTGGGCGGTCAGGGCTTGGGTCATCAGGGCGGCAATCGCCTGGGGGTCACCCTGCTTCGCCTGGTGCAGGAGGTTGGTAATGCTCATGTCACAAGGCTCCGATGGGGTATTCCAAGGACAGGCTGATACCAATTGCCAGGACTACCATGAGAACAACCGCAAAAATACGGAAAAAAACAGGCTCACCTTGGCTTCATCTTACACGAATTTCCAGTACCCTGGGGGAGCTTCCTATCAATGCCCTATTGGGAACTTTTCAGTGCGATATTTCATCATGAAGGCAGTTACGTCGCCGCACAGGTTGCGTACAGGATTTATTTGAGGCACGACCTAGCTAACTAAATGGGTTGGCGTGCCGGAGTGACCTCGCCCTCACCTGTGGGAAATTGCCGAGAAATCCGTTAAGGTAGCTCTAGCGGCATCCCATCGGAATTTCCAAAATCACTTCCAACGGGGTGCGCTGTATGGGATTTGGGTTGATACGTTTGGCAAAGACCATGACACGGCTGGAGGAGAGGGGTCAGCCCCGGTGGGGTGGGTGGATGGCGGGGGCAATTCTCCTGGGCACGGGAACTGGTCTGTGGGTGGGGGGGAGTTTTTTCGTGCGGGAAAAGCTGGCACCCCTGATTTCCCAGGAATTGAGTCGCACCCTGAACCGCCCGGTTACGGTGGGCAAGGTGGAACGGTTTGGCTGGACGGGGGTACGTTTTGGGGCTTCCACCATCCCGGCGACGGCGACGGACCCGGATTATCTGCAAGTCCAGGGGATTGAGGTGCAGTTTCAACCCTGGCAGTTGTTCCAAGCACGGCGGTTAGATATTCAGGTAAATTTAATTCAACCGTCAGCCGTATTGCACCAGTCCTCGGATCGGCGCTGGCTCCGCATTACCCCTGCCATCGGGGCAGAGACCAGTCCTCCCCCCATCCAGGTGCAGGTGACCCAGGTGCGGTTGCGTGGGGGGCAGGTGACCTTGGTGCCCTGGGCAACCCGGCGGGCGCAGACCTACGCACAGATTCAGGCTCAGGTGCATCCGGGGACGGAGCAAATCACCTTTCAAACCCAAGCCCAAGCCCCGGCTGGCGGCTCCCTAGACTTGGCAGGCATCTGGGATTTGCAGACACATTCCCTCCAGGCGCACCTCCAAACCCAGGAGATGGCACTCCCGCCGGTGGGGGAATTGGTGGGCAGTCATACCCCATTGCCCGTGACCCTGCGCCAGGGACGGATAACCAGCGACCTCAAACTGGCTTGGCAGAGGGGGCAAATGCCGCAGATTACGGGACCGGTGCAAGTGCGGGGGGGGGTGGTGGCGGCTCCCCAATGGGGACAGGTGCGACCGGAAGTGAACGCCCGTTTCCAACTCACTCCACAGGAAGTGCAAGTGACCCAGGGGCAAATTCGCCTGGCTGGGGTGGAGGTGGGGGTCACTGGGAACATCCATTTCCAACGGGGTTATGACCTCACGGCGCAGGTACCAGGGGTAGCCCTTGCCCAGGTGACGCAATCCTTGGGGCTAAAATCCCCCGTTCAGGGGCGGGTGCAATCCGAGTGGGTGGTGCGGGGTGCCCTGGCGCAACCCTCTATCCGGGGGCGATTGACTGCCCTGGGTGCCCTAAAAATTGACCAAACCACCCTGGAACAGGCAACTGCCGAGGTGGTGCTTAGCCAAGGAGGGGTGGAGATTCCTCGTTTTCAGGTGGGGTTGGCTGGGGCGCAGGTGCGGGGTGCAGGGCGGATTGACCCCCAACAACGCCTGGCTATTCGTTTTCAGGGCACTGCCCAACCGGAGCGCTGGTTGCCACCGGGGGAAACCCTGCCCCTGCGGGTGGGAAATGTGATGGTACAGGGGCAATTGCAGGGAACGTTACCCCAGCCCCAGGTCTCAATGGACTTTCAGGCTCCCCAAGCCCAAATGCCTTTGCGGGGGCAGATGCAATGGCGGGCGGAGCGGTTGCAATTCCGGGCGCAAGGGGAACAGGTGCAGGCAATGGGGGAAGTGAATACCCGCACCCTAGCCGCCGATGTGCAAGTCCAGGTGCGCCAGTACGACCTCAAGGGGTTGCCCCTGGCATTGCCTTTGGATTTGGCACTGCGGGGGGAGGTGGACTTCCAGGGACGACTGCGGGGGAATTTGCGGCAACCGGAAATTAGCGGGGATTTGGGGCTGATCGGTCTGCGGGTGAACCACTGGCAGTTTGAACCGCAACTGCGGGGGACGGCGAGTTTTGCGGCTGACCGGGGACTGCGGCTGGATGTGCGGGGGGTGCAGGACCAGGTGGCGGTGAATATGGTGCCTGGCTCCTTGCCGCGCACAGTGACGATTCGCCGGGGTCAAGCCCTCATCCAAGGGCAAGGGCGGGATGGCACACTGGCGGTAAATTTTCGCCATATTCCCCTGGCTTTGTTCAGCGGCGGTCTGTTGCAGGGGGACTTGCAGGGGACGGGGCTGTGGGATGGACTGCAACAACGGGCGACGGGGCAGTTGCAGGTGGATCAGGCTCGCTGGGGGAATCTGGTGGCGACCAAGCTGGGCGGGCAGTTCCAGTGGCGCAATCAGGAACTCACCCTCAGCCAGGGGGAATTGCACCAACGCCAGAGTCGTTATCACTTTGAGGGGCAGGCACGGTTCCAGCCCCAGTTACGATGGCAGGCACGGATTCAGGCGGTGGAGGCGGAAATTCAAGACCTGGTACCGGCTCTACTCACCACCCCCCAGCCCGGTGCCAATGCCCTGGCGGTCACCCCCGTTGGTGCACCGAACCTCCCCCTGGGGGAGCAATTGGCGTATTTCAACCAGGTGCAGGCGCAGGTGCAACAGTACGTCGCCAACCAACAAAAAGCCCTGGGGTTACCCGATCTGCAGGAATTGCGGGGGCGATGGCAGGGGCAGGCGACCCTGGAGGGCAATCACCGGGGGGAACTGGCGGCGAATTTTGACCTGCGGGGGCGGGACTGGGCGTGGGGGCAGTACAAAGCCGAACGTTTAACCCTGCAGGGACGTTATGAGGGCACGTTGCAACAGGGGCGATTCACCCTCCAGCCCTTGCAGTTCGTCCAAGGGGAAAGCCAAATGCTTTTCACCGGGGTACTGGGGGGGCAACAGCAGACCGGGCAACTCCTGCTCAGCCAGATTCCCGTTGCCTACCTGACCCAACTGCTCCCGATTCCCGGGGAATTGACCGGCTTGGTGAGCGGCACGGCGACCTTGGGGGGTAGTCAGGGCAACCCCCAGGCGAAGGGGGAGGTGCGGATTCAGGATGGCACCTGGGACAATACCCCCATCCAGGTGGCGCAATCCAGTTTTAACTACAACCAAGGGCGGTTGGACTTTGGGGCGGAACTGTTGGTGAGTGACCAAACCAGCGGCGTGGAGCCAGTGCGAGCCAGAGGCAGTGTGCCGCTCCAGTTGCCCTTTAGCACGACCAAAGCCAGCGATGACCAGATTCAATTGAGCCTCCAGGTCACAAACAGCGGACTGAACCTGATCAACAGCTTGAATCCCTTTGCCCGGTGGCAGGGGGGAGTGGGGGAAATCCAGGTAGATGTGGCGGGCACGTGGCGGGAACCCCGTTTGAGCGGGCTGGCACGCTTCCAAGGAGCCAAGGTCGCCCTGGCGGGTTTGGGGGATACCTTGGAAAATCTCACCGGGGAAATTCGCTTTTTGGATGACCGTCTGGATGCGAAACAACTGCAAGCCCAACTCAACGGCGGCACCCTGACCCTGGAGGGGATTTTACCCATCAGCCGTCCCCTCACCCCGGCGGACCCAGCCTACAAACAGCCCCTCACCCTGACCCTGTTACCCGCCCGCATCGAGCAAAAAAATATCTACAGCGGGTCAGCCAGCGCCCAAGTCACCATTACCGGCAGTGCCCAAGCCCCGGTGGTAGGCGGTGAGATTCAACTCAGCCAAGGGCGGGTGATGCTAGCCGATGCCTTACTCCGAGGGGCGGAGGAACCCCAAACCAGCAATGGGACAGTCAGCGAGAGTGCCCCGGTGACCAATGGCAATGGGCAAAAAAACGGTCAACCCAAGGGTCAAAAAGCCCGGTTTCAGGACTTAAAAATTCGTTTGGGTCAAGGGGTGCAGGTGGTGCGTAGCCCAAACTTAAATGTCACTACCGAGGGCACCCTCACCCTCAACGGTCCTTTAGCGCAACCCCAACCCAGCGGCACCCTGACCCTCGACCGGGGGGAAGTGAACCTATTTCTCACCCGTTTCCGTTTGGACCGCACCTACAAAAATCAGGTGGTTTTCGACCCCCGCTACGGCTTTGACCCGGAACTGGATTTACGCCTGACCACCACCGTCACCCAGGGTGCCAATCAACTGGCGGGAACGATTTTGCAACGGCAGGGGAACTTCCCCAGTGAGGTGCCCATTACCGTGGCGGAACGGGTGCAGGGGTTGGAGGCGGTACGGATTCAAGCCAGTATTGCCGGTCGTGCCAGCCGTTTACCCAACGGGTTGACCTTGAGCAGTAGCCCCAGCCGCACCCAGGAACAAATTGTTGCCCTACTGGGGGGATTTTCCGCCAATTCCAGTCCTGAATCTGCCCAATTATTCCTCACCAGCCTCGCCAGTCAAACCCTGTTAAATGAAATTTCCCGTTCCTTTGAAACGGATTTTGGCGGCATTTCCTGGCGGTTTTTCCCCACTGTGTTACCCGCTCTGCCCGATAGTCGCAATTTGCAACAGTCTGCCCTAGCTTTGGGGGGGGAAGTGCGGTTAGATATTCGCCGGTTTTCTGCTTCGTTTCTGCAAATGTTCACCAGTTTTGGCAATTCGGTCAGCGACCCCAATTTATCCCAATTGACTTTAGCTTACCGGATTAATAACCAGCTACGGATTCGGGCGGTGGGTTCTTCGGACCGGGATAATCGGGTAATTATTGAATACAATAAACAATTCTAAACAGCCATCCTCAACAGCCATAGCAATTCTCTTTGATTAACGTTAGCTTGCGTGCCGTAGGCATACAAACATTCCTCAGAACCAGGGCGGGGCGGTGCCCGGCGACGAGCAGTGAGGAGTAAGGAGTGAGAAGCGAGAAGTGAGATTCCCTAGAACCAAGGGCGGGGGCAGGGAACCTCAGTCCATACCCCCATCCATCCTGGCTAAATTGGCACGTTAGGCTGGTGTGATCCCGGCGATCCGTCCCCCTTGGCGGTGGATTTGTTGCATCCGCTGGAGCAGTTGGTCGTAGGGCACCAAAAAGCTGGTGGTCACCCGGCGCACCTTGGGATAGCCCGGGCCAGCCAAACCGGCGACTTCCACCCGGTACATCCGGGCATCCTGGCCGAGGGTGGGGCCTTGGCGGGATTGGGTGACGGTGTTTTGGGGGGCACGGTACGCCCAGGCATCATTCACCCCGGCGGGACCCACGACGGTGCTGGCTTTGTTTTGCGCCAATTCCCAGTTCAAGCGGGGGCTGGTGCGTTCCAGTTGGCTCCGGTCGCTGTTGGCATAGCCCCGGTAGAGCCGGAAGATGCGGGTAAATCCGGCAATTTTTTGCCCCGGTTGGGTCCAAAAGCCCCGGTAGGTGGGAACAGTATTTTCCCCAAAGTTGGCTTGGTACTCCGGGCTGTCAATGTAGCTGTCAATTTCCGCATCGTAGCCCTGGGTGTGGTACAAGTCCAGGTGAAAGCTGATTTCGCTCTGGTCGTAGGGTGCCCGCCCCAAGAGGTGTTTGTAATTCAGTTCGATGAAACGGTTGTTGGCATTGGGGTAAAAGAATTTTTGTTTATACAGTTCTGATTTGGCGACCGCCCGCACCCATTCCCGCACGGTGATGTTGCCATTGCGGAGTTGGGATTCGGCGTAGGTGAGCCGTTCACTTTTCATCAGGTAATCGTTGCCCAGGACTTGGCGGTAAACGGCGCGGATCACCAGGTCTGTGTCCATCGGACTGCGCCATTCGATGCGGTCTTGGGGGGAAAAATCGCTGATGCCCAGGTTTTGGGCGGAGGTGGATTGGGTCATAACAACTCCAAATGGGGGTTCGGTTCTGAATTTTCTAATGAAACTGGCAAAAAGTTCACAAATACCCCCGGTTTTTGCAATAAAATGTAGCTTCATGTAGCAATTATTGATGTTTACCTGGGAATTGCCGCCAGCGATGGAGGGAATGGGCAGGCTGGTTAAGATGGAGGATACAGCCTATGTGAGCAAAGGCGCATGATGGGTTTGGAACCAACGGTTTGGGGCTATTGGGAATGGGAACCGGCGGGCATCCGTTGTACGCCTGAATTGGCGGCGGCATTGGGGTTAGGTGGTGACGTGTGTTCCCTTGACCAGTGGTGGGAGCGGGTGCCTACGGGGGAACGGGGGCGGGTACAGCAGGCGTGGCGGGACTGGTTGGCGGGGACAGGGGAGTTGCGGTTGGGGCATGGGTGGCTCTTGCCCGGGGGTGGGTGGCGCTGGCTGTGGGTGGTGGGGCGGGTGTGGCGGGGGGGGCGG
>Ga0209018_1002701_pt1 | contig 12110 bp, 8 predicted proteins | sample YNPBryBLVA2012_FD_185814 | JGI IMG/M metagenome (GOLD analysis project Ga0209018, IMG submission 185814) | Anoxygenic and chlorotrophic microbial mat microbial communities from Yellowstone National Park, USA - YNP Bryant BLVA 2012 (SPAdes)... ...
AAACGTTTGACGGTGCTGGCAGCGGTCATGCTGGCGATTTTCCTGGTATGGCCCCGCAGCGCGATGGGTCGTTCGACCCCCGGACTCTACAACCCATCGCCGTTGCAGCGTTTGACCGAAGTGCGCGAGACCGCCGACGACACCTATGCTCCGTCACGACAGCGCATGTTGATCTGGATGTCCGGATTCGACATGGTCCGGGAGCGGTTTTTCACCGGCAAAGGGTGGGGGTTGTTCGAGCTCTTCTACCCTTTCTACCAGGGGAAGTACCTGTTTGATCGTCGTCTGACCCACCTGCGCACCCACGCCAACAACGCGCACAATGAGGTGGTGGAGGTATGGTCGCAAACCGGAACCATCGGGTTGGGGATCTATGTACTGTTCCTGGTTGCTTTCTTCATCTACGCTGTTCGTCTTGCGCGGAATCCCATAACACCCGGCGAGGACCGTCTGTACGTCGGGGCGCTCGCGGGGGCCGTCGCCGCCATGATTGCGGACAACATGCTCAATGTCAGCATCCACTTCTCGATGCCGGCGTTCCTCTACTTTTTGTGCATCGGATTGCTGCCGGTGTTTGACCGCTCCCGCAGGATCACACCAGTCAACCTGACCGGACCGTGGGCGTTGGGTGCAACGGCGGTGGTGTCGTTGCTCATCGTCTCTCGTTTGCTGTTCAACCTCCAGCAGGAAGCCGCCTATTTCGCCGGTTTCAAGTTGGTGCGACTCAATGATCTGCTGGGGGCGTACCGGCACCTCAAGGATGCCAACGCGGCACAGAAACGAGGCATTCCAAATCTTGAAGTCAACGCCAACTATGAACTCGCCAACGTATGCGCGCGCATGCGCCGTGTCGATGAGGCGGTGCGATTCTACCATGAAACGCTCGCAGCTAATTGCGGGTACGATGAGACTCATTTCAACCTGGGACTCGTGGAACACCAGCGCGGCAACGACGAAGGGGCATGGAACAACTTTTCCCAGGCTCTCTTCATCAATCCGGCATCACGGGACGCGTATGGCTATCTCGGAGTGGTGGCGATGAACCGTGCACGATTCTCGGGGTCACCGGAAGATCTGGAGAACGGGGTTGTCGTCTACACCCAAGGGTTGCGGATGTTTCCCGGCGAAAAGGACTTCCACAACAACCGCGGATTCCTGCTGGCGCAGCTGGGACGGGAGGAAGAGGCGTTCGGGGAATACGTCGCCGCGCTCCGGATCGACCCCGGTTTCGCTGAAGCACGCAACAACTACGAATCACTCAAGAAGAAGTCTGGCCGACACGACCCGTTTGTTGAAGGCTACGACCGCCTGCGTTCAGAACTCGCCGCGGCGGTGCGTAGGGGGGATCTGGACACCATACTGCAGAAGGCCGAGACGATGCTGCTCGCATACCCGGGAGAAACGACGGCGATGTTCTACAAGGCGAATGTTCTTCTGTCCCGCGGCGACGCTGTGGAAGCGGAACGGTTGTACACACGAGTCCTGGAACAATCCCCCGACCACTTGGATGCCCGGTATAACTACGCGCTGTCGTTGATGAATCTGGGCAAATGGGTGCTCGCCCGCGATCAATTGGAGCGGGTCGTGCGCATCCGACCGGATTACCCGTACGCTGCGGAACGTCTTCGCGAGATTCGAGAACGTCTGGAGATGGATGGTTCACGGCGATGACACGGTATGGTGAACGTGGACATTCGACAACGGCGCCGGTTCACAAACCGGCAGGCGGGAGGAAGGCGATATGAGACGGATGGCGGCATGGACGTGGTGTGCGATGATTGCAGCGCATGCGTCGGCGGGGGTACAGTGGATTCAGACGGTGACATCGTCCGATACCCAGGCGAACGTGGAAACGGTGGTGATGACGTGCTATGCCCAGGACGGCAACCTGCGCCAGGAGTTCACCCGGGTGGAACGACGCACCCGTGCCGATCGGATGGAGAAAGGGTTCTGGCTGTTCCGCGCTGACGCCGACACGATCGCGATGGTGGACGACACAGAGAAGAGCTACGTTGAGATGTCCTTGGACGCCATGATGAACATGACCGGCGGCATGAGCTCCCTGATGAACATGAAGATCAACAACCCGTCGGTCACGGTGGAGAAACTGGCTCCGGAGAAATTCGGCGGGTACGAATGTTCCCGATACCGCGTCCGCACCACCTATGACATGGAAATGAAGATGATGATGGTCAGTGTCAGGCAGCGTGTCGAGCAGGTCACCGAATACTGGCTCACCGCTGCGTTCCCCATGAAAGAGATCAACCGCGCGTTTATAAACAAACAGTACCGGACGGGGATGAAGGATTTGGATGCATTGATCCAGAAGAACATCGAAGCCTACCGGGAGATGGGCAGTGGATTCCCTGTGAAGACGGTCATGACCGGTACCACGACCGACTTGTCGAAAAAGAACGCCAAGCCCCAGAACACCTACACAGAGACCGTGATTTCGGGAGTCAAGACGCGTCCACTGCCGCAAACCCTCTTCAGGATTCCGGCGGGATACACGAAGGTGGAAATGCACGGCATGGGATCGGGGGCGCCCGAGACGCAGGATCCAGCCAGGACAAAAACGGCACGGCCGGCAAAAGCGCCCGCACGCAATGACACCAGGAGTGCAGCGTCGAAACAACCGACCGACACGGGAAACTCCGGCGGCGAGAAGGCTGACGAGGATGACGTCGCGACGCAGGAAGCCCTCAAGAAAGGGTTGCAAAACCTGTTCTTCAAGTAATCTGACTATGGTTGATCAGCGCTGTCCGGCTTGATATCCTGCCCGAGTGTTTCGTATATTCCGAGCAATACGGATACTCAGGCGTCTCGATGCTCGCGACGTCCTTTGTCGGGGAGAGTGAGATCGTGAAAGGCACTGTCAAGTGGTTCAATGAGCGCAAAGGGTATGGCTTTCTGTCGGCCGATGACGGTTCGGGGGACACGTTCGTGCACTTCTCGGCGATAGAACAGGATGGGTTTAAAACCTTGAAAGAAGGCGAGAAGGTCGAGTACGAAGTTGTTGAGGCGGAAAAGGGTAAACGGGCCACACGCGTGCGCCGGCTGATGGAGTGACACCGCACGCCGCTCCTGCAGACTGAGAGGCATCCCTGATCATGTTGAACCTGCTCAAGCGATTGTTCGGTTCCCAGAACCAGCGCACGCTGCGACGGATGTCCGCGATAGTGGATGCCATCAACGCACGTGAAGCGTCGTTGCGTCAGGTATCGGATGAAGCCCTCCGTTCAAAGACGGAGGAGTTCCGCCGTGCGCTCGCTGATGGGCGAACTCTTGACGATCTGCTGCCCGAGGCGTTTGCCTGCGTCCGGGAAGCCGCCCGGCGCACCATCGGTTTGCGTCACTACGACGTGCAGCTGATCGGCGGCATCACCCTTCATGAAGGCCGCATCGCGGAAATGCGCACCGGCGAAGGCAAGACGCTGGTCTCCACGCTGGCGGCCTATCTGAACGCCCTGGAAGGCCGTGGCGTTCACATCGTGACGGTCAACGACTACCTCGCCAGACGCGACCGGTACTGGATGGGCCCCGTGCACGAGTTTCTGGGTCTCACCGTCGGGTACATCCAGCACGACATGGAAAACGATGAGCGTCGCCGCATGTACGCCTGCGATATCACCTACGTCACCAACAATGAACTCGGTTTCGATTACCTGCGGGATAACATGGTGATGCGTACCGCCGACCGGGTGCTGCGCCCCCTCAACTATGCGATCGTGGACGAAGTGGACTCCATCCTCATCGATGAAGCGCGTACGCCGCTCATCATATCCGGTCCCGCTGAGGAGTCAACCGAGAAATACTACGTCGCCAACCGCCTGGTGCCTCGGCTGAACCGCAAAAAGATCACCGAAGACCAGGAGATCAAAGCCAAGTTCAGCGGGTTGGATATTTACAAGGGGTACGATGCGGTCGTAGACGAGAAGAACCACACCGTCGTGCTCACCGACAGCGGCATTCTGAAATGCGAGAAGCTGCTCGGTGTCAAGAATATTTACGACGACCTGCAGGCGGAGTGGGTGCATCACATCACCCAGGCGATCCGCGCCCACGACCTCTACCAACGGGACGTGCACTACGTCATCAAAGACGGCGAGATCGTCATAGTTGACGAGTTCACCGGACGACTCATGCCGGGTCGCCGATGGTCGGAAGGACTGCACCAGGCGGTGGAAGCGAAGGAGAACCTCCCCATCCGGGAGGAAAACCAGACGCTCGCCACCATCACGTTCCAAAATTTTTTCCGGATGTACCGGAAGATCTCGGGCATGACCGGCACCGCCATGACTTCAGAGGATGAGTTCTGGGGGGTCTACAAGCTGGGCATCGTGGTGATTCCGACCAACAAACCGATGATCCGCAAAGACCATCCCGACGTGATATACCGTACCGAAAAAGAGAAATGGACCGCCATCGTCAATGAAATCGTGGAGTGCCACCGTAACGGACAGCCGGTTCTGGTGGGTACCCGGTCCATTGAGAAAAACGAGTTGGTCTCATCGTTGCTGCGCCGGAGGGGCATCCCGCACCAGGTGCTCAACGCCAAGCATCATGAGCGGGAAGCGCAGATTCTCGCCCAGGCGGGCCGCAAGGGTATGGTGACGGTCGCGACCAATATGGCAGGCAGAGGTGTGGACATCATTCTGGGTGGCAAACCGGATCCCGAGCACGGCAAGCAGCTGCTCTGTACCGCAGACTGCGGTGTGCCGTTCCTGCACAATCGAGAGTATCACGACGTTGTGGCGCTCGGCGGCCTGCGCGTCATCGGCACCGAACGGCACGATGCCCGACGCATCGACAACCAGCTGCGCGGCAGAGCCGGCCGACAGGGGGATCCGGGGGAATCCCGATTCTACGTGGCGCTCAACGATGACCTGATGCGGCTCTTCGGCGGTGAGAGGCTCTCGGTGCTCATGGAACGTCTGGGCATGAAAGAGGGCGAGAGTATCGAAGCGGGCATCGTCACCAAATCCATCGAGCGCGCTCAAAAACGTGTAGAGAACGCCAACTACGACATGCGCAAGCACCTATTGGAATATGATGGGGTCATGAACCGCCAGCGGGAGCAGGTGTATTCATTGCGCAACGCGATACTTGAAGGCGGTGACGTTGCCGGTCGGGTACGCGGCATGATCGAAGAATCCGTCGAGGAACACCTAGCGCAATTCTGCGCCGCAAGGCATCCTGAGGAGTGGCAATGGAACAACCTCTCCCTGTGGCTGGCTCGCATCTGTGGAGAGACGATCGACGTATCCCGTCGGGACCTGGCTTCCACGACCCGGGAAGGCGTACGCGACGAACTGGTGGAACTGCTAGTGCGCAGGTGCGAGGCGCGTGCGAACGAGCTGGGTGCGGACGTCTTTGCCGAGATGCAGCGCATGGTCCTGCTGCATCTCATCGATCTGGCATGGCGCGAACACCTCTACGAACTGGATCACTTGCGAAAGGGGATCGGTTTGCGCTCTTTCGGACAGAAAGATCCGCTCATTGAGTACAAGAAGGAGAGTTTCCGTCTCTTCGCAGAGATGCAGACGCGCATCAGGGAACAGTGCATTGAGTACATATTCCGCCTCCAGCCGGTCACCTTGCAACGCCCGGCGCAACGTCCACCGATGCGCGAGGAGCGTCCCGATGGGAAGCTGGTGCCGGACGCCTCCCGGAGTGTCCCCGGAATGCGCGGCGGCATGGCGACGCGCAGAATACCGATGGGCGGCGGGGCGCGGGTCGCACCTCCGCTTGCGGGGAAGATCGGCCGCAATGATCCATGTCCCTGCGGCAGCGGGAAAAAGTACAAAAAATGCTGTGGAGGCTGATCCCGCCTTCTGCGGCGATGTTGTCCGGGATTCTGCTGCATTGGTCATTTCCGAAAAGCGGCCATCCCATCTTCGCCTGGTTCTGCCTGGCGCCGCTCATCGCGGCGGTTTCAACATTGCGCAGGCGTGGAGTAGGGATGGTGCCGAGAGCGCTGCTTGGATTACTTGCCGGACTGGTCGGGTACGCGGAGTTGTTTTCCTGGATACAGCCCGTCTTCCGCGCTTCTGGAGAACACCCGGTTTTTGCGCTCACCGCCATCTTCATTCTTGCGCTCTATCTGGCGTTGTATCTTGCCGTGTTCGTCGTTTTGGTTCCGGCGCATTGGGATGTGGCTTCGGTCGCGGGGTGTGCCGCGGCTTGGGTTCTTTTGGAACTCCTCAGGAGTTGGGCGATGACCGGTTTCCCGTGGGCGCTGATCGGCCACACCCAGTACCAGGTACTCCCGCTGATACAGGTTGCTGAGATCGGCGGCGTATATCTGGTCGGGTTCAGTGTTATTTGGTGCAATCTGGCAATCGCTGCGCTGGTCACCGCGTGGATGCGGCGGGAATCATCCGCGGCGAGCGTCCGCCCGATAGTGCTGTTCGTCTGCATCATCGCGGTGCAGGCGTGTTACGGTTTTGTCCGGCTCCACGCGGTGGAATCGGTCGGAAAGACTGCCAGTTCAGAAGGAACGAGCGCCACACGGGTGGTTCTCCTGCAGCCGAACATTGATCAGTATCAAAAGTGGGACGATCGGTACGTTGCACAGATACGCGACACGTTTCGTGCGATGGTGAGGGAAGCCGCCGCTTCGTGGAATCCGGTTGGGGCACGTGGAAGGGCGGCCTTGTTCGTCTGGCCGGAATCCGCTGTCCCGGGGTACCTCTTCGAAGATCCGGAATTGATGGGGTGGTTGCGGGGATTGATTTCGGAAAGTGCCGCACTGGCGGAAGGGCCGGTGTACCATCTGGTCGGTGCGGTGGGTGTAGCCGGAGGTGGAAAGAGTTGGAACATGGCCGTGCTTTTTGACGGTTCGGGCACCGCTCGCGGACTCTATCGCAAGATCCGCCTGGTACCATTCGGAGAGTTTGTGCCCATGAAGAACCTCATCGGTTCGCTTGTCGGCGTTGTCAACCAGCTGGGAGAGTTTGAAGCAGGCACGGAAAAGGTGGTTTTTCGCACCAATGGTTCCATTCCCCCTTTTTGTGCCCTGATCTGCTATGAGAGTCTTTTCCCGTGTCTCACTGCAGACTTCGTCAAATCCGGGGCCGATGTGCTCATCAACATCACCAACGATGGGTGGTACCTCGAGACCGACTGCCCGTATCAGCACTACTCATTCAACGTGTTTCGCGCCATTGAGACCCGCCGGTATCTGCTGCGGGCTGCAAACACCGGCATCTCGGCCGTAGTGGCGCCATCAGGCAGATCGAGAACCACCACTCTGATGACGAGAAGTGTTTTGGAAACGATCCTGGTTCCCCGGTCGAACGCTGCCAACACAGTGTATGTGCATACTGCACAGTGGCATTGGGTGTTGTACGCCTGCGGTGCCGGGGTTGCGATGTGGAACAGGCGAAAACAAAACCGCGCGCGACCGCCAGATACAAGGAGGGATGGATATGCCCCATATAACAGTTGATATGTTTGACGGAAGGCCGCCGGATCTGAAACGGGAGTATATTCGCGAGCTGACCGAGGCGACCGTTCGAGTACTGGGCTGTCCGAAAGAAGCCGTCACCGTAGTACTGAGGGATGTCCCACGGTGCAACTGGGGACAAGCGGGAGTTCCGGCTTCGGACAAGTAGTCCTCGAAACGGCGGACCAGCGGTCGGCGTTCCGCATCAATGAGTGACAGCATGTCCGGAACGAATCCCCGGTTGCAATGACGACCGAAAAAAAGTATTACATGACACCGTTCCGCAGCCGTTCGGGAAACGGCCCGATTCCCGCTGCGGACACTTGCGGCGACGGTGTAAACCGGACCTCGTGTCCGTCACAAAAGGCGGTACCCGTATGATCGCTGTTCGTGTCATGGTCCTCGCTACGGTAGCTGCGATGGGTGCAGCACTGCAGTCAGGCTGCTCTGTGGAGCAGAAGCTCGAGCGTGTGCGCGAGACCATGCGCCGTACCGTGATTTCTCTCGGGACGGTAAAGATGAACAATGCCTCGTGGACGGAGTACGCGGTGCTCGTCGGGCCGCGCGAGGCGATGATCATGCCGGACAATCTCGAGCCGGGACAGTCCCTCACCGTAGCTCTTCCTGATGGAACCGAGTGTACCGCTACCGCGGGAGAACGAACGCGGCCGGGGGTGCTCCAGCGGCTGGTACTCGATCGCGATGCTCCTGATTATGCTCCTATCGCTCCTCGCGAGAAGCTGCGCGGCATCGGCGTTTCATTCTACAACGGGTCGGAACCAAAGCGTTTTTTCACCAGACGTATCAAGGGGGTTCGCAGCGGAGTACTTCGTTTCGAAGGCACCGAGTCGGCGAATGTTCCCGTGTTCACCCTGGAAGGTGAATTTGTCGGGATGGTTTACTATCTGGACTTGCTCGGCAAGGAGCCCGATTCCTGGGTGGCGTACGCCGGAAAGCGTTGAACGACCGCGGTACGTTCTGGAAGGGGGCGCATCCGTTGAAGCCCATGTCGCCGCGTAGACACCCGAGGGTTCCGTTGCGCTATGTCGTGTTGCTGGCGCTGGGGGTCATTCTTTCCGTAGGCGCATGTTTCCTCTGGATGGCGGGCATCGGCGCCGTGTGGTTGAGGATGGCGGGATCGATTATCGCTCTGGCGGGTCTCTCGGGGATTGCGGTGCGATTCATGCTGCGCAGCATTGCGGCGGATACCTGCGCGAGCGATCATTGGCGGCGCTATCACACCCTCCTTGAAACGACGCACGATGGCATTTTCTTCTTGGACCGGAACCTCAAAATCACCTTCGCCACCACTCACGCTGCACGCCACCTCGGCGCCCATGAAACCGCGATTATCGGTGCCGATGCGCGCGCCATCCTCCCGGACAATGCGATCGATCTGGCACGATCGATCCTTGATGGATCACGATCGGGTTCTCATCGGGAAGCCTCTGCTTCGGAACATCGAGTCACCCTGCGTTTCACCGGGGCGTGGCTCTCACTGTGGTTTGCGCCGATGCGTGATGACTCGGGCGTGGTGACTGGTGTCATGGGCATTCTGCGGGATATCACGGAACACAAGCGCACCGAAGAGGATCTGGATGCGTACGCGGAGATTAACCGTTCACTCATGAAAGGCCTGCCCTATGGCATGGATATCATTGATGTCGACGGCAACATACTCCATTTCTCGGAAAAATTCGAGGAAATCCTCGGCAAGGACGCCATCGGGAAGAAGTGCTGGGACATATACCGCGCCGACCGCCGGCGTTGTGAGGGATGTCCGCTGGAACATGGACTTGAACCGGGACAACTCAAGGTGGTCGAGGTTGACGACATTATCGAGGGTCGCACCTTCTCCATCACCCATATCGGCATGTGGTATCGCGGCCGTAAAGCGGTGCTGCAGATGTTCAGTGATATCACCGAGAACAAACGACTGGAACAACGTCTCAAGCACATCTCGTCGCACGACATCCTGACCGGTCTTCCCAACCGCATGTTGCTGACTGATCGTCTCGGGCAGGCGATGGCACGGTCACGCCGGTACAAGAAATTTGTGGCCCTGATGATGCTGGACCTGGATCGATTCAAGGAAATCAATGATGCCATGGGACACGAAAAAGGGGATGTCCTGCTGCGCGCGGTTGCCCAGCGATTGAGCAAGTGCGTTCGTGAAACAGACACCATTACAAGGCTGGGCGGGGATGAATTCGTGGTGATTTTCACCGATATCACGGATGCCAAGGATGTGGAGCGTGTGGTGCAGAAAGTCGGGGAGTCATTCGCAGCTCCGTTTGATATCGACGGCCAGGAGGTGTACACTACCGCAAGCATCGGGGTGAGCATCTATCCGGCCGACGGGGAAACCATCGACCTCCTGCTCAAGAATGTGGAAATAGCGATGTACCACGCCAAATCCCAGGGACCCGGTAATTTCCAGTTTTTCAACAAGGCGATGGGCATCACGGCGTTCGAGCGCAAAACCATAGAAAACAGCCTGCGCAAGGCCATCGAACGTGGGGAGTTTATGGTATACTACCAGCCCCAGGTGCGGCTCGCGGACTGGCGTATCATCGGCATGGAGGCGCTGATTCGATGGAAGCACCCGGAACTCGGCGTGGTGGCGCCTTCCAAGTTCATCCCGCTCGCCGAGGAAACCGGCCTCATCGTGCCCATCGGAGATTGGGTCTTGAAGACCGTATGTGAACAGAACGTCGCACGGCAGGACGCCGGGTTATCACCGGTGACCGTCGCGGTCAACCTGTCACCGCGGGAATTCTCGCAGCGAACACTGGTGGAGCGGATCGCCAATACCCTTCGGGAGACTCGCTTGGATCCGAAATGGCTGGAGCTTGAGATCACGGAGAGTACGGCAATGCAGAACATCGAGAATACCGTTGCCATCCTGGAACAACTCTCACAATTGGGGATACATATCTCTATTGATGATTTCGGTACAGGCTACTCGTCGCTCAATTATCTGAAAAAATTTCCGCTGACCAGACTGAAGATCGACAGATCCTTCATCTAGGACATCGTCGAAGATCCGGACGATGCCGAAATCGTCAAAGCCATCGTCGCCATGGCACACAGCCTCAAACTCGAGGTTGTCGCCGAGGGTGTGGAAAACGAAGAACAGCTGATGCACCTGAGATCGCTTGAATGCGACCATGTCCAGGGGTACCTCTTTAGCAAACCATTACCGTCGAACGAATTTGATGCAATCGATACCGCAATCGGACGACGATGGAACTCGCGCGACGACGGCATCTGATCATCTGCACAACGGGCTGCATGCCCTTTTCAATCGAATTCTTTGTACAGGAGGAGCGTCAATGCCCCAAAAAAAACAGCATTGTATGATCTTGTGTGGTGATGTGCGGAAGAGGACGCGTGTGTTGATGGGTGACGGACACGCAGGTCTTCGGGTGCCGGGAGTGCTTTTGATGACCATTGCATCGTGGTTGATTCTCGCGAATTCATTGTACGCGCAAGAAACGGTAATAGAGGAGACGATGCTGTCGGTGGAAAGCGCCTCAACAACACAGACTGTTCTCGTTTCGGACAACAAAGAGTCCACCGGGAAGGAGAATACTCGCAAGAACGCGACGGCGGTAATGGCCTCGACTGGAACAACGAACAGACGAGATGAGAAGGAATCCGGAAGAACGGTGACCGGTGGCCAAGCCGCACGTTCCGTGCAATCCGGCCGACCGGGAGATATGTTGGTGGCTCAGGCAGCGAACGACACGCCTCGTACAACACCGGCGGGAGCTGCCACCGCTGCAGATATCGCCGCAGAAGCGCAGGCACGCACACTTGCTGTCAGTGAGCTGCGTCAGGATATCGGGGTTGCCAGAACCGGCATAGCTGAGGTGAAGGGAGACATCGCCGGTGTGAAAGGCGACCTGTTGTCCCTCAAGGAGGATCTCGGCGAACTCCGCGGCCAGCATGCGGAGGTCAAAGCGTTTGTCGACCAACTCAAGCGTTCCACAGAGACGACGGGGACCTTGCGGCGGGACTTGGAGAAAGAGCGCGCGGAACGCATCGCCAAAGACGATGAACTCTCCCGTAATTTCGTCTCTCTCAAAGGTGACCTGGCGACGCTCCGGACCGATGTCACGGTGGCCAAGGGTGACGTGGCGACTCTGCGGGAAGATATGAATGTGATGAACAAAGACATGGCTGCCGTCAAGACAACGACCGCCGCGGTTGACGCTCTGCGCAGGGAAGTGGCGGCCATCAAAGTGGAACACACAACCCGAAGTTCAGAATCAACCCAGAGTCTCGCAGCATTGCGGGGAGAGGTCGTATCACTGAAGAAAGATGTCACCGGACTCCAGTCTGGTGTGCTGGAACTGGCGAGATCATCTGTCGTCATTGATTCTCTTCGTCGGGATCTTGCCGATGAGCGCTCGCAGCGGACCACCAAAGATTCCGAGATAACGCAGGCATTGGCCGGCGTCAGAACAGACTCCCAGGCCTTGAAAGGGGATATCTCTGTCCTCCGCAATGACGTTTCAGCGGTGCAGTCTGCACTCGGCGAGGTACGTCGTTCTACCGCGGCGATAGCGGGGTTGGCGGCTGGTCAGGCGTCGCTGAAGGCGGACGTGGGTGGGGTCCGTTCGGACGTGACGGCGCTGAAGGGGGACGTGACGTCGTT
>Ga0209018_1002702_pt1 | contig 12109 bp, 10 predicted proteins | sample YNPBryBLVA2012_FD_185814 | JGI IMG/M metagenome (GOLD analysis project Ga0209018, IMG submission 185814) | Anoxygenic and chlorotrophic microbial mat microbial communities from Yellowstone National Park, USA - YNP Bryant BLVA 2012 (SPAdes)... ...
TCTCCACGACATGGGCGAGGCCAGCGTCCTCGGCATCGTGGCCGACGCATTCGCCACGCGCCAGGCGTCCCTGCCTGCGGTCGAGTTCCTCGCGCCGATGATTGCTGAGTACCATGCCGAGCTCGGTGCGCTGGTGTGCTCGGAGTGGAAGTTGCCCGACGTCGTCGTGGAAGCCGTCGCCTGGCACCACACACCCGAGCAAGCGACCCGCGTCCGTTCGCTCGCACCCATCGTGGCCGCTGCAGACCTGCTCCTCGGCCACATCGGCATGGGCACTGCCTGGCACCCCGTCACCAAGGCCGACCTGCCCGTCCTCGAGTCGGCGGGGTTGACCGCGGAACGAATCGGCCCGCTCCTGCGCTACGCGGAAGAAATCGCAGCCGACCGGCAATCCTGGGTCATGTCCGCTCCCTGAGACCATCCGTGGGATGCAGCGAAAAGCAAGACCCCAATCAACGACGGCCAAGGCGCCGCGCGGCCGCATCCCGACGCCGTCCTGACCGTCAACCAGCCCTGTCTACCGTCATGCCCGGCTGCCTGGCGCTCGCCGCGCACCACGCATCCTCAACCCCGGACCCCTGCGTCCGTTCTTCCTTGGCGAGATGCCGGAAGACTATCGAGTTCCCGTTTCGCGCGTCCAGGCCCGCCTCTGGCTCGCAGAAGGCGACGAATACGAGATCGTGTTGTTCTGTCCGCCGGACACCAGCGCGGCCAGCCTGCTGGAGGACGATCGCCGTTTCTTCCCCGCCCTGGAAGAAGGCAAGTTCATGCTGGTCGCTCGGGATTCCGTGGCTGCCTTGTGGCTGACCGCTCCGCCCGATCCGCCCCCCCAGGAGCTCGACCTGCCCACCGTCTCGCGGTCCGTCCATGTTCACCTGTCCCATGGTCGATCCATTCGTGGAACCATCCGATTCGTGTCGTCCGGTGTGCAGGACCGCACCGCCGACTTCCTCAATGAACCGTCTCGCTGTTTCGACGTCCACACGCCCGGGCAAGTCGTTCACGTTGCCAAGCGCCACGTCCTGTTCGTCCTGGAGGAGTAACTGTGGTCGACATTGCCAGGTTGTTGACGTTCGCCGTCGAGCAGGGAGCCTCGGACCTGCACCTGTCCGCGGGCGAGTCTCCCATGGTGCGCGTGCGCGGTGACCTCACCAGGGTAGACCTGCCGCCGCTCACGCCCGATGAGGCGCATCGGTTGATCTTCGACGTCATGACCGACGCGCAGCGGCGCACTTTTCAGGAGCGCCTCGAGGTGGACTTTGCCTATTCCATGAGCAGCCAGCTTCGTTTCCGCGTGAACGCGTTCGTGCAGAACCGGGGCGAAGGGGCGGTGTTCCGGCATATTCCCGCTCAGGTTCCGAGGTGGCAGGACCTGGGCTTGCCCCCCGTGTTGCGTCAGTTCTGCGACGCGGAAAAAGGGCTGGTGCTCGTCACCGGCCCGACCGGCAGCGGCAAGTCGACCACGCTCGCCGCGCTGATCGACCTACTGAACGAGACCATGGCAGGCCACATCCTCACCCTCGAGGATCCCATCGAATTCATCCACAAGCCCAAGCAGTGCATGATCAACCAGCGCGAGGTGGGCACCCAGACCCATTCCTTCGCGGCGGCCCTGCGAAGCGCCCTGCGCGAAGATCCCGACGTGATCCTGGTTGGCGAGATGCGCGACCTCGAGACCATCTCCTTGGCGTTGACCGCAGCCGAGACCGGCCACCTCGTGTTCGGTACGCTCCACACCTCCAGCGCGCCCAAGACCATCGACCGCGTCATCGACGTCTTCCCCCCGGCCCAGCAGGCACAGGTCCGTGCCATGCTGTCCGAGTCGCTCATCGGCATCGCCACGCAGATGTTGTTCAAACGACGCGGCGGAGGCCGCGCCGCGGCCATCGAGGTGCTCGTTGCCACCCCCGCGGTTCGCAATCTCATTCGCGAGGGCAAGACGCATCAGATCCCGTCTGCCATGCAAGCAGGTGGCAAGATTGGGATGCAGACCATGGAAGCGGCCGTCATTGACCTGGTCCGCCGCGGCGTCATCGCCCCGGGCGAGGCCCGCGCCAGGCTCGGCTCCTCCGACCAGCTACAGCAGTTTCTGCAAACGCTGACCCAGGAGAATGGGTGATGCCCGATGACTCCGCCGCCGTGACCCCGCCCTCGTCCCTGCACCCGGGGCTCGCGCAAATGCTTGTGCACATGGCACGCATCAAGGCTTCCGACCTGTACCTCACCGTCGGAAGCCCCCCCGTGTTCCGCGTCGATGGTGTCGGCCATGCCGGCCGCGTCGCCCTGGACGCCCACGCCATCGACGAAATGGCCGAGTCGATCATGAGCGAGGCCCAGCGACGCGAGTTCCACACCACGCACGAACTCAACCTGGCCGTGATGATCGACGAGCAGTCCCGCTTCCGGATCAACGTGTTCCGCCAGCGCGGAGCCACGGGCATGGTCGCGCGCATGATTCACACGAAGATCCCCACGCTCGCCGACCTCCGCCTCCCCGATGTGCTGCGCCAGGTCGCCCTCTCCAAGCGTGGCCTCGTCCTGGTCGTCGGCTCTACCGGCAGCGGCAAGTCCACCACCCTCGCCGCGATGATCGACGCTCGAAACGACGCCGCGACCGGCCACATCGTCACCATCGAGGATCCGATCGAGTTCATTCATCCCCACAAGAAGTGCGTGGTCACGCAGCGGGAAGTTGGCACCGACACGCTCTCGTACCAGCATGCTCTCAAGAACACGCTCCGCCAGGCGCCGGATCTCATCCTCATCGGGGAGATCCGCGACGAGAGCACCATGGCCGCTGCCATCGAGTTCGCTGAAACCGGCCACCTGTGCCTGTCGACGCTCCACTCCAACAATGCCAGCCAGGCCATCGAGCGTGTGTTGAACTTCTTCCCTCCGTCGCGCCAGCAGGAGATTCGGCTACAGCTCTCGCTGAATCTGCGCGCCATCGTGTCGCAGCGCCTTGTCCCGGCGATCGGCGGCGGAAGAGCCGCGGTCCTTGAGATCCTCCTCGACACGCCCAGGATCCGCGACCTCATCAAGCGCGGCGAGATCGAGGCCATCCCGGACGCCATGGAGCAGTCGTCGGTCGATGGCTGCGCCACGTTCGATACCTCCCTGCTCAATCTTGCCGTTGCCGGCCGCATCACACCCGAAGAAGCGCTGCGCAACGCCGACCGGCCCAACGACCTTCGCCTGCGCCTCGACCGCGCACGTCAGGCTGGCGGCGTCCCTCCCGTGACCAGTGCCGACGACCGCCCCCTTCGCCTCGTCTCCTCCGACAACGGTCGCCCCGCCGTTCGCAGGTGAAGCATCCGCGCCGCCTCGCCCACCATCACCCACGCCTGGTGAGCGCGAAGTAGAACCGCTCACCACCACGACCGGCCACGTTGAGCCCACCCAACCCCAGACACAATCCGTCCTCCAGCGGCTTCACCTCGTCATACAGCCAGGCCCTCACCCGCCGCGGCAGCTTGCTCATGTCGTAGTGCAGACGCATCGTCCTGCCCGGACGCCAGCGGCTTGCCCCTTCTTCCATCCGGAAGCGCCCCAGCGCTATCGCCGTGTGCCCGAAGAACCATGAACCCCGGTCGAAGTCGATCCCGAACGGCATCCACCGGAAGCCGACCGTCAGCACCGGGTCGATCCACCGTGGCGCATCGTCGCGCCGTGGAACCCAGCACAGGTGCCAGCCCCGATAGACCCCTCGCGGAACCAGCAAGGCACGTTCCGCTGCATACAGCTCGTCCAGCTCCCGATGGTCCAACCGCACCAGGTCTTCGATCCGCATGCTTCGTCCCTCATCGTCCCGGTGTCTGCCAGCGCACTGCATCGCCGTCTCGGCACGCTGCGATCCCACTTGCTGCTACGACATTCGAACCATCACGCCGAGCATCTCGCATTCGAATCTTTCCGCGCGAGCACCGTTCCAGCGTACGATCGGCCATGCTCTTCTGTCGTCTGTGCCTCTCCGCGGCCACGCTCGCGGTGCTTGCCTCGTCTTGTGACAACAAGACCGGCGCCGGCGTTGCTGCGCAACCCGCTCCTTCGGTCCGTGCTTCGAGCGTCCCCGACCCGGTCCCATCCCCCATCGCTTCGTCTGCCCCCAGCGCTGTCGCATCGGCTTCCACGCCCGCGGCTCTGGCCGACCCGGTCCAAGCTCTGTTCTACGGTCCCCCAGCCCCGGACACCAGGCGCAGCGAAACCATCACCGCCGCAGGCGGCGTGTACGTCGGTCTGCCGCCCGAATGGTCCACGCAGGACGTCTACAACCAGTACCTCATCGCATCGACCAGGCAGGCGAAAGCCATGGCCTACCTGGTGGTGGGGGAAGACCTGGCTCACGACCGGCTCGAAACCTTCGCCAAGGGAGCTGCCTACCCGATCTATCTGAAGAACATCGAGTGGGATGCACCATGGGTCGACGTCACCGTCGGTGCTCACGGCTACGCAGGCAAGGCTCGCCGCGGCCACGGCGTCTCCATCTACTCCGCGACGACACGCAGGGCAGCGGTGGTCGTGGGCATCGAGGTCCCCGGTCGCAAGAACATCTTCGTGCTCGCATCGTGGGACGATCCCGCTCCCGACGTCGAGAAGCAGTTCGGCGAGATCGTGCGCGGGACCGGACGGTGCAAGCACAAGCCCAAACGCGGATGCGTGCCGGTGATGCCCTCCGGTGAGGAAGACGAACTGGCGGATCCGCCGAGGCCCGCACCAGGGTCGTCGCCCTTCGGCTGAGAGGCTGCTCGGCCCCGTGTCTGGTCCGTGGAGCGCTGCCCTTGTCGCGGCCGGTCCCGGGCGCACGACCATCGACGCGGCCTGTGGCTTGAACGACCGCTGCCTGACGTCTTGAGGAATCGTCTACCTGGGCCTCGTCCGCTCCGCACTCTCGCAGCGCGTGCCACGAGCCACCCCTCACCCGCACGCGCATGGCGGTGGCGTGTGCGCTTCGATCGAAACCGAGCCATCCACCACGTCGGCATGCTTGAGCATCGATGATGCGGCAGCCGCGGCGCTTGTCGACGGCCCCAACCCGCACCACGTATCGCCTCGTCGCTTGGCGCATCCACCGATGCCTTCGCGAGGGAACTACCGTTCGGCCTCCCGCCAGTACGTACGCCGCTCCAGCTTGCCCCGGTCGGCGTCCACCCACGTGCCCTTGCGCAGCACGAGATCGTCGGTGCCGCATGGGATGGCCTGCCATGCGTCGCCGCCGATCGGTTCTCCATCAATTGTCGCTGCGACCGAGAAGTCTCGCAACGTACTCGCGCCAAGCTTGGCGTGGCGCGAGGTTCCGACCGTCCCCTTCACCGTGGTCCGTGGAGGACGGCGCAAGTTCCGCCAGCCCGGCAGGTGCATCTCGACGCCTGCTGCGTCGTACAGCGTGCGCTCTCAGGAACGCAGAGGTCTTGCTGGCAACGTTCCCACGAGCGGATGGAACACCGCGCCCGACTCCACGAGCCGACGTACCACCGGGCTGGCCTCGGATGCCTTGCGAATCGGCGCGAGTGGCTTGCCCCGCTACCCCCTCCCGCCTACGGCCCGAGCGTCCTGCTCAGAGGGATGTGTTGCGAGTGCGCGTGGTCGCCGATTCGCGACGGGTACGTCCCCGTGAATGCAAACGGCGCGCTGGGGTGCTCCTTGTTCGCCGTCAGGTGGGACCATACCCGCCCGACGTGATTGCAGACCGGAGCGCAACTCCGAACGAGCTCTTGCACGGGCCGACGGTGCGCAACCAGCTCCGTGCGGGCAGCGGTCGCAATGCTTTCGCAGCATGAACGCAGGCCGACGGTCGCAGGGCACGGCAATGGAACGGAAGCTTTGCCCGGTCTGGCACGAGAAGGCCGTGCTACGCCGCCTGGAACAACCCCGACCCGAGGCTGCACAAAACGCTCACATCCGATGCGCTCGCGCGCCATCCGCGCGATGTCGATCGGGGCGTCGGGCCATGGGAATCGTCGATGCACGCCAGCTTTCGCAAGATCCCCGGTTGTGTCCCGCCAAGGGCAAGTGGTACCGTCTTGCCGACGCCTGCGCCTGTGCGCAAGCGCCGCGACGTAGGCAACCGCCACCCTCGGGGGCCATGAAAGCAATGGGGAACTAGCCAGATGCGCTGGAAGATCATCACGATAAACGGTGGCATCATCATTCTTCTAGGATTGTTCCTCTACGCGCTGCTGCGCATCCAGCTCACGGACCTCGTGTCCAACGAGGCCCGCATCCAGGCTGATGCCATGCGCGTCGTGTCTGCAGCCAACGCGCAACTGCAGCTCGACGCCCTTCGGGTCGAGCGCTGGCTCTCTGAGCAGGCACTGAGCCCGTCTCTGCGCGAGCCCTTCCTCGCCAGCATCGCGAACGCACGTGCCGAAGGCGCAACCGAGCAGTGCAACCGCATCCAGGCCGCCGCTGCGCAGACCCCTGCGCTCACCACCACGCCCCCTGCCATCGTTGCCCTTGTCGACGTCAACGGCGTCACGCTCGGCCGCAACGGCAGCAACCTCATGCGCGGTGAGGACCTTGGCAAGGCCCACCCCAAGATGAAAGAGACGATCGCCGCAGGAGGCACCGGGTCGTCCATCTGGTACAACCCGCAGCAGTCCCAGCAGTGGTTCGTCTCCTACGCGCCGATCCGCGACGCTGTCGGGAAGATCGTCGGAGGTGTCCTCTACGGTACCCCGCTCAACGACGAGCGCCTCACTCGCACCACCGACAAGACCAGCGGTGGAGCGATCGTCGTTGGCATCCCTTCCCCCAGGGGGTTGGAAGCGGTCGCCAAGTCGCGGACTGTGCCCCCGGAAGTCGCTTCCTCGATCACGCAGGATCCCCTCGCCGCCAACATCCTCGCATCCCTCAAGCGCGACAACGCGTCCCTCGTGGCAGGTGGTCCGGCAGACTGGATCATCATTGCCAACGAACTGGGGGGCTACGGTGGTGAACAACAGGCCGTGCTGCTTGCGGTCGCCCCGGCCAGAATGGCCGACTTCGGTGGCCTGACCGCCGCCATTGCGGGCATGGTCGCCCTGGGTCTCGTCCTCGTCTCCATCAGCGGTGTGCTCCTTGGCAACTACATTTCGAAGCCCATCGAGGAGCTGGAGGAGGGCCTCCTGCAAATCCTCAACGGCCGCACCGAACTGCGTTTTGAACTCGAGCATGCGGTCCTCGGTGGGCTCGTCTTCCGCATCAACACTCTGCTCAATCAGCTCATGGGCGTGCAGGAAGACGACACCGACGAAGATGGCAGGCCCTCCCTCGCGCCATCGGCCAAGGCCTTCGGTGGTGCGCTTGAGGTCGACGAGAACTCCACCGCAGGCGCTGAACAGGTCGACGCCAACGTGGCCGCCGCACTCGCCGCCGAACCGGCTGCAGCCTACTATCGTCGTATCTACCAAGAGTACATCCAGGCCAAGCGCACCATCGGCGACCCGACGGATCACATCACCGAGGCGTCCTTCGTCGAACGCATCCAGCAACGGGAGCAGGAGATGGCGACCCGAATTGGACGGCCCGTGCGCTACCAGGTCCAGCTCCGTGGCAAGGAAGTGGTCCTGATTGCAGTCCAGATCGGTTGACCGACCACCGCGCGCCCGCGACGCGGCCCCCCCCCAACGACACCATCCCGACCGCCCGCTCGACGTGCTATGACCCAGGACGTCCGACCCTCGGCGAAGGGCGTGAGAGCCACGCGCCCGGCCGGCGTCGGAAGGCTGGGCGTCGGGCCCGCCGACGGGTGGCCCGAACAACGAAATCCTTTTGCGAGGCTGTCCCCATGGGGCTGTTTGACATCTTCAAGAAGTCCAAGACCACGAGCGACAAGAGCGACGCAGCGCCCCCTGCTCCAGACAAGAACATCGTGCGTCTGGGGCGTGTCGCCGCAGACAAGCACGCCCAGAACTACGACCGGCTCGAAGCCATCCAGGCCCTTGGTGCGGTCGGCACCGCGGAGGCTGCCGCGGCCCTTCTGAAGCGCTTCACCTTTTACATCGAGCCGTCCATCACGGACCAGGAAGAGAAGGACACGGCCTTTCAAGGCATCCTGGCCGCTGGAGAAAAGGCCATCGAGCCCATCCGCGAGTTCTGCGCTCGCGCCGAGAGCCTGACCTGGCCCCTGAAGCTTCTCCAAGAGCTGCTCGAAGAGGACGACTACGTCGACGAGTTGCTCGCGCTGCTCGAACGATTCGATACCGAGTACACGAAGAACGTCGAACCGAAGTTGCAGCTCATCGCCGCGCTGGAGGGCAAGAAGCGCGACGACGTCCGCGTGGCTGTCGAACCGTTCCTGGAGGACGTCAACGAGCCGGTTCGCTTTCACACGGTGAGCACCGTATTCGCGTTGGAGGATCCGCAATCTGCGGCGCCGCTATGCAAGACCTTGATCGGCGAAGAGTCGGTGCGCGTGAAGAACCGCATCTGCGAAGGCATGCTTTCGCGTGGATGGAGTGTGCCTGACGAACTGTCGGAAGGTGTGCAGCGCGCGCTGCCTCCAGGCTTTCGCCTCGAAGGAAAGCAGATCAAGCGCGCGCGATGACGCTGCTCGGGCGCGGGAGCGTCTTGGTTTCGTGGTCTTGTCAGGGGTTTGGGGTGCTTGAAAGCGCCGGCTGCAAGCTGACGTTCAGGGGCTGCTCTTGAGCTCTTGCGGCAGGAAGACGCTGAAGCTGAGCGTGATCATCTGGTTGAACTGGTAGCCCCGGTCATCCTTGTCGACCTTGTAGTCGGGTCCCTTGTTGTCGGGCGGGCCGCCGCGCGAATCGAAGCCGGATGGATTCCAGGAGAAGGGCAAGGCGCGATACTCGAGCCCGAAGCCAGTCCATCGCCCGGGATAGAAGCTCAATCCGAGTCCGAACGTTGGCGCGATGGTCATGCGCGACTCGGTCGGATAGGGCTTGACCGGTTTGTTCGTCGGACTCACCGGCCCTGGCTGCTGCAGCACAGTCTTGCCCGGGTCGTTGAAATCCTCGGCCGAGTAGTCGGAGCGCTCCTTGAGACCCACGAATGCCGGGCCACCGAAGAAGTAGATGTCCGTATCGACAAAGATCTTCTGGAATACCGCGAGTTTGCCTCGGAACGGAACCGCCGTGACCTGCGGGGCAAAAACCCACTGAAGCTGCCCGAGCTGTTCCGGGAAGTTGTACCCTACGCTCAGAAGCGAAGCGTTCCGGTCCGTCAGCGTGCGCGCATCTCCGTCACGCGACGGATCCCAGCGCTCCTTGTTGACCTTGTCGATCTGGTCGGTGAGTCCCGTGTTCATGTGCACGACGCCGTAGGCGCCCCACGCACCCAGGCCTAGCCAGTCGGCCAGGTGGTATTGCAGCCTCGCGCCCGCCATGATGGTTCGCGAGTACTCGTCGAGCAAGGTGAACGACACCGTCGGCGCAAGCTCGATTCGCCCCTTGCGGTGCCAGCGCAACTGCCGAACTGCCGGGGCGCCTGCCAACGGGCCCGTCAGCTGGATCTCCTGCGCCTGCGCTGGGGACTCGACCGCGAGCAGTCCTCCCAGCGCCAGCAGTCCCGTGGCGATGATTCGTCGCATGATCGCTGCCCTCGTCTTTCGCTGTGCCATCATCGGTCCTCTGTTCCGAGTCACCCGTCACTTGGGCAAGCGGTACTCCCAGGAGAACGGCAGGAAGATCGACACGCCTACCTGGGCTTGGACGTTGTTGGTCAACTTGCTTTCGCCGAACCAGTTATCCTTGCTCTCGCGCCAGGCAATCTGGTCGGCCTGTCCCTGCTGGGTGTCCACGTTGAACATCGCGTCGTAGTTCTCGATGTTCTCGAGCTTCTCGTTGTACACGTAGTCGCGCAGCTCGAGCACCCCAGCGAACCAGCGATTGAAGAAGATCCGCACACCCAGTCCGGCGTTGAACGCAACCTTCGGCTCGTAACTGAAGTTCCGGTACCTGGGATCGAACACGACGATCGGACGCGTCGAGATCGCTCCGACACCGCCCACGACGTAGGCGTCCCAGTGGAAGATGAAGTCGCCGAAGCCTGCGAACTTGCCGTACATGGGCACGTACGAGAAGTTGGCAGCAGCCGACCACTGGTACTCGTTGAGCGGGACACCCACGCGCACGGCGCGACGGGTCGCCGCGTTGAACGCCGAGTCCTTGTTCAACCCTTGGTACCAGTTGAAATTCGCACCCACTGCCATCACGTTCGTAATCCAGTAGTTCAACGCGATGCCAGGCGCGGGGTGCGATACGAACTGGTCGTTCATCGTCAGCGACCAGTACGGCTGGATCTCGAAGCGATGACGCCGCAGCGCGTAGATCTGCTGCACCGCGTACATCTGCGGATTCAGATCCCGCTTGGCTGCCTCCTCCATGCTGATCTTCGGGCAAGCGTCCGGGTCGAGCTTGCAGATGTCCTCCAGGCTCCCGCCTTCGGCGGCAGGCTCCGCTGCTTCCGGCTCGCCTTGCGCTCCCGGCGTCGCCTCGCCTTCCTCGCCCTCGGCGTCTGCGTCGAACTCCGTATCGCTGGCCGCCCCCGCGGCTCCAGCCTTCCCAGCCTCTGGCTTCTTGTCTCCTGGTTTGGCCGCAGCCCCAGGCTTTTCTTTGTCTCCAGCGGGCTTGGCCTTCCCCTGCGCACCGGCAACTGCCGGCACCAGCAAAAGTGCCATCGCCACGAGGAGTCCCGTGCGAGCCTGCTTCATTGTGACCCCTTCCGCATCTTTCGGTCGCGAAGTTGACAGGCCTAACTCGTCAGAACCATTGACAAAAACAACAAGACCCAAAAACGCGCGGCACTATATCACGGCCGATTTCGCCCGATCAACTGCGAATTGAACCTGTGTTGCTCTTCGCTCTGCATGAAACTTTCCGCTCCTATGCCGCCGCCTCGTCACTGCCGTCGCCCGTGCCCAACAGCGCCTCCACGAACTCCTCCGCGTCGAACTTCCGCAAGTCCTCCGCCCGCTCGCCAATGCCAATGTAGCGAACCGGCAGCTTCAGCTCGTCGCAAATCCCCAGCACCACGCCGCCCTTCGCTGTGCCGTCCAGCTTCGTCAGCACGACCCCTGTCAACGTCAACGCCTCCGCAAACTGGCGCGACTGCGCCATCGCGTTCTGCCCGTTCGTCGCGTCGATGACCAGCAGCGTCTCGTGCGGCGCTCCCTGCAGCGCCTTGCCCATCGTACGCACTACCTTCTTCAACTCGTCCATCAACGGCGCCTTCGTGTGCAGTCGCCCTGCCGTGTCCGCCAGCACAACGTCCGCGCCCGTCGCCACCGCCTTCTGGATCGCTTCGAAAATCACTGCCCCAGGGTCCGCCCCGTCCTTGCCCTTCACAATCTCGCACCCCACTCGACGCGCCCACACTTCCAACTGCTGCACCGCCGCCGCGCGGAACGTGTCTCCTGCCGCCAGGACCACCTTGCGCCCATCCGCCTTGAGCTGCGTCGCAAGCTTGCCGATCGTCGTCGTCTTGCCTGACCCGTTCACCCCCACCATCAACACCACCGTCGGCCGCGTCCGGAGCGTCAATCCGCCTTCTCCTACGCCCAGGATCCGGCGCGCTTCCGCGCGGAATGCACCCCACACCTTTTCCTGATCGTCAAGCTCCTTCTTCTTCAGCCCGTCCCGTAGCCGATCGAGAATCGCATGCGTCGTCTGCACCCCAACGTCCGATGTGATCAACACTTCCTCCAACTCATCGACGATCTCCGGCGCGATCTCCTTGCTTCCCGTGATGAGCTTCGCCAGACGACCGAAGAAGCCCTCTTTTGCGCGGGACTTGCCCAGCCCCTTGCGCAGCCCCTCAACGTCTCGCTCACGCTGAGCTACCGGCGTCGGTGCCAATTCCTCGCCCACCGCAGGCACCGGCTCCGGCGTTTCTTCCTTGACAGCCGCGGGTTCCGCTCGCTCCTCGGTCGGCGCAACCTGCTCCGTCGTCACCGACCTGGCTTCCGGCTCCGCTTCCTTCTTCTCCTGCGCGGTATCCGCCGGCCTCTCCGGCTCCGTCTTCGGCTCCTGCGGCTTCGCTTCCTCCGTCTTCGCAGGCTTCGCCTCCGCCTCCCTCGCCTTGGCCGGCTCCTCCGGCTTCTTCGGCTCCGCCTTGGCCTCCGGCTTCTTCGGTTCAGGCTTGGCCTCCGGCTTCTTCGGCTCCGCCTTGGCCT
>Ga0209018_1002703_pt1 | contig 12108 bp, 7 predicted proteins | sample YNPBryBLVA2012_FD_185814 | JGI IMG/M metagenome (GOLD analysis project Ga0209018, IMG submission 185814) | Anoxygenic and chlorotrophic microbial mat microbial communities from Yellowstone National Park, USA - YNP Bryant BLVA 2012 (SPAdes)... ...
GAGTTTCTGTTCATGGGACGCAATGCGCCACCCGATGAGCAGGAGCAGTATGAAGCGTACAGAATGGTGCTGGAAACCATGAAAGGGCAGGCGGTCATTATTCGCACGCTGGACATCGGCGGCGATAAGCGGGTGGAGTATCTCGAACTGCCGCGTGAACTCAACCCTTCGCTCGGCATTCGCGGGTTGCGCCTCTCCATGCTGCATCCCGATCTGTTCCAGACGCAGATCCGCGCCATGCTCCGGGCGGCGGTTCACGGCGACCTGCGCATCCTGCTCCCTATGGTCACAACCCCCGACGAAGTGACGTGGGCGCGGGCGCAGATCCGCGCTGCCGCCGAGTCGCTGGCGCATGATCAGATCCCGCACCGCGCCGACGTACCGGTCGGCGTGATGATCGAAACGCCGGCTGCGGCGGTGACCGCTGACCTGATCGCGCGTGAGGCGGCCTTCTTCAGCATTGGCAGCAACGATCTGGCGCAGTATACGCTTGCTGCCGACCGTACCAGCGCCGATGTTTCGACCCGCTATCCGCAGCACTCCGCTGCGGTGCTGCGACTGATCGCGCAGACTGTCGGCGCTGCGGCGCGCGCCCATCTGCCGGTATGCGTCTGCGGCGAGATTGCCGGCGTCCCGGAACTGGCGTCGCTTCTGGTTGGACTCGGCGTGTTTCAGTTGAGCATGAATCCGGCAAGCATCCCTGGGGTCAAGGAGCGTCTCAGCGAAACCGCTCTGGCGGAAGCGCGCGCCGCAGCACGCTCCGTATTGAATATCTACGTATGAGCACCTTTCCTGAATGGATCGGCAATTACCGCCTGGAACGACAGATCGGCAAAGGCGGGATGAGCCAGGTCTGGCTGGCGCGTCATCGCACCCTGCGCGAACGGCGGGTGGCGATCAAAATCCTGCTGTCGCAGGACAATGAATGGATCGACCGCTTCACCCGCGAGGCGGAGATCACCAGTCAACTGCGCCACGAACATATCGTGCCGATCTATGACCACGGGTATCAGGCGCCCTTTCACTACACCGTCATGGAGTATGTCGCGGGCGGATCGCTGCGCGACCTGCTCAACCAGCGCGGGCGTTTGCCGCTCGACCAGGCGGCGCATATCTTTCGCTGCGCTGCTGCTGCGCTCGATTACGCCCACGCGCACGGCGTCATTCACCGCGACATTTCGACCGGCAATATTCTGGTTGAGAGCGCCGGTAAACGGGTGCTCCTCTCCGATTTCGGCATCGCCCGCGAATCGGGCAGGGCACGGATGACGACCGTCAACAAAGTGATGGGCACGCCAGGGTTCCTTTCACCTGAACACGCCGCGTCGGCAACCGCGGTGACCCATCTCTCCGACATCTACAGCCTGGGTGTCGTGCTGTTCGTAATGCTTGCCGGCGCCTTGCCGTGGACGTACACGCCTGGTTTGGGCGAAGGTGGCGGACCGTTCGCGCCGCCGATGTCGCTGCGTGATCGCGGGGTTACCGGCGTGCCCGCCGAGGTTGACGATATTATTCGCACCATGCTGGCGCTCGAACCGGCAAAACGGTACCCCGGCGCCCGCGCAGCCGCCGATGCGCTCGACCAGGTGCTGCGGCGTCACTCCAGCACAACCCAGGTTAGCGCTGGCACACCGCCTGCTGCCGCTCCAGTTGCGCCAGCGCCGCCAGAAGCGCCGCACGCTGTTGAAAAGGTGCTGGCGGCTGACCTGATCAAAGCGCCGATGCAGGAAGCGCTCGAGCGGGCGAAAGAACTCAACGATCCCCGCACGATTGCCGGTTTGCTGAATGCGTGGAGCCGGGCGCGACCGCTGGGTCTGCGTCGTCCATCACTGGGGCGCCTGGCGGCGATCCGGCAGACGACGCACCGCAACATCTACTGGTACACCCTGCGCGTCCTGTACGAAACGCGCGAGCCAGCGCAAACCGCAGAAGAACCGGATCATCACTACCACAAGGACGACAAACTGGAACGTGAACTCGACCGGTGGGAGGTGAAGCTCCCCGCTCCCAGGGGGTTTGAGAATGAAGCGGGGGACGTGGTGCGCATCCCCGGTTCGACACGCGTCATTCAGTGCGATACGTGTAAAGGGATCGGACGAACGATCTGCGCACGGTGCAACGGTCGCCGACGCATCCCTGCCCCATCCACCTCACCGGCATTGAATGAAGCGCCAGGTGTGGTACAGACTGCCGTCGCAGCAAACAGACGCAGGCGCCACAACGCCCCGACTGCATCGACTGACGCGCCGGACAGCGCACAATCCGCCGTCGCAACCCAACCAGAGGTCGCCGCCGCACCGACGCTCATTCCGTGCCCCGACTGTCAGGGCACGGGCGGTATTCACTGCACACGCTGCGATGGCGTCAGTCGCCTGATCGTTCACAAAACTTTCCACTGGCTACGCCGGGCGACTCTCCTGACCGCGCACGACGATCTGCCCGGCATCGATGAACAGTGGCTGCAACGCAACTGCCGCAAGCGCGAGGTCTATCGCGAGCAGGCGAGCGAAGGATTTCGCCCCGAATGGCGACTGGTCGCAGGAGTGGATCGTCTGATCAAACAGGCGGAAGAACGCCTGAATCCCGACACGCGCATTATTCTGAGCGAACTGGCGATCAGTTTTATTCCCGTCACCGAAATCGTCTTCGACCTTGACGAATGGACGAAGCCACAACAGCACGGGCGCACTGCGCAGAAGCGCGAACCGGTGCTCTACCGCTGGTATATCTACGGCTTCGAGCGTCTCCTCCCGGATGATCGGCGCTTCCTGAACTGGGACCGGATCGCCGCGCTGACGGCGACCGGACTGACCATCGTGCTGGCAATCGCACTGGTGCTGTTGATGATGTGATGCGCTTATATCCGCAGATGTGCAACCTGGCGCGGATGACAGCCAGCGCATTTGCTGCTATACTCACCCTGGCGCGACGTCGCGCGCCGAGCGCCAATTTCCCGGAAAGCGAGAAAACCATGCCCGATCTCCCCATTCGCCGGATGCTGGTCTACCGGCACGGTGTCGGCTATTTTGAACGACGCGGTTCGGTCACCGGCGCCGAACTGCGCCTGACCTTCCCGCGCGCCGCGATGGACGATATTCTCAAAAGCCTGATTGTGCTCGATCTCGGAGCGGGGTATGTGCGCGGCATCGATTTCGAGACGCCGGAAGACCGCGAAGCGCAGATCAAACGCGGTTCGATCCACCTTTCCGACACGCGCAGCCTGCTCGATCTGTTGCGCGACCTGCGCGGGCGACAGGTGCGTTTGTGGATCGACCCTGAGCGCCGCCACGAAACCCAGGGCGAGGAAACCGTCGAAGGAGCAGTGATCGGCATCGACGTCGATGAGGACGAACCACTCGACCGCCCGCTGGTCTCGCTGTACATGGCGGAGCAGCGTGAAGTGCGCAGCATACCGGTGAAGCGCATCGCGCGCATGGTGATCCTGGATGATCGCGCTGCGTCGGATATAACCTACTTCCTGCGCGCGGCGCAGAGCGAGGAAGACCGCCGGGCGGCGATTGTGCGCCTCTCTGAGGGTGAGCACGACCTCCTGATCGGATACATCGCGCCTGCGCCTGCCTGGCGCGTCAGTTACCGCCTGCTGGCGGAGCCGAAGACCGCTGACGGCGATCCGTCGAACGGCGACGGGCAGAGCGCGGGCGAGCGGGTGACAGTGCTGTTGCAGGGGTGGGGAATGTTCGACAATCAACTCGATGAAGACCTGGAGGATGTTGAACTGACCCTGGTGGCGGGCATGCCGGTCTCGTTCCGCTACCGTTTGTACGAGCCGCGCACCCCTGAACGCCCGCTGGTGCAGGACGATGAGCGCACCGTCGCTGCGCCGATCGAGTTTGCGGCGCAGAGCGCACCGCCCGCCCCCGGCGCCATCAGGGAAAGATTGCGCAGCACGGCATTTCCCGGCGCAGCGGAAAGCGCAGCCGGACTAAACTTCCTTAGAGCCGATCTTAGAGCCGATCTCGGTCTCAGTCTTGATGAAGTCGAACATTCGGCGCCGTCCGCCAGCGTCGGCGAAGAGCGCGGCGCGTTGTTCCAGTACCGCGTGGCGCATCCGATCAGCGTTGCACGCGGACGTTCGGCAATGGCGCCGATTGTCAACCGACGCCTGGACGGGCGCAAGGAACTGCTCTACAACGGACGCAAACAGCCGCATCACCCCGTCGCCAGCCTGCGGATGCTGAACGAAACCGGTCTGACCCTGGAACGCGGTCCGGTGACAGTCGTCGAGCGGGGGGACTACGCTGGCGAGGCGGTGCTGCCATTCACGCGCGCAGGCGCCGAAATGATTGTCGCCTACGCGGTTGAACTCGGCATCAGGATCAGCGAGGAATACCGCACCGAGCGTCAGATGGCGGGGTTGAGCCTGCATCAGGAGTACCTGCTGTTCGAAGAATGGGACATTCGACGGACGCTGTACCGGGTGACCAGCAGCCTGCCCGATGCCGTCGATATTGTGATCGAACACGACATGCCTGCTGGCTACGACCTGTTCGATACGCCGCCGCCGACGGAACAGGCGCACAACGTCGCGCGCTGGACCGTCCGCTGCCCGCCGGGAGTCGAAACGACCTTCGCGGTCAGCCAGCGCCACAAGGTATCGCGCTATGAGGAGGTGCGCAAACTCTCGCAGCGCCAGATTCAGCAATTCTTTGAGGAGACGTACCTGGACAAAAAGACCTTCGCCGTGCTCAACCAGTTATTGTCGCTCTACGAGCAGATCGAACGTCACGAAGACGCGCTGAAGGAGATCGAAGCGGAGCGGCAGAAGATCTACGAGCGCCAGAAGCAGACGCAGGCGAACCTGACGCCGCTGGGACGCGAGGGCAACGAGATGAAACTGCGGCAACGCTACGTGACGCTGCTCAACGAACTGGAAGACCGCCTGAATGAATTGCTCACCGCCGAAAAGACAGCCCACGACGCGATCAGGCGCCTGCGGAAGGAAATCGAGCAGACGATTGCCGCTGCATCGAAAAAGGATTAACCACGGATGTGCACGGATGGTACGGATGGACACGGATGGTTGATAATATGTTCTATTCCAGAATCAACATCCGTGGGCATCCGGCCAACCGGGCTTCTCATGTTCTCAGAAAGGACTTTCGACTGCTGGTTATGAACCCCTCATCCCCCTGCCCCCTTCTCCCACAAGGGGAGAAGGGGGAATTTGGGCGTCCTGATGCTGAAACGGAAGATGGCACGCAGGGGCTTGCCAAAAAATCTACCCCGTGAGATCCCCCTTCTCCCACAAGGGGAGAAGGGGGAATTTGGGCGTCTCGAAGCCCAGAACGAGAGAAGGAACCGGGGGCTTCCTAAAACACCTGCCCTTGTATGAAATCGAAAGTATAAACCGGCATTTGCCTTCGTGCAGAGGAGCTGATGAAGATTGAGAACTTAATAGCAGTTCTCAAATACGTTGACCCCTGTCCGGGTCTGCCGCATTGCGCGAGGTACCCACTTCCGACGAAATGTAGACCGAAATTCATTTCGGTCGCCGCGTGGGGCGCGCGACTCCGGGAATGTTCAACCCCGTCTGTTGGGTTCAACCTTTGTGAGAAATGTTATAAATCCGGTATGCGCCTCGTGCCGTCGGGCTCAACCCCTCGGTTATCCAGGGCGAAGCCCGCCTGCGCGGGCTATGACGGATTATTTCTTCAAAGACCATTATTTCGGTCATTGCGCGAGGCACGCTGCTTCCAGGAGTGTTCAAACTTGTCCATCAGGTCCAAACTTTGTGAGAACTGCTATAAATAATTTATAGCAGTTCTCAGAGCGTGATCAAAAACTAACACCTCGGATAAAGCCTATTCAGGTGCATTGCAATAGAACCAAGATAAAGAAAGGCTTCGCTTGATTCTGGAGTGCGATTGTATGCTTTCCTCGCCAAACGATTGCTTCCCGCCCACGCAATCGAGCGTTCCGCCACCCATCGCTTCGGAATGACGGCACATCCCTTTTGTCCGGGCGGTTTTTCAATGATATTCAGGCATATCGCCGTGTTCTGTTGCCTCCATGCATCTTACCCTTGTTTGTATCCTTCGTCCACCCGAATCTCGTGCATCCGAGGAAACGATTGATAATGCGCGGCGAGAAGCCATTCCGCGCCTTCGGTATCCGAGATGTCCGCCGGATGGACGAGCACGCGCAGCAAGAACCCATTTGTATCAACCCAGAATTGCCGTTTGCGCCCGTTGACCTTTTTTCCCCATCGTAGCCGCGCTCTCCACCTGCTTCGGTCGTTTTGACGGATTGGGAGTCCAGGACGCTCATGGACGGCTCTGGATCGCGATTCAGCGCGTGTCGCGCCAGTTTGCGCAGCGTATCATTGACGGTGACGAACGTTCCATCACGATTCCATGGGTCGAAAGAGGAGCGAACGGAGCTCATCGGCGGAAAACCCGCTGGAAGCATGCGCCATTGGTAGCCGGTGCGATGTTTGGAGAGCAGTACGTTGACGATCGCGCGGCGATCGATGTTGGTCGGACGCCCGCCTTTGGACGACGGGGTGACAACCAACAGTGCGATAGCGGCCCACTGTTCATCGGTCAGATCGGTCGCATCCTTCGTTGGAGAGGATCGAAGCGCACGTCGTGGCATACGAGATTGCTCCTCATCAGAACAGCATGGTCGCCATCATGATACCACAAATCCGGTTTTCTGATCGCCCTCTCACAAAGGTTGAACCTGATGGACAAGGTTGAACGCTCCTGGGGATTGCGCGCCCCACGCGATGACCGAAATAAATTTCGGTCTACCCTCCGCTGGACGCGGGCGTCTCGCGCGACACGGCAGACCCGGACAGGGGTCAACGTATCTGACTGCGCGCGCGGAAGCCCCTGCGGGGCTGGCGTGTCCGTCACCCTTCCCTATGCCGGAGGGCGCCGGGTTGATCCAGCCCGCAGGGCTTGCCCGATCTCAGCCAGGGCTTCAGCCCGCTGCGGCGCACGACGATGGAACGCTCTAGCAATCCAGGCACGGGTCAACGTATCTGAGAACCGCTACAATCCGCGCCGATCCGTCACATCCGTGCTCATCCGCGTTCTATTCCCAATCCGTCTCGATGTATCACCTCGCCGATGTATGCCTCAAACGGCGCCAGGGTCAGGCGCTCCGGCTGTTCGTCGCGGGTCGGGCGGGGGTGGCTCGCAAAGAGCGTGCGCAAACGGGCGCCGTTCAGATCGAAGGCGGTTGTGACCGACTCCGGCGAGAAGTTGAGCACGACCAGGCAGCGCTGATCCGGCGTTGTGCGCAGGAACGCCAGGTAGCGATCTTCGTCAGGGTGGAGCGGCGTGTAGTCGCCCGCCAGCAATGCGGGTGCCGCCTGGCGCGCGGCGATCAGGCGGCGGTAGTAGTTGAGCAGCGAATCCGGGTCCTGTTCCTGGTCGGCGACATTCACACCCTGCGCGTAGTTGGGGTTGACCGGCAACCAGGTGGTCACACCCGGCGGACTGAACCCGGCATTGGGCGCATTCGCCCACTGGAACGGCGTGCGACAGCGGTCGCGGCTGATCGCTGCCGCCATCTTCATCGCCTCAGCGGGATCGATGCCATCACCGACCGCCAGGTGATACAGATTGACCGCCTGATTGTCGCGCAACTGCTCAAACCGTTCGAGCAACAGATCGGTCATGCCGATCTCTTCGCCGTTGTAGAGCACCGGCGTGCCCTTCAGCGTCAGCAGCATCGCCACGTGCAGGCGGGCCAGCGCCGCATCGTGCACCCCATCGCCGTATGACGTCCAAATGCGCCCGACATCGTGATTCCCCAGTGTGTTGCAGGGCCAGGCGCCGGGGGGCAACGCCGCCAGACGTTCCGCCTGATTGGCACGCACCCACGCCGGTGTCAACCGGTTAGTGCGCATAAGCGGGAAGTTAAACACCAGGTGCAGTTCATCACTGCCATTGCCATAGTAGGCGATGTCGTCCCCTTCGCCGATCAGCGCCCGATCCCCCGGATATTCGTCCACCAGTGCGCGCAATTCCTTCATCAACTCGTGCAACCCTGGTTGCTGCACCTGATAACGAAACATCAGCGCAAACTGCTCCCACAGTTCCTTCGTCTCTTCCGGCGAACGGTTTTCGCGCCAGATGCGCAGCATCTCAATCTGTGACAACCGCGATTCGTGCGGGGTAAGCGCGGGGTCCTCAAAAATGGTATCGATCGCATCGAGACGAAAACCGTCCACTCCCATATCGAGCCAGAAACGAATCGCCTGCCACATCGCCCGCTTCACATCCGGGTTGCGCCAGTTCAGGTCGGGTTGGTCCTTGAAGAAAAAGTGGTAGTAGTACTGTCCGGTCGTCTCATCGAATGTCCAGGCGGAACCGCCGAACGCCGAATACCAGTTATTCGGCGGACCGCCGTCAGGTGCAGGGTCGCGCCAGATATACCAGTCGCGCTTCGGGTTATCCCGGCTCGACCGCGACTCCCTGAACCAGGGATGCTCCACGGACGTATGGTTGAGCACCAGATCGAGCAGCACCCGCATACCGCGCGCGTGGGCGCCGTCGAGAAAACGCCGGAAATCATCAAGCGTTCCGTATTCAGGCGCGACGCCGGTATAGTCCGAGATGTCGTAGCCACAGTCCGCATTCGGGGAAGGATAGTGCGGCGAGAGCCAGAGCGCCCCGACCCCCAGATCGCGCAGGTAGTCGAGTCTGTCGATCATGCCCGCAAAGTCGCCGATGCCGTCGCCATTACCGTCGGCGAAACTACGCGGATAGATCTGGTAGAACACTGCCGTCTGCCACCATGTGAGCGATTGCATAAACGTTTCCTCCGTTGGTTCCCGGAACGTTCAACCGTTGCGCTGCGCCGCCAGCCAGGCGACGAATGCCATCAGGTCGGGAAATTCTTCCAGCCCTGCCGTGGCATCGATCCAGAACTCGTCCAGCAGACGATTGCCAGCGCGTTCGTATGCCAGCGCCTGCACCAGCGTCTCGACGCGATCCAGCGCTTTGACCAGGCGCGCCTCGCGGGTTGCGCTGGCGGCGTACTCTTCCCACAGCCGGATCAGGCGCTCACCGCCATGGATCGGGGTGCACAGCTCGATCAGCGCGCGGCGCTCAGCGTCACGCTTCACCGCCTCGCCGATCAGGCGACGCGCCGAAAACGGCAGATCGCCGATCAGCGCCTCGGCAACATCGTGGACCAGCGCCATCGCCAGCACCCGTTCGCGATCCACCGAATCGTCCGCAGCAGTGAACATCAGCGCCAGCGCAGCCAGTCCGAAACTATGGTCCGCGATGCTCTCGGCATTCGCAATGCCGCGCTGAAGCCATCCGACGCGCGGCAGCAACTTGAGCGCCACAAACTGGTCAGCCAGTCGGGCGTATGCCGGAATGTTCTGATCGGTCATCTCATTACGCCTTTCGTTGCAGAGCGCCCCATTATGGCGCGATACGCCGGATGCGTCAACCCATACCGCCAACTTGACAATTTCGAGATGTTGGCTACAATCGCGCCCTATATCGTGTCGTGAACGGCACGCCACACGTTCTCGTGAACGAATTCGTACGCGCTGGGCTTTGCGCTACACCTGCACTCATCTGGAGTGACAGGCTGGCTGTCGCTGTGTCTTTGTGCAGCCACTTTCAACAGTGCAGAGCCGTTTGAACAACAGGAGCACAGATGGTATCAGCACAACGCCTGGCGATTATTGCGGCGCTTGTAGCGATCTTCACCCCGTTCTTGACCACCAATCAGGCGTATGCTGAAGAGGCGCCGTCGCCTTCCCCTCCAGATGCGCTCAGCGTCACCTCGCCCATCGCACCGACCTACCGCATCTTCGCCACACGTCAGGGGCGCGTTGGTCGGCGCACTGCAAATGGGCACATCATCAAACCACGTGATCGATTCGTTGCGCTGCCATCGTGGGGGGTCCTTTCGAGTCGCAACGGTTATGAGTATCAGGTGCGCGTGACCTACCGTGATCGCAGTGTCGTGCTGCCGGTGTGGGATGTAGGACCCTGGAATACCAGCGATGATTACTGGTCGCCGGATCGACGCTACAGCGACCTTCCGCCGGGGCTGCCGATGGCGCAGGCGGCCCGTCAGCAGGGGTACAACAATGGACGCGATGAGTTCGGGCGTCGCATTCGCCAGCCGAACGGCATCGACATTGCCGATGGCGCGTTCTGGGACGATCTCGGCATGACCGACAGCGATTGGGTTGACGTGACATTTTTGTGGCTGGGCGCCGACCCGTTCGTTGCGACCGGCGACCAGACCGCTACTGATCGTGCAGTCATCGAGCCGGACGCAATCGTGGTTGACGATACTGCCGAGGGGTACGTCGCCGTCGATGGTCGAAACTGGCAAAGCGCCGATTGTGGCATTGGCGGCAGTCATGCCTGGAGCTACGATACGCCGGGCGCTACGGCGCGTTCGCAACATCGCGCCATCTGGACGCCTCCGCTTCCGGGCGAAGGTTTCTATGAGGCGCTGGCGTTCATTCCGGCGTGCGGTCCCACACCAACCGAACATGCGCGCTACACTATCACACACAACGGCGCAGTGTCGGAAGTGGTCATCAATCAGGCGGCTGCGTCCGGCGGATGGGTTTCACTGGGGGTTTTCCACATGGGACCGGGCAGTTCGGTGATGTTGACGAATCAGACCGGAAGTGACGGACGCGCAGTGCACTTCGACGCAATCAAATGGCGCCCGCGCAACGATGTGCACCCCCCAGACGCTGCGGTCGTCGAGGCGGCGCTGCTCCCTGAGGGCGGCATCAGGGTGCGCTGGGACGGTGAGGACGACGTCAGCGGCATTGCATCGTTCGATGTGCAGGTGCGACGTCTGCCGGATGGCGACTGGATCGACTGGCTCGTTCAGACGACGGAGCACGAAGCAGTGTTTGTTCCGCTCGAACCGGGCGTGTACGCCTTCCGCGCCCGCGCCCGCGACTGGACCGGCAAAGAGTCGCCCTGGCCCGATCTGGATGATCTTCAGATCGCAACGCCGTAGGTGTCGCATCATAGCATACGGATTGGCACGGATGGGGAAGAGAATACGGATCGGCACGGATGAGGAATAGAACACGGATAAGCACGGATATGACGGATCAGCACGGATAATTTATTTTATAGCAGTTCTCGTAGAGGTTGAACCAATTGGACGGGGTTGAACACTCCCCGTATCGCGCTCCCAACACGGTGACCGAAATGAATTTCGGTCTACGCTCTGCTGGAAACGGGCGTCTCATGCGATACGGCAGACCCGGACAGGGATCAACGTATCAGAGAACTGCTATAATCTTATAGCGGTTCTCACAAAGTTTGAACCTGTTGGACGAGGTTGAACACTCCCGGGAATTGCACACCACACGCGGTGACCGAAATAAATTTCGGTCTACACTCCACCGGACGCGGGCGCCTCGCGCGACACGGCGGATAGGAACAAAGGTCAATGTGTTTGAACACTGCTATAATCCGTGGTTATCCGTAGCATCCGTGTTTATCCGTGGTTAACTCAAAGAGCCATCCGTGGTTCATTTCAAAGCAGCAGACACAGAGGGCGATAGATGAACAAAGCTGCGCGCCCGTTGCCTCAGGCGCGCCTCATCCCTCTTGCCTGATACGCACGTCCCCGCTGGTGGTTGTTATATTCACCGTATGTGCACCATCACCCAGAGTGGCGCTCCATTCGCTCCGCATCCCTCCGCCACGCAACCCTGGCGCATCAATATCGCCGCTGATTGTCTGAATGGATAACCGGAAGCCAGTATCAGCCGGAAGGTTCAGTTGCACATCGCCCGACACACTGGACAGATTCAGATCGACGGAAAGAGCGCCAGCGCCGCTGATCCGCCCGCTGGTGGTGTTCACTTCGACCGGACCCTCAACAACATCGCGGACACTGATGTCGCCGGAAATGCTTGTTGCCTCAAGCGGACCTCTGACGCCGCCAAGGTTCACATCACCGCTGGTTGTCTCGACTCTGGCGCGCCGAACCCTCCCATTGCGCAGGGTTACATCGCCGCTGACGGTTTCGACCGTCAACGCCCCGCCGATAGCGTCGAGGCGCACATCGCCGCTGGTCGTTTCAACTGTCACATCGCCGTCAATCGCCTCGATCTGCACATCACCG
>Ga0209018_1002707_pt1 | contig 12098 bp, 9 predicted proteins | sample YNPBryBLVA2012_FD_185814 | JGI IMG/M metagenome (GOLD analysis project Ga0209018, IMG submission 185814) | Anoxygenic and chlorotrophic microbial mat microbial communities from Yellowstone National Park, USA - YNP Bryant BLVA 2012 (SPAdes)... ...
CTCGGCGCCTCTGCGGTGCGCTTTTGCAGCGAAGGACTCACCGCGCATGTCGATTGACGAAATCGCGTCGGGATGCTATACTTACCTTCACATCGCGTCATTCCGGCGCGGTTTGTTTTCTGTTGCTGTCACGATTTTGAAAGGAGCGCTGCAATTAGAGACCGGCTTCGTATCAACAATCGCATTCGCGCCCGCGAAGTGCGCTTGATTGATGAAAACGGCGCGCAGGTCGGCATTGTGTCGATCCGCGACGCGCTATCCATGGCGGAAGAGCGCGGGCTTGATCTGGTCGAAGTTGCGCCAAACGCCGTCCCGCCTGTCTGTCGCATTCTGGATTACGGCAAATTTCGCTACGAGCAATCGAAGAAAGAGCGCGAGGCGCGCAAGAACCAGAAGCAGGTGGAGGTCAAGCAGATCCGACTGGAACCGAAGACTGATGATCATGATCTTGAAGTCAAAGCCAAACAGGCGCGGCGATTTCTCATGGAAGGCGATAAAGTCAAGTTCAATCTGCGGTTCCGCGGGCGCGAGATCTTTCATCAGGAGATTGGGCAGGAAATGCTGGAACGCATGGCGGAGGAACTGCGCGACATCTCGGTCGTCGAGCAGCGGCCAACGATGGAAGGGCGCGTGTTGACATTATTACTTGCGCCGAATCAGAAAGCCAAAACGCAGGCGCAGCGTGAACGGCAGCAGCAGACGCCTCGCAGTACAGCATCATCAACATCGAAGGTCGGTACGCCTGTGTCGGACGCAGCGCCCGACGATCAGGATGACGAAGAGGATTGAACGCATGCCCAAGATGAAAACCCACAAAGGAGCGGCGAAGCGGTTCCGATTGACCGGCTCAGGCAAGATCATTCGCACTGCTGGTCGTCGTGGTCACTTCCGTCGCCGTATGTCGTTGCGCGTTTTGCAGCATCTTGATCGGACGTTCGAAGTGCATAAGACTGTTCGGCGCCGCCTGCGCCGTGCGTTGCCGTACATTGCGAAGCATAGCCGGTGAAGGGTGCGCCCATTAGTATAAAGGATCAGATTGTATGGCTCGCGTTAAGCGTGGCGTTATGGTGCGTAAGCGCCACAAAAAGTTGCTTGAACAGGCAAAAGGGTATCGTGGCAGTCGCAGTCGCCGCATCAAGGTGGCGCGCGAAACGGTGATGAAGGCGCTCTGGTATGCCTATCGCGACCGGCGCAACCGCAAGCGTGATTTTCGCCGCCTCTGGATTGTGCGTATCAATGCAGCCGCCCGAATGCACGGCATGTCGTACAGCCGCTTTATGAACGGTCTCAAGCGCGCTGGCATCGATCTTGATCGCAAGATTCTCGCCGATATGGCGGTGCGCGACCCGGCGGCATTTAGCCGCGTCGTCGAACAGGCGCGACAGGCGGTGTGATTACCAGTCCGGCGAATCAGCACGTTAAACGTATCCGCTCGCTGGCTTCCGATCGTCACGAACGCCGCCGCGAGCGGATGCTTGTGCTTGAGGGGGTGCGCCTGGTCGCCGATGCGCTTGAGAGTGGCGCTACGCTGACCCTGACCCTCTATGCGCCGGATCAGTTGCAACTCACGCCAGCAGGCGCAGCGCTGCTGCAACAGTTGCGCCATCTGCCCGCCAGTTATGAGGCAACGCCGCAGGTGGTCGCTGCGGCGTCGGATACTATCCATCCGCAGGGCGTCGTGGCGCTGGCAGCGTGGCCCCGTGTCGCGCCCGGCAAACCTGGCTTATTGCTGGTGATCGACGCCGTGCAGGACCCCGGCAATCTGGGAACGTTGCTGCGCAGCGCTGAAGCGGTCGGCGTGGCGCAGGTGCTGTGCAGTGTCGGAACGGTTGATCTCTATGCGCCGAAAGTGGTGCGCAGCGCGATGGGGGCGCACTTCCGCCTGGCGATGGAACAGGATTTGTCGTGGGACGCGATCGGTGAGCGCCTGGCGTCGGTCGATCATGTGTATGCCGCCGATCCGGAGGCGCGCATGCCCTACTATGCCGCCGATTGGCGTCAACCGTCGGCGCTGCTGGTCGGGAATGAAGCGCACGGCTTGAGCGATGCGGCGCGTCGTCTGGCAACGAAGCAGATTACGATCCCGATGCGCGGCGGAACCGAATCGCTCAATGTTGCGGTCGCGGCGAGCGTGATACTCTTCGAGGCGCTGCGACAGCGTACCCTGGGACGCAGTTAGCACTGACAGGGCTGTGACGAAGCGAGTAGGCGGGTGAGAGCGGACAGAGAGCGAGGGCCGAAGGGTGGAAGCCGTCGCCGTGACTCCCCGCTGAAGTTCCCTTCTGAGCCGCGATGGGGAAAGGAAGTGGAGACGGCACGGTCTCTGCAGGCGCCGAGTAGTCATCGCCGGTTGCCCACCGTTAGCAGGGCTATGAGGGTAGGGTCGCGCCGTGCGACTCTGCCGAATCAGGGTGGTACCACGGGCCACGCCTCGTCCCTGGCGAGTGCGTGGTTTTTTGTTGAACGCGGAGGAATACGAGGATGTCGCTGATCGATCAGTTGAACCAACTCGAACAGGAAGCCCTCGCAGCGCTGAAACAGATCACCGATCTGACCGCGCTTGCGGGGTGGAAGAGTGCGTACCTCGGCAAACAGGGCGCGCTTTCCCGCCTGAGCCGCGGACTCGGTGCGCTTCCCGCGGAAGAACGTCCGGTTGCCGGCGCACGCTTCAATGCCACGCGCGCGACGCTCGAACAGGCGCTTGAACACGCTGAGGCGCAGTTGAAGCGCATCATCCGCCAGCATGCCTTCGAAGCCGACCAGGTCGATGTCACGCTCCCCGGTCGTGCGCCTGCCGTCGGTCGGTTGCATCCGACCACCCAGATGCTTCGCACCATCTACGGCATTTTGGGTGAGATGGGATTCCAGGTCTGGGAAAGCCCGGAAGTCGAAACCGATGAGTTCAACTTTCAGTTGCTCAATATGCCGCCCGACCATCCGGCGCGCGATATGTGGGATACGTTCTATGTCGAAACGGCGCCCGGCGAGCCGACGCTGCTGCTCCGCACCCACACGTCTCCAGGGCAGATCTATGCGATGCGCGCCAATGCGCCCAATCCGGTGCGCGCGATTCTGCCCGGCAAATGCTACCGCTACGAACAGGTGACCGCACGCCACGAGATGCAGTTTTATCAGGTGGAAGGGATTGCGATCGGAGAGCAGATTTCTTTTTCGGACTTGAAGGGCACGCTGGTGGCGTTTGCTGAACGGCTGTACGGCAAAGGAGTGAAAACGCGCTTCCGTCCCAGTTACTTCCCATTCACCGAGCCGAGCGTCGAGTTCGACATCGAATGTTTTCTGTGCGGCGGTGCAGGATGTCGCGTGTGCAAGCAGTCGGGCTGGCTCGAAATCCTTGGGGCGGGGATGATCCATCCAGTTGTGCTGCGCAACGGCGGGTATGACCCCGATACGGTCAGCGGCTTTGCGTTTGGCATGGGACCGGAGCGGATGGCGATGCTGCGCTATGGCATCGATGATATTCGCTGGTTCTTCAGCGGTGATGAACGGTTCTTGCAACAATTCTGATGAATGCCTCGTCGCCGCTCATCGCATTGGTTGGGTTATTTCTGGCGCTGTGTGTGGTGTACAACGCCGTGACGCCGCCCGGTGAGGGACCGGACGAGCCGGGGCATGCGGCGTATGTGTTCTTTCTGGCGCGCGAGGGGCGCCTGCCGGTGCAATGTTCGCCGCCCTGCGCCAGTGATGTGCCGGGATCGGGGCATCATCCGCCGCTTGCGTATCTGCTGGCAACGCCTGCGGCGCTCTGGTTGCCGCCAACGCTGCGCACCTTCGATCTGCCCGGTAATCCACGCTTTACCTGGGCAGGCGGCGATCAGGTGAACGCGGTAGCGCACGGGAGCCGCGAACAGTGGCCCTGGGACGCACAGGTGTGGTCCTGGCGCCTGGCGCGCCTGGCGTCGAGTCTGGCTGGCGCGGCGACGATTATCTTTACCGGTCTGACAGCAGATGCGCTGCATCGTCGCCTGAACGATGCTCCGGCGAGCGGGAACAGCGACCAGACGGCGTTGCTGGCAGCCGCACTGGTCGCGTTCAACCCGCAGTTCATCTTCACATCGTCGCTGGTGACGAATGATGCGCTGCTGGCGGCGCTTGGCGCGGCACTGCTCTGGCTGTTCGTCAGCAGCCCGCGGTCGCTGCGGCGCGCGGCGCTGATCGGAGCGATCCTGGGAATGGCGCTGATCACCAAACAGAGTGCGCTGCTCTTTCTACCGCTTGCGCTTGCCTGGTGCGCAACCGGTGGCGTCTGGCAACGACCTGCAACCGTGATCCCGGTTCCTGCTGCGCTGCTGGCGGTCACCGGCGTTGCCGGGCTGGTTGGTGGTTGGTGGTATGCGCGCAACTGGATTCTGTACGGTGATCCGCTCGGCTTGCGGGCGTTTCGGACGGAGTTCACAACGCAGGCGTTTGAGGTGACCAACCCGGCAGCCTGGACGGGAGCGCTGATGACCCTGCATGAGTCATTCTGGGCGCGCTTCGGCTGGATGAACCTGCCAGCGCCAGCATGGACGATGCTGGTCTATACGCTGGTGGTCGCGGCGGCGGCTGCCGGGTGGATACGACGTTCGATCCGCCCGCGCCAGGCGACATGCGCCTGGAACTGGCAGCTTGCAGCGTTGCCGCTGCTGGCGTTTATGTGGGTGGTGAGTTTCGCTCTGACTGCCGGGCTGGTTGCCTGGCAGGGACGAATGCTCTTTCCTGCGCTGGCAGCGATTGCCATCCTGATTGCGTGTGGTCTGGGCGTGTGGATCCGTGGCCGCGTCCTGACGCTCACGATCATTATCGGAATGGCGGGACTGGCCGCCTGGCTGCCGTTCGGCGTCATTCAACCGGCGTATCCACGGCAGACCCTTGCGGCAGAAGCGGCGCGCAACTGGGAAGGTATCGACACCTATGCGCGCTTTGCCCGTTCGACCGAACCCGGCGCCGTGATCCGCCGCTGGCGGATCAATGGAACGCCGCGCCCTGGCGCGACCATCGAGGTGGCGCTGCTGTGGCATGCACGCTCGCGCCAGGATCGCGACTGGTGGACATTTGTTCACCTGGTCGATGCCAGCCGACGGATTGTAGCCGAGGATAACCGTGAACCACGTGACGGCGCGTACCCGATGTCGCAATGGGTTGCTGGCGATTGGGTGGAAGCGCGCTACACGCTCGCCATTCCCGCCGATCTGCCGCCTGGATCATACGCGCTCTGGGTTGGGTTGTGGGACCCGGCGACCGGACGACGCGCCGCGTTCTTCGATGATGATAATTTCGACGACCCTGATAGTGATCATGTCGTACTCACCACGCTGGTTATCACCAGACAATAAGGAGTTCATATGCGCGTTCCATTGTCATGGCTGAAAGAGTTCGTCGATATTACCCTGCCGGTGGAAGAACTCGCCGAACGCCTGACCCGCGCAGGGTTGGAGTGTGAGGGAATCGAACGGATCGGCGTCGAGGGCGCCGATCTGCCGTGGGACCCGGAGAAAATTGTCATCGGCAGGATTCTCGAGGTCCGGCAGCATCCAAACGCGGATCGACTGGTGCTGGCGGATGTCGATTATGGCGCCGATGCCCCGCACACGGTCGTCACCGGAGCGCCCAATCTGTTCCCTTACAAAGACAAGGGGCGATTACCGCAACCGCTGAAGGGGGTATTCGCGCGTGAAGGCGCCGAACTGTACGACGGTCACGCCGAAGGGTGGGTGAAAACACGACTGAAAGGTCGCCCGGTGCGTGGCATCATGTCTGACGCCATGCTCTGTTCTGAGAAAGAATTGGGGCTTTCCGAAGATCACGAAGGTATCCTGATCCTGCCGGACGATGCGCCGGTTGGTATGCCGTTGCGCGATTATCTCGGCGATGTGGTGCTGAAGTTCGATGTCTTACCGAACATGGCGCGCTGTCTGTCGATTGTCGGCGTGGCGCGCGAGGTGGCTGCACTGACCGGCGCGCCGTTACGGATGCCGGAAATGCACGTCGTTGAGGATGGTTCCCCCATCGAAGGGCGTGTCCGGGTGACGATCGAAGAACCGGACCTCTGCCCGCGTTTTACGGCGACCCTGATCGAAGGAGTGACCATCGGACCATCGCCGCTCTGGATGCAGCGCCGTCTGACGATGGCCGGCATGCGCCCGATCAACAACATCGTGGACATCAGCAACTATGTGATGCTCGAACTCGGCGGACCGAACCACATGTTCGACGCGGATCGCGTGGCGGAACAGCACCTGATCATTCGTCTGGCGCGCCCTGGCGAGCGTCTGGTCACGCTCGACGGCAAGGAGCATAACCTGGATGCTTCGGTTGGCGGCGGCATGCTGCCGTTGCTGGTGTGTGATCCGCAGGGACCGTTGAGTCTGGCTGGTGTGATGGGCGGCGCATCGAGTGAAGTTGGTTCAACAACGACCCGTGTATTGCTGGAAGTCGCGGTGTGGGATCCGACGATCATCCGGCGGATGGGGACCGCGTTGCGGGCGCGTTCGGAGGCGTCGAAACGGTTCGAGCGCGGTGTAGATTATGAATTGCCGCCGCTGGTGCAGCGTCGCGCGCTCTCGTTGCTGCAACGCATTGCTGGCGGCAGGGTAGCGCAGGGCATGGTGGACAACTACCCGCGTCCGTGGAAACCGGTGGTGCTCGACCTGACGCCGCGCGAGGTGCGCCGCATCGTTGGCATCTCACTCCGCGCTGCTGAGATCGCCGACCTGCTGCGACCGCTGGGGTTCACCTGCGATCTGATCGACGATGGTGCAGCAGTGCGGGTGACGGCGCCAGGTTTCCGCCGTGATGTCACAATGCTCGCTGATCTCTGCGAAGAGGTGGCGCGTATGTACGGGTACGACCGTATTCCGCTCACCCTGATGGCGGATGTGCTTCCTGAGCAGCGCAACAACCCATCGCTCGAACTGGAACTGCGTGTGCGCGATCTGCTGGCCGGGGCAGGGCTGGATGAGGCAATGACCTATTCGCTGACCAGTATGGCGGCAATCGCAAAGATCAATCCAGCCGATGCCGATGCATCGCTCTATCTGCGCCTGGCGAACCCATTGACGCCGGAGCGCGAATATCTGCGCCGGTCGCTGCTGCCGACGCTGCTGGAGGCGCTGGCGCAGAATCTGCGGGAACGCGAACGGACGCTGCTGTTTGAGATCGGGCGCGTGTACCTGAAGCGCGCACCCGGAAGCGACGAAGTGCGTCCAGAAGAACCGCGTCGTCTGGCGCTGGCGCTGGCGGGAAGGCGATACGAACGTTCGTGGCATACGCCCGATGAGACGGTCATGGACTTCTTCGACCTGAAGGGGATTGTCGAAATGCTCCTGGCGCGCCTGAACATTGCCGATGTCCGCTTCGTGGCGCTGACCGACGATCCCCGATTTCATCCGGGGCGCGCGGCGCGGCTCGAACGCGACGGGCGTGTGCTCGGCGTTATCGGCGAAGTGCATCCCGATGTTTGTGACCGTCTGGAGATCGCCGCGCCGCGCGCGATGGCGGCTGAACTCGATCTGGACCTGATCGGCGAACTGGTCGAACCAGTGCGCTACCGCGCTATCTCACGCTATCCCGCGACAACCAACGATCTCGCACTGGTGACACCGGTCGATGTGCCAGCGGAACAGGTCGCCCGTACAATTCGCAAATATGCTGGCGCGCTGCTTGAGTCGCTCACCCTCTTCGATGTGTATACAGGTGAGCAGGTGGGGGCAGGCAAGCGCAGCCTCGCCTATCGCCTGGTATTCCGCGCTCCTGACCGCACCCTGAATGATGCTGAGGTCGCCCGGATCCGGCAGAAAATCGTGCGTGGTCTGGAACACGACCTCGACGCCACAATTCGAGGGGAGGGTTGAACGCTGACATAGAAAACGGTGCATCTTTCCCAGGAACTTCACCCCTGAGAGGGTTGAACGTCGGGCAGGGAGGATGGACGAGGTGAACCGGCGCTTCTGCAGGGGTGAAACATTCATCTGCCCGTCGATGTGCGCTGCACACCGGCGTGATGTGCGCTGCCGTCACCTGTTACGGCGGTATATGACCGGCTGCGCCACGGAGCGTTGCCAGCAACCGCTCAATCGGAACAAGCGCTGCGATCAGGCGGTCGCGTTCGTCGGGCGAGAGAAAGGCGACCTGATCAACCGGCAATGCTTCCAGCACCTGCATTGCGCGTTCGCGCACCACATCGGAAAGGGGCAACGCGCTGGCCGTCGATGAGCGCCGCGCCAGGCGCTGAAGAAATTCTCTGACAGCCGCCTGATCGGTCGAACCCGGCAGCGGGGGCCAGCGCTCTGTATCCGCCCAGAGCGGCGGATCGCGCCCGGCGAGCGTCAGGCGGATCTCGCGCTGTTCATATGCCGTCGTCAATACGTCGAGCGTCTGAATAGCGTCGCTATCGGTCAGCCAGTGCGTGTTCACCACAACAACCGCCCAGCGTCGTCCACCAATCGTATTTGCGAGTATGTCGAGGTGCCAGACGAGCGGCGTTGCATCCGGCGCTGCCAGGTAGCGCCACAGTTCATCATCGCCTTCCGCTGCCAGCGCAGCTGCGAGGGTTTGCAACAGACGCAGTCCCGGTCGTGGTTCGGTGTCGGGCGGTGCAGCCGCGTGCCAGATAACCTTCTGTCCCCGGCTCTGCAAATGCGCTGCAAGCGTCGCAGCCAGGTTGAACGCCTCGTCTGGATCGCCCCAGATGAGCGCCAGACCGTCACGTCGCAACGAGGACACGTACAGGTCGATCTCATCTTCGTAACCGGGAACCGATACGGATGGAGGGGTGTAGAGGTGAACCGGCGGCGCTGGCGGCGGTAATGCTTCGATTGCGGAGGGCAACAGCGCCGCCAGTCGCTCCAGCGCCTCGCGTTTCGCGCGGCTATAGGTGCTGGCGCTCAATGCCAGCATTTCCTGGAGATCGGTGCGCGTTTCTCCCGCTTCGTATTCGCCAGCGATGATCAGGTAGTGCCGCCAGCGCGGATCGTTCAGAACCGGACCGGCATCGTCTGCTGGACGGAGTTGTTCGATCGCTGCGCGCAATGCGGTCTGCAAGCGACGCCCACGTTGCTGCACATCGGTCTCGTCCGCCAGCAGCAACTTCGCCAGGTCGCTACGTCCCAGCGTGAGCGGCGGGTCTTCAGGAAGCCCACCAAGCGCCTCGCGCACCAGACGCACAGTAGCACTGCTCGATCCTGAGCCGCTCTCTTCGTCGCGCAGGCGCGCCAGCAGTCGATAAAAGGTGCTGCGCGGAACATCGACGATACCCTCATCGCGCAACCGCGCCTGGACTCTCTTCCAGAGCACATTCGCAGGCAACCCCGGTTCAGCGGCGAGTTCCTGGCGCAGGGCGCGCGCCAGCGGGCTGCCGCGCACAAGATGTCCCCCGCCGCGCTTGCGACTCTTCAGCGCAGCCAGACCGCCACGCCGGAATGCTTCGCGCAACCGGCGCAGGCTTTCGCGGCTGACGCCAAAGGTGCGCGCCACTTCTCCCGGTGAACGACCTTCACGCAGCAGCGCAGCGAGCATCCGGTACCGTCGCAACGCCGCCTCATCATTGCCAAAGCGTTCTGCAAGGTCTGCACTGGTGAGGCGGGGAAGTTCGAGATCGGTTTTCATGACCGGTTACCCGTTACGTGCAACGATCAGTTCTGCATTGCTGTACAGGGCGTAGATCAACGGTAACACATTCCGTTTCTCGCGCAAATACTCGCGCCGCAGATCGCGGAGCAGATCGCCAAGCCGTGTATTGCCAGCAGCAAAGCGGCGCAGCAGGACAGGCGCGAACTCGGCGGCGAAGTAGGCGGGCGTCAATACTTCCGTGCCAATGACGCCACGCGCTCCACGCCCGATCAGGTAGGGAACGAGACCATTGTACAGTTCTGGCGATAGTTCGGCGCTCTCACAGGCGTTGAGGATCACCAGCGGTGCGCTGTCGAACCGATCAAGGTCAAGTCCGGCGTACAGGTTCATCTCGTCGAGCGTCACCGCTTCGCCGTTGATGCTCAGGTAGGAGTCGCCCAACCCATACTCGATGCCGGTGGCTGCGTCCTTCTCGCCCGGTGAACGACTGACGGCATGCCCGTAGAAATAGATAATGTGGGGCACATTCTGGGAACGGCTCAAGAGATCAAGGAACTTATCACGGGTATCGTATTCGGTGACGTTCACTCCGCTGATGCCGGGCAGGATCTGGCGTTGCTCGCCGATAATCGGCGAATTGAACTGCGCGTCGATCGTCTGATCGAAGACAAAACCAAAATGGAGGCGGTCTCCTGCCCTGATTTCGGGTGCGAAGGCGGTTGGTTGCCGGGCGCTGAATTGCGGTGTGTACTCGATAATGTGGCGGTACCCCCAGAAGCCGTTCGGATCGACCGGATCGGTCGGTCTGAAGGGCAGGGCATAGATCAGCGACCAGGGGAAGGCGAAGCGTTCAGCAATCACGTTGATACGCAGTTCGCGTTCGGCGGTGGTGGCGCGCAACAAATGCCCCATCTCGCGTCCCTGGTCGCCACTGCCGGGGGCGAAGAACAGCGTGCGGAACAGCAGGTCGCCGATCTGCCGCAGATCGCGCAGCGCCTCTTGATGGATTGTCTCCGGGATCGTCGTATCTTTGAGTTGATAGGCATAGACGTTGCGCGATGGGTCGAGTTTTTTGACGATTTTGTCGAGGAAACTGGCGCGCGCCCGGCGGATTGCATCGACGATCTCTTTCTCCGCCAGGTTCAGGCGTGCGACGGTGTACCCGCTTCCCAGCGAAAGGAGGAAAGTATAGCCGGTGGTCTCGCGAATAATAATCAGGCTGGCGTCGGTTTCCGGGGGATAGGTGAGAGGACTGCTCATCGTCGTCGCGGCGGCGGCGAGGGTCAGTCCGCTGGCGCGCACCGGCTCGGCAGGCAACGCTGCCAGTGCTGCGTCGCCAATCGCCACCTCCGCAACGATCTTCTGAAATGGCTTCTGATTGAGTGAAAGGATTGCGGTAATCTCGCCAACCCCTTGCTTCAGCGGTTCGATCGTGAAACTGGCGAGGTTCTTCGAGACGCCGCCGCGCGGAAAGATGATCTTCTGTTGCGGAATGCCATACACCTTGAAGAATCCACCATCGGCGACCAGACGCACATCTACCTCGATCTGTGTTGCGGTTGTCATCTCTTCCGCCTGCTCGACGCCTCCTGAGCGCACGCGGGCGCTGGCAAGCGGCGCTGCGACGTTGACGTTGACAGTGTACATACCGCCGACGCTCAGCGCCTCGTTGGGCGGCACGACGCGCGTCAGGGTCCTGCCGCCGCCGACAATCTCCGCTTCGTGCACGAGCCGCTGTTCGATCCAGAGATTGAACACCCGATCATCCTGCGACCCTGAACCTCCGATAGTGTCCAGCAAGGCTGAAGCAGGACGCTCCGGTTCGCTCACGTCTGCCGTTTCTCCGCCAATACCATCAACCTGCGACTCAGGAGGCGCCGCTTCCGCATCTATCATGTCAGCCGTTTCAGGCAGGTATGTCGGTTCGTTGCTCGGAGCAGCCAATCTGGCTATGGATTGCGCAAATGGGTCGGCGGCGAGATCGCCAGCCGTAAGTTCTTCCTCGAAGACAATGCCGTAGATGACGCCGTTGTCCAGCACAACGACGCGCCTGCCAGGATGACTGTCGCGCGCGGTGCGCGCCTGGTGAGTGGTGTGCGCCTGGCGATCCAGAGCCGGTGCGGGTTTCAGGCGCTGGATCAGGTTCGCAAGCGGAATGGTCGCCAGTTTGGTGGCAATATGGTTGTCCGGCTCGACATAGTCGGGCGGCGGTTCGTAGTTCGCCAGATCGACGAGCGTCCAGTCACGCACATCATCGTAGCGCAGCAGCCGATGGACGATCTCCTCGATCTCGATCCAGCGTGTAACAATGAACGTCCCATCGGCGAGCGGCGTGACGACGAAGCGGTAGAGACGATCATCGCGCTTCGGCGGCAGCATCGCATAGATCTGCCAGAGCGATGCCGTCTCTTCAGCGACAACGCAGGCGTTGATCGGCGCCAGAGAGAGTTTGTTGAAATCAACAGGCACAGGGTTGCTCCTTCTTCTCGCCTTTTCAGCGTTGAACGTTCAACCTTCGCACTTTCAACCTT
>Ga0209018_1002709_pt1 | contig 12097 bp, 3 predicted proteins | sample YNPBryBLVA2012_FD_185814 | JGI IMG/M metagenome (GOLD analysis project Ga0209018, IMG submission 185814) | Anoxygenic and chlorotrophic microbial mat microbial communities from Yellowstone National Park, USA - YNP Bryant BLVA 2012 (SPAdes)... ...
GATTTTTATATTTTATGGAGTATTGAGCAAGCAAGTAAATTAATTTCCAAAGACATTAAATATAACATACAAATTATTAATCAATCTAAAATTATTGTTGCTAATTTTTCCAAAAATACCAAATACGACAATTTAGACGAAGCCTTTGGATATTATAGCACAAGCAAAGATATTATTACAAATTATTTGCAACATAATTTAAAATATGATGTTCGGGTAGATGCATATGATTCTACTAATAAGAAAGTTGCATCATCTAATATATGCACTTTTCGTTATATAGAAACCCAAGATACTATTACTAATGAGAATATCCAAAACTATACAATCTCGGGCGATTTAAAATATATTTTTCAAGGTTATGATAACGAGCGATTCCCAATAAATTTGCCTTCGTTCAAACTGAAAAAAATGTTTCTAATCAAAGATACTTTAGGAAATGTTTTAGGTGAAAACATTTTGCCAAGCGATTTCCCCGTTTATGCAAATTTAACTCCAAATTCATTTACCATAAGCTTAGACGACAAAGGTCATTTTTCGTGGGAAATAGTTTCGTTGAAAAATGGCGGCTATGTTGCCGAAGTGAAAAATTTCAAATACAAAGATAATAGTTTAAATCAAACGAAATATATTTCTGGGGCTTTGTATCAATATTTTGTGATTGACTTGGAAAATCCATATTATGCACCATTTAAAAGGCAAATTTTTACGAATAGTGATTTAATTGATTTAGGCGAATTAGTTACAAAGGTATTAAGTTACCAACTTACAATAAATATTCAAAAAAAATATAAAAGTGGAAATTTTGTTAATTTAGACCCCGAAGGTGTAAAAGTTAAAGTTTATCGTATCCAAAGTAAACCAATTATACCATATTATGAAGGAGAAATTAAATTAACTGATAATAAAGTCCAAACTTATCAAATAAAACAAGTTGCTAATGGAAAAGTTCAAACAATAGTAGGCAGTGATGGACAACCCAAAACAATAGCTGTAATCGACAAATTAATTTGCAACTTGACAGCAGATGATGTCTACACGATTGATGTTACCCAAGAAGTAATTGAAAATGGAGTGAAGAAAACTTATGTTAGCGATTTTTTGTTTAAATCCTTTACGTTTAAACCAAATTCATTTAATTTTTATTTTCATCTAATGAATGAGAATTATAATTTTAAAGCAACTGCGAATGCTACAATCATTTCGAATGACCCACCGACAGCAAGTTTATCGGGGAAATTAGTTTATGTCGATCCTACTAATCCAACTCCAAATGTTACTCCATTAGCTAATAAAAAAGTTGGGTTAATGGTAACTTACTTAATCCAAAATTCGAATGGAACAGTATTTACTGTTTTGGATTCAGCACATATTATTCAAGCGTTATCAAGTGGCAAAAATGATGTTGTTTATGGGAGGAATACTGGAAACGAGATAAATAAATTAGGATCGGAGTTGAGGCATCCTTTTAACGATGGGAATCAAATTATTGCCACTACTTACACAGATGGTACAGGTAATTTTGTGTTTAAAGATTTTGCACATCTTGATTCTGTTGGTTCGTGGAATGGTGAAGGTAAATTTGGCTCGGGAAGAGGAGAATTTTGTAACGTAGCAGGATTTAATGGCAAAGTAAAGCGAACCTTACGCTTGGTCTTAGTTGGTAACGAACAACAATATTATTACAACCCATCGACAAACATCGATATTCAGCCGCTGGATTCAATAAATATCGGTGTTTTGCAAGCTTACACTCGAACATATTCTCTAACTATTGTTCCCCGAAAAAATCCCGCAAATCAAGAACAGTATGAACCCGGTGGCGTTATTTATGGTAGTAAAGTTGCAGTAAACCGCTTTGATTTGTTTCCTCCAAAAGAAGATTACGTTAAATCGAGCAATGGTGTAACTTTTTATGGTCTCTTTTTGCATAATAGTCAAATTAATTGGGATGATTATAAAATTGAAGTTAGCACAAGCGATACCGTTGGCGATAATTCTTATACGACAAGGATAATCAATTTCCCACGTGGTTATGATGATTGGAAAAAAGATACAATTTATACAAACAATTTAAAGATAGCCGAAGAGTATGGGAAAAAGGGTAATTATACAGTTGCTTCAGCAGCTCAAACAATTTGCCAAAATTATGAATCGAAAAATTATTATGATTTACAAAGATTATATTTTGCTGATGATTATGTAAGGCTTTTTACTGATGATTACGTCTTAATCCGTGATACAATCAATATATATCTTGACCCAAAGCAAGGTATAATTTCAGGAAGAATATTAGATGCCACCAATCCAATGCGTAGCGTCAAATCCGGAATTGTTGCTTTATATACCGGTAATTCTGATGATATAAATCAAATGCAGGTTTATTATTCTTCAGGTGGTTTTTGGAGCGGTTTAAGGTCTGTTTCGGAAGATAACCAACACGGATATTTTGTCTTTAAAGATTTACCTAATAATCCTAATAAAAAATATAGGTTAAAAGTCGTTTGTCCGGGTTATTCTCTTTATCAAACTAAAACAGGGAAAGACTCTATTACTCAAAATTTAACAGGTGAATACATTCCACCCCTTAATAATGCGGGAATTACTGTCAAAATTGGTCAACATTGGTTTTTCCCACAAATACTGATGATGCCTAATGGAAAAATCAAGGGTTATGTAGTTAACGAAAGTGGTAAGGCAGTAGAAGCATACGTTCGCACTACTTCGAGCAAAATGTATAAAACCCAAACTTTATATTCAATTTATCCAAACCAAACCAAACAAACATTTATATTGAACATTCCCACGCAGTATTTTGATACTTTATATGTAATTCCAATTGATTTAAAGTATTTTGCTGATACAATTCCAATACCGAAACTTAGTGATAATTCTTCGGAGTATGATCTTGGAAAAATTGTAGTAAAGGAACGTCAGCATAAAATCCGCTTACACATAATTGATAATGCCAAAAAAGCAATACCTAATGTAAAAATTGAATTACTCGATTATGTTGCTAATACTAATAATGGTCTTTTAGCTCCTACATTTGTATTCAAGAATGCTTCGCTAAAGAACTTTTGGTTGAAAATCACGCCCGATACAAACTCGAATTTTATTCCACAATCTATCGAAATTACTAATGAAGAAACAAAAGATTTCGTCGATTATTATATTACTTTAAAAGAAGGGCAAGAATTAGTTGGAAAGGTAACGTCCGCCGGCAAACCAATTCCAAAAGCAATAGTTTATGTCAAGAATGGCTCCTTAATTAAAAAAGCATATACCGATGAAAATGGGAATTATAATTTAAAAGGAATTAGGGCAACAATTGGCTCTCAATTCGACAAAACATTAAGAGCAAAAATATATTGCACACCGCCCGACTCGCCCATCGGAGATAACTTGATAGGAGAAGAAAAAATAGTATATTTTTATTCTCAAAAAGAAACTTATAACATTGAATTACAAAGCTTCACTCAAGCAAATCTCCGAAAATTTTATGGCTTTGACGTAAAAATTACAAAAATTACAAGCCAAGGCAACAATAAATATAAGATCAATGGACAAATTGATTTATCAAAAACACAAAACACCTTTGAATTAATCGATAACGAACAAAATATAACATTTTCGAATATATTAGTAAAACCAAGCGACCAATATAAAGACCCAAACGGTATTCCATATTTTGAAAATGTAGGAACTGGAACTTCTACTTTAAATTATATCCCATTGGATTTGCCTTCGATGAAAGTGCGATATTATGGATATAATTCTGATGGTAATAAAAATAGTATTTTCTATAACATACTTTTAGAACCAATTAATTGGGGTAGCGGCAATACATTTATTCAACTATTTAAAGAAAATCCAACTAAAGGCTATATACAATCAAACGCTCGAATAGTTGATAATTCATTTAATTTTCCTGGAAGTTATTTCCGGTTCGATGATAATCAATTTTATTTAGCACAAGATAACAACGGAAGTTTTACTCGTAATATAAAGTCCTTTGTACCTGGTGACAATGTAAATTCCCAAAATTCAATTCAAATCAATCAAAAAACTTATCAAATTAAATTGTTATCAAAATTTCATCTATGCAACCAAAATGGCTATCCACTTTCTTTCAAATTTTTGGAATTTAATGCAAAGTCCGAAGTAAAAGATAGCAAATTAAACGCAAATGGTATAATCGAATTATTGCCCGAAGCAAGCACAAAGTTACGACTTGACCCACAAAATCCCAAAACTACTGATATTAGTTTTAGAATGCCCGTATTAAAACTAACATCAGACAGTATAATAATGACTGGAAATATTAATAAAATTGAAGTGAAATTGGAACAATGGAATTTAATAGCAAATAATTGCGAAGTTAGTCCCGAAGTTGGCGGATTGATGACTAATAATGCAGTAATCAAAACGGGTTCTTTTGATATTCCGATTAAGTATTTTAACTTGCGAGCCGATTTCTTATTCGTGGATAAAGTGAAACTAAATAATTTGAAATTAGGTAATGGAAAAAAATTAGATGTAAAAGTGCAAAACCCACAATTTGGTATAGATCCATATTGTGGATTGGATCTGAAGCCACATTTTAAATTGACAATTGTTGGCAATCCAGCTGCCGAAGTAACGGGTTTACCTGGATTTGGCAACAAACCTTTGCAATTCCAAGCTGTTAGTTTGCTAAGTAATGGTGAAAAAATAATTAGTTTTGCCCCAAATTGCGAAAAATTAAGTTTATATAATGTTGCAGAATTTAAACCTTTGACAATAAGTAATTATGATGATGCTTTCTTTTTAGATGGGCTATTAGATTTGAATATACCCAGAATTCAAAATGGAATATCAAGTAAGTTAAAATTCCAAAAAATAAACAACAAAGACACAGTAATTGTTATGCCGGGCGATATTAGCTTCGAAGGACCGGGATACGTAAAATATCTTTCCAAAATGAATTATGATAAGCAAATATTCAAACAAAATCAAATTCAACTTTTTGGTAAAATTTGGGAAGAAGGAAAATTAAATCCAATAGATGTTGTTTTGCAAAAAGCTGTTTTGTCGAGTCCATTTATCAGCGGGACCAATATTTTTATAGAAAAAAGTCCTGATAAAAATATACAGTATTTTCCATCGGAAACGTTTCCAATGGATGCAAAGTATTTGATTGATTCTGCAAGAATGGAGGTAAAATCGGGCGATTGGAATATTTTGAAATTAAAATTAAATCCAACAAACGAGATGGCAGCAAAAGGTTATGGCAATGAGCCATTGCGTCTTGCGGTATTTGGCGAAATTAAAACTGATCCCGAAGCTCCAAACAAAATTGCTGTGTCGAATATAAATACTCCTTTTAGTGATTTTTCTCTTTCATTTGATTTTCCAAACTTGCGGCTTCTTGGTTCTTTAAACATTCCTCCAACTCAAGTCGGCATAATGAATATGACCGGTGCTGCAGAAATGTGTACCGATAGAAACGGCTTTTATATGGTTGCAAATGGCAAAGGTGTTGTAGATGCGGTTGGGGCTTTTGCTGTTGGAATCTTGATTGGCAATTATGCCGGTGGAAATTCTAATGGTTATAAAGATGGATTACCCGAATCAGCATATAATTTAGTTACTGCAAATTCTATCGGCAAAGGATTGCCTTGTGAATTTGAAGGGAAATCAACTTTCAGCGGCTTTTTTGTTACAGGCAGATATTCATTACCAATTGTAACTTACAATAAATCATTTGATTTGGTTATTGTGTCGGCACATGTACAAACCGAAGCTGGATTCGAAGCGTCTGCTTGGGCAAGTTTCAATAAACCTATTGAATTGGGATTGTCTGCCATTGCTTATGCTTATGCTGAATTGGGTATAAGTTCTATTGCTTGTACTGATTTAGAAGCAAAAGCGCAGCTTGTTTTCAAAGGTCAAGTTTCGTGGCAAGAAGGGCAAAGTTTTACTTTGCAATCAAGTGCAAGTTTGAATATTTACGGATTATTAGAACAAAAAATACCTACTCCTTTTGGCTGTGGATCTACTATTTTTAAATTAGGAAGTGATACTGACCCACTGGTAAGTTTTATGGCGTTTATTTCAGTTAATAAAAATACCGGCGTAAAATTCTATTTTGGAGAAGGTGATGCTGCAAATGCTTGTTCAAGTTCTTTAACTAAATAAGAGTGCTATTATGAAAATTTTTGTTTATTTTTTTCTTTTAATTTTTCCCTTGATATTGGTTTCGCAAGATTTAAATCCTGTGATTAATTTTGCAAATAATGGTTTTTATTTGGATATTTCAAATAAAATTGAAAAAAATGGATTTTATAAAATCTTTCGAAAGGAATCTCGGGACACAAATTTTAAAGAAATTGCAATTCTCAAAACACCCGAAAAGTTCGAATCTTTTTACAATGCTTTAAATTTATCTAATTCAAAAAATCCAATTTATGATTTTCCTGAACAGACTTTTTTGCCAAGATTGTGGGAAATTGCACTTAAAACCAAATCACTCGATTCGATACCAATTTACGGCAAAATTCCATTTTTCCAAGAAGCACTTGGATGCGGCTTTTATGATAATTTAGTTGAAAGTGGCATTTCGTACATTTATAAAATTGAATTTTATCGAGATAATGTATTGATAAAAGAATATACCACACAACCAATCACCAACAAGAAAACAATTCCTGATTGCAAAATTCATTTTTCGTCTTTCGTTGCAAATGATAAATATATCAAGCTCAATTTTGCAAGTTCAATTAGCGAAAAGCCCTTTAAAATCATATTATTCCGCAATGTTTACTTACAAACAGATTATTTAGAAATTAAACCTGATATTTTATATAATAAATTGGGCGATTCAATTTATGCAAGGATTTTGGATACAAATGTGGTCAAAGGTTTAATTTATGATTATTATGCAATTCCTTTAGATTTGTATGGCAATTTAGGAGTTCCATCAGATACAATTCGGGTTGTCAATTCTTTTAATAAATCTGAAAGTTATATTCAAACGATAAGAACCAAAAGCATTGATAGTTTAAACGCAATACAAATTAGTTGGAAATGCGATGTGCCGCAGTATTTAAGAAGCATCAATATTTTTCGTTGCACCAGCTATGATGGCGAGTATAAATTAATCGGTAATGCTTTGCCGACCGATACATTGTTTTTGGATAATCAAGTGAACCCAATTCAAACTTATTTTTATTATTTAGTAATAAATGATGTTTTCGGGGAAAGTACAAGAAGCCCGAGGGCAACGGGGATGCTACAAGCAAATAAAAAAGCTGAAATACCATTAGATTTTAAGGTTTCGAACGAAGGTAGTAACATTAAACTTACTTGGCGGCGTCCAACGTCAGATACACGAGGTTATTACGTGTTCCGAACTACAGCACAAGAAAACGATACTTTGAGACAAATATCTGATTTAATTTTAAATAATGATTTAGAAGTAAGCTATGTTGATACAATCAAGAATATCAATTCGCCCGTTTTTGGCTATGCAATCAAATCTGTCAATACTAGCTATGATATAAGCCCAGCAACCGAAATTGAATATGTTAACCCACAATCTAACCAAATTTTACCAACACCTATGAATTTACGAGCGATAAATCAAGATGGGAAAATTTTATTAACTTGGGAAGAATCATTATTGAATAATTTAGAAGTTCGCGGATATAATGTTTATAGAAAAATATTAAAAAATGATGGGACAGATTCCACCGAATTTCAAAAATTACCAAATTCAATTGAAAATGAAGCAAATAATTTTTATGTCGATTCCACTTTATCCGAAGGAATCAATTACCTATATGCTATCGAAGCAATTGGATTCTATGGAAATAAAAGCGTCTTATCAGCTCCTACAATAGTATTCTTGCCTAAATCAAAACCTATTTCCATCCAATCAATTTATTTTGGTGTAAGCGAGAAGGGCATTTTGTTGCAATGGGAAAAAACATTGCAAAATTCCATTGTTTTCTATAATATTTATAGATTAAAAGAGAACGAAAAGCCAATAAAAATTGCTTCAATTAAATCGGATACTGCAGAATACTTTGATAATTATACTGTGGACGATGACCCAATTTTTTACGCTATAACTTGCGTTGATGCTAAAGGCAACGAAAGCGAAATTGAAGAATGGACAAAAGTTACGAGATAATTTATTAAAAAGATTTTTTTTGATAAATAGCTAATCAAAAACTTATAAAAACAAATTTTGCAGTTGGCAAAAGCAAATCTGGAAGAATACCTAACAGCAAAATACCTATAATTGCAATAATTAACGAGATATTTGCTTGCCCTAATTGGATTTTTTCGATTGGTTCAGCTTGTTCACGGAAATACATATTAATTACCAATCCAATATAAAAGTAGACCGAAATAAGTGAGGCAACTACAGCAACTATTGTTAACCACAAATAACCCGATTCGATTGCCGAAAGAAAAAGGTAGTATTTTCCGATAAATCCACCAAATGGTGGTAGTCCCACCAAAGAAAACATAAAGATAGCCATCGAAGCTGCCAAAAATGGATTGGATTTACTCAGACCATTGTATTTATCTAAATCCAAACGGGTATCATCTTTCATTTCGATTAATGAAACGACAATAAAAGCGCCAATTTGCATAAAAATATAAGCAGCAGAGTAGTAGGCAATTCCAGCCCATCCGTCGGTGTTGTTGCTAACAATTCCCATCAAAATGTAGCCAGCGTGGGCAACCGACGAATAAGCAAGCATTCTTTTCACATTTTTTTGCACCAAAGCAGTTATATTACCAATCAACATAGTTGAAGCCGAGAGAATTGCAATGATAAACCTACTTTGTTCGGTTATCATACCCCAGCTTGTGGCTGCCATTGCTTCCAATTTGTCGTTTGGCAGAAACAAGTGTTTGGTTATTAAAATAAAAGCTACAAAGGAAGCAGCTTTGCCAGATGTGCTCATAAAAGATGTAACAACAGTTGGTGCACCAGTATATACATCTGGTGCCCAATTGTGAAACGGAAATATTGATGATTTAAAAGCTAAACCAACAAATATCAAGCCCAATCCAATTGCCAAATATGTTGCATCGAATTGTGAGGTTGTTAATTTGCGTGCTATGATAGTGTATTCAATACTTCCAGTTGCTCCGTAAATCAAAGCCATTCCATAAACCAAAAATCCCGTTGCAAATGCACCCAATAAAAAATATTTAAGTGATGCTTCGATTGCAGATATTTTGGTGCGTATAAATCCCGAAAGTACAAAAAACGAGATGGACATTAATTCTATACCCAGGAATAGCAATAACAAATTTGCCGAATGGTTAATAATCATCATTCCCAAAAAAGCAAAATTGAGCATTGAGTAAAATTCTTTCAAATGATAATTTTCTTTTTCTAAGTATTGTTTGGTTGCAAATAGGGTCATAATTCCAGCAATAGCAAATAAAATATCAAACACAGAAGTATACCCACCAAGATATAGGTAAAATTCCTTAATATTTTGATAATTGATCAGTAAATTCAAACTCGAACCAATAACCAAGAGAAAGTTAATTAAAGTTCCATAAAATACAATTTGTTTATTTTTTTTGCTCCAAACATCCAGTAATGGGACAATTATTGCAAAAGTTGAAGCAATTAAAATTGGAAGCATATATGTCGAAAAAATATAGGTAATTAATTGAATGTCCATTTTATTTCTCAATTTGTTTGGAAATACTTTGTAATGAATCAGTTTTTATTGTTTCGATTTCGGGAAATGGCACTCTATTGAACTTTTGTTTTTCGATGTGGTTGATAAGTTTGCGAGTGGAATTTTCGCTGAAGTTGGTGAATGTGGTTGGATGGATACCAATCCAAACGATAAAAATAACAATAGGCACAAGCATAGTCCATTCTCTTCGAGTAAGGTCGGTCAGATGATGGTTTGCGGGATTGTCGTTTGTTCCAAAGAATACTCTTTGATACATCCACAACAAATAAACAGCGGCAAAAATAACGCCCAAAGCTGCGACTGTTCCAAATGCCCAATTGTGAAGAATTGGAGAAGTAAATGCACCAATCAAAGTCATATATTCACCAACAAAACCATTCAAGCCAGGCAATCCAACAGAAGAAAACATTGCCAGTGCAAAGAATGTTGCATAAACGGGCATAATGCGTGCAATTCCACCATATTCGGAAATCTCGCGAGTGTGACGGCGCTCGTAGATCATTCCAACAAGCAAGAAGAGCATTCCGGTAGATAGGCCATGGTTTACCATTTGTATTATTGCACCTTGAATTCCCAGTGCAGTCATCGAAAAAATTCCTAAAACTACAAATCCAAGGTGGCTTACCGACGAATATGCGACTAATCGTTTTATGTCCACTTGGACAGCTGCAACCAATGCACCATAGATTATTCCGATTACAGCAAACCACGAAACTAATGGTGCATAATGAATCGAAGCTTGGGTGAACAATTCTAAATTGAATCTAATCAAACCATAAGTGCCCATTTTGAGTAATATTCCAGCCAAAATTACTGAACCAGGTGTTGGTGCTTCGGTATGTGCATCGGGCAACCAAGTGTGGAGTGGAAATAATGGTACTTTGATAAAGAATGATATTGCAAAAGCCCAAAAAAGCCAAATTTGGTTGGAAAATGGAATTTGGGAGGCAACACTTCGAATTTTCAAAAAGTCGGTTGTAAAGCCAGTATGTAATATTTCGTTGCCAACGAAATTAGCTAACCAAATAACGCCCACCAACATAAACAAAGAGCCAACAATTGTGAACAAAAAGAACTTTACTGTTGCATATAACTTGTTTTTGCCACCCCAAATACCAATGATAAAGTACATTGGTATTAGAATTAATTCCCAGAAAATATAAAACAGGAAAATATCCATTGCAACAAAAATGCCGGTCATTGCAAATTGCAGAAGCAAAATCATAAAATAATATTCTTTTTGGCGATGGTGGATGGCATCAAAGCTCGAAAGAATAGCAATTGGGCTGATAAAAGTAGTCAGCATTACTAATAGTAGCGACATCCCATCCATTCCAATCCTAAATCCAGCATCAATCGAGCTTATCCATATTTGATTTATATAAAATTGAATGTTAGGATTATTAATATCGAATTGGAAAAGTAAAATTAATGATAATAGAAATGTAATGATTGATATTGCAAGAGAGAAGTACTTAATCACTTGTTGCTTATCTTTATTGATAAATAAAAGTAAAATTGAGCCAATCAATGGTAAAAATAATGTAAGAAGGAATGGTATCATTTTCGCATTCTATTTTATTTATTCAAAACTAAATATTATCCAAGTTAGTAAGATGATTGCACCAACAATCATATACACAGCATAAGTTTGAGCAAAGCCAGTTTGGATTTTTCGGATTCTTTCGCCCAATTCTATGGTCAGATTAGCCAAACCATTGACTATTCCATCGATAATTTTCAAATCCATAAATTTCCAAAAGAATGAGCGAGACATAGTAATTAATGGGTCGACAATGGTTCGAAAATAAATTTCGTCTATGTAGTATTTGTTCCAGAGCAATTTGTGAATAGGTTTGATATTATTAGCAATTTTGCGGGGCGAAGTCCACTTTTCATCATAATAGTACCATTTGTAACCAATCCAAATACCAAGTAATCCAATTGCTACCGATATAATCATCAGTATATATTCAGCGGCGGCTAAATGGTGACCACCAACAAAACCCATAAACATATTAGCATCTTGAAATACTGGCTCGAGAAAGTTTTCCAAAAAATTTGGATGATCGCTAAACCAAAAGCCTAAAGCATATGGTATCCCTAAAAAACCACCGAAAGCCGAAAGAATTGCCAAAATAATCAATGGGATTGTCATTGTTTTTGGGGATTCGTGGGGATGAATGTGTTTGTGGTCGAACCTTTCTTGTCCGTGAAAAACTAAATTGACTAATCGGAACATATAAAATGCTGTCATCAATGCCGAAACAGCAAGAATTAGCCACAAAATAAATCCGCCGTTACTATAAGTTAGCCACAGAATTTCATCTTTACTAAAAAAGCCAGCAAAGAATGGTATTCCAGCGATAGCAAGGGAG
>Ga0209018_1002711_pt1 | contig 12089 bp, 7 predicted proteins | sample YNPBryBLVA2012_FD_185814 | JGI IMG/M metagenome (GOLD analysis project Ga0209018, IMG submission 185814) | Anoxygenic and chlorotrophic microbial mat microbial communities from Yellowstone National Park, USA - YNP Bryant BLVA 2012 (SPAdes)... ...
TAATATATTCTGCATAAGTATCGATATAATTAGCGCTATTTACTACCGATAAAACTTGAGCCGGCCCACCATATAAAATAGTTGTTCCTGTTGGAAAAATATAACCGGCAATTGTTCCCACTCTTGAAAAATCAAAAGGAAACGGAATGCCATTCTGCCATAAAACTTTTAAAGCATAAAGGAAAAGACCTAAAAGCGGCCCATAAAATAACCATTGAAAAAAAACCCCGATCCAAATCCAACCTATATTTCGAATAAAAATGAAGGGTAAAAGTAAAGCCAAAAAGGGAGAAACAAAAATTAAAAACCAGAGAATAATCTTTCGAAGAAGAATCATTATTCCTAAAATGTAATAAGTAATGCTTGTTAATTTCAAAAGAAAAACTTGGGTTTTTATTGCCTCTTGAACTTTATAATTTAAATCCCGGCAAAAAATAGCGGCATAATTTTTTTCATCAAAACTAGAAGAAAAATAAATATTAAAAATATCTTTTCCTCCTAATGTTTCGGTAAAAAATTTCATTAAAATATCAGACAGCTGAATTAAGGTTAAAACAATTGCGGCAGAAAAAGTAATAAACAAAAGGACGCCAATTAATTTAAAAATCTGCGGCCAAATCTCAATTTTTTGAGAAAAGTTAAAACGCTGATTTAAAATCAATCCTAAACCAAAAATAGCCGCCAACATCAAAGTAAAAAAATATGCGACATTTCTTACATTTGACCAAATCGTAAAAATTGAGGGATGACTGTCAATTGAAGGATGAGACAAAACCCAGTGAATAAACTGTCTTCCTCGCTCATCGGCTTTTCCCTGAGTCGTCACTTCCTCATCATCAACCCAAAAATGATTATTAACTGGATCTTTTTTAAACTCTTCATAGGAAGTAACACATTTTTCTCCCATCCGAGAATAAATCTCAGAAAGATCTTGAGGACAACCATAACCTAATGAACAAGGACGAGGGGTGGAAATCAGCTCCTGGGCAAAAACACTAAAAATATTTCCCAAAAAAAATCCCCCCAAAAACAAAATGGTAATAAAAAGAAGAATATTTTTCCTCATTATTGTTATTTAATTAAATTTTTTACCCAAAAGAATAGCAAAAATATTGAAATAAATATCAAGCCAAAAAAACTATTGGTATAAACTCCTTTTACGTCACCGGATGTTGGAGGAGGAGATGTTGGTTGGGAAGGAGATGTTGGTTGGGAAGGAGATGTTGGTTGGGAAGGAGATGTTGGTTGGGAAGGAGATGTTGGTTGTGTAGTGGGATTCCATAAAACACAAAGCTCTGTTTCCCCTGGTGCTTGAGCAATAATTTTAAGACTAACATAAGCAAATGTTCCTTGACCAGAAAAACCAGATTGGTTCTCCCCATTAAGTAATAACTTTCCCTCGCCTAAGTTGTCAGTAGAAACTGAGGTCATTGCATTTCCTGGAGTAGTAGAAATATATTCTAAATATCGAGTATCATATGTCATACCAATCTGCGTTGAGGAAATATTTTGACCTTGTGTATCAATATTAATGGTAAATTGAACTGTTTGACCTCGCACAAAACCACCTTCAGGTGGCTGAGGAGCAATTAAATCAAATTTAATGGCATAAGCTTTATTAGGGATAAGAAAAAAAATGATTATTATTACCGTGATTAAAAAATATTTTTTTATATTCATCATAACTTTAATATATAAAAATTATTTCCTCTTGACAAGGGGATTATTTTTTGTTAGTCTCATCTTATAAAATTATGAAAAAGATTTTTATAATTCTTTTTACTGTTTCTTTATTCTTAAATTTTTCTTTTTTTATTTACGCTGAAGAAATTAAAGACAAAAATGTTGGTTATATTTGTTTAAATAGAGAAGCATGTTCAAATGAAGGAGTAAATTGCACAACTAGAAATGACCACCGAGTCAGATTAACCACTAATCCAAAAAAAAAATTTCCTTCAAATAAAGAAGTTTATATCGCTGAATGTCTTTATTATGTTGAAACTGGTGAAAGTGATTACAGATGCACAACCGGAGATCAAAATTTAGATAAAATAATATGGGGAGAAAGTTATAATGGTCTTCGTGACCTCCAAAATAAATTTAGATATTCACTCTTCGGAACTGACCCCGCAGCGGGTAGTGGTGAGTTAGGAATATTTAAAATTGAGAATAATCAAGCAATAAAAATTGATCCAAAACCCTTTACTACCAATTCTTCCGGTGAAACTCCAGTTTTAGAATGGCAATCATATACTGAAAAACCCCTTAACCGAAAATGGTACGGCTTTTATACTGCTCAAACTCAAGAAGAACTACAAATAGGTCAAGGTGTTTTACAACAAAGAAAAGTTAATTTTCCTCCTTTTCAAGATAAAGAAGATTGTGCCGCAATCTCCTGGGATCCTGCCGGTCGAGTCTTTGATGCAAAAACTTTGGAACCAATTCCCAACGTTCAAGTAATGTTATTAAAAAATTATGATGGTCAATATGCTAATGCACGAAGAAGTGAATTAACAATTGTTAATCCTTACGTTACCTTGGAAGATGGAGGATTTAGTTTTTATGTTACAAACGGACAATACAAACTGGAACCAACTCATATTAATTACGATTTTCCCATAAATAATTTAAATGAAATTAATCAAAATTATCAAAATACTTATATTAATCCTCGTTACGGTAAATCTGGAGAACCAAAAACATTAATTTATCCATCACAAACCGGTGAAGTAATTACTGTTAATAATCGAATGGAATTTAGAGATATTCCTTTAAAACCAAAAAATAATGTAGGTTACACATATCCTTTAAAAATTTACAGTTTTAATCAACAATTAAATAAATTAACTCAAGAACTGGTTTTTTCTGGTAAAGCTTCTCATCCTTTCACTAAAGTTACTCTATACAAAAAATTTTTCGACGAAGATGGTCAAGAAATTTCTCAAATTTATGGTACTTATCTGTCTGATAATTTAGGTAAATTTAGCTTTTCCATTCCGATTTCTGCTCTTTCGCAAAATGAAACAATTACCGATGCTCAATTTGAAAAAAGTGATTTAACCAATTTAAATACTAATCCACAAGGCTTAATAAAAAAATTAAAAGACTTACTAACTTATTTCACAAATAAAGTTTCTGCTCAACAAAGTAACATTATTAATCTTAAACTTAATCCAGTTATTCCAAAAGTAGAAGGAATTGCTTATGATAATAGTGGAAAAACTCTTCCAAATGTAAAAGTAGGAATTTATCTTAGTTTTTCCAGTCTTCCATTTTATACTACTACTACCGATGATAATGGATATTTTAAAATCCCAAGCGCTAAACTTCCTAATGAACCTTTTGAAATTCGCTATCAAACTTCAACCGGAAATATTATCAAAGTTTCTCCCCCTCAGTTTATTAAACAAAACACTCAATATTTAGCAAAGAATAATATAAATCTTAATCAAGTAGTTGACGAAAAAGGGACTGTTATTACTCCAACAAAAATTTCGCCCACAAAAACGAAAGATTTTGGCGCCGGTGGTGATTCTAATACTTCTCAATCGCCAACAACAAAACCATCAATAATACCCTCTCAATCGCCAACAAATAAAATTAATTTAATTTTATTACCTCTTATAATTTTGATAATACTTATCATTAGCGTTGCCGGCCTTCTCTTCTTTTACCATCAAAAGAATAAATCTCAACCCCAAATTTAAAAAAACATCGATTTAACAATCTTTCTTATCATTTTTGTTGATTATCGACTATAGACAAAATTATGTCTTAAAAAATAAAATAGTATATTATTTCTATGCTGGCAAAAGTATTCTCAGGAACAACTATCGGTTTAGATGGAGTATTAATCGAAGTTGAAGTCGATGTTGCCAATCGTGGTTTTCCTACCTTCACCATTGTCGGTCTTCCTGATAAAGCGGTTGATGAGGCCAAGGAAAGAGTTAGAGCCGCAATTGTCAATGCTGGTTTTTCAATGCCCGACTCAAGAATTACAGTTAATTTAGCCCCAGCTGATATCCCAAAAGTTGGTTCTGGTTTTGATCTTCCAATTGCTGTTGGAATTTTGGCCGCTTCCGGAAAAATTAAAACCGATCTTCTCTCTCAAAGTTTATTCTTAGGCGAACTTTCTTTAAAAGGAGAACTACGTGAAGTTCCCGGTGTCCTTTCAATTGCTTTAATGGCTAAAAAAGAAAAAATAAAAAACCTTTTTTTCTCAGCGTTAAATGCTTTTGAAGCTTCAATTGTGGAACATCTATCAATCTATCCAGCTAAAAATCTAACTGAAATTATCTTTCATCTTAATCAATTAAAAAAACTTGTTCCTCAACCTTATTTTGAAATTGAAAAAATTATTAACGAAGAAAAATATGAATTTGACTTTTCAGAAATCTATGGTCAAGAACAAGCTAAAAGAGCTTTAATAATTGCTGCTTCTGGCTTTCATAATGTTCACCTTCGAGGCGTGCCCGGGGCTGGAAAAACAATGCTCTGTCGCGCTTTTATCTCTATCTTGCCATCAATGGAAAAAGAAGAAATATTAGAGGTTTCAAAAATCTATTCGGTTTCAGGCCTTTTAAATAAAAAACAATTTATAATTAACCGTCCTTTTCGCGCTCCTCATCATACAATTTCAAGAATTGGTCTAATTGGAGGTGGGACTAATCCTTCTCCTGGTGAAATCTCTTTAGCCCATCGGGGCGTTTTATTTTTGGATGAATTTCCCGAGTTTCCCCGCTCGGTTTTAGAAGCTTTGCGACAACCTTTAGAAGATGGAGTGGTAACTATTTCTCGTGCCTCTGGCAGTCTTACCTTTCCCAGTCGATTCTTACTTTTAGCCGCCTCTAATCCTTGTCCTTGTGGATTTCTAGGCCATCCTAAAAAAGCCTGTCGCTGCTCCCCGGCAGCAATTATTAAATATAAAAAGCGTCTGTCTGGACCAATCCTTGACCGTATAGATCTTCATATTGATTTACCACCGGTTGATGAAGAAAAACTAGCCCACTACACTGGTGGAGAAAGTAGTAAAAAAATAAAAGAAAAAGTCATTTTTGCCCAAGAAAGACAAAAAAATCGATTTAAAAATACCAATATAAAAACCAATGGTGAAATGAATACTAAAGAAATAAAAGAGTTTTGTCATCTTACCTTCGAGGCTGAAAGTCTTTTAAAACAAGCGATTTCGCGTTTTTCTCTTTCGGCGCGCTCTTATTTTAAAATAATAAAAATTGCTCAAACAATCGCCGATTTGGAAGGAAAAGAGATGATTGAAAACAACCATGTGGCCGAAGCGTTACAGTTTCGTTTAAATGAAGAGAATTAGTTTTTAATTTTCAATAACAAAATTTCCTACCTTTCCTTCAACGTAAATAAACCGATAATTTTTCCCTTTTATATATTTTTTTATTTTATCTTGCTCTAAAGCCTTTCTTTCTATTTCTTGTTTAACGTTTAATGTTGAATGTTTAACGTTTATCGTCCCTCTTAGTTTTCCATTAACTTGAATTGGGATCACGACTTCCTCATCTTCCACCGTTTCTGCTTTTGGCCAAGAAGATAAATGAATCGATGTTTTTTCTCCAAAAACTTCCCGCCAAATTTCTTCAGTTAAAAATGGTGCAAATGGCGCCAAAATCTGTAAGAACTTTTTCGCTTCATTAACGTTTAACGTTGAATGTTTAACGTTTAACGCCTTTTCCCATTCATTGACAAACTCCATCATCGAAGCAATTGCCGTATTAAACTTAATCTTAGAAACATCATCGGTTACTTTTTTAATTGTTTTATTCAACTTGGAAACTAAATTCTTGTCTTCTTGATAATTGCTAATTGCTTCTTGATACTGACTTTGATAAATCTCCCAGACTCTTTTTAAAAATCGATAACAACCTTGCAACGCCTTAGTTGACCAAGCAATCTCTTGGTTAAAGGGTGCCATAAACATCTCATACAAACGCAGCGCATCCGCCCCATACTCAGAAACAACATCATCAGGATTAATCACATTGCCAAAAGATTTACTCATCTTTCGATTATCCTCAGCCAAAACCATACCCACATTGCGAAGTCGCAAAAAAGGTTCTTTAAAATTTAAAAGCCCCAAATCATACAAAGCCTTTACCCAAAAACGCGAGTATAAAAGATGTAAAACCGCATGTTCCGCTCCTCCCAAATACCAATCAACCGGAAGCCAATAGCCATAACTCTTAATTAAAAAGTCAAAATTTTCGCGCTGAGTGGATGTTTGAGCTAAACTTTGACCTTCAACACCTTTACTCCATAACGGAAACGCCAAAAAATACCAACAACTCCCTGCCCAATTAGGCATTGTATCAGTCTCCCTTTTTGCCGGGCCACCACAATTGGGGCAAGTGGTTTTCACAAAACTCTCAATCTTTGAAAGCGGTGACTCCCCTGTCTCTGTTGGCTCGTATGAGGAAACATAAGGAAGTTTTAAGGGTAAATCTTTCTCCTCTAAAGGAAACCAACCATATAAAGAATCTTTAATTTCTGATTGACTTAATTTATCTGACTCACCAATAACATCAAAATAAGAAATTTTTTTATCAGCACAACTTTGACAATAAACCATTGGTATCGGCTCACCCCAATATCTTTGCCTTGAAAAAATCCAGTCGCGAAGTTTATAAGTGACTGCTTTTTTTCCCAGTCCTAATTTTTCCAATTTTTCAGTGATTTTTTTGATCGCCTCCTCAGAGCTTAAACCAGAAAATTCACCAGAATTAACCAAGACCCCATATTCAGTAAAAGCTTTTTCAAAAAAATTTTCACTTTTAACTTCAACTTTTGACTTTTGACTTTTGACTTTTGACTTATTAACCACAACCTCTCTTATCTTTAATCCAAACTTTTTCGCAAATTCAAAATCTCGCTCATCATGTGCCGGTACTACCATCACCGCTCCTTCTCCATACCAACCCAAAACATAATCCGCCACCCAAATTGGTATTTCCTCACCACTTAAAGGATGAATTGCTTTCAAACCAGTATCAACCCCTGTTTTTTCTTTTGTCAAATCAGTTCGGGCTAAATCCATCTTCTTTTTTGCCTTCTCAACATATTTTTTTATTTCCTCTAATTTTTGACTTTTGTCCGCTAACTTAGGAATTAACTTTTGACTTAATATTTCCTCAATTATCCAATGTTCTGGCGCAACAACCAAAGCAGTTACTCCATACAAAGTATCCGGACGAGTGGTAAATACCTTTATAAATTTGTCTTCATCAACTTTAAATTTTATTTCTGCCCCCTCACTCTTCCCAATCCAGTTTTTTTGCATCTCCAAAATTCCACTTGGCCAATCTAATCCTTCTAAATCTTCCAAAAGTCTCTCAGCATATGCGGTAATTTTAAAAACCCATTGGGGCAAAGTCCGGCGCTCTACCTCTTTTCCACATCGCTCGTGAGTATTGTTTGGCAAAACTTCCTCCTCAGCCAATCCAGTTTTACAAGAAGGACAGTAATAAATCGGCATTTGCTTTTTGTACAAAAGCCCCATCTTAAAAAACTGAATAAAAAGCCATTGGGTCCATTTGTAGTAAGAAGGATCAGTGGTTGAAAACTCCTTATTCCAATCATAAGAAAAACCAAGCATCTTCATCTGGCGCTTAAAGTTTTCAATATTTTTTGGTACCAAATCCATTGGGTTTTTCTTTGCTTTAACAGCCGCATTTTCTGCTGGTAATCCAAACGCATCAAAGCCCATCGGATGAAGCACTGGGTAGCCTTGCATCCTAAAAAAACGAGCTAAAACATCAGTGCCTGTATAAATTCGCACATGGCCAACATGAAGACCAGCGCCTGAGGGATAAGGAAACATTGCTAAAACATATTTTTTATCTTTACCCGCCGAAGCTTTAGCGAAGGCGGGCTTTTGATGAGTAGAATAAACTTTTTCTTCCTCCCACTTTTTTTGCCATTTTTCTTCAAATTCTTTTGGTTGATATTTTTTTCCCATATTTTTTATTTTAACAAAAATGATATAATTTTTTTATGGTAAGAACAAGAATTGCTCCCTCACCAACTGGTAAGGATCTTCACATTGGCAATTTATATACCGCGTTAATCAACTGGGCTTTTGCTAAAAAAAATAAAGGAAAATTTATTGTTAGAATCGAAGACACCGATCGTCAACGTTTAGTTCCATACGCTGAAGAAAATATTCTTCAAACATTAAAAGATTATGGCCTTGAAGCCGATGAAGATCCAAAAAAAGGAGGTCCTTTTGCTCCCTATCGCCAATCAGAAAGACTTAATATCTATCAAAAATATGCCCATCAATTAGTTAAAAAAGGATATGCTTATTATTGCACTTGTTCAAAAGAACGACTAGAAAAAGTAAGAAAAGAACAGTTGGCTAAAAAACAAATTCCTCGATATGATGGCCACTGTCGCAATTTGAACATCGATCTTAAAAAAATTCAAGAAACTAAAACTGCTTATGTGATAAGACTTAAAGTTCCAAAAAACCAAAAAATTGTCGTTAACGATTTAATCCGCGGTCAGATTGTTTTTAACAGTAATGATTTAGATGATCAAATTCTTATAAAATCTGATGGCTTTCCTACCTATCATCTGGCGGTTGTTATCGACGATTATTTAATGCAAATCTCTCATGTCATTCGGGCGGAAGAATGGCTTCCCTCTACCCCAAAACATATTCTTTTATATCAAGCTTTTGGTTGGCCTCTGCCTATTTTTTGTCACTTACCGATTTTACGCAACCCCGATCGATCAAAACTTTCCAAAAGAAAAAATCCGGTCTGGGCGTCTTGGTATTTAAAAGAAGGTTTTTTACCGCCGGCAGTTTTAAATTATCTAGCTTTAATGGGTTGGTCACACCCTAAGCAAAAAGAGATTTTTGATTTGCAAGAATTTATTGAAGTTTTTGATTTAAAAGATATTGAGGTTGTTGGCCCAGCATTTGATCCAGTAAAACTTGAGTGGTTAAATGGCGAGTGGATTAGAAAAACTCAAAACTCAAAACTCAAAACTCAAATCATAGAATACTACCAAAAATATCATAATAAAAACTTAGATCATAATCTTATTGAAAAAACTATTCCTTTAATCAAGGAAAGAATTAAAAAACTTTCTGATTTTTGGTTTTACTGTCAATTTTTCTTTGAAGAGCCAAACGTTGATACTGCCCTTATCAAAGATACCTTTTATTTAAAAGATATTTATCAATCACTAAAAACAATTGAAAATTGGACCGCTCAAAATATTGGTCAATCAATGCAAGATTTGGTAAAAAAACTTGGGGTCAAAACCGGTGATTTCTTTATGACTTTAAGAATCATAATCTGCGGCAAAAAAATCTCTCCTCCTTTAAATGAAAGTATGGAAATTTTAGGGAAAAAAAAGTGTTTAGAAAGGGTGAAAAGAATAATGAAAGATTAATTTAATTTTTTAAAAGTTTTAATACTTAGTTAAATTTATTTTTTCTTCTATAAACTCAGAACAAGTTCCTTCGACAAGCTCAGAACAAGCCCTTCGACTCACTTCGTTCGCTTAGGGTTTCGCCTCGCCTTTTTATAAAAATGATTTTATTATTTAGGGTGTTTACGCTGAGCGAGCCCCCGCCCTCCGAATCGGGGGGCGAGTCGAAGTGGACCGAAGGAGACTTGAACTCCCAACCTCTGCAATGCGAATGCAGCGCTCTGCCATTGAGCTATCGGCCCAAAAAAGTGTCTTCGGGGAGAATCGAACTCCCACCAGAGGCTCCGGAAGCCCCTATTCTATCCATTAAACTACGAAGACAAAAATTTAAATAATATTATAGCAAGTAATATTCTATAGATTCCAAAAACAATCAATGAATTTTTTTTCAAAAAACCAATCAGCCATTTAACCGAAATTAAAGCAAAAATAAAGGAGATAAAAAATCCAATCAGCAAAATCCCAACTTGATTTAAATTAGTCAACAAAATATCTTTTGATTTATAAAGATCGTAAAATGAAGCCATAAAAATTGTTGGCATTGACAGTAAAAAAGAATATTTGGCCGACTCATCCCGCCTATAACCTAAAATAATCATTGATAAAATCACCGCTCCAGCCCGCGACACCCCCGGCACCACTGCCAAAGACTGTCCCAACCCGATAATTAAAGATTGAAAAACATCCATCTCCTCTATCTTCTTTTTCAAAATTATTTTTTTCTTTCTTACTAAAATTTCAATAATAATAAATAACACTCCCACAAAAAACAAAGAAAAATTTGTCAATAAACTCGACTCAAAAAAAATATTTTTAATGATTTTATAAAGAAAAAATCCAACTACTGCCGTTGGCAAAAAAGAAAAAAATAAACTTTTCAAAATCTTAAAATTACCTTTTAAATCCCAGAAATACAAAAAAACAACCGAAAGTATCGCTCCACTCTGGATAAATACCTCAAAAAGTTTTTGAAAATCAGTTTGAGGAATGTTTAAAAATTTAGAAGTGATTATCAAATGAGCTGTTGATGAAATCGGCAAAAATTCAGTCACTCCCTCAACAATCCCCAAAACAATCGTATTTAATAAATCCATAAAATAAATTATAATACCACTTATTATTAATTATTAGCATAATTCGCGTCATTCGCATATTTATTCGCATCATTCGTATCATTTTTTATGAAAATCGCTTTAGTTCATGACCAACTTTCTGAATTTGGCGGCTCAGAGCGAGTCCTTGTCTCTCTTAAAAAAATTTTTCCTCAAGCAGATGTTTTCACCCTAGTTTATAATCCAGAAAAACTTGGTCCCCACAAAGAAATTATCAAAAAATGGCAGATAAAAACCTCCTGGTTTGACAAAATTCCAATTATAAGAAATTTTTACTCTCCTTTTCGCTTTTTAACCCCTTTAATTTGGAAAAGTTTTGATTTTTCTAAATATGATTTGGTGATTTCTTCTTCTGGTTCTTGGATGTCAAAAGGGATAAAAACAAAAAAACCAACTATTCATGTTTCATATATCCATCACCCGCCTCGTTATCTTTATGGCTATGAAACAGCCATTGAGTGGAAAAAATATTTACCAGTTCGAATCTATGCCTACCTTGTCAATCATTTTTTGCGGATTTGGGACTTCTACTCATCTAAAAGACCAGACTATCTTATTGCCAATTCTAAAGAGACTCAATCTCGAATCAAACGTTTTTATCACCGCGATTCAGTTATTATTTATCCCCCAGTTGACATCCCACAAAAGTTACAAGTTACAAGTTACAAGTTACATAATTATTATCTTACTGTCTCCCGCCTTGCCAAAGCCAAACATATTGATGTTTTAATAGAAGCAGCAAACAAATTAAAATTAAATCTTAAAATCGTTGGTACCGGTCGCGATGAAAATTATCTAAAATCAATCGCCGGAAAAACGGTTGAGTTTTTAGGAAATGTTAATGATCAAGATCTTAGTATAATTTTAAAAAACGCCAAGGCCTTTTTATTCGCCTCCCGTGACGAAGAATTTGGCATTGCTCCCGTTGAAGCAATGGGGTATGGTGTGCCTGTAATTGCCTATAATTCTGGTGGTATCCCCGAATATGTCAAAGATGGGGTTAATGGCTTTTTGTTTAATCAATTATCTGCCGAAAGTTTAATTGAAAAAATTAAAGAATTCGAAACTCTTGATAAAGAAAAAATTTTAAAAATGAAAAAAGAAGCAAGAAAGAGAGCCGAAGAATTTACTTTTGAAAGGTTTAAAAAAAATTTTCTTTTATTTTTAAAAGAAAAAAATATTCCCTTTAGCTTTGGCAATTAGGACAAAAAAAACTACTTCGCCCACCTTGTTTTATCCTTTTAATTAAAGTACCACAAATCGGACAGGGAAAATTTTCGCGCTGATAAACTAAAAAGAAGCGCTGATGTTGACCTTTTGTTCCATCGATTTGAACAAAAGCCTCATCAGCGCCAGATGATCCACCATGTTTTATACCTTGTTCAATAATTTTTTTGATCGATTCAAATAAGTCTTTTATCTCAATCTCATTTAAACTATTAGCTTTTCTTTGGGGATGAATTTTAGCTAAAAATAAGGCATCGTTAGCATAGATATTACCAATTCCGGTAA
>Ga0209018_1002714_pt1 | contig 12064 bp, 8 predicted proteins | sample YNPBryBLVA2012_FD_185814 | JGI IMG/M metagenome (GOLD analysis project Ga0209018, IMG submission 185814) | Anoxygenic and chlorotrophic microbial mat microbial communities from Yellowstone National Park, USA - YNP Bryant BLVA 2012 (SPAdes)... ...
CTCAGATAGCGCGGCGGGTGCTCGACGCTTTTGTCTCCCCAAACCGCCAGCATCAGAGCGAGTAGATCGCGGGGACTGAGTGTCTGGTTGGCCACGCTATGCCAGGCCGGGCTGTGCGGCTGGACAGGGGTTGCCCAGGCGTCGCGCAGCCAGACCTCCGGCGGCGCAATGTCGCACAGCGGCACGTTGGGGCGCTTTTGCCAGGCATCGCTCAGGTAGTCCGCCAGGTGTTGCAGCGCGCTGCTTTCTGCTGAGCCAGAAAGATCGTCCGAGTCTTTCTCCTCTGGCTTATCCGCAGCAGCAGCAATGAGCGCCGGAGTTGCTGCGGGCTGGGCGGGGGGCGACTTGTGCTTGCTGCTGCGTTTTGGTGCTTGGGGTTTGCGTTTTGGTGCTTGGTTTAAGGACTCAAGACTCCTGTGCGCCGGTGTGGCAGACCCCTGTGCACCAGTGTGGCAGACCCCCTGATCGCCGGTGTGCGCGGATGTGGCAGACCCCTTCTCTGCCGGTGTGTCTGTTTGTGGCACACCCTCATCGTTCCGGTGTGCACCAGTGTGGCAGACGGCCAGCGAACCGGTGTGCGCGGATGTGGCAGACCCTGTGGGGGCGGCATTGGAGGCAATGCCCTGGTCGGGCCATGTTCTCAGCAATTGGGCGTAGTGCGCGCGGTCTTCGGGGGCGATGGGGATTTCGAGCGCAACGCGGAACTGACGGGCGACCCATTGCGGATGGGCCGGATCGCGCCCTTTGCGCGCGTCTATCTGCTCGAAGAAGTCGCCGAGCGACCAGCCCTCACCGCTGGGGCGGGCGTGCTCGACGTTGCGCCGCCACCATTCGCGCGGGCGGCCAATCAGGGTGAGCAGGGTGGACAGCGAATCCACCCAGCAGGTATCGCGGCGCTGGCCCTCGGCAGGGTTGTCGTAGACCATGCCCCGTAGCCAGAGATAGACCCAGGCCAGTTCATGCCCCAGCCGAGGCCACCACCGCCGGCGGAAGTACTGCGGGACGATGACTTTGCTGGCGCGTCCGTCCTCGCGCACCAGGGTGACATGACGATGCAGCGCTTCGGCCAGGCGAGACAGTTCTTGCTGCTGGGGGCGATCGGCGGCGCGCCAGCGGGGAAAGGCCCGCTTGAGCACGTCGTGCGCGTTCCAGGCGCGGGAGTGAGGGAAACGCAACGCGGGGGCGCAGGGATCGGCGGCCCAGAGCTGACGTGGATCGAGCGCCAACGCCTGGCGGGCGGCGTCAAGCGGGGTCGCTGCCAGGGTTGGCAACAGGGAGAACAAATGTTCTGCGTCCGCCGGAGAAAGCGGATCGTCCATGCGGACATGGTAGCGGTTGGGAAGCTGAGCAATGGTGCCGTCGGGGGCCTGGCGACGCTCGCCCGCTTCCACGCGCACAAAGGCGGTCAGCGCAGGCGCATCCAGGCAGTCGTAGAGATGGCGGCGCGACATGGCCGCTTCGCGGGCCAGGGCCTCACCACTGATGGTGATCACTTCGCCCTTGCAGCGGAAATCGAGTTGCCGCAGCGCGTTGATGAGGGCGGCGACATCGGGTCCCAGCAAGGGAACCCATCGTTCGAGAAAGTAGCGGGAGACTCCCATCACCACTTCGTCGCGGACTACGGCGCTGTAGGGGGTGGTGTAGACTTTGGATAGCGTCAGCACGCTATCCCCATCCGTTGGCGTAGCCTTCGGCATGAGTCTTACTCCCTGTTGTGGTACAGAGAGCAGTCCCCAGGGGCTGCCCTCTACGGCGAAGACACACTCAGTCCGGGTAGAACCGCCTTAACAGGCTTCGCCAACAGGTTTTTTCTTTTGCGTTGAGCAGCGCCCCGCTTGCGCTGCGCCGGTGCCCGGACCGCCCAGCCCAATCCCCAGGGAAGGGGGACAGGCGGAGCGTGTATCTTGGCCGTGCAGTGCCCGGTCTGGTGAACAGGGGATGCTACGCCGTAGAGCGTCACGCGACCGGGAAAAGCGGATTTCGTGTTCGTTTCACCGCGCTATGATTGCCATAATAGCATCAATTGTCATCAGAGTCAATCAGGCTGTGCCGATTAGTCATTTTTTGCATTTTTGAGCGCTTTGTGTTACAGGGGCACGCCTCATGCGCTCGTCTGCCATTTCAGGCAACGACTGACTTGCCGCTCCGCTGAAAATATGTGGTATAGTTTTGTCAATAAGGAGGTGATCAATGGCCTCAAAACTCAAGCCCCGTCTCGCAAGTCCTTCGTATACGCCCGATCCTTCGGTGACTCAGCGCCGCCTTGAAGATTTGCAGCGCATGTTCGGGATGTATACCTTCCCGTTCTCGCTGTCACCGAACCCCGATTATCTGTATGTGGCGGGGGTCACTGCGCGAACGCTGGCCAAGACCACCTTCGCCATTGATCAGCGCCAGGGGTTGAGCGTGATCATCGGCGACTATGGCACGGGCAAGACCATGCTGGCCCGTTATATCTACAATTCGTACACGGCGGGCGATGTGCGCGAACCCTCGGTCGTGGCCTATATTCCCGATCCGCCACACCCCGGCACGCGCGAGTTGCAGCGGCGCATCATCCAGGAGCTGGGCGGCAAGACCGGCAAGCGCACCAACGATGGCCTGATGGAAGACCTGCGCTCGATGGTGCTGGATATCTTCGCGTCGGGCCAGAACTGCATTGTGATGATTGACGAGGCGCAAGTGCTGGTGCGGCGGCAGCTTGATATCATCCGCGAGCTGTTCAACTTCAACGCGGGGGGCCTGGTGCCAATTCAGGTGGTGTTGATCGGCAAGGAAGAACTGCGCCTGAATCTGCACAATGCCCCCGATCTCAACGACCGGGTGGCGGCTCGCTCTACCCTGGAACCCTTCACGCCCGCCGAAACTGCCGAACTGATCAACTTCCGCCTCAACCGGGCGGGCTGCAAAATCCCCCTCTTCATGCCCGATGCCCTTGACCTGTTGTATGATTTGTCTAAGGGCTACCCGCGCAAAGCGGTCAAGCTGGCGGGAGCGGCGTTGTGGTATATTGTCGAATTCGGCATGGATCGGATCACCGCCGCCGCTCTGGAAGCTGCCCGCTTGCGGGACGAGATCGAATGATCGGTCGCCTGGATGGGCGAGATGGGGAGTGAGATGGTGGCAGAACACGATGGCAGTTTTCGCCGCCTGATGGAGATGGTCAAAGACCGGCAATTGGGGTTGCCAGCGGGACGCCCCGGACGCCCTCCTAAGAACCGTGTGGCGACAACGGGGCATTTCGCCGCCCATCTACACCAGCGCATGAAGGCGCTGGCCAGCCGCCGTTCGCGTCAGTCCGATCACGCGGTGAGCACCTCCGACCTCTATAACGAAGCGGCGTTGCAGATGGTGGCCGATCTGCACACCCTGCTGGGCGATGACCTGCGCTTGCCCGCCGGAGCGGTCTCGTTGACCGGCATTTTGGGGCTGCGTGAGCTGATTGACCGCCCGGTCTTGACTCCCCTGCGCGATCTGGACTTTCAGACGGGTGAACAGCAGCGCACCACGCTCTACATAGACCAACCCCTGTGGGACGCCCTGCTGGAGGTCAGCCTGCGCTTTGGGCTGAGTCTACGCCGCTCCATTCATGTGCATCGCCTGCTGGAGTTGGGGGCGGCGTGGTACCTGGCGGGCGTGGATCCGAAAGATGATTCTTAACGCTATTCTGATGACCTAACATCAGAAATTTATGAAATAGATTGTTACTAATAGTGGGCCTCCGAAGAGGCGGAATGACCGGCAAAAGGGGTATTCAGGGAGAAAACGGGCCATGGGTGAGTGGGAAGTCCGCCTGGGTGGCGCGGGCGGCTCTGGCCGGGCCGAGGAGCTATCCTGATGCGCAGCATCTGTCTGACGAATAACAAAGGGGGCGTGGGCAAGACCACGACAGCGGTGAGCCTGGCGCATGGACTGGTGTTGCTTTTGCGTCACAACCATTTGCCTTCTCGTGTGCTGCTCATAGACACCGACTCCCAGGCGCACGCCACCCTGTTGACTACCGGTCGGCGCGACTGGGGCCGCTCGGAAAGCCTGGGCGAGGTCTTGCTGGCGCGCCCCGACCGGGCTGGATCGGTGTTGCAGCGCTTGATCGTGCCTTCTACCTGGGACGAAGACCTGCACGTGGTGCCGGGGTCGCCGAGCCTGGACGGTGTCAACGCGCGGCTGGCTGAAGATCATGGCTTTGCCGTGCGCCTGCGCCATGCCTTGCGCAGCGTGGCCGATCGCTACGACTGGGTGGTGTTGGATACCATGCCGTCATTCTCGCGCCTGACCACGATGGCCATGGTCGCCGCCACCGACATCGTCATTCCGGTGGAGATGCGCTTCCTGGAGACGATCGGCCTGCAGGCCATTGTCGAGAAGATCAAAGAGGTACAGGATACCTGGGAGATTCCCGTCCGCCTGACCGGCATTTTGCCGGTCAAGTACGATCAGCGGATCACGCTGGAGCGCGAGAACCTGGAGCTATACACCTCGCACACATTTTACGGCCCGCGCTTGTTCAGCACGCCCATTCCCATCAACGTGGCCATCTCCTATGCGCACGACGCGTGCGAGTCTATCTTCATGTACGACGATCAATCCAGCGCCGCGCGGGCCTATATGGCGTTTGTGCGCGAGCTGGTCGAGCGAGTTCTGAAACCAGCCGGAGCGTGACACATGACTAAACGCCGCTCGCAAGGGACGCGCGCCCTGCTCGAAGAGATGGGCAGCCTCGAAGGTATTGCCGAGACTGCCCCAGAGATTGCGGGCCGGGGAGTGCGTGTGGTGAACATTGTTCTGGATCGCATTCGCCCCGATCCGGCGCAGCCCCGACGGGTGTTGCCCGAACCCATTCGCAGTGAATTTCTGGCCGGTCACCTCAGCGCGCGGCAGGCGCTCGAACGCTGGGAAGCGCTGGTGGCCGAAGAGGCGGCGCGCCTCGGTCGCCCGCGCCCGGACTGGCGCGCTCTGTTGGAGCGCAATCCTGACGATCGCAACGCCGAGACCTTCGACACCGACCCGCCTGGCACGCCGGGGCCGGAGGAAGAATTGCTGCGCTCGATTGTGGCCACGGCGGCCACCATCCGGCACGGGGGGCAGGTCAGCCCGATCACCGTCGTAGAGATGGACAACGGCAGTTACTTCCGCATCGAGACGGGCGAACGGCGCTATTGGGCGCATCACTGGCTCAATATGTGGCTGTCCAACGGTTTCGACCAGATTCAGTGCATCGTCGTGCCCGCGGCCAGCCCCTGGCGGCAGGCGGCGGAGAACACCAGCCGCGAGGAGCTTTCGGCGATTGCCCTGGCGCGGCAGTTGGCGACGTTGTTGCTCGATCTGTATGGCATCAGACCCGACTACAGCCGTCCTATCCCGAACGATTGGTATCGCCAGGCGCTCGACTACCGCGTACCGCGTGGCGAAGGTGATGCCCTGCGTGCCGCATTGGGGGGCATTCAGCGCGCGCAGTTCAACCGCATTCAGGCGTTGCTGCGCCTGCCCGACGCGGTGTGGGAACTGGCCGACCGCTACCGGCTGGAGGAAAAACGGCTGCGTTATGTGTTGAAAGTGGAGGATGAAGCGCTGCAAGTGCAATTGGTGCGCTTCATGGTGGCGCGCGATCTGTCTGCGGAGCGCGTCCGTCAACTGGTCGAATCTGGCCAACTGCCCGCCATTTTGGGCGGCGGCGCGCCCCCTGCTGACGAAGAACGCGCGACGGTCTCGGAGCGTGTGGCGAGCCGCTGGCCAACGCTGGCCCGCCAGGTGACGCAGGCCGATCTGTCCTTTGTGGCAGATCAATGGGTCAAGCGGCAGAAGCCCGATGAGGTGCGCCAACAGGTGGCGGCATTGCGTCGCCTGCTGGAGATCGTCGAGCAGCGCGTCCAGAAGTAAGCCCCGCCCGTTGCCCGTTTTGCGACAATCGCCGGCCCGCGCCGGCGATTTATGTTGCCCCAGGGCAACATAGCGATTGCGGATTGCGAATTGCGAATTGCGGATTGCACAGGGCGTGCCCGGTGAGCAGACCGCATCGTGCTCGTCCGTTGCGCTGAGCGGCTGTCGTGGGCCTTCCCGGAATCTGCGGCAAAGAACATGCTGTGGGTCGAAGGGGCGCTATGTTGCCCCAGGGCAACATAGCGATTGCGGATTGCGAATTGCGAATTGCGAATTGCACAAGGCGTGCCCGGTGAGCAAACCGCATCGCGCTCGCCCGTTGCGCTCAGCGGCTGTCGTGGGCCTTTGCCAGAACCTGCGGTGAGTACCTTTTCCGGCAGGGCAGGGGGTGTTACAAACAGTTTTGATCGGGCCGAGACTCCGACCCGGATGCGCGGCAGTATTTCGCCGATCCAAACGAGGCCACGGATGCTGTATTGATCAATCCGCGATTCAATACAGCACCCCTACCCCAGTTGGAACCTGATCGGATGGTCAGAGGGGGTCAGAATCGCACGGGGACAGCGCGTTCGTTTATCGCGATAAAGCGCACGATCGGGGTGGGGTAGGGGAGGGGAATTCCAGGTGCGCCCTGCCCCCGGCGTCTGGCCCACATCCGGCAGGCGTCGCTGCGCCACTTGCGGCGAGGGCCAGCCGGGACATGGGCCGGCACCATACAGCCGGGTCGTCCGCAGGCGCAGGGGTAAGGCGCGACGCCTTGCGCCATATGCCGGGAGACGGTCATGCGCCGCCCGTCAGGACGGTAGCTCATCACCAGACCGGCGGCGGTGGCGATGTCTTCGGGACCCAGTCCTGTCCAGCCCAGCCAGGCCGCCAGACGGTCGCAGGTGCGCGCCGAGGGGCGGAAATCGGCGTAGCCGTGCAGCGCCCGCCGAAACACGGCCACGCTGACTCCGGCAGCCTGCGCCGCCTGCTCCTGGTCGTGGGCGCTGTTCGCCCGCAGGCCCTGCCATTCCATGCCCAGGCGCACCAGGTCTGCCAGCGCGGGCGTAATCCCTGCCAGGGCCAGCACGTTCCGCAGGGGCATCTGCAGCCACCTCGCCAGACGGGCATAGGCGCTCAGGGGGATCTCGTTCAATTTCTGCCCGGCGATCAGGTGACATAACGTCACTGGCGGAAGCCCGATCCCCCGCACAACCTCAGCCGCAGAAAGACCGTGCCGGGTGGTGACGTGAACGAAACGGCGGCGCACAAGGCCAGACAGAGTCATCGTTGGCATAATATGAATATTAACCTTCCTATTTCTCGTCCGCCTTCTCGTCCGGCATCTCGCCCTTTTTCCTGGCATTTGTCTCTTCTTCAGGAAGCGGCAGAGCTTCGGTGAGAGGGGCCGGTGTGCTGTGGCGCTTGGCGATGGCTTTCTGCAGGATGGCGCGAAACTCTGCTGGAGCGGGCAACGGCTTGTAGATCAGATCGTCGGCCTGCGCTCTGGCAATCACTGCCCGCTCATCCTGTGGCGACAGGTGAAAGGCGGTGACCAACACAATCGCAATTTCCTTGAGCACGGGGCTTTTGCGCAGCCGTGCCCCAATTTCCGGGCCTTCGACGCCCGGCAGGCGGATATCCAGGATGGCCAGTTCAGGGATATTGGTATCCGCTATGCCCGCGTCTACATCGTCAATCCATTTGATCGCGTCTGTGCCGTTGGTGAAAGCGACGCCGTCAATGCTCCAGATGCCGAAGAGCGCCAGCAGGGTCGAGTACAGATCGGGTTCGTCCTCTACCACCATCCAGGTTGACATGCTCACTTCTCCTGTACTCAGACCGTCTGGACCGCGCCCAGAAAAGAACCGAGTCGCTTTAATTCTAGTCGCCTGGAAACCAGGCGCAAGAGGGTTGCATTGAGGTGAGAGCCGATAGCGTGAACGGTGGAGCCGCGCCAGAGAAGCTGTGGGGGCGCGGGCTGTTCCGTTGTGTCCTGGCTTTGTCTCCTCCAACTGCCCTGAGATGTGCCCGCCCGCAAGCTGGGCTACAATACCCCCTCAGAGTGATCCGGCGGCCCCTGGGGGGTGTTGGGAGTGTGCGAATGAGAAGCCACAAGTGGCAGGCAATTTTCGCTGCGGCTTTGGTCGCGGCGGTGCTGGCGGGGTGCAACTTCAGCCTGGAAGAGCGCGAAGAGCAGACCTCGCGGCGTCCCACGCTCGGCACACCGATTCCCTGGGCGACCGCCCGCCCAACGGAGACTCCGGCCCTGCTCGTGGTCACGGCTACCCTGTTGCCTGCCTTGCCTCCGCCTTCCGCTACCCTGACCGCGCCTCCTGCCGTGCCCACCAGGCAGACTGTGCCCACGCTGCCCCCCACGCCAACCCGCACGCCGTTCACCATCCCTTCGCCTGTGGCGTCGCCGACGCTGATCACTCCGGCAATGGCTTTCCCCACACTGACGGCAGCACCTACCCTGACCGTCCCCGCCCCGACGGTGACTGTGCCCCCCTCGTTCACGCCGGCCATCGCTGCCACCAATACCCCGCTGCCCACCGCCCTGCCCGCAGCTCAGGTCTGCGCGACATGCGGCAATCTGCGCCTGCGTTCCAGCCCAGGGACAGCCGGGCAAGTTCTCACTCTGCTGCCGGCGGATCTGCCCCTGTCCGTCATCGGGCGCACGGCGGACAATGCCTGGGTGCAGGTGGTCTTACCAGACGGATCCAGCGGCTGGGTGGCGGCCCAGTACTTGACGCTGCGCGTTGATCTGAACGTCGTCAGCGTGACGGGCACCGTGCAAGATGCGCCTACGGCGGGCGTGGTATCGGGGGTGTCGGCCAATGCCCGGCGCATCTTTCTCGATGGTTTGGCCAGGGGCAACCTGCCGCACGCTTTCACCAAAGTAGGCGACAGCATCAGCGCTGCGCCGCAATTCCTGACGCCGATTGGCAGTGGCACCTACCGCCTGGGCGACTGCGGCTATCTCAGCGCGGCGATTAGCTTTTTCTCCGGCCCAAACGGGCGCGGGGCCAATCCCTTCTCGGCGGCGTCGCTGGCGGCGCGCAACGGCTGGAGCACGGAAAGCGTGCTCAACCCGGCCAACGCCGATCCCTCAATCTGTCGGGCGGGCGAGACACCGCTGGCCTGCGAATATCGCGTCAGCCGCCCGGCGGTGGCGCTGATCATGTTCGGCACCAACGACTCCGGCGGCATGCCGACGGCGACTTTCCAGGCCAATTTGCAGGCCATTGTCCAGACCTCTATTAGCATGGGGGTGATCCCCGTGCTGAGCACGATCCCGCCCAAACGCTACAACCCGGCGACCGATGGCCGCGTGGCTGAGTTCAACCTGGTAATCATCGCCACCGCCCGCGCCTATGATATTCCCCTGTGGGATTACTATCAGGCGATGGTTGCCCTGCCCAATAGCGGCCTGGCCGCTGATGGCGTGCATCCTTCTTCCCCGTCGGACGGCCTGACGACTGTCTTCGATGCCGATCACCTGCGCTATGGCTATACCGTGCGCAACCTGACCGCGTTGCAGGTGCTCTATACGCTCTGGCAACAGGTGCTCTACGATGCCGATCAGGTGCAGCCCGCGACGGCTTTGCCCCCGACTGTACCGGCGGGGGGCGTGCCTGGCGACCTCAACGATCCGGCCTGCCTGGGCGTGCCTCCGCCGCGCCTGACGGTGGGCGGTCAGGGGCAGGTGACGCCTGGTCTGCCCAACAAGGTTCGCAGCGCCCCGTCTACCAGTGCCGCAGCCATCGGCAGCATCCCCGGTGAGGCGGTGTTCGCGGTGATCGGCGGACCGCGTTGCGCGGACGGCTATCTGTGGTGGCAGGTCAACTACAACGGGCTGATCGGCTGGACGGCCAGCGGAACCAGTTCGGAAGACTGGGTAGTGCCGTATCCGTAGGTTCTCCCTCGCCCTCGCGACTGCCTCGCCGGGCGAGTGAGTGTAGGGGCGGATTTGCAAACCTGCCCCCACTCACCCTTGGCGCAGCAGAGCAGCGACACCCCTTCTCTCGCGCCGCGGGTTGAGGGAGAAAAAAGCGCATCACCCGCGCTAGCCGTAAGTCTGCCGTGGGCAGGTTGGGCTTTCCTGCAGATCGATCAATTCGGCGTCGAGCGCCTCCAGACCAGGTTTCAGGCGGGCGAAGTCTGCGCCCTGCTCTTTGATCGTGACGTAGGCCGCACCCTGTGCGTCCCGCCAACTGACGACGCTGACGATGTTGCCGCCAGCGTCGGCCACGATCTGCGCCAGGCGGGCCAGGATGCCCGGTTTGTCGGCGACCTGAACGGTGAAACGCGCGCCGCTTTGCCCGCCACCGAGCATGGTCACCAGGATGCGGAAGATGTCGCTATCGGTGATGATGCCCACCACGCGCCCATCTTCGATGACGGGCAGACAGCCGACGTCTTCGTCCAGCATCAGGCGGGCGGCTTCTTCCAGCGGGCATTGAGGGATCGTGGTATGCACGGGATGGCTCATGATCTCTTTGACCTGCAGTTTAGAGAGCAGCCCGTGAATCTCGTAGATGCTCAGAGTGGTGGCAGGGGAGGGTTGAGCGGCCAGCAAGTCCTGTTCCACGACAATGCCTACCAGATGGCCGTTCCTGTCCACCACTGGCAGATGGTGCACATTGTGCTCGCGCATCAACTCGGCAGCCTGGCGGTGTGTCGTCTCCGGCTGAATGATCACGGGGGAAGGAGTCATGCAATCTTTGACCAACATATTGTTTTCTCCAGGAAAGTGAACCTTTGCGGGTATTATTTGTGCCAACATCTGACGTTGTGTAATGCACGGATCGTAGTAACAGTCAGGCGGGCTGTCAACCAGCGGGTAGGGGCGGATTTCGAAACCCTACCCTGCCGACAGCCCATCGCACAGCATGAGGACCAGCCGCCGTCTTCAAAACGCCGATCAATGGGTTGTTTACAGCGGGCGGCACTTCAGGTACAGTGAAGATAAGCCAGCCCTGGCCCGCATTGCTGGGCGTTTTGGACGATGGCTGAGAGGAGGTGAGCAGATGCTTCGTCGAATGGGAATCCTGGCACTCGCCCTGATGCTGGTCTTGCAGATCAGCCCGCTCGTGTATGCCCAGGGGGGCGATGCCACCACCGCCTACCAACTGAACATGCGCACCGGCCCCGGCACAAAGTTCGCTGTGGTCACCACCCTGCCCGCCGGGACAGCGCTGGCGCTGGAAGCGCGCAACGCCGATACGTCCTGGCTGTTGGCTCACACACTGGACGGGGCGCAACGCGGTTGGGTGGCCAGCCTCTATCTGAAATATGGGGTGGGAGTGAGCGCGGCGCTCCTGCCTGTCAGCGAGGAGATCATCGGTGGAGCTGCGCCCGCCGCACCAGAAGCCGCCGCGCCTGCGCCAGATGGCCTGACGGCTACCACCAACTATCAGTTGAATGTGCGCAGTGGGCCGGGCACGCAGCATAGCATAGTGGGGCGGGTGAGTCCGGGGGTGGTGCTGATCCCGGAAGCGCGCAACGCCGATGCGTCGTGGGTGCTGGCGCATACGCAGGATGGCGCGCTGCGCGGCTGGCTGGCCAGCCTCTACCTGAAGTTCAGAGGGGGCAGCGCCCTCAGCCTGCCGCTGAGCGACGAGATTTTGCCCGCTGGAACCGGAGCTGCTGCCGCTGCCCCCGCCGCCGAAGCATCCTATGCGGGCATTCCCCTGGGCGGACTCGATCTCTCTCGTGTGGCAGGCATTGATCTGACCGCCTACCCCGTGGTAGGGCGGGCCACAGGCCGCGCGCGCCAGATTTTCCTGGATGGGCGAGCCAGGGGCAATAACCCACATGTGGTGGCCAAAGTGGGCGATTGCTCGTCCGAGCACTGGTATTTCCTCAAACCGTTTGCGTGGGGGGAATACAACCTGGGCGGTTATAGCAACCTGCAGGCAGTGATCAATCACTTCGGCGAGTCGCTGGCCTACGACAGCGAGGCGACGCACAACGGCTTCAACGCCAACGCTGTCATCGCGCCAGAATGGGCCAACCCTGCCGTATGCCAGCCGGGTGAATCTCCTCTGGAATGCGAATTTCGCATTCACCGGCCCAGCGTGGCGATCATCATGTTCGGCACCAGCGATTTGCTGGTGATGACGCCTGGCGAGTTCGATCATTACATGCGCGAGATGGTGGATATGACCATCGAGGCTGGTGTGATCCCCATCCTCAGCAC
>Ga0209018_1002715_pt1 | contig 12056 bp, 12 predicted proteins | sample YNPBryBLVA2012_FD_185814 | JGI IMG/M metagenome (GOLD analysis project Ga0209018, IMG submission 185814) | Anoxygenic and chlorotrophic microbial mat microbial communities from Yellowstone National Park, USA - YNP Bryant BLVA 2012 (SPAdes)... ...
CTCAGTAATCTTATGATGCCCAAGAATCTTTTAGCATTGCCGTATAAAAGCAGTTTGTAATTGTTCAGGGATTGCCTACAGGTTTTGACCAGACTTTGGACAAAAAATTTAGAAAAAGAGATGGCTTTCCGGTTGGATATTGATTTCCATCGGCACGGCGGCAGGTTCACTTTGCAGGGCGTAAAGAATCGCTTGGGCGGCAGTTGCCGGGCGCAACATTTTCGTGCGATCTACTTTGAGAGGAATCTCATCCCAAAAGGGCGTATCCACCCCGCCGAAATAAAATAAAGTAACTTTAATGCTGTAACGGCGCAATTCATCAGCCAAAACTTTGCTCAACCCCACCGCCCCAAATTTGGACGCACAGTACGCCGCCGCCATCGGCATGGTATGTTTGCCCAAAATGCCAATCACATTGCAAATATGACCAGCCCGCTGGGTTTTCATCACCTGTGCCGCCGCCTGTAGGGTGTAAAAATTCCCCTGGAGATTCACCGCCAATTGGGTCGCCAAATCCGCCGGTGTCAGCTTGTCCCAGGGTTTGAGAATCCCAATTCCAGCGGCATTCACCAGTACGTCAATCCGACCAAAGGTAGCCACCGCCTCATTCATCAGGTTTTGCACCTGCGCCGGGTCGGTAATGTCCGTGGGTACTTTTAAGCCACCGGGGGCGGATAGAGTGTCCAACGCCTCTGGATGCCGCCCTGCCAAAACCAACTTTGCCCCCAAGGGATGCAACCGCTCGACCACGGCTCGCCCAATCCCCCCGGTAGCACCCACCACGACAATGACTTTATCCTGCAACATCTGTTACATTTCTTAAAACTCTGTTCACTATAGCAAATCGGGTGAGCGTGTCACAATGGGCGGGGAGTAGGGGGCAAAGCGGGTGCGAACGGGATTGCTGGTGGCGGTGGTGGTGGCAACCTATGTGGGGTTGGGGCTGGGGCGTTGGCCGGGGGTGGGGCTGAACCGACCGACGATTGCCTGGGTGGGGGTGGCGGGGGTGGTGGCCTTGGGGGGCATGACGGTGCCGGGGGCGTGGCAGGCGGTGGATGGGCGGACGATGGTGTTTTTGCTGAGCATGATGCTGGTGAATGGGGCGTTGACCGAGGCGGGGGTGTTTGGGTGGCTGTTGCAGGGGTTGGTGCGCCACAGTCGGCATCCCCTGGGGCTACTGCTGGTGGTGACGGGGGGGACGGGGGTGCTGTCGGCGTTTTTGCTGAATGATACCTTGGCTTTGGTGGCAACACCCTTGCTCCTGCGGGTGACCCAAACTTTGGGGGTGAATCCGGTGCCCTACCTGCTGGCCTTGGCGGCGGCAACGAATGTGGGTTCCGTGGCGACCCTGGGCGGCAATCCCCAGAATATTCTGGTGGGGGGGTTGTCTGGGATCAGTTATGGCTGGTTTGCCCAGGTGATGGTGCCGGTCGCAGTGGTGGGGTTGCTGTTGGTGGCGGGCTGGGTGTGGCTGTTGTATCCCGAGGTGCGTTCCCGGCGGTGACCTTGGCGTGGACAACACCGCATCGGGGGTTGGGGTTCCATCTGGTGGTGACAGGGGGGTTACTGTTGGGGTTGGCGGCGGGGGTGCCTTTGGCGGAAGCGGCGTTGGTGGGGGCGGCGGTACTGCTCTGTCGCCACGGGCGGCATCCGGAAGCGTTGTTGGCGCAGGTGGATTGGGGACTGCTGGTGTTGTTTGGGGGGTTGTTTATATTGACCCAGACCACCCGGGATTTGGGGATTCTCCAACCCTTGGCGGATTTGGCGACCCACCCGTGGGAGTGGCTGGGGGTGACAACCCTACTGTCCAATTTGATTTCCAATGTGCCGACGGTTCTGCTCCTGTCTGCGGTCATCCCACCGGCGGATACCCAGGGCTGGCTGTTGTTGGCGGCGGGGGCGACCCTGGCGGGGAATTTGACCCTGTTTGGGGCGGTGGCTAATCTGATTACCGCGGAGGCGGCGGGGCGGGCGGGCTATCCGGTCTCCTTTGCGAGCCATTTGCGCCTGGGACTACCCGTGACCCTTTCTACCCTGGGAGTGGCTTACCTGTGGATTCTGGCGGTCGGGGGGTCAGGAGCTAACTTCCCGCAGGTGAATCACATCCCGGTAGGGGTCCACATGGGTCACTTGTACCTGGAGGTGTTCCCCCAATTTCACCGGTCTTTGCACCCGCATCCCCAATTCCAACCCCAGTTCTTCCAGCAAGACCAGCACCAGGTCCATATCCTCCCGCAACCAGCGCAGTACCAGGGCGGTCCACACCCCTTGGCCGTGGCGGCGCAGGTATTCCAGACTCCAATAGCGGTTGGTTTGCCGTTCCACCAGACTCGCCTCCTGGGTGGCCGCTGTCACGCTTTGGAGAATGCTCTGCAATTCCGCCGCCCCAAACACCGGGGCTTCCCCCCGCAGGTGCGCCTTGAGTTGCCAATGGGCGAGCAAATCCCCATAACGGCGAATCGGGGACGTGGCTTGCACATAAGCTTCTAGCCCCAAACTGGCATGACGACCAGGGGTAACACTCACCTCGCTTTTGGTCAAACAGCGGCGAATCGCACAGGTGCGCACTGGCCCCCCCGGCAATTGCAACAATTCCTCCTCCGAGGGCAATTCCGGCTGGGGTTGGGAACGAAAGGGCATGGCTAACCCGGCGTTTTGGGCATAGCGAGCCGTCACCTCCCCCGCCAAGATCATCATTTCCGCCACCAAAAACCGGGCTGGGGAAGGCTGTTGCAACCGCACCTCCACCTGGTCATCGGTAACTTTGATGTCCGCCTCCGGCATTTGAATCTGGATTGCTCCTTGTGCCAACCGCCAATGTAACCGCCGTTCCGCCCATTGGGATAGGTGCAGAAGTTCCCGTTCCCGCTCAATTTGCAACTGGAGCAATTCATCCACATCCTCATAGGTGAGGCGGTAGGTGGGGCGCACCCAACTGGCGGTGATCTGAAACTCGGCAATTGCCCCGGACGGCTCTAAAATCACCCCGAAACTGAGGGCGCAACAGGTCTGCCCCTGCTGTAAACTCATGGGTCCGGTCGCCAAAACCTCCGGGAACATGGGAATTACTCCGGTGGGCAAATACACGCTCGTACTGCGGCGGCGGGCTTCCTGGTCCAAAATATCCCCTGGGGTCAGCCACCGCCCCGGGTCGGCAATGTGAATCCACAACCGCTCCCGTCCATCGGGCAAAAGTTCCCAACTCAACCCGTCATCAATTTCTTTGGTGCTAATATCGTCAATCGTATAGACCTTCAGGGCGGTCAAATCCACCCGCCAAGGGGCATCCAGGTCGGTGGGCGGGTTTTCAATACGCATGGCAACCGCCTCCAAAACGTCCGGGGGAAAGGTGGTGGGTAGGGAACTGCGCCGCAGTGCCAGGTTTTCGTGGGGGTGCCACCAATCCAAAGCCACCAGCAATTCCTGCGCCCCCGCTGGCGTCACCGGCCGCTCCAGATGTGCCAGTAACTCCGCCACCGCCCGGGACTCCTGCCCCTCTAGGATAACAAATTGTTCCAATTGTTCCAGGAGATGCCGTTCTTTCCCAGACCAGGTGACGGTTTCCCCCTGGAGTGCCTGCTGAATTTTGCTGTAAAATGTACTAACTTCTTCCTGCTTTTGCGCCGCCTTTTCCAACTGATGGCGAATGTCCTGCACCTGTTGGGGGGAGCGGGGTTCGTAGTAGTCCCCCTTTTGTTTGAAAAAAATCCGGTCCTCACGTAGCAGGCGGTGGGCGGCGTAGCAGATGGGCGGGTCGGTTTGGTTAAAGATTAATTGCGCCAGTTCCTGGGGGTTGGTGAGCCGGTGGTCGGGGCTGAGCAATTCCCAGGCTAATTCCAGGGCATCCGGGTCCTGGTAGGCACGGGCGGTCTGTTCAAACTCGGGAATATCCTCGGCGAGGTAGGTGCGTCCCGGCACGGTAAAGCTGATTTGGCGGGGATGCAGGCTGTAACTGCGCCCCTGGGCATCGCTGGCGATCCAGTTTTTTTTGCCATCCGGGCGTTGGATCACCCCCAAACGGGTGCCGCCGTCGGTCTGAAATTCGATTAAGGTGCCCTTGTCCACGGTGGCGTTCGGTTACCTGGCCTCTGGTGCCGTGAGTGTTATTTCTATTATGAACCGGGGGGTCACAGTTCCCGGCGGCCTTCCAGGGCTTTGGCGAGGGTGAGTTCGTCCGCATACTCCAAATCCCCCCCCACGGGCAGACCGGAGGCGATGCGGGTCACCCGGGTCAGGGGTTGCAACAGCCGCCCCAGGTATAAAATCGTGGTCTCGCCTTCGATGGTGGGGCTGAGGGCGAGGATCACTTCCTTGGCTTGGGTTTCCCCCACCCGTTTGACCAGGGCGTTGATGGTCAGTTGTTCGGGGCCGATGCCATCCATCGGGGAAATCACCCCCCCCAGCACGTGGTATTTGCCCCGGTATTCCCGGGTTTTTTCCAGGGCAATCACATCCCGGGAGTCGGTGACCACGCAAATGGTCTGGTTGTCCCGCTCTGGGTTGGCGCAAATCTCACAGATGGGTGCCGCCGACAGGTGATAACAGATTTGGCAGTGCCCCACCTGTTGTTTGGCTTCCAACAGGGCAGTCGCCAGGGCGTGGACTTCCTGGTCGGGTTGTTTGAGCAGGTGGAGGGCTAACCGTTGGGCGGATTTGGGGCCGATGCCAGGGAGCCGTTGCAGGCGTTCGATCAAGCGGGCGAGGGGACGGGTGTAGGCGGAACTCAAGGAGCAACCCCAGGGCAATCCCTTTATGTTATCGCTAGATTAGCGGCTGATCACCGGGGCGGGTTCCCCTGCTGGGACAAAAATCAAAGCCACCCCATTGATGCAATAGCGTTCGCCGGTGGGGCGGGGACCATCGGGAAACACGTGCCCCAAATGGCCGCCGCAGGTATTGCAGTGGACTTCGACCCGGCGCATCCCGTAGGAAAAGTCTTCGCTGGTGCCGATTGCGCCTGGCACGGGGGCATAAAAACTCGGCCAGCCGGTGCCGCTGTTGAACTTGGTGTCCGAGGTGAATAGGAGCGTGCCACACCCGGCGCAGTAATAGTTCCCCGGAGCGTAATTTTTATCCAGGGGGCTACTGCCTGGCCGTTCCGTGCCGTGCTGGCGGAGGATGCGAAATTGCTCCGGTTTCAGGATTTTTTGCCATTCCTCGTCGGTGCGGGGCATAGGGGCGGGCGTTTCCATAGGGGACTCACAGGATGGATAGAATTGCAATCAGTTTCTCATATTAATATAACGTTACGTTAAGGGGGGCGGTTAAAATAGAGAAATCAGCTTTCTCCTGGAACCGCCGTGCTTGCTGACCATCCTACGCCCGATGCTCCGGCCCCGCCGCTGGTGCCCCACCGGCAAATGATTGCCATTTTGGATTTTGGCTCCCAGTATTCGGAATTGATCGCCCGCCGCATTCGGGAAACCCAAGTTTACTCGGAAGTCCTGCCCTACCACACCACCGCCGAGCAGTTGCGGGCCTGGCAACCCCGGGGGATTATCCTCTCCGGTGGCCCCAATTCTGTCTATGACCGGGGGGCGCCCCAGTGTGACCCGGGGATTTGGCAGTTGGGGATTCCCATCCTGGGGGTGTGTTACGGGATGCAGTTGATGGTGCAACAGTTGGGGGGGCGGGTGGTGCGCTCGGCCCTGGGGGAATACGGCAAGGCGGCACTGCACATTGACGACCCGACGGATTTATTGACCAATGTGGAGGACGGCACCACCATGTGGATGAGCCACGGGGACAGCGTGGTGCAACTGCCGGAGGGGTTTGCCATTTTAGCGCATACGGAAAATTGCCCCTGTGCGGCCATTGCCGACCACCAGCACAACTGGTATGGGGTGCAATTTCACCCGGAGGTGGTGCATTCCCAGGGGGGGATGGCGCTGATCCGCAATTTTGTCTATCACATCTGCGGCTGTGAACCCACCTGGACGACGGCGGCCTTTGTGGAGGAAGCCATTAATGAAATCCGGGTGAAAGTCGGGGACAAGCGGGTGCTGCTGGCCCTGTCCGGGGGGGTGGATTCCTCGACCTTGGCGTTTTTGTTGCACCGGGCGATTGGCAATCAACTCACCTGTGTGTTTATTGACCAGGGCTTTATGCGCAAGTTGGAACCGGAGCGACTGGTCAAACTTTTCCATGAGCAATTTCATATCCCGGTGGAGTATGTCAACGCCCGGGAGCGGTTTTTGCAGGCGATCAAGGGGGTGACGGACCCGGAGGAAAAACGGCGGGTGATCGGGCATGAATTTATCCGGGTGTTTGAAAGCGAATCCAAACGTTTGGGCCCGTTTGACTATCTCGCCCAGGGAACCCTCTACCCGGATGTGATCGAATCGGCGGGGGGTGCCCTTGACCCCCAAACCGGGGAGCGGGTGGCGGTGAAAATCAAAAGCCATCACAACGTGGGGGGACTGCCCAAGGATTTGCAATTCAAGCTGATCGAACCCCTGCGCCGTCTGTTCAAGGACGAGGTTCGCAAGGTCGCCCGGGCTTTGAAGCTCCCGGATGAGATCATCCAACGGCAACCCTTTCCGGGACCCGGTTTAGCCATTCGCATCATTGGGGAAGTCACGCCGGAACGGCTGGAAACCCTGCGGGAAGCGGATTGGATCGTCCGGCAGGAAATCAACCGGCATGGCTTGTACAACCAACTTTGGCAGTCCTTTGCGGTGCTCCTGCCCGTGCGTTCCGTGGGGGTGATGGGGGATAAACGCACCTATGCCTACCCGATTGTCCTACGCTTTGTCACTAGCGAGGACGGGATGACAGCGGATTGGGCACGGGTCCCCCACGAGTTTTTGGAACTGGTCGCCAACCGGATTGTCAACGAAGTGCCGGGGGTCAATCGGGTGGTGTATGACATCACCTCCAAACCGCCGGGGACGATTGAGTGGGAATAGGTAGCCGCTCAGGCGGGGATGGGTTATACTGCACTCTTGGTGGTGGCGGTCATGCCCAGGGTGCTAACCCCAAGGGAAATCGCCAGATACCGCTTTGTTTCTGCCCGGTCGTGGGGGTTGCTGGGGGTACGCCAAGGTACCAGTGCGGCGGTAGCTTCCCGATGAGGACGCTGTTCACCTTTACCAAGTTCTATGACTTTGACCCCTCGCTTGATTCATCCGGTTGCCAATGGTCATTTGCCCAAGTTAGCTGATGGGGCTATAGCTGAAGATAATAATTTCGTGATCGTCACCAACCCGAACCCGGAAGTTTATTTAGACAGCGAACCGGTCATCCGCAGTCAAAAGACCGACCCGGAGTTGGGGCAACGGGTGGCGCAATTTTTGATCGCTAAAGGGGTAGCCACACCCCAGGTGGAGACGGGTTTGGATGATACCCAAAAGCGCACGTTGATTGCCCGGCATTTTGCGGAAATTATGCGAATTTTGGGTTTGGATTTGCGGGACGATAGTTTGGCAGATACCCCCCGGCGGGTGGCGCAGATGTACGTGGATGAAATTTTCTATGGTTTGGACTGGCGCAATTTCCCCAAATGCACCACGGTGGACAACAAGATGGGCTATAGCTCGATGGTGGTGGAGCGGAATATCAATGTGCAGAGCAATTGTGAGCATCACTTTGTAATCATTGATGGCCGGGCCCACGTGGCGTATATTCCCAAGGAAAAGGTGTTGGGGCTATCCAAGATCAACCGGGTGGTCGAGTACTTTGCCAAGCGTCCCCAGATTCAGGAGCGGTTGACGGAGCAAATTTTTTATGCCCTGTCCTACATTCTGGAAACGGAGGATATTGCGGTGCTGATCCAGGCGAAGCACTACTGTGTCAAATCCCGGGGGGTGGAGGATGTGAATTCCGATACGGTGACGAGTAAGCTGGGGGGGGTATTTCTCCTGAGTACGGCGACCCGTTCGGAGTTTATGCGGTTGGTGCATGGGGCGGTGATTTCCTAGGGATTTTGGTGTAATCTGCAATTAAAACCAGGTGTGCCTATGGATGCGACATTCCCAGAACCGACCGCTGAAACCAACCTGATGGATGATGTGGAGACGGTGATCAGTTCTTTGGCGGAGGCGGATTCTGCCCAAGTCAGCCATTTGGATCAGGGATGTGTCTGGCGGTTTCGCTATGGCACGGCGCAAGTTTACGTGCAGATGACCGGGGTGACTCCCGATGATACCTTTACCGTCTGGTCGGCGATTCTGAAGTTGCCGGTACAAAATCCGCTGGAATTGTATCAACAACTGTTGGCATTGAATTGGGCGACGACGATGGAGGCCCGCTTTGCGATTTTGGACCAGGAGGTGGTGGTGGTGGGCACCCGCTCGGTGATGGAATTAGACCCTTCGGAAATCGCCCGTATGATTACGATTGTGGCATCTTTAGCCGACCTATACGACGAGGAGTTGCAGGCGAAATTCCCGGCGGTGGCATGAACCGTTGGCGGCTGCGGATTCACCAACTGCTCGCCCAACCGACCTCCCGTCTGGCGGCGAGTGTTTTGTCCAAGTACCGCCTGCGCCTGCTGGGTACAGTGTTGTTGAATGTGGGCACCGGTTTGCTGGAGGGTTCGACCTACCTCTCGGTGTACCTGGCGTTGAGTGTTTTGGGGGATGAGCAGTTTCGTGTCCCGTTTTTGTGGCGGTGGGTGGGGGACTGGCCCCGTTTGCAGGTGGTGGCGCTGTTGGTGGTGATTGCCCTGGGGTTTCAGGTTCTTCAAAGTGCTTTGAAGTATTTCAGCATCCTGATCACCAGCTATTTGGGCAATCGGATCAGTATGTACGTAAGCCAATTGTTATTTGAGCGGATGTTACATTTTAGTTTTCCCTGTATTAGCCGTTATCGGCACGGGGAGTTGGTGAATTTTTTAGATTTGGGCATCTTGTCCAGTAGCCTGGTTTTAACCAGTAATCGTCTGGTGTTGGCGATGTGCCTGATGGCTTCCTACCTGGCGGTTTTGATTTGGATTTCCCCCTTGGTGTTGTTGTCAACCCTGGTTTTATCGGCGACGTTGATCTGGATGCAACGGCAAATTATCCCTCGGATTCAAAAGGCCGCCTTTTCCCTCACGGGGGAATCTGCCGATGTTAAAAGCCATATGGTCGAGAGCCTCCAGGCCCTGCGGGTGATTTACAGTTTTAATCGCCATGACTACACCCTGGCGCAATTGCGGTATCTGCAACGGAATGTCCTGCGGCTGATTGACCGGCAGGTGGCCTGGAGTACCTTGCCTGACCCGCTTTCCTCGGTTTTGTCCACGACGGTACTTTCCGTGATGCTGTTGGGGGGGCTGTGGGTACTGAGCCAGGGCCGTCCCGTGAATTTGCTTTTGCCCACCTTGGCCACGTTTATTTCGGCCTACAACCGGTTTGCCGCCCAGAGCCAGAATTTGGTGCGGATGTCCACGGAATTGGGGGTGCTGTGCGGTTCCCTGCAGATGTTAAATGGGTTTCTCGACCCCCAGGATAAGGAATTTTTGCGGACGGAGGGCGTGCCGTTTGCGGGCATCCAGCGGGAAATCCGGTTTGACCGGGTGACGTTGCAGTATCCGGGGACGGCGGCACCGGCGGTGGTGGATTTGAGTTTTACCCTCCCGGCGGGGCAGGTGACCGCTTTGGTGGGGGCTTCCGGGGCGGGGAAATCCTCCGTAGCGGACCTGCTGATTGGTCTGTATGAACCCACGGCGGGGCAAATTCTGGTGGATGGGGTGGACCGGCGGGAATTGTCCTTGGCGGACTGGTGGCAGTATCTGGGGGTGGTGAGTCAGGATAATTTTGTGTTCAATGCCACGATTCGGGAAAATATCCGTTTTGGCCGGTTGGAGGCGACGGATGCGGAGGTGGAGCGGGCGGCAGAGGCGGCCTATGCGGCGGAATTTATCGAGCGGTTGCCCGAGGGGTACGATACGGTGGTGGGGGAACGGGGCTACCGGCTTTCCGGGGGACAGCGGCAACGGTTGGCCCTGGCACGGGCGATTTTGCGTCAGCCCAAACTGTTGGTGTTGGATGAGGCCACTTCGGCTCTGGATTCCCAATCCGAGGCTTTGGTGCAACAGGCTTTGTATGCTTTTCAACAAAACCGCACGGTTCTGGTGATTGCCCACCGGTTGTCCACGATTCGCAATGCCGACCAAATCCTGGTGCTGGAGCAGGGGCGCTTGGTGGAGCAGGGCACCCACGAGGAATTGCTCCGCCGGGGGGGAGCCTATGCCCACTACTGGCAGTTGCAGGTGGCGGGGCAAAAACCGGCTCCGGAGTTAGGGGCGAGGGCGTAAATGCTATTCTGGGGCTAACCCTTCGCTGAGAACCAGTTATGACGTGGGCAATGGTAACGGTCTGTGGTTACGTGGCGGCCAAACCGACGATTCGCCATTTTGAACGGGGCACGGTGCTGTGCAGTTTTCCCCTGTACGTAAGCCGCCGCAAAACGGAAGGGGAGGAGGTTCCCCCCTTGAAATTTCAGGTGGAAATATGGGGTAATCAGGCGGAAACGGCCATGAATTTATTGGACAAGGGGGCACGCACCACCGTCACCGGGCGGCTGGATGAAGACCATTACACGGATAAAGAGGGACAACCGGCCACGGCGTTGAAAATCCGCTTTGCGGAGGTGTTGGATTACGGGGTGAAACCGGCGGAGGAACCGGCACCGGCCAGTCCATGACCGCAGATGAACACTACATGACCCGTTGCCTGGAGTTGGCCCAACAGGCCTGGGGGCGTACCAGTCCCAATCCCCTGGTGGGGGCGGTGATTGTCCAAGCCGGGCAGGTGGTGGGGGAGGGGTTCCATCCCCAGGCGGGACAGCCCCATGCGGAGGTGTTTGCTCTGCGGGCGGCGGGGGATCAGGCTCGGGGGGCCACCCTCTATGTGAACTTGGAGCCGTGTAATCACTTTGGCCGTACTCCCCCCTGTACGGAAGCGGTGATCCAAGCCGGGATTCGGCGGGTGGTGGTGGGGATGATTGACCCCGACCCCCGGGTGACAGGGAGCGGGATTGCCCGGTTACGGCAGGCGGGCATCGAGGTAACGGTGGGGGTGTTGGCCGAGGACTGTCAGGCTCTCAACGAAGGGTTTTGCCATCGGGTGCAGACCGGGCGGGCCTTTGGCATTCTCAAGTACGCCATGACCCTAGATGGAAAAATTGCCAGCAGTACGGGGGACAGCCTCTGGATCACGGGGGAGGCGGCCCGGCAATGGGTTTATCGCCTGCGTTCCCGTTGTGATGCGGTGATCACCGGCGGGAATACGGTGCGGCGGGACAATCCGGCCTTGACCACCCACGGGTTAACCCCCCATTCGCCCCTGCGGGTGGTGTTGTCCCAAAGCCTGAATTTGCCCTGGGATGCCCAGGTGTGGCAGGGGGATGAACAGCGGCGCACCCTGTTGATCACGCCCCGGCGGGCCGAGCGACCAGCGCTATTAGAAAAACTCCAGGCTTTGGGGGTAGAGGTGCTGGAACTAGAACCCTGTACTCCGGCAACGGTGGTGGCAGAACTGGCTCAGCGGGGCTGTAATACGGTGCTGTGGGAATGTGGGGGGACTCTGGCGGCCCAGGCGATCCGGGCAGGGGCCGTGCAAAAAATCATGGCGTTTATCGCCCCGAAACTCATTGGGGGTGTCCAGGCACCGACCCCGGTGGGGGACTTGGGCGTGACCCAGATGCAGAGGGCACTGGCATTAACCCGCTGTCACCTGGAACCCATCGGGCAGGATTGGCTCATCCAAGGCTATCTCCCAGCCGCAACCCCGCCCTTGGGAATTATCTAAATTACGACAATCTGAATGACTTTACCAGGGGCTACCGATGAGGGTAAAGGCCGCCCAGTAGTAGGGATGGTTCAACACCTGATCCCCCCGTTGGGCAATCGCTGACGGCACCGGAATCCCCCCCCGCACCCCCCGCAATTCGCCCCCTTTAATCGTGACTTTCCCTCGCAACATGGCAATTTGCGCCTGCCGCAATGCCTCCGCCTTGATGGGTGCCTGCCGCAGATTTTTGTAAAACTCGGTCATCAACGCCAGGGTGCCCTCATCCGACACATACCACAGGGACGCCAAGGCACTTTTCACCCCCGCCTGCACCGCCAA
>Ga0209018_1002721_pt1 | contig 12040 bp, 8 predicted proteins | sample YNPBryBLVA2012_FD_185814 | JGI IMG/M metagenome (GOLD analysis project Ga0209018, IMG submission 185814) | Anoxygenic and chlorotrophic microbial mat microbial communities from Yellowstone National Park, USA - YNP Bryant BLVA 2012 (SPAdes)... ...
ATCAATCGCCCGGCCTTCGCCCCATCGACATGGAGGAGTGGGCGTTGATGATGAGTGACGGCGCCGGGACGACTCGTTACTCGCCATCGGAGTGCGAGTTGATGGGCCCCAACGCGGCCGCTGGCAAGGGCCAGTGGGTCTGCGGGGAGGTGCTCCGCTACTGGCGTGAGAACGGCGGGCTGGCGTATTTCGGCTACCCGGTCACGAAGCTGATCACGCGCAATGGTTGCTCGTGGTCGGATCAGACCTGCATCCTGGCAGAGCAGGTATTCGAGCGCGCGCGCATCGAGATCCACCCCTATTTCATGTCGGAAGGTGCGGGCCCCCAGCCGGGCTACGTCATGCTCGGCCTTCTGACCTGCATCGATCTCGACCTGGTGGGCAAGGTGCCCGGCTGCTGACTTGCCCGTGGCTCGACGAAACGAGGTAGTTGGCGCAACCCGCCAGGAGGCGACCCATGAATTCGGCGAAACGGAGGGGCGCGCTTTGGATGATATGGTGTGCAGCCGTCATGGTGGGCTGCGCGAGTTCGACCGAGCGGCCAGCCGCAAGGGAGCGACAGGACGAGTCGACCGACGTCGAGGTCGAGGAGGCCGGCGCGCCTGCACAGGCCGAGGCCGCGCCCGAGGCAGAGGCCGAACCGCGGCAAGGTGCGCTCGGGGCCTGCCATGGTTCAGGGGGCCTTGGCCACGGCGTTGTTGCGTACGAGACATGCTTGCAAGACGCTTGCGATGCGGAGTACCGCGCCTGTCTGGGCGACGGCTACCGCACCGGCGTGATGACGGGCCCTTGCGCGCGGGCGGTCCGCTGTGCGCAGGCATGTGCCTGCGAAGATGCATGCCTTGCCGCGTGCGCCGACCAGCAGGATGGATCCTGTGGAGAGTGTATTCGCGGGTTGCTCCACTCGTGCGTGGCGCGAAGCGGCTGTGCCCAACCTGTCTGTGATTGCCGCGCGTCGTCACCTCGCTGAGGCCAGCGACAAGGCGCGCGCGTTGGCGGGGATGCAGTGCATGAATTGCTCCCGCCGCTGCGGGTTGCGGATTCGCGACGCCTTGGCGAGGATCCGAGCCCGCGCTTCGGCCAGAAGCTGCTGCGCCTCGACATGTTCGCCGCATGCGAGCAGCACCTGCGCCCGGACCACCCGTATCTGTTCTCCCTCTTCCTGAAGCGGCAAGGCTGGCAGAACCCGCAGCGCGCGCTCGGTCACCTGCGCCTCGTGAACCAGGCCTTCGTCGAGCTGAGCCTGCGCAAGCTGGGCCAAAGCGAGCACGTACACGTCGGACCCCGGCTCCGCCCCGTGCACGGCGGCCGACGCTGCCTGCAGGGCCTCGTTCGTGCGACCCGCAACGCGGAGGATCTCCGCGAGGTAGATGCGACAGGCCGTGACGAATCGAGGGTAGCCTTGGGTCTCGAAGGCCTGCAATGCGCGAGACTCCACATCGAGGGCTTCGGAAATGGCGCCGGTTCGGGCGAGCGCGAGTCCGAGGTTGTGGTCGCACGTCGCAGCGGCACGTCCGAGCCCCAGGCGCTCGGCCAGCGTCAGCCCGTCGCGCAGCGTTGCCGCCGCTGCCAGGTGGTCGCCTACCATGATGTACGCGAACCCTGCGTCGTGGGACGCCTCCGCGGCCCGGCGCAGGTCACCTGCTGCCTTGGCAGCGCGAACCGCTTCCAGGCTCCACAGCAGGTACTGCTCCGGGTCGTCGTCCACGAGCAGCGACCACCATGCCAGCAGGCGGCATCGCGCCGCGGCGACCGCGGGGTCATCAAGGTGCTCGGGGCGAACGCGACGGTCGAGCTCTGCACGCAAGCGGTCGAGGCAGGCGCGTGACGCCTTGCTCGTGGTCAGGAGCGACCCGAGCGCGGCGCAGGCGTCGGCCAGGCGCCTGGACTCCAACGACGTTGGGATCGGGAGGCGGAGCAGGCGTTCGATGGCGTCCACCGCGTCCTCGATGTTGCCGAGCCGCGCCAGGGAATCGGCGGCGACTGCCGTGCTGCGGGCCATCGCTTCCGGAGGGCCTCCGAGAACCTGATGGGCCCGGCGTGCGGCGTCCACCGCCCGTTCGAGTTCGCCGCGCCAAGCGTGCGCCTCGGCCTGCAGCGCGAGCAGGTGGCAGGTGAGGGCCGGTGCATCCGTGCAGCGCAATCCGCGCTCCGCATGCTCGATCGCGGCGCCGAGCGCCCCCTGTTCTCGCGCTCGCTCCGCGGCCGCAGCGAACGATCGAGCTGCCTCGCCCAAGCAAGACCCGCGTTGCCAGTGCTCCGCCACCACGGCGAGGTCGACCCCGGGCCGCGACTTCAGCCACGACGCTGCCAGGCGGTGACCCTGGATCCGGTCCTCGGGGGTAAGCATTTCATAGGACGCCTCTGCCAGCAGGGCGTGCCGGAATGCGTAGACCCTCGGTCGTTGTTCGGCGGCGACCAGAACATCCTCGTGGACCAGCATGTCGAGCACGGGCAGCACAGCGCGTTCCGGCAGTCCCAACACCGCCTGCACTCCTTCCGCGCAGAACGACGAGCCGAACACCGAGCCGCCGCGCAACACCCTGCGAACCTCCGGGGCCAGGCGCTCGAGCCGAGCCTGGACCATGGCGACCAGCGAACGCGGCAATCCCCCCACGCTACCCTCCGCTTGATGCCGCACCAGTTCCTCGAGGAAAAAGGGATTGCCCGCCGCGCGTGCGACGATCTCGTCCCGCATGGGGGCGTTGACGTACGCCTCGAGCGCTTGCTCGACCAGCGACCGGGCCGCTTCTTCCGGCAGCGGCCGAAGCTGTACGTGGATGGCCCCCCGCACTCGCCACGGCACCCCCGAGGGGCCAGATACAGCCTCAGGCCGGCCGAGCCCGAGCACCATCAGCGGACGCGTGCTGCACCGCCGCAGCGCCTCGTCGAGCAGCTCCACCGAGGCGGTATCGGCCACGTGCAGATCGTCGAGGACCAGGAGCAGCGGCTCACGTTCGCACACGGCCTGGATGAGATCGAGCAGTGCGCGCCGGACCTGCTCGCCCATCAGCTTTGGGTCCCGACACGCGGCGACCAGCGCATCCGGGATGGGTTCCGGGGGCGTAATGCCCAGGAACTCCCCGACGAACAGAGCGATTCGCTCCAGCGCACCAGCGGGCACGTAAAAACGAAGGTGGGCTTGCAGTCGGGCCCAAGCCACCGGCCCAGGCTCCGGCCCAAACAACCCGACCTGCGCTCTCAGCATGCGCTCGACGGGCAGCAGGGGAGCCGCAGGGCGCAGCGGGTCCGCCGCACCAAACCAGACCTGCACCGAGTCCGATGCGATGCTGCGTTGGAATTCCATCCGCAGCCGCGACTTGCCCATCCCTGGTTCCCCGGTGACAACGACCGCCTGGCAGACTCGTTCGCGCACGCACCGCGCCAGGGTCTCCCGCAGCAGGCTCATCTCCCGGTCCCGGCCCCGAAACAGGCTCTTTCTGCTGAACAAGCCCCCCACGTCATCGAAGCCGGCCCGCTCCTCGGCCACCCAGGCCCCTGCCTCGTCGCGGTGCACCAGGAACCGGCCCGCCACCAGCGACGCGACGGCGTCGTCCACCCGCACGCCCGGGCACGCCGGCACCGCGGTCGCCAAGTGCTCGACTCGGTCGAAAACCTCCCCCATCGTCAACGTCGACACCCTGGCCGACCCGAGCACCAACGCCATCCGGCGATTCGGATCGTGGCCGCGCCACGCCAGCGCACAGCGCACCGCTCGACGCGCCAGGTCCGTGGCCGCGTGCTCTCCCATGAACGTGACGACGACCTCGCCCGTGAACAGCATCTCATACCGACCGCCAAAACGCTCTGCCAGCGACCGCGCCCGTTCGTCGTCGACGTGGGACGCCCGGGCAGCGCCGGGCGGCTCCGCGATCGTCTCCTCGGCCCACGACGTGCCGACCCGCAACACGGCCATCAGGCGATGCTCATCGGCGTCGACACCGGCGCGACGCGCGCCGGCCCGGAACCCTGCCACCGCGAGCTGGTCGAAGGCCGCCGCCAACTCGGCGCCGTCCGCGAACCGGTCCGAAGGCGCCCGGGCCAGCATGCGGGCCGCGATCGCGTCGAGCTCCCCAGGCACCCCCTCGCACACCTGCCCGGGCAGCGGGATGGGCGCGAAGAGCACTTGCGCAAGCAACGACGCCACCGTGTCGCCCGAAAACACCGCCTTGCCCGTCAGGCAGCGGAACATCACGCACCCCAGCGCAAACACGTCCGCCCTGCCATCCACAACCCTGGCGAGCCGCGCCTGCTCGGGTGCCAGGTACCCCGGCGTGCCGATCAGCACGCCCGCGTCGGTCTCCTCGTGACCGTCGTGCTCGCTGTACGCGACCCCGAAGTCCAGCAGCTTCGCGCGGTCCACGCGATCGTCGACCAGCATCACGTTGCCGGGCTTGACGTCGCGATGCACGTACCCCCGGGCGTGCACCGCTGCAAGCGCATGGCTCAACCGCTGCATCAGGGCGACGGTTTCGGCAACCCCCAGGGGTCCGACGGCCAGACGTCTGGACAGCAGGTGTCCCTCGAGCCATTCCATGACCAGGTAGGCCCTTCCCAGCGCATCCACGCCATGATGGACATACCGGACGATGGCCGGATGTTGCAGCGCCGCAAGGGCTTGCGCCTCCCGAAGGAAACGCGCGGTCTGCGCGGGCGCTTCATCGCGCGACACCTTCACCGCAACGTCGGCGCCCGTGAGCGTGTCGACGGCGCGGTAGACGCTCCCCATGCCCCCGGACCCGACCCGGTCCAGGATACGGAATCGATTGTCGAGAAAGTCGCCCGGTTGCACGCGGCGAGGAGTCTAGCCCCGTGCGCCTCGCTTGTCGCCCGCTTCTGCGCTCAACGCTCTCGATACTCGGCCTTGGTGATACCGTACCGCTTCATCTTGTACACGAACGTCCTGCGCGGCATCGACAGCGCCTCGGCGGCCCGGGTCTGATTGCCGTGCGCACGCAGCGCGTCGAGCAGCATCTGGCGTTCGACGGCCTCCAGGTTCGCCCGAAGGCCCTGGTTCGCGGGCGTGGTCTCCGTTCGACGGTCCAGTGCGAACGCTGCCTCATCCAGCATGTCGGCATCGCTGACGAGCAAGGCCCGCTCGACCGCGTTCATGAGCTCTCGAACGTTGCCCGGCCAGCGTCGACGCCGCAACTCGGCGAGCGCGCCTTCGGTGACCACGGGTACGGACCGGCCGCGCGCCCTCGCCACCTTGTCGACGAAGAACCGGGTCAGCAGCGCGATGTCCTCAGGCCGTTCGCGCAGGGGTGGGACCTGGATCGTCACGCCAGCGAGGCGGTAGTACAGGTCAGCGCGGAACGATCCTTCGCTGCACATCCTCGCCAGGTCGCGGTTGGTCGCGGCCACCACCCTCACGTTCACCCCTTTCTCCCGCGTCCCCCCGACCCTGCGCAGCTTGCGCGTCTCGAGCACACGCAGGAGTTTCGGCTGCAACGCGAGCGGAAGCTCGCCGATCTCGTCCAGAAAGATCGTTCCGTGTTCCGCCTGCTCGAACAGTCCAGCCTGATCGCGCACCGCGCCCGTGAACGCTCCCCGCTCATGACCAAACAGCTCCGACTCGATCAGGCTCTCCGGCAGCGCCGCGCAGTTCACCCGGACGAACGGTCCCCCGCACCTGGCGCCCGCCCGGTGAATCGTCTCCGCCACCAGCTCCTTGCCTACCCCCGTCTCCCCCACCACCAGGACCGTGATGTCGGACTGTGCGGCCCGCTTCGCGAGTGCGACAGCTTTTTGCATCTTCGAGCTGCACGTGACGATCTCCTCCAGGTCGGCGACCGACGCCGGCGGTCCATGGCTCCGCATGCACGCCATCCCGCTGCAGGCAGCCTCGCGCGATAGCTTCAGCGACTGGGCAATGAGCGACTCGCGGTCCGTCCCGTCGACTGGATGAACTGCCACGCCCACGTGAACCCGATGCCCTTGCTCGCGCAACCGCTCGCACAGCGTGGCAGCCATCCGCTCGGCCTCCCCGCCGTCCATCTCCGGCAGCAAGACCTCGAGCTGGTTGCCCCCGAAGTGTCCCATCGCGTCCATGGTGCGCAGGACCGCACGCAGCCCCTGTACCAGGGGAACCATGTCCGCCCACGCGATGGGCCTGGCCCCAGCCCAGTGCAACGCCAGCAACGACAGCGACCTGCGGTACCGCCGACAACGGTCCAGCTCCCGGTCCACCAGGGTGGCGAACTGCCCGTGGTCCAGCAGCCCCACGTCCTGCTGGTCGCCGTGCCCACCATGGATCGCCAGCAGCGCGCCGCCCACACGAACCTCGTCGCCCGGTGCAAACGGCACCGGCGAATCGATTCGCCGTCCCTGGACCCATGTGCCATTGCGGCTGCCCAGGTCCTCGATCTGCGCCCCCCACGGCGTGACGGTCACCCTCGCGTGAGCGCGCGACACCGCCGGCACATTCACACGCACGTCCGCCGACGCATCCCTCCCGATCACGTACGTCCGGCCGGGAGACAGCAGGTACCACGCCGTATCCCGCCCGACCCGAACGCTGAGCGACAACCGGGCGTCCCCTGCTTCCAGGGCGTGGGCCGACGTCGGCTCGGCGAGTGTTTCGTGGTCGCCCGGATGCTTCATGTCATGGGCGTACCACATTGTCGTCGCTTCGTCGCGGACCGGTCAACCCCGGATCACGAGCCGCAGGCTGCATGGTATTCGTTGTACCCGCGGCCCCAGTCGCCGTCCTGGAAAGAGCCGTCACCGTTCGGGTCGCAGTACCCTCCGGGCCGGGTCATGTCACAGTCCGGGTACGACGGTCCGTAGGAGCAGAAGTTGTCGAACCCGGGCCTGCAGGGACAAGGGTTGCTCGCCGATTGCTGGGTCGGGCCGCCCGCGCACACGTAGCCCGGCCGGCTCGGGTCGTTGTACAGCCGCCACCCCTCGACCCACTGGGCATCGGACTGGCACGCCCCGGTCCCCAACAGGGTCTGGCAGTCCGGGTACGCTTCGAGGTAGAAACAGACGTTGTCCACCGGCTTGCCCTGGTAGGTCGCCAGACAGGGACACGACGACGCAGAGGCTGGGGGCGGGGCATCACAGACGAACCCCGGCTCCGAGGGGTCGTTGACCAGTTCCCAGCCATGAACCCATTCGCTGTCCGACTGGCACGTAGCGGTGCCGAGGAGGGCCCGGCATCCCGGGTAGTCTGCTGCATAAAAACATACGTTGTCGAACTGGGGCAGACATGGGCACGGCTCGCCCGGATCCGGTTGCGGATCGGGGTCGGGCTGCGGATCCGGGTCCGGCGGCGGGTCGGAGGGAGGCTCCGGCCACGCAGGAACATCGGTCGAGCACGTTCCCACGCCGGACCGTCCCGCCGGGTAGATGGTTGCCAGAGAGGTGAACCGGAGGGCCGGATTGTTGTCCACCGACTGCCCCGCCTGCCCGCGCTTATCGTGGAACGGGGCCAGCGATTCCTCCGCGAAGTTCCACGGGTCGTTCCACGTGAACCACACCGCTCCGAGCAACGCGTGGTTTTCCGGACCCTGGTTCCAGGCATGAATCCCGGCCAGGGCGTCACGCAGAAACGCCGAGGCGTGGGGAGCGTCGTCGATCGCCGGATCGTTGCGATGTACGTGGACGCTGAACTCCGTCAGCAAGACGGGGACGCACGAGAAGCCGAGCGAGTCGATGTGCTGGAGCTGGGCGCGGTAGGTGCTCTCGAACAGCGATATCGCCGGCACGCCACCGTTGTGCTGGACCTGGGGCCAGCCGCCGTAGGCGTGAATCGCGATGCCTCCCACTTCGTTCGAGGACTGCCCTGCGAGCATCCCGGACAGGTAGTCGTTGCCACTCATCTTGCGATCTCCGCCCGCGTCGCCAGGCGACACCGCACCCATCAGCACCAGGTCGTCGCCGTGCCCTGGACGCCCGAGGATGAGCGACCGTGCGGCCTGGTACACCTGCGCGTACCACGACGGGGCAATGAAGCCGTCGGCAAACCCCTTGGCCTCCAGCCCGAGGTTCATCTCGTTGCCGATGATCCACGCGTGGACGTCCGGCGTCTCATCGACCAGGTCATCGAGATAGGCGAGGTAACATGCCAGATGGGACCCGTCGCCGGCCTGTCGGGAGGGACCGACCTCCAAGACCGTACCCGCACCGTCGCGCGCGGCGCGCACGGGGCAGTACCCCGCGTGCCCGGGCGGTGGTACGGTGGCGCCCCACAGGAAGCTGCCGTTGGCCCAGGCCGTGCCGTCCGGACGAGCATAGTCCACGCGGACAACCACGTTGTAGCCGCGAGCAGAGGCAGCCTGGAACCGGTTGGCAGCGCTGCCGATCCAGTCGATGTCGGTGCTGTACGTGACATCGACCAGCCAGCCGCGACGGTCTGCGAACAGCACGTCGAGCGTGTCGAGGTCGTTCCAGGGCGGGGAATGCAGCCCGACGAGCATCGTCCCCTCCGGCGCCGAGTACGGGCTCGACTCGCTGGTCGACGTTTGCTCGTGCGCTGCTCCGGGGCCCGCGCAGCCCTGAGACGCAAACGAAGCCGCTGCCGCCACGACCCAAGGCCAGCCTGCCGAACGGTACCTACGAAGCATGCGAAACCTCCTTTGCGCGGCGAGGGTGCAATCGAGGTGCCTGCGGCCGGCCTGGCCGGGATGGGCGGATCTTGAGGGTTCCGGCTCAGGATCCGAGGGAAACCAGCCGCTGCGGTGAGAAGCAGGCGTTCCCGGCAACGAGCAACGGATTGCTCACCCGTGCAAGGGCCTGGTTCGGAGGCTTCGGGCGGTGGAGGCAGAACAGGGCGACGCAGCGCGGGCAACCCCAGGCGGTTGCGCTCAACGCGGCGTCAGGGCCACGACATGGCGCGCCCAGAAACGTCGCTGACCCTCCCCCCCGTTGCCGGAAGCCCGCAGCAAGGTGTTGCTGACGGCGTCCCCCGTGCTCGAAAGGGCACGGAGAGGTTTCGCTGACCCCTTCCGAAGACGGGGGAAGGGCTCGGAGACGTTGGGAGGGCGGCGGTGGCCCGTCCGGGCTGTGGGTGTTGGCGATGAGTCGAGGCACCTTGCGCAGGGTGGCGGGCGGCGGAAGCGGCGAGCGACGAGAGTGCCCCGCCAGGGGGAATTGTGATGGGAGGTGCTGATGGACGCTCCGGCAGGAGAGCCCTGCCCATGACTCCGGGATGGTGGTGGCTTCTCGGCGGGGGGGGCCCACCGGCGGTTGTCCCTACCAAGCTCCCATGCCCGCCGCGTTCGCCTTCGTATTCTTCTCGGACCCTGGTCAGGGGATAGCACCGTGCATGCCTGTTCGTATTCACGACAGACGGTGGGGCGCGGTGGACCAGACGGGGTGAGCGTGCCAGGGGGCATCTCGGCAAGCGCAGCGCGGTGAGCGGCACACACCGGTCGAACGTCACGGGGCCGGTCGTCCGCAGAACGAGCGAGCCTGCGCTACAGCCCTTGGCTGTTCATGGCGCGCCGAGGCAGGGTGTATCGGATGCGGATGGCTGGCGGAACCGGGGCCGTGCCGGCTGGCCTTCCGATCTCGAGCGAGATGTGCACACCGGACTTGAGGCGCCACGTGTATTCGACGCGGGCACGCCGATCTTCGAGGCACGCGAAGAACCTGGCTTCGGTACGGCATTCGTCTGGAACGACAAACACGCGTTCCGCGGGGACGCCGTACTTGTCGGTGAGCGCCCTCCGGATCGCACCACTGGCTGCCAGCCAGTCTGCTTGCGGTGTGTGTGTCAGCACGACCTGGTCGGCGCGTTCCTGGTGGAAGGCGATGGAAACCTCCGCGGGAAAGCCTGGATCGACGGCAGCGCCGGAGCAGGTGGCCCGTGTGGGGGCGTCGGCGGTCCACTGGTGCCCTGCTGTTTCGCAGGTGAGCCGCAAGGGTTCGGCGGCGGCGCCAAGGGCGAACCCTGCCGGGGCCGGGGAAGGTTCCATGGCGCCGGGGTGCGGCTGGCCGACGTCGACGCCTGTCCTGCCAGCCGAATCGGCAGGAGTCGCCTGGGCTGTCGGTACGACTTCACGACAACTGATTGCACCCAGGTAGCCACTTGGTACAGACTGGCTGTTCACCATCGTTCTTTCTTCGGTGCAAATGAACTCACGTCCGCGGCACCGCGCGGTCCAGGTGTGAGCCGCCTTGCCCCAGCCGGCCGACACGTCGTAGTCGGAGATGACAATCTCTCTTTTGGGGCAACCAATGTGCCCCGCCGTCTTCGCTGCCACGGAGGGGGCGCATCCAGCAGCGACGAGACCGAGATACGAGATTGAATCACGAACACGCATCACGATACGCCCCCGTTTTCCTGGTCCGCCGTAGACTCGGGCACACGGGGTTTGGTGCTGATATCCTTGCCGGATTGGTCGTCAATCCGCGCATCCAGGAAACGCCCTCTCGGGCAGACGTACTTGACCGTGGACAACGTATTGTCCTGTCGCGGGTCGTGTACGTCACTGCATGTACAATAGCCATGACGGTTGCCCGTACATTGATCGCACGCCCGAACGGACATGACGCCAATGAAGACCAAAAATATCATGTGAGTATCATGTCTGACTGTATCCCAGAACCTCATGTCTTCACCTCGTTTGGACGGAGCAACTCGGCCAATGTCGTCGAGTCTCAATCCCTGCATCAGACAACTAGATAGCCAGCTTGATTGAATTCGTGGAGTCTCAATCCCCTCATCGAGGAAACGCCCTCTCGGGCCACGTATCGAGCCCTTCTTCGGGTGTCTTGGCCACGTCTCAATCCCCTCATCGAGGAAACGCCCTCTCGGGCACAAAGGAATGGTGGGAGGCTCTCTCTCCCGTCGCGCGGTCTCAATCCCCTCATCGAGGAAACGCCCTCTCGGGCAGAAGCAAATAGACGAGTTAGGCAAGATATATCACGTCTCAATCCCCTCATCGAGGAAACGCCCTCTCGGGCCGAATCCCATCCTACGTCCTGGAGTCGTTCGGACTCGTCTCAATCCCCTCATCGAGGAAACGCCCTCTCGGGCTGGCACAGGGCACAAGCGACCCCAACGTATTGGAGGGCGTCTCAATCCCCTCATCGAGGAAACGCCCTCTCGGGCGGACGCGCTGTATAGGTGCATCCGTCGGCTGCGAGGTCTCAATCCCGTCATCGAGGAAACGCCCTCTCGGGCGCGTCGCGCGGTGGCTGATCGATCTCCACCGTCGTGGGTCTCAATCCCCTCATCGAGGAAACGCCCTCTCGGGCATAGCGATAATTGCTGCGCTGGCCGCATGCCAGCAGTCTCAATCCCCTCATCGAGGAAACGCCCTCTCGGGCCATGAATACCGTCAAAAACACAGCTACATCCGCCACGTCTCAATCCCCTCATCGAGGAAACGCCCTCTCGGGCACACGATAGAACGGCTCAGTAGTCTTCTGAACCTTCGTCTCAATCCCCTCATCGAGGAAACGCCCTCTCGGGCGGATAGGTCAGGTCTTCCCCCTGGTTGGGCTTGCAGGTCTCAATCCCCTCATCGAGGAAACGCCCTCTCGGGCCAGACATAAGAAGGACGAACCTTTCGTTGCCACGAGTCTCAATCCCCTCATCGAGGAAACGCCCTCTCGGGCGAGCTGGGTGTTGCTCGACGGCCCGACTGGGCCGGGTCTCAATCCCCTCATCGAGGAAACGCCCTCTCGGGCGAGCATGAATACGGCGTTCCAGCGACCTGCGCCGGGTCTCAATCCCCTCATCGAGGAAACGCCCTCTCGGGCCCACGAGGTAAACTCCGCGGAATATGCGGAGTTCAGTCTCAATCCCCTCATCGAGGAAACGCCCTCTCGGGCACGGACACGCCCGCGTGGTAGGACGTGGCCTGTAGTCTCAATCCCCTCATCGAGGAAACGCCCTCTCGGGCACGAAGCGTAGAATGGATGGATGCGAAGTAGCGATGGGTCTCAATCCCCTCATCGAGGAAACGCCCTCTCGGGCACGTTGGAGGTCTGCGACGCAGGCGCGGGACTCGGAGACCGTCTCAATCCCCTCATCGAGGAAACGCCCTCTCGGGCCAGGGTCGCCGAGGACCCGGCAGCGGCGGCGCCT
>Ga0209018_1002722_pt1 | contig 12034 bp, 10 predicted proteins | sample YNPBryBLVA2012_FD_185814 | JGI IMG/M metagenome (GOLD analysis project Ga0209018, IMG submission 185814) | Anoxygenic and chlorotrophic microbial mat microbial communities from Yellowstone National Park, USA - YNP Bryant BLVA 2012 (SPAdes)... ...
GGCCACGATGAACACGGTCTGCCCAAAGGCGTTGCATCGATCATCCGATCCGCGCGACGTCCCCCGAGTAGTCCGGGCCCGATTTCTGACGGACGGAACTAGTTCTTCGGCCTGGCGGCGGAAGGTGGCAGCGGGTCGGGGGCACGACCGGACAGCACGTCGACGAGCCACGGGTAGCAGCAAGCGACCTCCTCGGGAGCGGGGATGCGCACGGATCCCACGTAGCGGGGCGCACGCCGGGGCGTCTGCCTGTCCACCCGTTTGAAAAGGTCGATGCTTCCGACCCCCGGCAGCACAAGGTTGCCGCCGCCTCCGGCGCCGCCGCCTCCAGCGAAGCCGCCGAGCCCGCAAGCCTCGCCACAGCTCTGCGTGATGCACGCGAACATGGTCAACGCGGTCATCGCGGAGCCCATATCGTTGTTGAAACACCCGAGCACGCAGGCGAAATCGATCGAGCCTCCACCACCGCCCGATCCCCCTGCACCCCCTCCCCCTCCTGCCAGGCAGTCCGTCACCGCGCACTGGATGCCCTGCCAGCAGGTCGGATCGTTGTAGCAGTCGTTGATGGCGGTGCCGCACTGGTCCTGCAAGCACGACGGGCAATTGAAGACCACCGAGTCGAAGAAGTCTTTCTTGTCATCCGGCGCGTCGCCCGGCCCGGTATCCACCGACACATCCGGCGAAACGTCTTCGGAGACGTCGTCCGACGCGTCGACCTCGCCGCCGCCGGTGCCCGCCCCTGCGGTTCCGGCGGTGCCCGCACTGCCTCCCACGCCGCCCTCGAGGATGCCCCCGCCCGCCCCCGCGGTGCCGGCGCCCGCGTCCGCCACCGCGGCTTCGTAGCCGAAGATCTCCGTGCCAGCCCGTCCACCGCACGCAGCGGCAATGCCGATGACGACCAGGGTTACGAGGCCCAATCTGGTTTCGGTTCGCATGGGGCACCCTTCTTGGTGAGCAACGAGCGCGTGGAGCATAGCAGAACGCACGGTGGCGAGCGTGCGGTGGATTTTTGTGGCCGCTTGCGCAAGATTCCCTTCACCCCGCTGGAGGAAAACCACGTGTCCACCGATGCCCGCAAGAAGATTACCGTCCCTGCCCTGCGCGCTCGCAAGACCGTGGGCCCCCGCATCGCCGCCGTCACCGCCTACGACGTCACCATGGCGAGGCTGGTCGACGAAGCCGGCGTGGACATCGTGCTGGTCGGGGACTCGCTGGGGATGGTCATCCAGGGCCTGCCCAACACGTTGCCCGTCACACTCGAGGAGGTCTGCTACCACGGGCGCGCCGTGGCGCGCGGTGTCCAGCACGCGCATCTGGTCGGCGACATGCCCTTCATGAGCTTTCAGGTTTCGGTGGAGCAGGCGCTGACGAACGCCGGGAGGATGATGAAGGAAGGCGGCTTCGAGGCGATCAAGCTCGAAGGCGGCGTGGACTACGCAGACCATGTGCATGCGATGGTCCGGGCCGGCATTCCGGTGATGGGCCACGTGGGCCTCACGCCGCAGTCCGTACACGCCATGGGCGGCTTCCGCGTACAAGGCAAGGGGGAGGATTCCGCCGCCAGAGTCGTCGCCGACGCACGCGCGCTCGACCAGGCGGGAGCCTATTGCATCGTCGTCGAGGGTGTGCCCGCCGACCTCGCCCGCCGGATTACCGATGCGGTGAGCGTACCGACCATCGGAATCGGCGCGGGCGCCGATTGCGACGGCCAGGTGCTCGTCTGCTTCGACTATCTGGGGATGGTGCGCGATCTCAAGCCGAAGTTCGTCAAGCGATTCGCCGAGCTTGGCGATGCCATCGTGGCAGCGACGCGCAGCTACGTGGACGAAGTGCGCTCCGGGGCCTTCCCGGCCGCGCAGCATGCATTCGGCATGGCAGGACCACGCGCGATCGGGGAGCCCACGGGCACGGGTTCCATCGATCCGCCCCGGCCACCCTACGGCCCGACGGACGACTGACGCGACGATACGCAGGTCGGCTGCGGAACGCGCTTGCTTTGTGCGCGGGCCGGGCTTTTCATGCGCCGGTGATGTCTGTCCCCTTGCCTGTATACGAGTCGCCCCAGGCGTTTCGCGACGCTTGCGAGGCCGCGCGCCGTGCGGGCCGGTCCGTTGGCTTGGTTCCCACCATGGGCGCGCTCCACGAAGGACATCTGGCCCTCATCGCTGAGGCCACCCGGCGCTGCTCGTTCGTGGCCGTCAGCATCTTCGTCAACCCGACGCAGTTTGGGCCCAACGAAGACCTGGACAAGTACCCCCGCAGCTTGGACCGGGATCTCGCGGGCTGCGCACAGGCCGGCGCCGCCTGTGTGTTCGCTCCAGATGTCGCCGCCATGTACCCGGCCGGCGACAGCACCCGCGTGCGGGTCGACGGCCTCACGTCGTCGCTTTGCGGCCCCGTGCGCCCCGGGCACTTCGAGGGGGTGGCCACGGTCGTGGCCAAGCTTTTCGCGCTCACAGGCCCGTGTGTCGCGGTCTTCGGACGCAAGGACTACCAGCAGCTCCGAGTCATCGAGCGAATGGCTCGCGACCTGTTCTTTCCGGTGGAAGTCGTCGGTGTGCGCACCGTGCGCGAACCGGATGGCCTCGCGATGAGCAGTCGCAACGCTTACCTCACCGCGGAGGATCGGCGGCGTGCAGCGGAGATCCCGAAGGCGTTGAGCGAAGCGGTCCAGGTCTTCCAGAAGGGTGAACGTTCCGTCTCACGGATCGTAGGCCTGGTTCGCAATCGCATAGCGCGCGTGGCCGCGTCGATCGACTACGTGACGCTCGCCGACCCGCGTTCGCTCGTGCCCTGGGCTGACGACCAGAACGCCGCGAGCCCCGCGCTGCTTGCCATCGCCGCGCGTATCGGGGCTGCCCGCCTCATCGACAACGTGGTGCTCGGCGAGGAGCCCGCCCCTTGCCAGGAGGTCCAACCATGATCGAAGGGCATTTCATCGTGGTCGAGGGCATCGACGGCGCCGGCACCACCACCCAGACGCAACTCCTTGGCACCTGGTTCCGAAAACGCGGCCTCCCCGTCCACGTCACCCGCGAGCCGACCGACGGCCCGGTCGGTTCCCTGATCCGGCAGGCACTCACGCATCGGTTCGTGGTCTCCGGGATCACGGGGCCCCGCGCGCCCTCGTGGTCCACCATGGCACTGCTGTTCGCAGCCGACCGCCTCGACCACCTCGAGGCCGAAGTCGTCCCCAACATCCTCGACGGCGTCACCGTCATCAGCGACCGCTACGACCTGTCGTCTCTGTCCTACCAGTCGGCCACCGCCCCGGATGCGTCGTCCGATGTCGTCCAGTGGGTGCGCACCATCAACGGTAGGGCACGCCGCCCAGACTTGACCGTCGTGCTCGATGTGGACCCCGAGGTGGCAGCGACCAGGCGCAAGGAACGTTCGTTCACGACCGAGCTATACGAGGACAACGCCCTGCAAGCGTCCCTCGCCCGGCTGTACGCAAACGCCGAAACCCTCCTGCCCGGCGACCGGATCGTGCACATCGACGGCGGCAGGTCCGTGGAAGAAGTGCATGCATCCGTGGTCCGAGCGGTGTGCGACCTGCGTGGCGAGAAGCCGCTGACTTGGCCCTTCCCAGCCGGCGCGTCATAGTCCGCTCGTGTTGGCTCGCTGGTCTTTCCTCCTACTCGCCGTCGCCTGCTCCACCGCCGCGTGCGGCGGAAGCCATCAGGAGCCGGCAGACGCACCGTCGTCCGACGACCTCACGCCGCCTCCCGCGCCCGAGATCAAGCTCCCCGAGCTGCCTGCGGGCCACGTCTGGCGGGTGGACGTGATGAAGATTCTGTCGCCCGGCATGCCGGTGTTCCTCCAACGCTTGGAGGTCAAGGAGGTGCTGAACGACGGCAAGTTTCACGGGTTTCGGATCGTGGCGCTCCACGGCGACCCCGCGTTCTGGCGAGCGTCCGGCCTCCAGGTCGGCGACGTGATCACCTCGGTCAACGGGCAGCCCATCGGACACTACGACCAGGCCTATGCCGTGTGGACCCAGCTTGCCACGGCCGAAGAGCTGCATGTGGCGTACGAGCGCGGCGGCCAGGCCAGAGAGTTCCGCCTGCGCATCCACGACGAGGACGAGATCGCAGACGGCGGGGTCGCGATCACGGACGCTTCCATGGCACGCTGACGTCTGCGACCCGTGCTGGCTGGGACGTTCCGGAGGCGGTCGTCACGGCAGCCGTGCCAGTCCCTCGAGGTCGTCTGCCGGGTTCGCTGCGCCGATCCGATCCGGGCACCACAGGAGGCTGGCACCGCCGTGTCGCAGCACCACGTGGTCCGGGTCCACGGCGCCATGCGCGAGGCCGTGCGCGTGCAGCGCCTCGACTGCCTCCCCGATCATCGCGCGCTCCGTCGGAGAGAGCGGCCGGGCCGCCTGCCGCAGGGTCGTCCCGCGCGGGACCTCCCACCAGATCTGCCCTCCCGCACCGTCGACGCGCAGCACACCAGGGAGCCCATCCGACACGACCGAGGCCGCGACGCGCGCGACAGCGAGCATGGGAGGTGTGAGCGGCACCGGCAGAACGTCTCGGCCCAACCAGGTGTCTTCGAAGACGCCTGGCACCCGTTCGACGAGACGAGCGCCCTGAGGAGGCGAGGGATGCGCCGCTTCAGGTCGGGTCGTGCGCGTTTTCTGGGGTGCAGCAGGCCACGCCAGGGACATCAAGGCAGCGCGTGCAGCCAGCGCACCGGCAGGTCGGCTCTCCGGCGCTTGCGCGACCAGGCTCATCACCACCGAATCGTGGTGCGTGTTCAGGTCCGGGTTCGCGTCGGACGGTTTCGCAAGGGTCTGCCCATGCAGGGGCGGCGTCCCTACGATCATCTCGTACAATGTCGCGCCCACGCTGTAGATGTCGCTCGCTGCGGTGGCAGGCAGGCCGAGCCGCTGCTCGGGTGACATGTACGCCAGCGTGCCGATGACGCCTGCCGTCGCCGTTGCCGACGAATCCGCGATGTGCGCGGCGCCGAAGTCAGCGAGCCTGGGAACCCCCATGTCGTCGAACAGGATGTTGGACGGCTTCACGTCGCGGTGCAGGATGCCGAGCGCGTGCGCCTCTCCGAGGGCAAGGAGCACGGCGCAGGTGATCTCGACAGCGCGTGCCGGCACGACGGGACCGCGCGAGAGCAGGTCCGCGAGCGATCCGCCCGCCATCCAGGGCGTGACGATCGCGCCGCTGTCCGCGATGAGCTCCACGAGCGGCACCACGTTCGGATGCCGCAGCTTTTCCAGCACGCGCGCCTCGCGCACCAGGCGCTCGAACGCATCGCGTCCACCACCGCGGATGCTCGCGGTGATGAGCTGCTTGACGGCTACGGTGCTCCCGGTCAACCGATCACGGGCCTCGAACACCTGCGCCGCAGGCGTGGATGCGACCATGCGCCGCAGCTCGTACCGCCCGTAGACAACCGTGGGCTCGTTTGCCACGGGAGCAGCCGGCGGCGAAGCCTCGACGACGACCCCCAGGCGACTGGCCTGCTCGCGCAGGTCGCGTGCGGGGTCCGACAGGCCCAGGGACTCTGCGCACACGATCAGCAGCGGCAGCGCCTCCTTGCGTCGGGCCGATCCCTCTCCGACGCGCTGCAGCACGCGCATCGCCGCGTCGTACTTGCGATGCTGCACCAGCAGCTCGCCGAGGCGTACCGCCACCCGGTCGTCGGACGGGTCGGCACGCAGCGCCGCTTCCAGCACGCGCGCGGCGGCACGCGCGTCGCCCACTCGCGCGTACAGCGCCGCGGCTTCGGGGGCCGCCCCTGCCTCCGCGTAGGCGTCCGCGCTTTCCCGCAGGTCGCCCAGACGCTCCAGGATCATCCCGGCCATTCGTCCATGTCCGCGCGTGCGCGCCGTCGCGGCAGCGGCCCGGCCCCGGTCCGGATCGCCCGAGGCCGCAAGCTCCGCCGCTCGACCCATCAGCGATTCGTCGCCCGTCCAGATCGACAACACGACCGCTCGCTGCGCATCACCGCAGCGCAATGCCAGCTCGGCCGCTTTCCTGAAGTCGCACGCTCGCTCGTAGAGCCCTGACGCCCGCGCCGCCATGCCGCACGACTCTGCCAGAGCCGCCGCCTCCGCCAGCCGTCCTTCCGACTCCAGCGCCGCGAGTCGCTGCTCGACCTCACCCTGCGCCATCAAGGATCCTCTTCGAGGTCGTCTTCCGTATCCTCGGTGTCCGACGGAGCAGACGTCGAACCAGCATTTCTCCACACGGCGTCGACGTCGCCCGAAGGTTCCGACCAGCGGGTGTGCGGACGCACGCCGGAAGCTGCCGCGCGCGCATCGTTCGCCGCGGCCTGGCTGGCGAGGGTGGCTTGCTCGCGGTTACGCTGGCCGGGCCCGCTCCAATCGACCCAGTAGTAGGACGCGGGCCGTATGTCGACGTGCACGAACCCGCTGGTGGGGTATAGCCCCACGCCGACGAAGCCCTGGGAACGAACGAAGGCGGCGACGTCTTCGTCCTTGGCACCGGGCACCACGATGTCGATGGCCCGACCGCGGCCGTGATTCGATTGGCCCGTGGGCTTGCGCGTACGGTATCCGCTGACCACGCGGATCGCCCCGGCCTGGAAGTGCCGCTGGATGCGGTAGACCAGGTCCATCAGCGCAGGGTCCATCGGCAACTCGTTTCCGTTTCGGGTGTCGCGCAGACGATGCGCCAGCCGGTCCAGATCCAGCGCGCGGAAGCCACCATCGTCGCGTTGAGCCGGCACCACAATCCGCTCCGCGGTGTTGAGCACCTCGATGACGAGCTGCGGCCGGCCGTGACCGTCGGTCGGCGCAGGGGCAGGCGTGGGCTGGTGCCACGCTTCGACCATCTTGCGATAGCCCGGCGTGACGACCGGTCGCCAGCGCCTGCGTGGCGGCTTTCGCTTGGCCGGGGCTGCGCGCCGCTGCGGGGCACCAGCAGATCCATGGGGTGGCGCGATCGTGCTTGGGTGCGACGACGATCCGACACTTGCGGCAACGCTGGCGCCCGGCGGCTGGGCTTGCGACGCCGGGCGCTTGCGTGGGACCGCTCCGACAGCGACGACAGGCGCGACGATGGCGATCGTCGCGATGAGCGCCAGGGGGAGCCGGCTACTGGCCCGCAACCGAAACCCTCGCGGTGACGGCGAGGTCGAAGTGCGCAGTGCCCATCTCTCCGGAGTCGGTGCGCAACGCCGCATCTCGCACGCGATGCACCGACAGGATCATCTTGTCGGCTTCGGGCACGGCGAACGCAGGGATTTGCAGGTGCCCGTTGTCCGGCGCGGCACAACGAACCCGATCGGTTGTGCTCCCGGGCATCGGCATCACGTCGACATAGACCACGTCGTCCGCGCCCGCCGCGGTCCACGACAGGTGGAATGGCTGAGCGCGCCGCACCGAGGCTTCGGCGCTCGAAGCCGCGACGCCGTCGACCGCCACACCGCTTGGCGGCAGGGGGGCCTCGACCGAGGCATCGAAGCCGACAAGCTCGCCGGCGCCGGACACCCGCAAGCGCAGCAGGCGATCCGAGGACAAATCCAGTCCGTTCTGGCTGCGAGCCGTGTACAACACGCCGGACACCAGCCCGGCGACATCGGGGAAAGCGCGCACCGCCAGGTCGGCGCGGCTGGCACCGGCCTCGACATGCACATCGCCCGCGAAGGCAAGCTCGATAGGCGTCAGCCTCGCGGGCATCTCCCGCGACGGCGCCGGCCCCATCGCCACGCACGTGCCCTCTTCCGGCAGCTCCAGCACGTCGGTCACCAGCCTCGTCGCATCGCTGGCCGTCTGCTCGTCGGCCGCCCGGAGGAACCAAACCGACACTTGCGAGCGCGACAACTCGTCGACCGTGGCGGGCGTGGACTGCTCCACCACGAGCAGCGTGTGCACCGACGACGTGTCCGCGTCGGACTCGGACGCGACCACCGTGCCGGTGCACGCGGACGCGCTAGCGGCCAGCACGAGCGGAGCGACGAGGGTAGGAGTGCGAAACGATCTCATTCGACGTCAACTTACCGGGTCAGCGTCCGAGGAGCAAGCCTTCCGGCACGCCCAGTGGACGGGGGACACGATGCTGCCACGATGATTTCATAACGGTTTCTGCAACCACTTCATTCCCTCACGCCGGGGTGTATTCGGTCGAGCCTGATTGCAACCGATCGGGAGCGGTGCGTGTTGGTGGACCATCCACGCCCACGGACCACGGCCCACCGCCGGTCTCGCCATGGCGCGAACGTCGCCAGACACATTCCTCCGGCATGAAGCTGCACGTCCAGGCATCTTCCCGGTGGCTTTCATGGATCCGGTGGTCGTCGTCGCCTCCACGGCGCCGGGACGATCCTCACGGGTTGTGGCATTCCGTGCTTGCTGGGCACGGCCCCTCGGTTCTCGGCATCGCGTGCCGGGCTGAGGGAGCAGGGAACCGGAACCCGGCCCGACCGAATGCACCCTGTCGCGACCGGGATCGTGCAACCGCTCTGCACCTGTGCAACAGTGCGCCGATGGCCCCAGTCTTCGTGCATGGCGTGGGACTTCGGACCCCGCTCGGATCGTCGCCCGAGGTGGTGCTCGATCGCTTGTGCGGGCTCGAGACCGCGTTTGGTCCGTATGCGCCGTTCCGCCATGCAGGCATCCGCTTTCCGTTCGCTGCTCCGGTGCAGGACGACGATTTACCAATCCCTCCGTTCTGCGCGGCCGACGACCGCGGCACTCGCCTGCTCGACGCCGCCGTTCGCGACGCGCTGTGCGATGCCACGGGCGCCCGGGATCTGTCGGCCACCGGTGTGACGCCCGACCGGGTCGCCCTCGTGGTCGGCACCTCGTCGAGTGGTATTGGCCCGTTCTGCGATGCCGTTCGGTCCGGTGCAGCGCGCAGCGATGCGAGCTATGGATCCGCGGCCACGCTGGTGGCGGTCGCGCTGGGCGTGCGCGGTCCGGTCATCACGACCTGCAACGTGTGCGCTTCCGGATCCCTGGCGATCGCCGAGGGCGCGGACCTGCTCGACGCGGGCATCGCCGACGTCGTCATCGCAGCAGGCGTCGACCCTCTCGAGCCGTTCGTCGGGTCAGGGTTCGACGCGCTGGGGACACTGGTGGAGCGGCCTCGTCCATTTCGCGCCGGACGGCGGGGGTTCGTGCTTGGCGAAGGCGCCGCCGCCCTGATGTTGGCGAGATCCCCTGCCGCACGGTCGCCGGGCCGTGGCATCGTGCTCGGGTGGGGATCCAGCAGCGACGCCCACCACATCACCGCGCCGCACCCGGAAGGCGAAGGGCTCATGCTCGCCATCCGGCGCGCCCTGGCGTGTGCAGCCATCCCGCTGGACGACATCCCTGTCGTCAACGCGCATGGAACCGGCACCGTGTACAACGACGCCATGGAGGCGCGTGCCCTGCGTCGAGTCTTCGGATCGCGCGCTCCGGCGTTGCCGCTGTACACCGTCAAGGGAAGCATCGGGCACACGCTCGGCGCTGCCGGCGCCATCGAGGCGGTGGTGTCCTTGCTCGCGATGCGCGCTGGCGTCGTGCCGCCCACGGTCACCGAGGGCGATCCCGACCCTGACTGCGACGTCGACGTGGTGCTGCGCGCCCGGCCGATGAGCTACCGTCGCACTCTGTCGCTCTCGGCTGGATTCGGCGGGACCAACTGCGCGCTCGTGCTCACAACCGGCGAGGAGATTACATCGTGAGCGGCGTGGTGGTTGCTGGCGCTGCGGCGTGGATGGCCGGCCGGTGGGTGGTGCAGCCAGCCGACCTTTCCGATCCCGTCCCGTCGTCGCGCGCCGAGCCTCACACCGGCTCGCTGGCGTCGCCCCGCCTCGCAAGGGCGGACCGGCTCACGCGGATGGTGGCGATGACCGCGGCTCGCGCGCTTGCTTGCAGCGCCGATCCGTCGGAGGCGCCGACGCGGTCCGTGCTGTTCGCCTCGACGCTCGCCTCGGCGCATACGAACGAAGCGTTCGAGGCGACGCGGCTCCAAACCGGCCGCCCCGTGCCTCGTCAATTTCCCTATACCGCGCCCAACGCCGCGGCCGGTGAGCTCGCCGCGGCGATCGAAGCCCGCGGCCCGTCCCTGTCTCTCGTCGGCGGCACCGAGGTGGCGCTCGCCGCGCTCGAACGCGCGTGCAGGTGGCTGGCCACCGGATCCTGCCACCGGGCTGTCGTGGTTGCCGCCGAGTGCCCGCCGGAGCGGACCCCGTGTCTCCCCACCGGCGTCCAACCCGTCGAATGCGCCGCTGCCCTCGTCCTCGATCGGCGCGCGAGCCTGGAGGATACTCGTGCGCTGATTGATGCACGCTGGGCAAGCCCCGACCCATCCGTGCTGTCCGGTCCCGCCGCGCTCCGGTCGGTCGCTCCGCTAGCGCGACTCGTCGTTGCGTGGCATCAGCGCGTGAACGTGCGAGAGTCGGTCCGAGCGGCCACGGGCAGCATCATCGGAGCGACGCTCGTCTGGCCGTGATCGCCACGGCCAGGAGCTGGCTGTCCACGGCCGGCGTATTCCTCACAAGGCTTCGGTCGAAGCACGCCGACGCGGTCGGCACGAGCGCGCGTGTGCGGGAGCCGTGGCAAATTCCGCGGGCTCGTGGGCCCAAGACGAAGCGGCCGCCGGCGCCTCCCCCACGTCCTCCACTTCACGCGCGTGCCCTCCGCCGGCTTCGACAGTGTCCGCCATCGGCCAACTGGGGAGCCGGCCCCGGCCCTCTTAGCGCGCGCCGCTCGTTCTTCGCGCGTATTGCGGTCACGGACACGGTCACCGACTACGGTCGACGGTCCACGGTCCACGGACTGATTTCATCTAGCTTCGAAGGTCCGCCTCTGCTCGTGAAACGTACTCGACGACCCGTCCGACTCGCCTCGACAAGGCCAACGCGCAGCGGTAGGCGTCGAGGCGGTGGAGTGGATTCCGTCGAGTTCGTGACGAGCTCGGAAGCCCGCCGTTTGGCGTCTGCTCGTGCTCCGTGATGCGTGACCGCCGCCGTGACCGTCTGCCTCTCGGTCCCCAACTGGTCTCGGATCAGGCGCTCCGCGCACCGCGGCATCGGCCGTGCGCTCGTCAGGTCGCCCCGACTCCCATGAGACGCGCCGACCCTACCTCCGACTTGTGCGGAGCGTGCCTTCCCGATACGTTGTGATGACGAGGAGAAGTTCACATGAAACGACGACTTCTTGGCGGGGGCCCTGGGCTTGCACTTCTGGCAGCATCGCTGGTACTCTCTTGCAACGCGTCGGATGAGTCGTCGTCTGCAGCGGCGGCGCAACAGGACGCTGCCGGAGACGCTCTTCAGGTGGACGACGCAGGAGCGGGCGGCACGCAGGACGCTTCGCTTGCCGATCGCGAGCCGGAGACCTGCCAGAGCGGCTCGAACCCCGGCCCGGCCATGGTCGAGGTACATACCTCCACCGGGGAGCGGTACTGCATCGACTCCACGGAGGTGACGGAAGCTCAGTACCAGGAGTTTCTGGCGAACGTGTCCTTTCAGCCCGGTACCGAGCACCCACGGTGTGCGGACAACAAAGAGTACGAGCCAGGGGTGTGGCCGACGTATCCTCACGACGGTTGCGATCGGCTCTTCTGGAGGCCCGACGAGACACCCGACTGGCCGGTATCATGCGTGGACTGGTGCGATGCCTACGCCTACTGCAAGTGGGCCGGCAAGCGCCTGTGCGGCGCCATCGGGGGGGGAGAAGACAGGACTCCGGACGATCTGTCTACGAGTCAGTGGGGATACGCGTGCAGCCAGGGCGGGGTGACCCAATATCCGTACGGCGACGAATTCTCGGAATCCACCTGCGATGGCGCAACGTTTGCCGGCTCGGAGAAGTTCGATCATGACTGCGGATGCTTCATCCATTCGGATGTCGGCAGTTGGACTGGATGCCATGGAACGACGCCACCGTGGGATGCCATCCACGACATGAGCGGCTCTGTCGCGGAATGGACAGACAAGTGCCAGCCCAACGGAAGCGGTTGTTTGACAAGGGGCGGCGCCTACCTTGACGATACGCCCGAACAACTGGCGTGTGCCGATTTGGCTTTTGTGTACTATCGCATGTTCCACCCGACCC
>Ga0209018_1002724_pt1 | contig 12017 bp, 9 predicted proteins | sample YNPBryBLVA2012_FD_185814 | JGI IMG/M metagenome (GOLD analysis project Ga0209018, IMG submission 185814) | Anoxygenic and chlorotrophic microbial mat microbial communities from Yellowstone National Park, USA - YNP Bryant BLVA 2012 (SPAdes)... ...
GCAGGTCATCCAGAACGTCAGCCACGAGTTGCGCACGCCGCTGACCCTGATGCGCGGCTATGTGGACCTGCTGCTCTCCGGCGACCTGGGGCCGCTGTCTGGGATCCAGCGTCACGCCCTCGAGGTGGTCAACGAGCGGGTGATGACCTTCTCGCGGCTGATCCACAACCTGGCTGCGCTCCACTCCCTGCCGCGCGAGGCGCTCAACCTGGCCCCGCTGTCCATCGCCGAACTGCTGCGCCAGGTCCTGCACTCCTTCCGGCGCCAGGTCGGGCAGGCCGGGGTGAGGCTGGAGGCGGCCCTGGCTGACGATCTGGACCTGGTCTTGGGCGACCGCGAATATCTCGTCCTGGCCTTCTCCCACCTGGTCGAGAACGCGATCAAGTTCAGCCCGCAGGGGGGCCGCATCACGGTGCGCGCATGGATGGACGAACAGTCGGTCTGCGTGGCGGTCGAGGACCAGGGGATCGGCATTGGGCCGGAACACATCGGGCGCATCTTCGAACGGTTCTATCAGGTAGACGGTTCCAGCACCCGCCGCTTCGGTGGGATGGGCATCGGCCTGGCCCTGGTCTGGGAGATCGTCGAGGCTCATCAGGGCTCGGTCAACGTCGAGAGCCAGGTCGGTCAGGGCAGTACGTTCACGGTCACCCTACCTGGAGTCGGCCACATGGAGCCGTTGCCCGGCGATCTCCTGTAGGAGCGACCGATGAAGTGGTTCATCGCCATCGCTGGCAACATCGGCGTCGGCAAATCCACCCTGACCCGCCTGCTCAGCGCGCGGCTGGGCTGGGAGCCGTTCTTCGAGGCCGTGGCCGACAATCCTTACCTGGCCGACTTCTACGAGGACATGCAGCGTTGGAGCTTCCATTCCCAGGTCTTCTTTCTCTCGCGGCGGCTGCGCCACCACCACCAGTTGCTGCTGCGGCCCAACTCGGTGGTGCAGGACCGCACGGTCTATGAGGATGCCGAGGTCTTTGCCCGCAACCTCTATCGCCAGGGCTTGATGAGCGAGCGTGACCACCGCAGCTATGAGGAGCTGTACGACGTGCTCAGCGCGCTGCTGCCGCCGCCCGACCTGGTGGTCTATCTGCGTGCCTCCGTGCCGACGCTGATGGCCCGCATCGCCCGGCGGGGGCGCACGTTCGAACAGGAGATCTCTCCCGTCTACCTGGAGCAGCTTAACACGCTCTACGAGGAATGGGTGGCGCGCTTTTCCCTCTGTCCGGTGCTGACGATCTCGTCCGATAGCCTGGATTTCGTCGGCAATTCCCACCATCTGGACCTGATCGTCGAGAAAGTGCTGGAGAAACTGCGCGGTCGTGGGGAGGTGGTTTTCCCGTGAGCGCGTCGTCACCGCCTCGCTGGCCAGGCGAGGAACGCTTGTGGCGGGTAGTACAGGTGGCGCGGGAACTGGCGGCCGGCCTGGACCTGACCGGCGTGCTCCGCCGCGCCCTCGCCCTCAGCACCCGGGCCGTCGGCGCGGTGGATGGGTTCCTGTACCTGTTGGATGACCGTGGCGCCCTGACGACGATGGTGATGCTCGCTGACGGGAAATTCCTGCGGGTGGACATGGACATGGCCCATCGGGTCTTGAGTGCTGGGCTTGAGGGGTGGGTGGCGCGCACCCGCCAGCCAGCCCTGGTCAACGATGTGGCCAGCGACCCCCGCTGGATGAGGATGGACGATCCAGCCGTACTTCCTCCTGCCGGCGCGGCGATCTGCGTGCCCCTGCTCCACGCCAGTCGCCTGGTCGGTGTGCTGACCTGCACGCATCGCCAGGCGGGCGGTTTCGATGACGACGACCTCGAGACGCTGCAGTGGATCGCCGACCAGGTAGCCACTGCCGTGGAGAACGCCTGGCTGTTTGCCCTCGAGGAGCAGCGGCGGGCGCTGACCGCCACGCTCGGCGAGATCGCCCGCACCCTGGCCGCCACGCTCGACCTGGATCAGGTGCTCAGGCTGATCCTCGATCAGTTGCAGCGCGTCGTGCCTGGTGACAGCGCGGCGATATTCCTGCTGGAGGGACAGCGGCTGGTCATCCGCGCCTGGCGCGGCTTTGCCAACGAGGAGGCGATCCGCAACCTTTCCTTTCCCCTCGGAAGCGGGCAGATCATGGCCCGCGTGGTGAGCAGCCGCGAGCCGCTGGTCTGCGCCGACGTGCAGCAAGAGGCGGGGTGGGAGAACGTCCCTGGCGCCCCGCCGATCCACGGCTGGATCGGCGCCCCGCTGGTTGCCCGCGGGGAGGTCGTCGGCGCGCTCACGGTGGATAGCGCCGCCGTGGGCGCGTATGGCGAGGCCGATGCGCGCACGGTAGCCGCTTTCGCCGACCATGCCGCCATCGCGGTCGCCAACGCCCGCCTGTGGCGGGAGGTCCAACGACGGCTGGCCGAGGTAGCCTTCCTCCACAAGACCGGCCAGGCCCTTGCCGCCTCGCTGGAGCTGGAAGATGTCCTCCGTTCGCTGATGCAGAGCGTGCGGACGCATTTCCGCGCCGAAGCGGCCTCGGTAGCGCTGGTGGACGAGGCGACGGGCGAGCTGGTCTTCCGCGTCGCCTCCGGCGCCGCCGCTGAAGAGATGATCGGCGTGCGGCTGCGCCCCAGCCAGGGCATCGCCGGTTGGGTCGTCCAGACCGGCCAGCCGACCGTGGTCGCCTCGACGGCCACGGATGGCCGCTGGTACCCGGGGGTGGACCAGCAGACTGGTTTCCACACCCGCGCCATTGTCGCCGTGCCGATCCGCCTGGGGGAACGGACGATCGGCGTCGTCGAGGCGGTGAATCCGCAACAGGGAGATTTGGAGGAGAGTGACCTCGATCTGCTGCTGAATGTCGCCACCCTGGCTGCCAGCGCCATCCAGAACGCGCATCACTTCACCCTCGCCCGCGACGCCGAGCAGCGCTATGCCAGTCTCTTCGAGAACAGCGCCGATCCGATCATCATCACCGACGATACGGGCGTGATCACCGATGTCAATCGCAAACTGTGTACCATGCTGGGATACGAGAAAGCCCAGGTAATTGGCCGTCCCATCACGACTCTGTGGTCGGATGACCAGCAGGAGGACAACTGGCTGTCCCAGGCCTTGCGCGGAGAGGGAGGGACGCGCAACGTTTGGGCCATGGCCAGTGATGGCGCGACGGTCCCCTTCGAGGTACAGACGACGCGGATCGTCCTCGGCACCCGCCCCTGTATCCAGTGGATCTGCCACGATCTGACGGAGCGGCTGGAGCTGGAACGGGTGCGGCAAGACCTGACCAATCTGATCATTCACGACCTGCGCAACCCTGTGGCAACGATTGTCAACAGCGCCGAGCTGATCCAGTCGGTGGTGATGGACAAGGCGCCGGACCTGCCGGTAGAGCCGCTCTTCGACATCATCCAGCGCAGCAGTGAACGGCTGCAACTGTTGATTGACTCCATCCTCGACCTGGCCCGCATGAGCTCTGGCCAGGTGGCGCTGGAAGTCGAGACGTTCAATGTGGTTCATTTGGTGGAGGAGACGGTCCGCCAGGTACAGCCGATGGCGACTGCCCGCCAGCAGCGCCTGGAGAGCATCCTGCCGGACGGGGTGCTCACCATGGACGGGGATTGGAACCTGCTCCAACGGGCGCTGATCAACCTGATTGATAACGCGATCAAGTTCACCCCGCTGGGCGGAGAGATCCGTGTCGAAGTCCAGCCGCTCGATCTGCAGACGATCCTGTTCGCGGTCGCGGACAACGGGCCGGGCATCCCGCCGGAGCATCAACAGCGCATCTTCGAGCAGTTTTCCCGCCTCCATCGCCGTGAAGTGCGCGGGACGGGATTGGGTCTGGCGCTGTGCAAGCTGGCGGTCGAGGCGCACGGTGGGCGCATTTGGGTGGAGAGCGAACCGGGCCGGGGGGCGACGTTCAAGTTCACCCTGCCGGTGCGACAGGAGAATCGCCCAGGGAGGGAGGGGAGCACGTGAAGCACAGCACCGAACGGCTTTCCGCCGCCGATTCCTATCGGACCTACTTCGAGGCGCGGGTGGTCGAACGGCTGAGCTGGGACGGTCACCCGGCGGTCGTGCTCGACCGCACGGCCTTCTATCCCACCTCCGGCGGTCAGCCCTCTGACCGCGGCGATCTGGACGGCGTGGCCGTAGTCGGCGTCGAGGTGCGCGAGGCCGATGGGGCGATCGTCCACATCCTGGCCGACCCCGCTGTGGCCGACCAGGTCGTCGGTCGGGTGGATTGGGAACGTCGCTTCGACCATATGCAGCAGCATACCGGTCAGCACATCCTCTCCGCCGCCTGCGAGCAACTGCTGGATGCCGACACGGTTTCCTTTCACTTGGGCGCCGAGGTATGCACGATTGACCTGAACGTGGCGCGCATCCCGCCGGAGGCGATGGGGCCGGTGGAGGAGCGGGCGAACCGGGTCATTTGGGAGGACCGCCCGGTGACGGTGCGGGTGGTCGAGCCGACGCAGTTGGCCGGCCTGCCGCTGCGCCGTGCCCCGCAGGTGGCGGGGCCGGTGCGCCTGGTAGAGGTAGCCGGTTTCGACCTCAACCCTTGCGGAGGCACCCATGTGGCGCGCACTGGCGAGGTGGGGTTGCTGAAGGTGCTGCGGCTGGACTATCGGGGCGCGGAGACGCGGGTGGAGTTCATCTGCGGCGGGCGGGCGCTGCGGGACTACCGGCGGAAGAACGAGACGCTCCTCCGCCTGTCCGCTGTCTTGACGGTTGGTCAGGCGGAACTGGAGGAGGCAATTGGTCGCTTGCAGGAGGAGCTGAAGGGAGTGCGGCGGGAACTGCGTTTGGCCCAGGAGCGAGCGTTGGCGGTGGAAGCCGCCGAGCTGGTGCAGGCGGCGCAGCCTATCGGCCCGCTGCGCGTCGTGCGGCGGGTATGGGAGGGGCGCGACCCGGCGGAGTTACGCGCCCTGGCCCAGCGGATCGTCGCCCGCCCGGCGACGGTCGCCCACCCGGCGACGGTCGCCCACCCGGCGACGGTCGCCCACCCGGCGACGGTCGCCCCGGCGGCGGTCGCCCACCCGGCGACGGTCGCCCCGGCGGCGGTCGCCCTGCTGGCCTCGGTAGGGGAGCGGGTGGACCTGTGCGTCGCCTGTTCCGAAGGGGCGGAGGTGGATGCGGTGGCGCTGCTGCGCGCCGTCCTGGAGCCGCTCGGCGGGAAAGGCGGCGGCCAGGCGCGCATGGCCCAGGGCAGCGCCCCTCTCGTCCCCCTCGAACACCTTCAGACCCTGCTCACCACCTTGCCCATCCCCTGACTCGCACCCTTGCATACTTGCTCACTTGCATACTTGCATACTTGCTCACTTGCATACTTGCATACTTGCATACTATGGACATCCAAACCATCGCTCCCAACGTATACTTCTCCCCGGTTTTCCCCGGCCTCAACGTCGGTTTCGTTGTCACGGCCAGAGGAGCCGTAGCGGTGGATGCGCCGCCGCTGCCGTCCGACGCGCAGGCCTGGCGCGAGTGCATCCTGGAGGTTGCCGGATCGCTTCAGTACGTCGTCCTGACCGATTCTCATCCCGACCGTCTGATCGGCGTCGGGTGGCTGCAGGCGCCGGTGATCGCCGGGCGGGAGACCCTGCGCCGCTTGCAGGAGGGGGGTGAGCTGGCCTGGCGGAGCATGGCGGAGGAATGGGCTCGGCGCTGGTCGGGCGTGCGCGAAGTGGAGCATGCCCGCTTCCTCCTGCCGCAGATCGCCGTGGCCGGGCGGCTGACGATACACGGTTCGCCGCCCGTGGTGATCGAGTCGGTCGTCGGGGCGACGGCGGGCAGCGTATGGGTGCGGCTGCCGCGGGAACGGGTCATCTTTGCCGGCGACACGGTGGTCGTGGGCAGCCATCCGCCGCTGAGCGCGGCGCCGGACACGCGCGCCTGGCTGGAGACGCTGGTCGAACTGCGCCGGGCGCGCTTCCCGGCGGAGCTCATCGTTCCGGGCCGCGGCCCCCTGTGTGACAAGGATGGCACACGGGAGATGAGCACGTACATCCAGATGGTCCGCCGGCGCCTCCGTTCGGTCCATCTCAGTACTGGTGGGCGGGGAGACCTGATGGAACTGGCTGTCGGGCTGGTGGACGCCTTTCCGATCGCGCCAGGGGAGCGCGAGCGGATGTTGCATCAGGTGCGGGCCGATCTGGAGCATGTCCTGGCACAGGTTCGCCCTGACGAAGAAGAGCCGTCGCCCGCATGACCCGCCTGTCCGTTCCCGGCTCGCCCGCCACCGCCCTCGACCAGGTTCGACAGGAACTGGCGCGGGTCGAGGTAGACGTGGCGAACCTGCGCCGGTCGGGCAGCGACCCGCTGCAGATCCTCGTCGCGATGGATCGGGTCTCCCGACAGTTGGAGGTGCTGGGGGGGAGCGGGGCCGATGTGCGCGCTGAACAGGTGCGTCTGGATGGGGTCTGGCAGATGTTGCAGCGGGACGCGCTGTGGTTCGTGCGTCGGGTCGGGCCGGCGTTGCGCCAGGAGCGCGAGCGGCGCGGGGCGGGCGCCCACGGCCCGTGGTGGTGGATCGACCGCACAGCGGCCCACCAACAGCGCCGCCGCGCCGGACGCGCCCTGGGCGTCATCCTGACCTTCTCGCTGTTCCTGCTGCTCGGTCTGACGATCTACGAACTATTCCTGGCCCCGCCCCGGCCGCTCCGTCAGGCCATGCGCCATCTGGAGCTAGGCCAGGAGGCGTGGGAGGCGGGGGACGCGGCGGGCGCGCTGGCGGAGTTCGAGGCAGCAGCCGCCCTGGTCCCGGATCACGCGGCGACGCTGTTGTGGCTCGGCGTCACCCGCCAGGAGCTGGGCGACGTTGAGGGAGCGCAGGCGGCCTACGCGGCGGCGCGGGAGCAGTTCGTCGGCGCGCGGGAGTTCCTGTTCGAGCGCGGGCTGCTGTTCGTGGATATCGGCGACCTGCCGGCGGCCCGCGCCGACGCCGAGGCCGTGATCGAGTTGTCCCCGCAATGGGGGTACGGTTTCTACCTGCTGGCGGCCGTCGAAGCGGCAGAGGGACGGGTCGAGGAGGCCGTGGCCGGCTACCGCCGCGCCGCCGAACTGGCCCACGAGGTCGAGGATGACCAGTTGGAGTCGGCGGCTCGCGTGCAGATCGGGTTGCTGCTGGAGGTTTCGCAGCCGTGAACGAGTCGAATTTGGCGCGTGTGCGGGTGGTCAAGGCCGCCCACGAGCGGGAGCTATTGCGCAAGGCGAACGTCGTCGGCGTGGGCATCGGCCGGCGCAGCCGGGATGGGCAACCGACGGACGAACTGGCGATCATCGTCTCGGTGACTCACAAGGTGCCCCTGGACAGCCTACACCCGCGGGACATCGTCCCGCGCGAACTGGAGGGGGTGCCGGTGGACGTCCAGGCGGTGGGGGTGATCCATCCATTGTAGAGGCGACCCTCCGTGGTCGCCCCCTCCGTGGTCGCCCCCTCCGTGGTCGCCCCCGTGGGCGGGCACGGAGGCCCGCCCATACGGGGTGACGGCGGGGCGGGCCTTGTCGGGGGCGGGCACGGAGGCCCGCACTACGGATACACACGGGGCTGTCATGAACGAAACTATCGTTGCTCAGGTCAGTGGAATCAAGCGTCGTCACGTCCTGGATCTGCTGGCGCGGCGCAACGTCGTGGCTTGTGGCGTGGGCTATAAGATCCGCCAGGGCGTGCGTACCGACGAGCTCGGCCTGGTCGTCTCGGTGACACACAAGGTCCACCCCTCGGCCCTCTCGCCGGCGGACCTCGTCCCGCCGGAGCTGGACGGGGTGCGCACCGATGTCGTGGAGACCGGCGTGCTGCGGGCGCTGCAAGGGCCGACGGAACGCTGGCGACCGGTGGTCCCGCCGGGCGTTTCCATCGGCCACATCGCCATCACCGCCGGCACCTTTGGCTGCCTGGTGCGACGGGGCGAGGAGGTCTTCATCCTGTCCAACAACCACGTCCTGGCCGATGGGAACAGGGGTCGAGTAGGGGATGCGATCCTCCAGCCCGGCGCGGCGGATGGGGGGACGTCAGCCGACCGGATCGCCGAACTGGCGGAGTTCGTGCCGTTGGACTTCGGCAGCAGCGCGCCGGAGTGCTCGCTGGCCCGCTCGTTGGTGGAGGCCCTGAACTGGCTGGCTGCTCTGCTGGGTTCCCGTCACCGCCTGCAGGCGGTGCAGCAGACGCCCGGCATCAACCGGGTAGATGCGGCGCTGGCCCGCCCGCTGGACCGGCAGCAGGTCAGCAGCGAGATCCTGGTCATCGGCACGCCGACGGGGGTGGGGACAGCGACGCTGGGCACGCGGGTGCAGAAGCACGGTCGCACGACCGGTTACACAACCGGCACGATCACCCAGATCGATGCCACCGTGCGCGTGGATTACGGCGGTCCGTCGGCGTTGTTCGAGGGGCAGTGGGTCGCCTCGCCGATGAGCCAGCCGGGTGACTCCGGCTCAGCGGTGCTGGACGAGGAGCGGCGGGTGGTGGGGTTGCTCTTCGCCGGTTCCGACGCGACCACGATCATCAACCCCATCGCCGATGTGCTGGCGGCGTTGCGCGTGGAGGTGGTGACGGGGTGACGCGGTGACGGGGTGACGCGGTGATGGGGTGACGCGGTGACGGGGTGACGCGGTGATGGGGTGACGCGGTGACGGGGTGACGCGGTGATGGGGTAACACGAGGAGATCCTCCGTATCCCCGTATCTCCGTGTCTCCGTATCTCCGTGTCTCCGTGTCCCCGCGTCTCCGTGTCTCCGTATCACTCCACGCCCGCCGCTCGGTTCTCCTCCTCGGCCACGCGGATGCCCTCCTGCTCGTTCACCCGCGTGAGTAGGAGGATCCCGCCGATGAAGAAGATGATCAGGGCGACGATGCTCAATCGGCTGGAGCCGGTCAACTGGCCGACGACGGCGAAGAGGGCCGGCCCGGCGATGCCGGCGAACTTGCTGGAGACGTCGTAGAAGCCGAAGAACTCCGCGCTGCGCGCTTTAGGCACCATCAGCCCGAACAGGCTGCGGCTGAGCGCCTGCGTCCCGCCCTGCACCATCCCCACGGCGAACGCCAATACCCAGAAGTGCCAGGCCTGGCTCATGAAGTAGCCGGCGATGGCGATCAACGTATACCACCCCAGTCCCAGCATGATCGCCCGCTTGGTGCCGATCTTGCTGCTGAACTTGCCGAAGAGCAGGGAGAAGGGGATGCCGACGAACTGGGTCAGCAGCAAGGCGCCGATCAGGTCAATCATGCCGATGCCGATCTCCGATCCGTAGATGGTGGCCATCTTGATGATCGTACCGATGCCGTCGTTGTAGAGCCAGAAGGCGATCAGGAAGAGGAAGAGCTGGCGGTACTTGCGCATCTCGTGGAAGGTCTGTCCCAGGCGGCGGAAGCCGGCGGTGACCGGGTTGACCCCCGCGCCGATGCCGGCCAGATTGGCCGGCGGTTCCGGAACCTGGCGCAGCAGCGGGATGGTGAACAGTGCCCACCAGATGGCGACGGTGAGGAAGGAGAGGCGCGGTCCCAGCGTGCGGTTGGCCCAAATGACCTGGATCATGAGGATATTGAGCGCCAGGAGGATCCCGCCGCCCAGGTAGCCCAGCGCGTACCCTTTCGAGGAAACGAAGTCAATGTCCTTCGGGCGGGCGACGTGGGGTAGGAGGGCGTCGTAGAAGACGTAGGACCCGCTCAGGCCGATGGATCCGAGGAAGAAGAGCGCCAGGGCCAGGAACCACCCGCCGGTGTCCACGAAGAACATCAGCGCGGTGGCCAGGATGCCGATGGCGGCGAAGATCGTCAACAGCCGCTTCTTCCCGCCCGTGTAGTCGGCGATGCTGCCCAGGATGGGGGCCAGCAGCGCGGCGACCAACAGGGCGATGGCGTTGGTGTACCCCCAGTAGACGGTCGCGGTGTTGCCGGCCAATCCCGCGGCGACGACCTGCTCGAAGTAGACGGGTAGCACGGCGGCCTCGATGGTGGTGGAGAATCCAGAGCTGCCCCAGTCATACAGACACCAGGCATTGATGATCCGACGGTAGATACGTTCGGCGTCCGATTTGATGTCCACCTTTGTCCTCCTGCCGGGATGATTGGGCGCGATTGTACTGCATCTTTCCGGTGGCGCAAATGGCGTCTCTACCCGTAACTGCTCCCTCCCGGTAACTGCTCACCCTCCCGCAGGTTGGGGTGCAATTGGCAGTCCGAATCGTACTTCCATGGCCGCTCCGATTCGTTGCTCGGTTGCTTCCGAACCTGCGGGAGGGTGAGCTGAGCAGTTACCTCTACCCGTAAACAGTTCCCTTGCGGGACGAACTGTGTTAGAATCCGGGCCGGAGGTGAACGCGATGGGAGCGGAGAGGGAGCGACCGTTGACGGGAGGTGGTGTGCCCTCCTCCACATCGGACGAGCGCACGTGGGCGGCGCTGGCCCATGCCAGCGCACTGTTGAACTTGGTGATGAGCGGGGTAGGAGGGGCGATCGGCGCGTTGGTGATCTGGCTGACCCAGAAGGACAGGTCGCGCTGGGTGGCCTTTCATGCCTTGCAGTCCCTGGTCTTCCAGACGGCCCTGTTTCTGGTCACCGTGGTGTTCGTGGGCGTGATCTGGGTATTGGGATTCGCCTTCAGCTTCGCCACCGTGGGCTTCGGCACGTTCATCGCTGTGCCGATCATGATCGCCAGCTTGTTCCTGGCCATGGTGCTGATGCTCGGCGGGCTGGTCTACTCGCTCTACGGCGCGTACCAGGTCTACGAGGGGCGCGAGTTTCGCTATTTCTGGATCGGCGATTGGGCGGCGGAACGGGCCTTCCGGCAGTAGGGACGCGGAGACGCGGAGACGCGGAGACGCGGAGACACGGAGACACGGTGACGCGGTGATACGGAGCATCCTTCGTGTCACCGTGTCACCGTGTCACCCCCTCACCGTGTCACCCCCTCACCGCGTCACCCCCTCACCGCGTCACCCCCTCACCGTGTCACCCCCTCACCGCGTCACCGCGTCACCGCAGACATACCACCTCATCTGCCCTTTCCTCATGCTCCGCACCTCGCCCCGTACCTGCAGCCAGTCCAGGTGGCCGATGACCTCGGATATGGCCAGGAAGCGATTCATCGGGTCGAGGTCGGGGTACAGGAGGACGCTGATCTGGTAGGCTGTGCGCGGCTCGTCGCGCAGATGGGACAGGATATGTTGAGCGCGTTCCTCGTGGAAAGCCAGGCGCTCGGTGATGAGGGTGTGGTGATCGAGGATGGGCGGGCCGTGGCCCGGCAGGGCCCGCTCGATCGGCAGGCGGGCGACGCGCTGGAGCTGTGCCAGGTAGTCCATCAGCCGTCGCGGCCGGCGCGCACCCTGACGCTCCGGCGGCTCGACGATCGGGTTGGACGAGATGTCGCGCAGCAGGTGGTCGCTGGAGAGGAGCAACTGCCGCTGTGGCTGGTACAGGCAGATCAGCCCACCGGTGTGACCGGGGGTATGGAGCACCTGCCACTCGTCTTCGCCCAGGCGGACGGTCATCCCATCCGTCAGCGGCCCGTCGGGATGGACAGGTTGTCCGAACTGTCCGTAGCCCTGGCGGGTCTGGGCGAAGCGGAGGAGCGTGTCCGCCGGCACGCCGGCGCGGCGCATCAGGGCGGCGTAGAAAGCCAGCCGCCGCGCCCGTTCGGTGACATAGTCGGCCAGTTCGGCGAAGTTGAGCGGGTGGGTCAGTACTTTGGCCCCTGACCGTTCCACCAGCTCCGCTGCCAGTCCGCAATGGTCGCTGTGGGTGTGGCTGAGGATGATCCGGCGCAGGTCGGACAGGCGGTAGCCCAGCGCGGCCAGGCCATCTTCGAGCGCCTGGCGGGCCGGGGCGAAGCGCGGGCCGGTGTCGAACAGCGTCAGCGCATCACCCTCGGCCAGGTAGAGGTTCACCGGTCCCACGGGGAAGGGAGTGGGGACGGTGATGCAGTGCAGGTAGGGGGGAGACGCGGTGGCGCGGTGAGGGGGTGACGCGGTGACGCGGTGAGGGGGAGGCGCGGTGACGCGGTGAGGGGGAGGCGCGGTGACGCGGTGAGGGGGAGGCGCGG
>Ga0209018_1002725_pt1 | contig 12015 bp, 12 predicted proteins | sample YNPBryBLVA2012_FD_185814 | JGI IMG/M metagenome (GOLD analysis project Ga0209018, IMG submission 185814) | Anoxygenic and chlorotrophic microbial mat microbial communities from Yellowstone National Park, USA - YNP Bryant BLVA 2012 (SPAdes)... ...
AATTTCATAGTTGTTTCATGTTTTGGTTTATATGGATTAGAATACCATATTTTGACCCCTCTTTTTCTGCCTTTACCTACCTTTCAACACTTCTGCATTGTAGGGCATCAGCTCGGTCTAATTTGCATGAATTGCAAGCAAAGAAATTTAGAGCACTTCTAAAAATCGGTCGCAGGGGCGTAGCCCGTTTTGGTTTTCGATAGCATGGGCATTGTAGCCAGATAACCTTCAATGGGTGCAAATAATATAGAGGTGCCCTTTATTGATACTTCAAAAATCACGGGTCGCAGGGCGTAGCCCCGTTTTGGTTCTCAAATTGTCTGAGATTTTCATATCGAAAAAATGTATCAACCTCACCAATACCCGGTCAGGTCATAACCGAGTTGGGACATCATCTCCCGGAATAGGGGCAAACTCAAGCCGATCACATTGCTATGAGAACCGGTGATCCGTTCCACCCAGATACCGCCTTTTCCCTCCAGCGCAAAAGCCCCTGCACATTGTAAGGGTTCCCCCGTATGAATATAAGCCTGCATTTGTTCTGACGTTAACCGGCTAAAAAATACTTGGGTGGTGGCGACACGGGTGAGGGTTTCGCCGGTGGTTAGGTCAATGAGGGTGTGCCCGGTATGCAATTGCCCCTGGCTCCCACTGAGGTGTTGCAGTTGCGCTAGGGCGGTCGCCGCATCGCTAGGTTTGCCATAAATCACCCCCCCCAACTCAAACAGGGAATCACAGCCCAACACCACCGCTGGCGGGGTAAATCTGGTCGCCACTTCGGTCGCTTTCGCCTCGGCGAGGGTTGCCACCAAGGCCACCGGGTCGGAGTTCTGAAATTGTCCCTCATCCACCCCACTGGGGCACACCAGGGGTTCCAGCCCAATCTGGCGCAGGAGTTGCAACCGGGCGGGGGAAGCGGAAGCTAAAATCAACTGGGGGAGGTTAGGCATCCAGGGCTTGGGCAAGCAGGGGGGGTAAACGGCGGTAGAGTTTGCCAGTACGGCGTTCCAGGGGCGCCAACGCCACCATGGCGGTGCAAACGATTTCCCCTTGACGGGTCAGTTCGTAATCCCAGACCAACCGCACCCCCTGGCGGGGACGGGGACGGGCTTTGACCAGGATTTCTTCGCCCAGGAAAACGGGTTTTTGGTAGCGGATGGTCAAATCCACCACGGGTAAATCGCAACCGGCGGCCACCAAATCCCCAAAATTCAAGCCCCGCCCCTGCAACCAGGCCACCCGTGCCTGCTCCAGCCAATGCACATAACTCCCGTGCCACGCCACCCCCGCATAGTCCGTGTCCTGGGGATAGACCTGCACCGGGTACACAAACCAGTCTGCCCTCATACACCCCCGACCGGCTGGGATGGGACATGGGACGTACTGGGGGTTTTGGGGCGATACTGTTCTAACACCATACTCACCAGTCCCCAGGTGGCCGCCGCCGCCGCCACAATCAAAATCAAGGCTAAGACAATCATCATGCCCGAATTACTCCGCCCCCGTTTGGCTGCTACCATTGCCGGGGTAGCCGTAGTAGGAGCCGTAATCTGGGTGGCATTGGGGTCGCCGGTGGTCAGCAGGGTCACGGTAATCCGGTGGCTCCCCAGGCGGATCACATCCTGGTCATGCAAAACCCGGCTGGTTTGATGCAAGGTTTCCCCATTCAACCCCGTCCCGTTGGCACTGCGGTCGGTCAAAATCACCTGGTCGCCGCTACTGCTGATCAAAGCGTGGTAACGGGAAACTTGTTTATCCGGCAGAACCACCCGGTTCACAGGTTTTCCCCCCAGGCGGCTGGGCATTTGCTCATATTCCCGTCCAAACGCTATCGGTGGCGCATAATGATGCTGGGTCGCCGCCCCCGTCGCCGGGTCATTCCAACTCAACTGGACATAGATGGGTTCATCCATCACATCTCACCCCCCATGCCTCCCATCATAACCCCTAGAGCAGGGGCTTCAAGTCCCGCAGGACCTCCAACGCCGTCTGGTAGCGTTCCGTGTAGAAATAGGCCACCATTTTGTCCAAAATATCCGCCAACGTCCGGCTCACCTGCGCCCGCTCCCGCCAGATGGGCAGTCCCGTATCCTGGTCTAAATCCAAATCCCGGGGTGGGGTACCGGTCAACGCCTGAATGCCAATCATCCCCACGGCGTAAAGATCGCTGTTTAACTGGGGTCGCCCCCCCATCTGCTCACTGGGGGCATAACCCCGGGTGCCCACCGCCACCGTGTAATCCGCTTCCGTGCCCGCCGCTTTGGGTCGCATCTGCTTCACCGCCCCAAAATCAATCAAGACCAACCGCTGGTCCTTCTGGCGACGAATGATATTGGCCGGTTTCACATCCCGGTGAATCACCTTGTGCTCATGCACAAACGCTAAGACTTCTAAAATACTCCGCAAAAAATGCACCGTGTAGGCCTCATCCCGCTTTTGCCCCGGCACCAACTCCTTATCCAAGGGCGTGCCCTCAATAAATTCCTGCACCAGGTAAAATTCTTGATTTTCCTCAAAATAGGCCAACAACTGGGGAATCTGCCGGTGCCGCCCCAGGATTTCCAAAATTTCTGCCTCCGTATTGAACAGACGGCGGGCCAATTGCAAAAACTGGCTGTCGGAACGCCCCGGTTTTAGCTGTTTCACCACACAGGTGGGTCGCCCCGGGCGTTGGGTGTCCTGGGCTAAATAGGTACGGCCAAACCCCCCCTCCCCCAGCACCTTGACCACCTGATAGCGGCTGGCCAACAGCCCATCCTCCCGACGGCTCGGTTGGCTCGAACGTATCCCCAAATTCCCCGCCGCCGTCGCCTGGGTGGACTCCAGCAAATTCTGCAAAATCGTAATCTGCTGTTCCTGTTGCGCCGCTTTCGCCGCCACCAGCCGGTGCTGACGATCCGTTTCATAGGCAATGTAGGCCACCACCCCCATGCCGGTGCCCACCACCCCCAAAACCGGCGGCACTAGGGGAATCCACCCCCCCCCAGCGAAGAACACCACGGCGATCCCCACCACCGCCACCACCGCCCCGGTCAACCCCAGGGCCAAGCTCAGGGGATGGCGCAACCGCCAGGCCAGGATGCCCCCCACCCAACACCAGAGAAAGACCCAGAGGATTTCCAGCCCCTCGCCCCAATACCAAATTTGCGTCCGCCCATCCAGGGCACTGCTGATAATTTGACTGGCAATCTGGCCGTGGAGCACCACCCCCGCCATCTTTTGGTCTTCTTGCAACCCGGCACTGTAAGGGGTATAAAAATCGTCCTTGGCACTGGCGGCCGTCACCCCCACCAACACCAACCGGCCCTCCACCAAACGGGGGGGAACCTGTTGGGCCAATACTTCCCCCAGGGTGACCTGCTCCACCGCCTGCCGTGCCCCCCGGTAATTCAACAACACCTGATAGCCCCGGTCATCCACCCCTTGGTAGGGGCCAGCGTTAGCCGTCAACCGGGGAAATGCCCCCCGCCCCAACAGAATCGTCCCATCCGCCGTTTGCTGGGGTTCAATCCCCTGCGGTTGCAAAAACCGTAAGGCCAATTGCACCCCGAGGGCATTGGGCGTGGGACAAGGGGATTGGGGGTTCACCTGCCCGCCCAACAAGGCCCGCCGCACCGTGCCCCCAGCGTCCACCACGATATCCGCAAACCCGACGCGCTGGGGAGCCTCTGCCCGGGGAATCGCCGGTGGGGGTTTGATGCCGGGACTATGGCTATCCCCCAGTTTGCACACGGTGATCACCCTTGCTTCCTTGGCAAAAAGGTCATTCAGGGCTTGACTGCCCGGTTCCTGGGGAATATCCCGATAAAAATCCACCCCAATCGCCCGGGGGTTCTGGGCCAACAACAGGCGCAGGGCTTCCGCCAGGATTTTATCCCGGAGCGGCCATTGCCCCAGTTTTTGAATATCTGCTTCCGTCACTTCCACCACCAAGACCCGTTTGTCCGGGGGTTCATCCGGTCGCCACCGGATCATCTGGTCGTAGAGTGCCAATTCCACCCCCTGCAAGCCCCCAGTTGCCCGCACCCCGGTCAGAACCATGCCCACCACCAATCCCCCCAACAGGGCAGGCCAGCCCAACCAAATGCCAATCTTCTGTACGGGTGGCCAGGACTGGAGGCGTTTTAAGAAAGCAGGCATAGGGGGTCAGAAGTGTATTAATAAGGTAATGTGTTTGCACCCAGTCGCTTGACCATACCTAAACCCTGCCGAAACCACCGATTTAGCCCGAAAATTGCCGGATGCGAACTGTTTCCATCCACCGTTACTGCCAGTTTACCACAGGGCTAGTGGGCAAGCGGTGCCCCCGGCCATTCATGCCCCTGCTGACCCTGCCGGGGTGGACGGGGCGTTAACCCCAATGCGGTCAACAAATCCTGGTCCTGTTGATAACTCGGACAGGGGGTGGTGCGGGTGAGCATCTGCCCGTCGTCGCTGGAAAAAATGGAATTGACCCCCGCCAGAAAACACCAGGCCTGCTGTGGGGCACTCAGGTGAGTACGCCCGGCGGCCAGCCGCAAATCGCTCTTGGGCATGAGAATCCGGGCGGTGGCCAGCACCCGCAGAACCTCCCAGAAGGGCACCGGCTCCTGGTTCTCCAAGGGCGTACCCGGTACTCGGGAGAGGATATTGATCGGGACGGATTCCGGGTGGGGTCGGAGGTTCGCCAGGGTCGTCAAGAGTTCCATCCGGTCCGCATGGGTTTCCCCCAGTCCCAAAATGCCGCCACAACAGAGGGTGATCCCGGTGTGCCGTACCCGCGCCAGGGTAGCCAGGCGGTCATCATAGGTGCGGGTGGTGATGATCTGGGGGTAATAGCGCCGGGACGTATCCAGGTTGTGGTTGTAGGCGTATAGACCCGCTTCCCTGAGCCGTTGCGCCTGGGTTTCCGTGAGCATCCCCAGGGTACAGCAGACTTCCAATCCCAGGGCGGTAATCTGCCGGATCATCGTCAAAACCTGCTCAAAGGCTTTCCCCGGTCGAGCCTCCCGCCAAGCCGCCCCCAAACAGACCCGGCTCACCCCCTGGGCTTGGGCACGCTGGGCAATCGCCACAACTTCATCCACGGTCATCAGGGGTTGGGGGGCAATCCCGGTATCATAATGGGCAGATTGGGCGCAATAACCACAGTCTTCCGGACAGCCCCCGGTTTTGATGGAAACCAAACGACACACCTGGATTTCCCGCTGGGGATGGTACTGGCGATGCACCGTGGCGGCTTGGTACACCAATTCCAGGAGGGGTTGCTCGTAGATCGCCTGCACTTGCTCCACTTGCCAATCCCACCGGCACCCGCCAACCTCTGTGACCATGAAACCTCTGCCCCAAATACTGGTTACCACTTTGCCCGGAAATGGCTACGAATGCAACCAAGCCCTGCCCCTAATGCTTCACCGACTGGGCAGACGGCTGGGGCGCTTCATCCGTGCCACTTCCATAAATTCCAAGGTTTTCCCCTCGCTACTTTGGAGCCAATAACGCAGGGGACGCTCCTGGAGAATCTTGTAGGGGAGGGCATGCATCTGCCCCCGCAGGAGCAACCAGTCCAGGCAAGCCCGGTCAAAACACACCAGGCGCACCCATCCCTGCCCCGGGGGTTTCGCCCCGCCAATCAGATGCAACTGGGTATTTCTACGCAGTTGGTACCAAAACCCCGCCGGTAAAGCCCCCCCCGGTCGGTGCGGGGAAATCAAGGGGTCGGTCAGCCCCAAGACCTGCTCATAGTTGTAATAATAATGTAATGGCACTTCTGCCCGTTCCAAGCCCAAATCCTCTTCGCAGAACCAGCGGGCGGCTTCCACATCCGAAGCCATCAGCGTGTAAATTTTGGGGGCACTCCGCAAAAACAGCCACAGAGCCGTGCCGTATCCCACCAGCAACAGCACCATCACCCCTTGGGCGGACAGGAGGCTATCGGGCAACCATTCCCAGGCGAACAGGATCATTGGGTCGGGGTGGGCAAGGTAGGATTGGCCAAAGTCAGGGTCACTTCCTTGACTTCCCCCGGTTTGCCCAGGGGTTGGGGGGCACCCTCATTCACCCGCACCCGCACCTCCCCCGCATTCCCAGCGGCTAAGACCAGGGTTTGCTTGGCGGTCCACGTCTCAGTCGCCCCTGGGTTCAAAATGCCCTCAAACACCACTTGCCCATCCGCCACCACCTGCAACCAGGATTGCCCCGTCAATTCCACGTGCACCCGCAATTGCGTAGGCTTGGGCGTGACCTGGGGGGACGGGGAAACGGCTACGGGGGGGGATGGGGTGGCTGGGGTCGGGGTAACGCTGGTGGGACTGGGTGCCGGTGCAACCGAATGGGACGAATTGGATGGGCGCAGGACGTAGGACAGCACCGCAATCGCTCCCAAGATCAGGGCAAAGTAGGTCACATAGAGATGAAACGGGCGCAGGGGACTGCCCACCTCTCCCCGCACCGGAGCGGTTTTGGTCAGGCGGGGCGCCAAGTCCAACTCGCTTAAATCCAAGTCTGGCAATTCCAGGAGGGTGGCATACTGGCGCAAAAAACCCTGTACATAGATGGGTTCCGGCAATTCCGCCACATCCCCTGCCTCCAACGCCCGCAGTAATCGGGTTTGAATCCGGGTGTGGGCAGACACCTCCTCCAAGGACAACTGCCGTTCCTCCCGCACCTGTTTTAGGTACTGCCCAATTTCTCGTAAACGTTCCACCTGGGTGGCATTGTAGGCACTCACGGGCATATCCTGATCACCGTCAATCCCAATGACTTGAACTGTTGCACAAAAGTTACGTTTATTTCACTTCCAGTCTAAAGGATATGGGCGCATACCGCTTGGCAAAACGCCTGTTCCTGGGGGGTCAGGGGGCGGAGATGCCCCACGGGTAAGGTCCCTAGTTGAATGTCCCCAATCGCCTGGCGATGCAACCGCAGTACCGGATAGCCCAATTGCGCCGCCACCCGCCGAATTTGCCGATTGCGCCCCTCCCGCAACTGGATTTCTAAAAGGGTCTGGTGCCCTGTTTTCCGTAACATTCGCACCTGGGCAGGCAGGGTTTTCTGCCCATCCAAAGGCACCCCCTGTCGCCATTGCGCCAACACCTGGGGGGTCGGTTGCCCCTGTACCCAAACCCGGTAGGTCTTCCACACCGGATGGCGGGGGTGGGTCAACGCCAGGGTGAGTGCCCCGTCATTGGTCAAGAGCAACGCCCCACTGCTGTCGTAGTCCAACCGACCGACGGGGTAGAGGGGGGGCAGGTCAGGGGGCAAAAAATCCCGCACCGTGGGTCGTCCCTGGGGGTCGGCACAGGTACTCACCACCCCGACCGGTTTGTGGAGCAGGTAGTACCAATGCGCCGGAGCGGGGGGCAGGGGTTGCCCCCGGACAGTAATCTCATCCACCTGGGGGTCACATTTTTGCCCCACCTGTGCCGGTCGCCCATTCACCCACACCTGTCCGGCTCGGATCAATGCCTCCGCCTGCCGCCGTGCCGCCACCCCCCGGTGTGCCAGAATTTTCTGCAACCGCTCCATCCCCTAGTCCAAACCCAAATCCAGCAGGATGTCCTGGGCGTGGCTATCGGCTTTGACATTGGTGTACACCCGCTCGATCTGCCCCTGGGGGCTAATCACATAGGTGACCCGTTTGCTGTAGCCCCCCCCGTCCACGTCGTAGGCTTTGGTAATCGCCCCGTCCGTATCCACCAACAGGGGAAAGGGCAGGTTGTACTTCTGGGTAAAGGCTTGATGGGTCGCCTGGTCATCCCGACTCACCCCCAAGACCACCAAATCCTTTTCCTGGTAGGTTTCATAGCGGTCCCGAAACCCACAGGCTTCCTTGGTACAGCCGGGGGTATCGTCCTTGGGATAAAAGTACAAAATCACCCGTTTCCCCGCAAAATCCGCCAGGGAAATGGGGCGACCTTGGGTATCAACCGTCTGAAATGCTGGGGCAACCGTGCCGGGACTCAACGCCATCACATACCTCACAAAATCAGCCAGAGCTATTGTAGCCGCTCCAGGGCAGTCCCCCCCTTGATCCGGCGGTAATGGCGATGGGATTAGGGTTTACGGGTATTTATGCCCCCCGCACAATGATTACAATTTTTAATGCCAGGGCGAAAGTTAAAATAAATTTAAAGATGCTAATCATCGGCAGATCGGGTTAAATGTACGACTTTTGTGCTGGGGATTTTCCCCTTCATGTAGTGCTGGTAGAGCCGCAAATCCCCCCCAATACGGGAAATATCGCCCGCACCTGCGCCGCCACCCGTACCCCCTTGCACCTGATTGGCCCCCTGGGATTTGAGTTGAGTGACCGCTATTTGAAACGGGCGGGCTTGGATTACTGGCCCCATGTGATCTGGAATTTCTACCCCAACTGGCAGGAGTTTGTCCGCAGGAATACTCATCCCGCCCACCGCTGGTTGGCCTTCAGTCCCCGGGCGCAGGTCAGCCTTTGGGAGTTCCAATTTCAACCGGGGGATTGGTTATTTTTTGGGAGCGAAACAGCGGGTTTGCCGGACTTTTGCCTCAATGCCTGTCATACACACCTGCGGATTCCCATGCGGTCAGCGGGGGTGCGGAGTTTGAACCTATCCGTGAGTGTGGCGGTCGGTCTGTTTGAAGCCCAGCGACAGATAGCACAATAAGTGACCTTTGGCGTGTTGCTTGAGATACATATAAGTTTTTGTTAATTATCTTTTGAGGCTGATACGGTGACATCGCCCTTATCAGTCATAACGATTTATCATCAGGGCTTTACGCTGGACTGGGTGGGCGGGCTAAATACTGGACTAGAGCGTTGCTGGTTTGGTTCCAGTTCGCCATGAGTGGTTGAGGGGTGATTCGGGTGTTGGGTACCACCGGCACACGGGAAGCCCTGGCTAAGTTCGCTCCTTGTGTTTTGTGTTTTCCTCACACCCGTTTATAGGAGGTGACTCTTGCAACAGCACGATTTTGCCAGCTTTGGTTGGCGGCCCGTACAAGTGTCCCAGCAATCATCTGATTTAACCATTGGTAATTTTTCCCGTCCTAGCTCTGTTCGTCCGGTGATGACCGGGTTGGTTGCGGTCGGGGCCCTGGCCAGCGTGGGTCAGGGGGTAGCGGTGGCGAATCCCGCCGTAGCCCCGGAGATGCCTGCTTCCCACCAGGAAGGCGTGGTGGCGGCGGTGCCGGATGCTTTGGTGGTGGAACACCGGGTGCGGGCGGGGGAAACCCTGTGGCAGTTGTCCCATCTGTACCAGGTGACGGTTGAAGAAATTGCCCAGTTGAATGGATTGCGCCCGGAGCAGGTTTTGGTGGTGGGGCAGGTGTTGAAAATTCCCCCCCGTTCGCCGGAGGCGGTTCCCAATCGGGTTGAGAATTTATTGGCACGGGTGCGGCAACAGGCGTTGATCCGGGAGGGGCGTTTGCCTCGGGATGCGGCGGCGATGATGGCAACCCCGACTTTGGTGGAGCATGAGGCGCAGGAGGTTTCCCCCAAACAAGCGGGGCAGTACCAGGTCCAGCCGGGAGATACTTTGAACGCCATTGCCCGCCGGTTCCAGGTGTCTTTAGAAGCGTTGGTGCGCCTGAATCGTCTGACCAACCCGGATGTGTTGTATGTGGGGCAAACCCTGCGGGTGCCGGGGATGACGCCTGAAACCCCTGCCCGTGATTTGGCCCAACGCCCCGTTCCCCAGGTGTTGGCTCGGTTGACGGCTCCCCGTCTGCCAGCTGTAAAACCCCAATCTTTGCGGGCACCGGGAATTAACTTGCCCCAGGCCCCGGTGAATCCCCTGCTGGGAACCGATGCGCTTGGGAAATTGGATACGGCTCCCTCGGTGAATACGGATCAACTGCGGCGCAATCCAGGGGTACAAAATTTGGCGGCGATTCTGCCCAACGTCTTTCCCCCGGCTTTGAGTGAGGGCAGTGCCCCCAATGCCAATATTCAAGCCCTGAGTTTGCCGCCGATGGGGGATGCGGAGACGTTTTTGCCCAAGGACCCCACCTTCTTCAAGGGGTATATCTGGCCGGCACGGGGGGTACTCACCTCCGGGTTTGGCCCCCGCTGGGGACGGATGCACCAGGGGATTGATATTGCTGGCCCGGTGGGGACGCCAGTGGTGGCTTCGGCGGCGGGGACGGTGATTTTTGCGGGCTGGAATTCCGGGGGCTATGGCAACCTGGTAAAAATCTGGCATGACAATGGCAGTATCACCTATTACGCCCACAACAGCCGCATTTTGGTGCGGGAAAATCAGCAGGTGAAGCAGGGGCAGCTTATTGCGGAAATGGGCAGTACGGGCTTTAGCACTGGGCCCCACGTCCATTTTGAAATCCGCCAGCGGGATCGGGGGCCGGTGAATCCGATGGCGTTCCTGCCTGGGCAACGCTAGGGTTGAATCCCCCCCAATTGTGAGGTGATGTGTGGTCATGGGGTGTCCCGTGGCCGCTTTTTTTTGGCGGGTATCCCCAAAACCCATAAAATTGAAAAAATTTGTAACATAAGTTAGTTCTCCTTGATTTTTTGTTGACCATGCGTTTGCTCCCAGGAGGTGCCATGCAGACCACGATTTCTCCCCCTTGGCGGGCTTGGGTGCAACGTCGGATGTTGCTGGGTTGGGAGCCGACCCCGGAGCTTTTGGGGATTTTGCTGGTGTATTTTGTCCAGGGGGTAATTGGTCTGGCCCGGTTGGCGGTGAGTTTTTTCCTCAAGGATGAATTGGGCTTGTCCCCGGCAATGGTAGCGGCTTTGACTGGGATTGCGGCTCTGCCCTGGATGGTGAAACCCCTGTTTGGGTTTGTGGCGGATGGCTTGCCCCTGTGGGGCTACCGGCGGCGTTCCTATTTGATCCTGTCGGGCCTTTTGGGGGCGGGGGCCTGGAGTTGGTTAGCCCTGTGGGTACACCGACCCTGGCAGGCGGTGGCGGCGATTACCCTGGCCTCTTTGGCAACGGCGATGGGGGATGTGATTGCGGATTCGTTGGTGGTGGAGCGGGTGCGGGGGGCAACGCAAAGCCAGACGGGTTCCCTACAGTCCCTGTGTTGGGGGACGAGTGCGGTGGGGGGGTTGGTGACGGCCTACTTGAGCGGGGCACTGCTGGAACATTTGGGCACCCGGGCGGTATTTGGGATTACGGCGGTGTTCCCACTGCTGGTGAGTGCGGGGGCGTTTTGGGTGCAGGAACTGCCGGTGACGGAGCGGCGGGGGTTCACGGCGGGTATGGTGTCCCAGGTACAGCAGGTGTGGCAGGCGATGAACCAGCGGGCGATTTTACTGCCAACGATGTTTTTATTTCTCTGGCAGGCGACCCCGACGTCGGATACGGCGTTTTTCTTTTTTATTACTAATGAATTGCAGTTTCCGCCGGAATTTTTGGGGCGGGTGCGGCTGGTGACCAGTGTGGCGGCCTTGGTGGGGGTGTGGGTGTTCCAGCGGTATTTGCGGGAGGTGCCGATCCGCCGGATGTTGCTGTGGACCACGGTGCTTTCCAGTGGTTTGGGGTTGACCAATTTGTTGTTGGTGACCCATGCCAATCGCCTGTTGGGGATTCCCGACCGCTGGTTTAGCCTGGGGGACAGTGCGATTTTGACGGTGATGGGGGAATTGGGGTTTATGCCGGTGTTGGTGTTGGCCGCACGCCTGTGTCCACCGGGGATTGAGGCCACCTTGTTTGCCCTGCTGATGTCGGTGCTGAATCTGGCGGGGGGGGTGGCCCACGAATTAGGGGCGTTGTTGACCCATCTGTTGGGCATTACGGAAACCGATTTTGGCCGGCTGTGGCTGTTGATTACCCTGACCAACCTGAGTACCCTGCTACCGTTGCCCTTGCTCCATTGGCTCCCGGAACATACGGCCAGCAGTACTCCAGGGGGGAATTTGCCGCCAGCGGTGGTGCCGGATGCGGTGGTGTTGGGGGATTTGGCACCGGGGTTGCACTTCGAGGCGGTGGAAGTGGAGTTTGGTTCTAGTCAATGATACGCTGAACTATGCTGAAAATAATGTATAATATGTTCAGCATGGGTGCTTGCGATGTCTAGGTATGTAAAACCGAG
>Ga0209018_1002726_pt1 | contig 12013 bp, 7 predicted proteins | sample YNPBryBLVA2012_FD_185814 | JGI IMG/M metagenome (GOLD analysis project Ga0209018, IMG submission 185814) | Anoxygenic and chlorotrophic microbial mat microbial communities from Yellowstone National Park, USA - YNP Bryant BLVA 2012 (SPAdes)... ...
CAACTAGCGGCGACTTGGCGTCAATCAGGGCGTTGTTCCAGGATGACCCAAGACCCGACACCGCGTAGTTCGAAGAGTTTCCACACGTGAGTAGGGATGGAGTTAGCACCAGGTAGTAGTCCTGGTCGGTCCCTACTTGCACCGGCTCGTCAAACGCGTGGTATTGAGTGTAGAAGTTCGTCAGGTGAAGGTCCTCAACTTTGTATAGGCCGAGCCCTGATTGGGCAATTAGCGTTTTGCTCGCATCGTAGATTTGCGCGAAGGTCGACCATCCCGACGGGGCACCGTATTTGCGCATACAAAACCCAAGCGAATCGATCCAGACCGGCTTCTGAAACCTGACCTTCCAACCGCTATAAACCCTCCTCTGGGTGCTCTCGTCGTTGTACATGGGCACGCCTGATGATGCATCCCTGGTGGTTAATGTGCCGGTGTAGTTGCCGTAGTTGGATGTCTCAATCAGTATGCTTTGGCCGTTTACGGGAATGAGCCTGCCATATGCGTCGTTAGTGAAGAACATTCTCATCCATGGCCAATCATGGAACCCGCCGCGTGCGGTCAAGGTGAAGTTGCTCGATGTGCCGCTGACGTACTCCTCGCAGATCCAAATCGTTTCCCCAGCAGTACATGTATATGATATGGGCCAGCGGTGGGCCCCATACCCAGACGGCACAGCCGATGCAGATGTGGCCTTTACATCAACATTGTTCAAAGACCCGTCAGAGTTAGACCCGTAAATAACAACCCTACACGTTGCCGACGAAGCCCCGTGTGAGAACTGGACTGCTGTTATTGCCCAGGGCTCAGGCACCTTCACGCATACAGCAGCGGCGGTATTGGCGGAGTTTATCGGCGTCTCGCCTGTTATACCGGGCGTTTGCCTTACAGTATTGGCCGAATATGGCTGGATGAACGGCACTACAGCCCCTCCAGGTCCCACGGCTCGATGAACGCGCCGTAACCGAACAATTCCTCGGCAACAGATTGGATTAGTTTTGTGGAAGGCCAGCCCGCGCGGGGTCGCTGGTGCAGGGCATGGTACTGCTCATCACTTAGAACGCCCATCTGCTTAAGCGCGTTCAATGCCTGCTGGACAAGCGGGTTTTTAAGGCTGATTGCCTTTAGAGTGAACACGTCGGGGATCAATTTCCCGATCGCCGCGATCTGGGGGTCTTGCGAGTCAGACAGCGCCTTGATCGTCAGCCACAAATTCTTCCCGTCAGGGGTCGTCTGTTGCATCAGCAGGTTCTTCAAGACGTCGGGTTCCCATGCGTCAATAGGGTCAATCGGGGCCGGGTCGTTGGGGACCTCCCGCAAGCTGTTCAACTTCCTCAGAATTTCTGCCCTGCCGAGGCCCGCGTACTCGGGTTTCTGCAACTCGGCTCTCAATTGGTCGCGCTGTTCGTTGGTCAGGCTTACCGACGATGCGCATTTCTCGATCGCCCACGCCCTCATCTCATTGTCAGCTACGTTCATCATCGTCTTTCTTTTCCCTCTTACCGAATGCGATGTGCGCTAGGAACCACGCGAAAAACCCAACCAGCACGGGCAGAAACCATTCCCATAGGTCCCTCAGTTGCCACAGAGAGTACGAGAACGTGTACTCGCGCCTACCAGTGGCCAACGCCCAGATTTCGACCACGAGAAACGAGATGACCCACAGTAGTGTTATCGTCAGCCAGTACCAGTTTGCCCAGTTCATTTCCTCCCCATGTAGGTGACGGCGACCGAGGTCCCAGTAGTGGCAGTAATGCGGATCTTGGCAAGCTCGGTAGCGTCCAGCGGAAGGATGTAAGGGGTGCCACTGGCCCCATAGTTGTGTCCGTTTGTGTTTGACGGGGTAGAACTGTCGAATGTCAACGTGACAGTGCCATCACGCACAGACATGAGCGCCCACGCCGCCCCGCCGGGGATCGTGCCAGGTAGCGGCTGGGACGGGCTGAATGCATTGGCAAACCCGGTCCCCAGGGCTTTCCACCCAAGGTTTTTCCCTGCGTCTTCTCGTGTTAGTGTTACCATCGTCTCCTCTTTTTGCGTGGCTCCCACGGCTTAGGCCCCGTAAACTTCTTCGCCGGCACCTGCTTGCGTAAGCCCGGGATGCCTGTCTTTACAGTCTCCACAAACGTCCTCGGGTTGCGGGATGCCCCCTTGTCCATCACCTGTGCGGCCAGCCTGATGTCCGGTGGGATGTGCCTCCTGGTGATCTCGCCCAGGACCTGGCCCGTCGTTTTTCTAAACCCGGCCACGCCAATAACCGTCTCGATTGGCTCCGTGTACGGGTGCGATATAAGCTCCTTGGCGTACATCGCCACACCCTTCTGCACTTTGTCATTCATGGCTCGGGGCTCGCCCTTCTTGCGCCTAGCCGCCAGTTTCGCGCCAAACATAATGGTCGAGAACTGAGGGATGGATTGCAGAATCTTGCCGAGTATCGGGTGGTCCTGTACAAACTTTTCCACGTCCGCGCCCTTCTTTTGCAGGAGGTACCCGATAGCCGTCAGCGCGGCACCGATGCCGCCACGGATGAGCCGCTTCGTTATAAGGTCGCGCTCCGCGAAAGTCCACTCCGTGTTCTCGATCTTGTTCCTCAGTCTCGCGAGCCCATTAAGGGACTTATCCGTAGCCTTTGTGTTCAGCACCTTCAGGCCCCATTGCCCAGCGGCTTTCGCAATCCCCCCACCCCAGATGTGGTCGGTCTGGTACCCGATCAGGTTCGATATTACCTTGCCGAACCGTCCGCCACTCATGTTGATGGCCAACCTGAGCAGGTCCTTGCTGTGCCTTCCCTTTACCATTCTGGTGGCTCTCGTCATCATGCTGGCAACGAGGCTGTCACTCATGAGTACCGTGTCCCTCGCTATGGACAGGGCTTTCATGTGCGCGTCGTCTGGGTGCATGCCAAGTTTTAGGAACTCGTCGCGATACACGTTAAAGACGATATCCTCGGTGGCCACGTCCGTGACGCCGGCAAGCCTATCGATGTACTTCAACAAGCCAGGCGATTCCTTGTAGATGCCGTATTTGCCCTTGAAGTCCGGCGTGCCAAACTTCATCTGGTCAACGATGTCATCGACAATGCGTTTCGGCGCGTCCTTTAACGCGGTTCGGATCGTCCGCAAAGACACCCCTGGGATGCGATCGCTGAGTGGCACATCGCGGAATAGTTTCCTGTCCAACATCCGCTGGATGTGAGACGTGGCTATTCGCTCGATCATCATTGCCATGTTCCCCGCAGCGTCGCCCGTCCTGTTGATAATCGATGCAAGCTGGAATGACCGGCCAACCGAGTCTATTTTCGACCAAATGGTCTCGGGGTCGCGGCCAGCGAATTCCACCAGCGTGTCAATTCGTGCCCGCTTCTGGTAGATCCGCTTCCGAATATCTTGGAGATCTTTACTTACGCGTGGACGCTCGGTTTTCCAGTACTGGTCATATTGGCCTGTTTCTATTTGCTTGTCGAGCCTGGCCTCCTCGTCCATGGCCCTTGCCATCGCCTCCGCTTCCCGCACCTGTCTTCGCAGGTCTTCTAGGGGGTCCTGGCCCTTCGGCTTCCTGGGCGGGACCTTGCCAGCTCTAGCGTCTTCCAGGCGTTTAAGCAACCTGGCCCGTCGCCGCTCGATCTGTTCCTCAGGTGACCGGCCACGCCTGGTTTCGCCCCTCGCGGCGGCCTCAGCCTCACGAACCATTTTTCGCAGGTTCGCTAGCGGGTCTAACCCCCTCGTTTTCTTTGGTCGAACGATACCAGCCCTAGCGTCCTCCAAACGTTTCAGCAGTGCAGCTTTCCGTTTCTCGAGGCGCGCGGCAACGGCTTCTGGGGCATCACGCTTCAATGACGCGAGTCGTTCCTCAAGAGCTCGGATGCGCTGTGTTGTAGCGCGCTTCCGAGTTGTGGTGTCGAACTCGATGCCGTTCTCGATGTCCTCGATGAGGCTTAGCAGTCTGGCTTCGCGCTTAGCCAATTGCGCAGCGGTCGGGTCTTTGTGGAGCTTGGGTTTCCCGTATCCGGAGAACAGGTCCCTTACCTTGCGCTCGGAGATCTGCTTCCCGGTCGCGGCAGACAGTTCTTGAACTGTTGCATTTACTGCATCAGTTAGGTCCAGCCCATCATTGATCTTCGCGCTGACGGCGACTGAAACGTGCTTGCGGAACACTTCGGCCGGGTCGGTGCCCTGTTTGGACAACGCGAGCTCGCTGAGGACGTCATCGAGCACCCCGCTGTTGATCAGCTTAGCGGCTTCGTAGATGTGGTGTTCGAATTTGGCCTTGGGGCGCCGGCTGGATGGCTTGCTGGTGGCCGTTTCTTGGGGTTGAGGTGTTTCGGGCGGCTTGGTTCTGCCTTTGGGTTGGGGCGCCGGTTCACCCACTTCATTGTGGTAGCGTTCAGTCTTCGCCTTTTGCTCCGCCGCGTAAACCTTCTCGGCCTGCTCCTGCATCTTTAGCAGTTCTTCTGCCTGGCGCACCGCATCGCTGATCGCATCATCGTCCGGAGTCTTACCTGACTGGGCGTATTTGCGAAGCATGAGGTCCCTGACGTCATCTGGGTGGTAGCGCACCCTAAAAGCGCGCCTGCCCAGTGTCTGGCCCGCGGAGGTGCCGACCACGTCCAGCGCCATATTGATCTTTATGATCTTGTCCAGCAGATCAAGCCTAACTTCCTTGGCTTCTGGGGATGGGTCGCCAAACTTCGACGAGAGCTCCCTGGCCAGCTCGTCGCGTTTAATGGCCAGGCCTTCCTGTTCAAGCCTGCTTACCTTCACCGCCCCGTCTTCAAGAATAGACTCAGCGATATCCAACGCCCGCGCCACGTAGCCGCCTTCAACAGCTTTCCTGGAAAGGTCGGGGAGATGCTCCGTCTCATGCGGTTCGCGCGGCGGCCCACCAAGAGACTCCGTCATTGAGCCCGTGTGGGCATGGCTGATGCGACCTGGGTCGATGTCAACCTTCCCACCCGCCGCTATCCAGGCTCGTCTGCGCTCTGCTTGGGAATTAGTTACCCCTAGCTCATCGAGCGTGCTATTGTATTCTTCGTACGACATCTTGTCGCCGTAAATGGCGTCGCGCGCGCATTCGTAAAGCTCGTCTTCTTTCAGGTAAATGGTGTCGTTGTCCTGAATCGAGTATCGTGCCCGACCCCCAAGCGGCGATGGTCCCCTGTTGCCTAATCGGTTCCACACGCGCCCGCTTTCCATCTTGCGGTACACACGCTCTGAAGCGAATTGGCGCGGCCTGGTTATGGCCTTCAGCATGTCGCTGAAGAAGTTCCGAATCTTGCCAAACAGCTTGTTGCCAGGGTGTCTGCCAGCTAGCCAGGCCTCGTAGGCGTCAGCAACGTTCTCGATCGGGTCGTCGTGTTTCCCATGGCCGAAGTTGCGGAGTAATGTGTCCCACTCCTTTTCTTTGAACAGCCCCATCTTTTCCATGACGTGGAACGCTTCATGGAACACGGTTGTGGGGCGGCCTCCTTTTGCCAGTGCGATGACACCCTCTGCGCTCATCTCACCGTTGCCCATCTTGACCCTGGCAGAGCCCGCTATGATTTGGCCGTCAGCTAGCGGGATGCCCTCGTCTATCACGTCAAGGCCCTCAATGGTGACCTTTTTGCCCGATTTGTGCTGGAGCGTGATCGTGGAGCCCTCTTGCGTGGCCTTCCATCCTGGGAACGCCTTGCTTAGGTCCTCTGTTGACGGCAATGGCCCTTCTTGTCCGCTCTGCACAGAGTGAGATGTATCGCCTTCTTGGCGATTGGACTTAATATTTTTAACACGATCAGAGAGCCGCGACCCTCCGCCTGACTTGGTTTCATTGGCTGCACCCGTGCCTCCCGTTGTGGGTGCCTCATTAGTAGTACCCTGTTCTGCGCTTGCCTTCTTCGTCTCACCGTTTGTGGGGGTTGGCTCGGTGGTTTCTGTACTCTTGGGCTTGTGGCGTGCCGGCTTGGGGCCGGAAGGCTTTGACACTGCAGGGGCGGGTTCAGCGGGCTTCGTCTCTGCCTTAGGGGTTTGCGCAGGAGCCGGCTCCGATTTCTTGGTTGGCTTCTGCTTGGCAGTGGGAGCGGGCTCTGACTTTGGCTCGGGTTTGGGTTCCGGGATCCGCAACGTAAGCGACTCAGCAGGCGCTTCGACTGACACTGTCCCCTTCGACGTCTCAACGTCGATGACGTACGTGCCGTCCTTTTTGCGCGCGGTTACCCGGCCATTAAACTTGTGACCCCCAGCCGCTGCGACGATGTTGGCCCCCACCGGGATTGGGGGGTGCACAGGGCGCATGTCCTCGCTGACGTACGTAACGAACTTCTTTGGGTCATCAATGGACTGGTACCTTATGCCCTTTTCAGTCTTGACGTAACGCCACACCTTGCCGTCAGGGTCTCGTAGGTACTCACCCGGGATGTACCCAGAATCCGCGTTGTCAATGAGTAGTGAGTTCGTGGCAGATTGGTACCCCTTGAGGTCCTCAGTGGAAAGACCTTTGCCAACCGTGTAGCGGACACTTTCATTCAGGAAGTCTAGCGGCGACAAGTCGTCTATCGCCTTGGCCTGGTCATGTTTGCCAGCCTCACGCAGTCTGCTCGCCGCTTTCTGCTTGTATTTTTCGACGGCCTTCCATGATGGGCGATTCCGGAACCACGCGTCACGCGGGCTTTGCGGCATCCCATTGGGTTGCTTGGGTTCGCTGTGGTCGATGCCTAGCTCGCTTATAGTGTCTGGCGTTTCTGCAGGCTGTTCTTTGGTGGCAGTTTTTTGACTTTTCGCCGGCGGCTCGACGGCAGGCTTTCCTTTAGTCGCAGTTTTCTGGCCTGCTACAGGTTGCTCAATAGGCGTCAGCTCAACGGGCTTAACCTCCTGAGGCTCCGCCGCTTTTACCGTTGGCTTAGCTGACTTCTTTGCCTTGGGTGCGGGCTTTTCTGCCGGCTTCGGAGAGCTCTGTATAGGCACAACGGGTGATGGCTCCGCAGGTGCTGGCTCGCCCTGGGGCGTAACGGCGGGCTCGTCTGTAGCGGTTGGTTGCTCACCATGACGTTTTTTCTTGGGTTTCTTGTGGGCTGGTAGGGCAGGCAGGGTGGGGCCAATATCAGCTGGCACATTGCCCTGGGCTACTGGGCCTCCTTCGTATGGGACTATGGCTCCCCGACCGCCCCCGGTAGGCTCTGGGGCGCGTGTGGCCTCTGGGGCTGAACCTTCTCCCCTGTAGGGGACGATGGATCTCGGGTTTTCCTGGCGCCCATCCGTGAGAGCCAGGATAACGTCGTCCACCAGTCGTGTGGCATCTTCTTCATCCATGCCGGCTTGTCTTACCAGGGCTTTTGTGATTTTACGCTTCGTGAGCTTGCCCTTAATGCCCTTGATGCCTGCGACACCAGCCGACACACCGGCAATCATCAGAACGCCGTTTACCCCGCGCAACACGCGCTCACCAAAAGGAATACCCGCCTCAAAAGCGTTGGTGCTCTGGACCGCGTCCTTCAGAGTGTTCAGAGTAGCGTCTTTGAGGCCCTCTTTGGCAACCCTCTTGCCATATGTCCCAGCAAACCCGGTCGCCTGAGTCAGGTCAGCCAACAAGCCCGTGGTTGCTAAAGCCTTGGTCGCCTTGGGGAACTTTGTGGCCAGGAGCGTTGATTTAGGTGTCTGCCCGCCAAGCAAACCAGCTGCCTTCAACAGCGGCACAAGCTTGGGTGATTTTGTTGCCAGCTTTGCCGCCCACGCAGGAGCCACCGTGCCTCCCGTGGCCGCCAATGATAGCAACATGGTGCTTACGTCCACCACGCCGCGTTGCGTGTTTCGAGCCGACTCGTTTTCGGGGTCCTCTGTCCACCAGCCAGGCGGCAAGTCTAGCCCGGACAGTTTGGCGTACCCCCTACCCAGCCAGTCGGTTGCCCCTGCCGCCAGGTCGCCAGTAACCGCGCCCACCTTCTCCAACGCGTCAAGGATGGGGCTCCCTGTTGGCTCCTCCGCTTTCTTGGCTGGCCGTTTCTTGGCTGACCCGGTCACATCACTAGGGACTTCGACGCCCGTCGCGTCGGCGAGCTCTTTTAATATCTCCCTGGCACGGCGTTCCCTTGCCTTACGGGCCTCCTCAATGCGCGTGGGCGTGCGCCATACGGCGTTTACATAGCTCTTGTACCTCTTGGGCGTGCTAAGGTCGGGCTCAGGTGCTACAAACCACGACGTTTTAAGCTCCTTGGCCGCCTGCTCGTCCCTGGTAACGGCGGCCAATAAGTCCCCTGTTTTCTCGAAAAGTTCCCTGCCTTCTTTGGTTTTGAACCCAAGGTCAGGGCGGGCCGAAGCCACTTTAAGGAGGCGATACTTGATCTTGTCCCGCACCGGGTCTGGTCCGCCCGCCCCGGAAGTGCGCCTGCCCTTTGTCAGCTCGTCGTATTTCGCCATCGCACCTTCGACGGTCGATGGGTCATTCTGTAGCATTGTGACCTGGCCAGGCTGTTTGTACGCCCAGCCTTCGCGGAGAGCCTTCACTTGGTTGGCCATAGACATCCTGTCGTATGCAGGAGTCGCCATATCCGCAATCGCAGGCCCGAGGTCGCCACCGGCAGGTAGGCTCGAGGGATCCGAGTATAGCCCAATGCCATTCTTCGGCGGGCGCTTCAATGTCGAAGCAATGACAACGCCGCTTTGGGTGGATCCGCCTTTCATGGCGCTTGCAACCTGCTCCATGATGGACGGCTTCTTCGGCTTTTTCTTTAACGCATTCTTCGAGAATAACGAGCCAACTATAGGCACTACTTCTTCCCCTTGCCTATGAACCTGACATCCAGTGTGAGCGGGGCGAACGGGTTGCTCTTGCCCTGCCTCTTCCTAACATCGACAAACCCACGAAGCGTCGTGCTGGCCTTGCCGTACGTTTTAGTGATCGCTTCGTTTGCCTGGTCCATCCTGGCCTTTAGTTTATTGGCAGCTTCTTCTATCGGCTTCCTTTGCTCGGTAAGCTCGGCTATGCGTTCGCGAATGGCCTGCACTACCTGGCCCACCGTCTGGCCCGTTTCTTGGATAGAGGTCTCTGGATCAATCCCGCTGTAGGAGTACAGCTTGTCTTTTAGGTAAGAAATGTCGGAATCGATATTCCTAAGCTCGTCATGCACCTTGCTCCATTCCCTGTACGCATTGTCGAATATCTGCCTGTCTGGGACGCCCGCACGGATGACGTTTTGAAGCTCGATACCAGCACGAATAAATGGCTGGGTCTTGATGTACTCCCGCAATAGGGCTAGCCGGGCGGCAGCGAGCGGGGCATACCATTCGTCTTTTTGTGCCCAATAGTGGTACATTTTCTCCTTGATGCTGATGCCCCACTCCTTTTCTTTCAGGGCCCCTTTGAGCATCTTCACACGGTCATCAAACGTGGCTTGCTTCCACTTGATGTCGAGCTTATCGCGTTCTGTAGCCGTCTCTGTCTTAGCCGTTCTTGCCATCAGATTCCTGTTCTTGAGGTCTTCCACGGCTTTCGTGTTGGCTACTTCCTTGTCTAGGTCCTCCTGAGACATTCTCCCAGCTTGGACCAGTAATCCACCGTACCTTTTCTTCTCGTCAGAGGTGTCAGCCACCGCGTATTTGGATTCCAGGAATCTGAGCCTGTCTTCCTCAGCTTCCTTCAGCTTCGTTAGAGCGTCTAGGTTCTTCACTGCTATGTTGTATCTTTCAAGCAGTTTTTGCCGCTCCCTTTCCCCTTGCCGGGTTGCCTTGTCTAGCTCAAGTTCGCCCTTCTTGATGGCGATTTCAGCCGCAAGCTTTTGAGCGTCAACGTCCCTGCTCCACTGCTCCATGGCTTCTTTGTGTTTCTGCTCGGTCGCGCCAATCGCGGCCTGGAACGGGATGGCCGCAAGCTCCGCCGCGTGCTCGGGGGAAATCAGCCCCAATAATGCCGCGGCGATGAGTCCCTCCTTGCTGACAGGGGTCACGGTTTTCTGTGGGGCTGGCGGTCTTTGGGCGAGCATGTCGTAGCCCTTTTCGATAAGGTCGTAATTGGGTTGAGGCGGGGTAAATTCTGTCAAAGCTCTTCCCGCGTCTTCTAGTTCTTTCCTGAGCCTGGCAGCCTCAACGTCTTCGGGGCTCATGCCATATTCCTTGGCCATATTGAGATTGAAATCAAACCCCAAGGCGTTTTTTCTGGCGTTTTCTGCCACGTTTGTGGCGATGAAGTTTTGTGCGGGCGTCAGGGCAGGGGACTCTATTTTCCCCAAGAATGGCCAAGTTGGGTTTCGGTCAAGCTTGAAGCTAATATCACCAAGATTAGGCTGGGGCGATTGCGACGCAATCGGGTTCTCCCAGATGGATGGATAATCCTCCTCTGCAGGTCCGTCCTCGCCAGGGGTTGCCCCGACGTCGCTGGCCTGCGGTTTCAGGATAGTCCCGACTGGAGGCATCCCATTCAAGACAATATCCCAAAGGGGCGCTAGTTTCCATGGCATGTTATTGTTAGACATTGCTACAAGCTCTAGCCCCTGCTATGCCAAGCGGCCCTTTAGCTCGAATGGCCTAGTGTCTCGTGGTTGGTAATACGGCAAAAGCCTGTCATACCCAGGAGGAAAGATGGGCGTTGGGGCTGAAACAGGCTGTTGCGGGGCTTGTTTAGCGGCTTTACTCTGTTTCAGCAACGCGTCGTAGGAGAGCGCCGAGTTCAGAAGGTTAGCGACGCCACCCCACATCTTGTCAGACCTTTCTTGCTCCATTTTGGCGAGGTTTTGGTAAATGTTTGCCACGTTACCCTGGATCGTTGCGCCGGATGAGTTGTAGGCCTGCAACAGGTTCATTAGGCTGTTCTGCCTGATTGCCGACGCCTTGTTGCCGATCTCCTTCGCGTACGACGCGGCTATACCAGACAATGTGTTGTCCATGGGCGTGTCGCCGGGCCTATACCCAGCGATCCTCAGCGCCCCTGCGGCCCTGTTTGTTGCCCCCTGCATTTGGTCGTACGCAAGGTTGCGCATTTCCCTCATTATCTTATCTGGGTCAAACACGCCTGCCTTTTTAGCCGCTTGCGTCTCAGCAAGCATTTCATTGGCGAGGTTATACAGCCATTTAGCTGTCTTCTTAGACATCTTGCTGGCACTGCTTCGGCGCCCACCGAATATTGACCCTAAAGCGCCTATCCCGGCCGACACTACTGCCGCTGTTCCTGGATCCATCTGATTATCTTTCTCCTGTATTCTTTAACCGGGGCTACCAGTTTTTAAGCTCCACAATGCGCCATGCGGGGGTGGTGCCAATGTCCGTGCAGATTGCCCGGTACCACCTGCCATGCTCTCCAGCCCCCATCACGCCAACGGTTTCCAGCACGTTCATGTCTACATCCCTTATGTACATCCCATAGGGGGCCTGTATTACAAAAGGTGCAGTCACTACTATCTCAGCGATATTCCCTGGGATTGCGTCGGGCATAACAATGTTTGTGTCGGCGGATATGGTTGTCGGGTCCAATTGGACATCCACAAACCCAGGAAGCCAAGAGTCAGCAATGTAGAGCGTGTCCCCTGGCGCGATCTGCGTGAATGTATACTGCCATTCAGGCTCACCCAGCGTACCTAGTTCACCCATCGGGGCCCTATTACCATCGTCACCCTTCAGTATTTTGGTATCCCGGATAATTGTTTTTTCCAAGTAGTCGTGGAGGTCTTCCGCCCACCTGACGACGTCTAGACCGGCCCTATACGCTGGCATCGGGAATTTCAAAACTTCCTCCCCGCAGGCACAACCTCAAAACCTGCTCTTACAATCCCCTCCGTCCCCTCATTCAGTTCGACAGTGAATGAATGCTGGGTGCTATTATGCATACGGTTAATTTTAGCCCAGTCTTTCTTGGGCGGAATGCTTGTCTTTGTCTGCCCAGTTGGGACAGAGTCCACCGAAATATCTAACTGTTCGTCGATATCCAGCTTTTCAGCGAACACCCGTATGGGGAGCGACGGGCCAATGGTGTACACCTTGCTTTTCCAGTAGATGCCGGAAACCTGTTCCGTTCCGTCCAGCGTGTACTCAGCACTCGTGGTAGAGACCCGCTCAAG
>Ga0209018_1002728_pt1 | contig 12005 bp, 10 predicted proteins | sample YNPBryBLVA2012_FD_185814 | JGI IMG/M metagenome (GOLD analysis project Ga0209018, IMG submission 185814) | Anoxygenic and chlorotrophic microbial mat microbial communities from Yellowstone National Park, USA - YNP Bryant BLVA 2012 (SPAdes)... ...
GGGAGAAACCGCCGCAGATGCCGCGATGGGACCGCTCGTTCCCGCGGGCCTGCGGCCCGCTTCACTCGCGATGCGGAAAACCGCTCGTTCTCGCCGCCCTTCGGGCGGCTTCACTCGCGGCTCTGACAATGAGGCCCGCTTCACTCGCGGCTCTGACAGTGCTTTCCACGGTCAGAGCCGCGAACGGCGGGCGGAATTCGGCAGAATTCCGGCCAGAGTGAGCGGTCCATGCGTGGCTCTGCGCGGTCTATGCGTGGCTACGCGCGGTCTATGCCGCCGGCGGCTGGTACTGACTCGTGTGCGGAGGCGCGCGCCGGTGTACCGTGGGAGTGATGTTCACGGGGATCGTGGAAGAAGTCGGCCGCGTTCAGGCGGTGGAGGCGCGGGCGCAGGGTTCTCGCCTGCGGATAGAGGCCGCGCTTGTGGTGGAAGACCTGCGCGAGGGAGACAGCGTGGCTGTCAGCGGCGTGTGTCTGACAGCAGCGGAGATCGGCGGCAGCGGCTTTTGGGCGGACGTCAGCCGGGAGACGCTCGAGCGCTCGACGCTGGGAGAGGCTCGCGCGGGGACTCGCGTGAATCTGGAACGCGCGCTGCGGGCCGGGGGAAGGCTCGGCGGCCACATTGTGCAGGGCCATGTGGACGGGACGGGGGTGGTGCGGGCCATGGAGGAGCGCGGCGGCGGCGACTGGTGGCTGGAGGTGGAGGCGCCCGCGGAACTGTCCCGGTACCTGGTGTTCAAGGGTTCGATTGCGGTGGATGGCATCAGCCTGACGGTGGCGCGCGTGGACGGGCCCGTGTTCGCGGTGGCCGTGATCCCGCACACGTGGGCTCACACCACGCTGAAAGACGCACGGCCCGGCGTGCGTGTGAATCTCGAGACCGACATTCTGGCCAAATACGTGGAGCGGCTGCTGGAGCAGATGGAAGCGCGGCCGGAGCGGCTCACGGTGGAGAAGCTGCGCGCGCTGGGCTATTGAGGCCCGGGAGGCTTACTCGTAACGCAGGGCTTCGACGGGATCCAGATTGGCCGCCTTCATGGCGGGCCATGTGCCAAAGAAAATACCGACGCTGACGGACACGATGACGCCCATGGCGATGGCCCAGCCGGGGACGGGCGCGGCCAGGGCCGGCACGAGCTTGCCGACAGCCACCGTCACGAGCGCGGCAATCAGGATGCCGGCCAGGCCGCCGATGCCGGAGAGAGTGACCGCCTCTGTGAGGAACTGCACGACGATGTCGAACCTCCGCGCGCCGAGGGCCTTGCGGACGCCGATCTCCTTGGTGCGCTCGGTAACCGAGACGAGCATGATGTTCATGACGCCGATGCCGCCCACCATGAGGCCGAGGCTGGCCAGGGCGATGGAGACGATCACCACCATGCTGAGGATGCTGTCGAGGCGCTTGATGATCTGATCGGTGGTCGACAGGCCGAAGTCGTCCGGCAGCGCGGGCGGGGTTTTCCGCAGGCGGCGGAGCAGCTGGCGGATCTCCTCGTAGGCTTCTTCGCGCATGCCGGGGCGCGCCTTGGAGACCAGGATCAGACGCTCCTCGGTGGGGAAGCGCAACCGCGCCGTTTCATACGGGATGACAATCTGCATGTCCTGCCCGTTCTGTCCGAAGAAGCCGCCCTTGGCCTCAGCGAAGACGCCCAGCACGGTGTATTCGGCCCCGGCGACGGTAATCACGCGCCCGAGGGCATTGCCGTCGGGGAAGAGCGCCTGCTTGATCTGCGGCCCGATGACGCAGACGCGCGCGGCGCGGGCTTCCTCCTGCGGCGTGTATACACGGCCTTCGGCCAGCTCGCGGGGCTGGATTTCGAAGGCGTTGGCGCTGAAGCCGACCAGCATGAGGTTGTCGGTTTCGAAGCCGGGAACCTTGGCGGTGATCAGGCCGCTGGTCTCCGAAGAGATGAACAGCTCGAGCGCCACGTCTTCGACGGCGCGGACGTTTTCCTTGATGTAGGCGGCGTATTCACGCAGGATGGGCTTGCGCTTGAGTTCCTTTGGCGACCCGGGGGCGTTGGGGTCGCGGTCGAAGCGGTTGAGGAAAATGTTGTCCGGGCCGAACTCGGCGAAGAAGGTGACGATGCCCTGGCGGAGGCCGGCGGTGATCGAGCCGATGGTGACGACGGTGCAGATGCCGATGACGATGCCAAGGATGGTGAGGGCGCTGCGGAAGCGGTGGCTCCAGACGGCGTCCACCGCCATCTGGATGTTCTCCCGGAATTCCACGTGAACCTGGATGGGTTTCATTCCGCGCGCAAAGCCTCCACCGGGTCCATGCGGGCGGCCTTTCGGGCCGGGTAGAGGCCGGACAGGACGCCGACCACCGTGGACACGACGAGCGCCAGCAGGATGTAGGGCAGCGTGACCCGAAGCTCGACGCCGACGATGAGGCTGCCAATGCGGGCCAGCAGCGCGGCGCCGGCAAGGCCGATGACGCCTCCGGTGGCGGCGAGGAAGACCGCCTCGAGGAGGAACTGCAGCAGAAGGTCGCTCTGGCGGGCGCCGATGGATTTGCGGATGCCGATTTCCCGGGTGCGCTCGGTGACCGAGACCAGCATGATGTTCATGATGACGACGCCGCCGACGACCAATGATATGGCGGTGACGGGGACGACGGCGGCGGTGATGATGCCCAGGATGCGCTCGATGAATTCGCGGATCGAGTCCGGCGTCAGGGTGTCGAAATTGTCAGGCTTGCCGGGACGGGCCTTGTAACGGTTGCGAAGGGCGGCGCGCGTGAGGTCGAGCGCCTCTTCCAGCGTCAGGCCGGATTCGGGGCGGGCGCGGGCGAACAGGATCATATTGCGCTCGGGGCCGTAGAGCCTGCCGAAGACAGAGGCCGGAATGAAGGCGACGTTGTCCTGCGATTGCCCGGCGAAGCTGCCGATTTTCTCCTGGACGCCGATGACCTGGAAGTCCATGCCGGAGATGCGGAGCGTCTGGCCGAGGGGCGTGACGTCGGGGAAGAAGAACTGGCGGACGTCCTCGCCGATGATGGCGACGGGCGCTTTGTTCTGCTCTTCCTGCGGCGTGAAGAAGCGGCCCTCACTGAGGCTGAAGTCGCGGATTTCGGCCATTTCGCTGGAGACGCCGATCACCTGGGTGGCTTCGAGGATGCGGCTGTCGCGCTTGAGGTCCTCGACGCGGAAGCGGTAAGGACTGTACAGGATCTGGTCTCCCGTGCTGGCCCGGAGGTAGCGGTAGTCCTCGTCCCGGATGGGCTTGTTGTAGCGGAGCTTTTCGATCCGTTCGCGGCGGGAAAGCCGGCCGCGCTGGAGGAGCTGGCCGACCTGGAAGCTCTCGCTGCCGAGAACCCTGGAGGTGGTCTGTTCGGCGTAATTGCCCAGACCGTCGATGGCCGCGCCAACCAACACGACGCTGCCGACGCCGATGATGACGCCGAGCAGGGTGAGGAAGCTGCGGAGCTTGTGGGCCCGAAGGCTGGCGAAGGCCAGCGCAGCCGCCGTCTGGACCGTGTAGATGAGACGCATCACGCTCCAATATCCAGAGTGATTGGATTCGTCCTGTGGTGCAAGGATGCAAAAGGGCGGCGTACACTGGGAATCGCGCGGCGCGGGCACGCCGCCGCGCGCGCCGGATGCGGCGAAGGTTCGACGAGAGATGACAAGCAGGAATGCAGGGGCCAAGGCTGCCGCAGAGGCGCCGGAGCGGCTGGTGACGTGGGAATCCGGCGACGGAGAGTGCCGGATCGTGTGCCCGGCGGCGCTGCTGGAATCGATCCGCCGGGAAAGCGCGATGGCGGCGAAAGGCCCTGTTCCATTGGGTTCCGGCGGCGCGCTCCTCGGGGAATATTCCGGCGGCACCCACCGGGTGCGAAGCTGGCACCCGATCCCGTGCCGGCATCAGCGTGGACCCTCGTTTCTGCTGACCAAGGACGAGGTGGCCGGGCTGAGAGACTTTCTGTCGCAACTGCCCGAGCTGACCGGCAGAAGCGAGGATCAGATCCTTGGCTGGTTTGTCGCGCATCCTCACGCAGGCGCGGTGCTGCGCGACGACGAGATCAGCCTGCACCAGCGATTTTTCCGATCCAACGATCTTTTCTTATTGATGGAGATGCTCGCCGACGGAACGGCAGAAGTGACGGTGCACCGGGGGGCGCAACCTTTGGCTCCGCGGTGGCGCATCGTGCCATCGCCGGCAGCGCGCTCCGGGCCTGCCCGCGCCGGAGAGGCGCACCCGCCGCCGGAGGCGGGCGCCGCAGGCAAGGGATCAGGCAAGCCGCGCCAGAAGGCGCAAAGGCAAGCCCGCCCGGCAGGACCGTTGGCGCCGGCCATGATTGTGCTTGCGGCTGCGCTGGCCGGGGCTGCCTGGCTGCATTTCCGGCGCGAGCCGCCCCCGCCGCCTCCGGCGCCGGTGCAGCCGATCTCGACGTTGTCCTTGAGGATCGACAGGCAGGGACAGGCATTCACGATCCGGTGGAACCCGCTGGAGCCCACGCTCGCCACGGCGGGACGGGCGCGGCTGAGAATCATCGACCGGGGAGTTGTCACCGTGCGGGAGTTGGACTCGGCCTCGATCCGGTCAGGTTCGATCATCCACAACTCCAGTTCTCCCGCGCTGGAGGTCGAGTTGGCCGTAGAATTGAGCGGCGGCCGCATGGTAAGCGAGCGGGTAATCTACGGCCAGTGAGTGTGCGCCTGCCTGTGCGCGCAAAAAGTTCTGCACCACCGGCAATGCTGCCGCCATCTGGGAATGCGTGACGGGCAGCAGTCGAGCCCGCAAGCAAAATTCAAGACACATAGGGGAACCCATGAAAAAGATCCTGTCCGTGATCGCTCTCGCGATCCTCACCATCACGGCCGCGCCGGCGGCCGACATCGTGGACACGGCCGTCAGCGCCGGCAGCTTCAAGACGCTGGTCAAGGCGGTTCAGGCCGCCGGGCTTGTGGACACGCTGAAGGGGCCCGGGCCGTTCACCGTCTTCGCGCCGACCGACGAGGCCTTCGCGAAGCTTCCTGCCGGCACGCTCGAGTCGCTGCTGGCCAACCCGGAGCAGTTGAAGCAGGTGTTGACCTACCATGTCGTGGCTGGCAAGGTGATGGCGGCTGACGTCGTGAACCTGAAGGAAGCCAAGACCGTGCAGGGCAGCGCCGCGAAGATCAAGGTCTCCGGCGGCAACGTGATGATCGACAACGCGAAGGTTGTCAAGACCGACATCCAGTGTGACAACGGCGTGATTCACGTGATCGACACGGTGATCCTGCCGAAGGCGAAGAAGTACTGAGATCCGCGGTCCAGCACCGCGCGAGTATGGAGCCGCCGGCCCCCCGGCGGCTTTTTTCTCTTCCCGGGCAGGAACATGGCCGGGGGCGGCATCGTATGATTGAGGAGGAATCGCTTCGAGGTAACCATCTATGAGATTGATACGCACTGTGATGTCCTTGTGCCTGATCGCTGCGGCGTGCTTTGCCTCCGACGTTGCCGGCAGGTGGAAAGTTGTGGCGAACGCCCCGGACGGCAACGCCTACAACGTCACGCTGGTGCTGAAAGAGGAGGGCGGGAAGCTTGGCGGCGTGCTCGACAGCGAGCGCGGACAGATGCCTCTGGCGAACGTTGCGTATGCCAACGGAGAGCTGCGTTTCGATCTGATGCTGGACATGGGCGCCATACCGTTCCGCCTGAAGGTCGACGGCGACAGGCTGAGCGGCACGCTCACGGCGCCGGATGGCAGCACCGGTTCGGTGACGGGGCAGCGCGAGACGGCTGCCGCCGCCGGGGCGGCAGGGGGCAAATGGGAGATTTCTGCAACGGACCCGGACGGGACCACCAGGCGGGCGACGCTGAACCTCAAACAGGAAGGGGAGAGGCTGACGGGTGACATCACAATGGACAGCGGTGACACGTTGCCGATCTCGGGCGGGAAGGTCAACGGGAGCGCCTTCGAGTTCAAGATCTTCGTTGGGGATGGCGACGTCGCCGTCTCCGGCAAGGTGGCGGGCGACGTTGTGTCGGGCGAATACAAGATCCCCACGGGCGAGGCGGGGAAGTTCAGCGGCAAGCGCGTGGCGACTGCTTCGCTTGCCGGGCGGTGGTCCGTGGTGGCCCGCGACGCCGAGGGCAACCAGATCCGTTCGACGCTGGACCTGAAAGTGGAGGGCGACCGGTTGAGCGGCATGCTCACCACCGAGAGCGGAGATTCGGCGCCGCTGGTGGACGGGAAGGTACAGGGCGACTCGTTCAGCTTCAAGATCTACGTGGGCGACGGCAACATTGAAGTCAAGGGCCGGATCGAGAACGGCAAGGTTTCGGGCGAATACGTCACGCCGAACGGGAGCAAGGGAACCTACACGGCCAACAGGAGCTGAGCAAGCCCCCTGCTCTGCGGCTGTGCCGGCGCGGCTGGCGCATTATTTTGCGGGCCGGATGGAATCCACGCGCAGAATGCGCGTTTTCTCGAAGTAGACGCCGCGGACCGTCACTTTCTTCGCGGCGTAACTTTCCGGCGTCTGCTGGTCGCTGAGGACCATCATCTTGCCGGAGCCGTCAATGAGCGCGTATTTCCACTTTCCGCTCCTGACGCACTCGCGGACGCATTTCTCGTCCGGCTGGATGCCCATGTGGGCGTGATCGGCCCCGCACATGGTGTCGGTGATCACGCCCGTGTATTCCCTAGCCGGACCCTGCGCCATTGCGAGAGCGGAGACGGCGAGCCACAGCAATCTTTTCATTCCGGGTTCTCCTTACTTTCCTGAAGTTTCTGACAGCAGATTCAGCCCGCGGCGGGCTTCCAGGCGCAGCCACAGCCTTTCGTAACGCTCCGGGCTGAGGCTTTGCCGCAACTGGAACTCATAAGTCTCGCCGCCCGATTCCGCGGCGAGTGAGAGGTGGAACTGGCCGGCGGAGGACAGCAGGGCGATGTCGGAGTCGCGCCATGTGCGCGACTCGCCGGGGCGGGAGGAGGCGAAGACGACGCGGTCGGGGTAGACGCGGAGGACGCCCTCGACGCCGCCGGTGCGGCGGAGGCGTTTGGCGGGGAGTTCCCAATCGAGCGTCTCGCCGGGGATGGCGAAGCGGGCGGTGAAGCGGGCGCCGGCGACGGTTCGCAACAGTTCCCAGGCAGTGCGGAGATCAGGCGAGTCGTCCAGGCGGAACTCGTACGACACGTCGCGCCCCAGCCGGAGCCGGCTGTCGCGGTATGTGCGCACGAGGACGCGCCGGTCGTCCCCGATGTCCAGGCGCTGGATGTCCTGCCACGGCCAGGTCCGGGCGTGTGGTTTCTTCTGGGCGCCGATCTGGCGGAAGGCGACGCCGCCCGTGTCGAGGGTCAGGATGCCGGCGCAGCCGCCGCGCCAGTGATTGTGGCGGGCGGGGAAGTCGATCGCCCCGGCCGGAGCGGCGGCGAGAGCCAGAACAATTATGCAGAGACCTGTTTTTTGACTTCGGAGTGCCATTTCCACACCTCGTAGATTGCGGGATAGACAATCAGCTCCAGCAGGAACGACGTCGCCACGCCGCCCACCATCGGGGCGGCGATGCGCTTCATCACGTCCGCGCCCGCGCCGGTGGCCCACATCAGGGGCATGAGTCCGGCGAACATGGTGGCGACGGTCATGAACTTGGGGCGGATCCGTTTCACCGCGCCGTGGACGACGGCCTCGCGCAGTTCCGCCATGGACCGGAGACGACCGGCGCGCTTCGCCTCCTCATAGGCGAGGTCGAGATAGAGGAGCATGAAGACGCCGGTTTCGGCATCCACACCGAGGAGGGCGATGAGCCCCACCCACACACCGATGCTCATGTTGTAGCCGAGCCAGTGAAGAAGCCACACCGCGCCGACGGCCGAGAAGGGGACGGCGAGCAGGACGATGGCGGTTTTCATGGCCGACCGCGTGTTCAGGTACAGCAGCAGGAGGATGACCCCCAGGGTGGCGGGCAGCACTCCTTTCAGCTTTTCCCTGACGCGCTCCATGGCCTCGTACTGGCCGCTCCACTGGAGCCAGTAGCCCGCCGGGGTCTTCAGCTTTTCGGCGAGGACGGCCTTTGCGCGCTCGACATAAGTGCCCACGTCGGAGCCTTCGATGTCGATGAACACATAACCGGCGAGCATCCCGTTCTCGTTGCGGATCATGCCCGGGCCGGTGGCGGCGCGGACTTCGGCGAGTTCGCGCACGGGGATGAAAGTGCGCCCGTCGAGGACGGGCACGAGGGCTTCACGCAGCGCCCCCATGTCTTCGCGCCACTGGCGGAAGTAGCGGACGTTGACCGGGTAGCGCTCGCGGCCCTCGACGGTGACGGTGACGTTGTCGCCGCCGATGGCGTTCATCACGAGCATCTGCGCGTCGTCGATGGTGAGCCCGTAGCGGGCAAGCGCGTCGCGCTTCCAGATGAAGTCGACGTAGTAGCCGCCGGTGACGCGCTCGGCGAAGACGCTGCGGGTGCCCGGGACCGTCTTCAGCAGATCTTCGATGCGGCGTCCGATGCGCTCGATCTCGGCGAGGTCGCGCCCGTAGATCTTGATGCCGGCGGGGGTCCGGATGCCGGTGGTGAGCATGTCGATGCGGGCCTTGATGGGCATGGTCCAGGCGTTGGAGACGCCCGGCAGGGAGAGCTTGGCGTGCATCTCCTCGACGAGGCGGTCACGGGTCATGCCGGGGCGCCACCCGGACGGCGGCTTGAGCAGGATCACGGTTTCAAACATGGACAGCGGCGCGGGATCGGTGGGCGTTTCCGCGCGTCCCGCCTTGCCGAAGACGAGATCGACTTCGGGAATCTCCTTGAGCAACTGGTTCTGCGTCCGCAGCAGCCGCCCGGCTTCGGTGATGCCCAGGCCCGGCATCGTAACCGGCATGTAGAACAGCGACCCCTCGTCCAGCGGCGGCATGAACTCGCTGCCGAGGCTCAGGAAAACGGGCACAGTGAGAGCCACCAGCGCCACGGCGCCCGCGATCGTGGCGTAGCGCCAGCGCAGCGCCGCGCGGCACACGGGTTCGTAGTGGGCGATGAGCAGGCGGCTGACCGGGTGGCGCTCCTCGGAGTGGATCTTTCCGATCAGGACCGCCGTGGCGGCGCGTGCGAGCCAGCGGGGGCGGAAGCGGAACACGCGGATCTGCGTGAAGAGAATGCGTACGGCCGGGTCCAGCGTGATGGCGAGCAGGGCGGCGGCGATCATGGAAAGGTTCTTGGTCCAGGCGAGCGGCTTGAAGAGCCGCCCTTCCTGCGCCTCGAGCGCCAGCACCGGGACGAAGGAGACGGCGATGACGAGCAGGGCGTAGAAGCTGGGGCCGCCGACTTCCTTGACGGCGGCGACGACCACGTCGCGCGCCTCGCCGGGGCGGCCATCGCGCTCCCACTGCTCCAGCTTCTTGTGGGTCTGTTCGACGACGACGATGGCAGCGTCCACCATGGCGCCTATGGCGATGGCGATGCCGCCCAGCGACATGATGTTGGCCGTGATGCCCATGGCGCGCATCGGCAGGAATGTGATGAGCACGGCGATGGGGATCGTGAGGATCGGGATCACGGCGCTGGGCAGATGCCAGAGGAAGATCAGGATGACCAGCGAGACCACGGCCAGTTCCTCGGTGAGCGCGCGCTTGAGAGTCCCGATAGAGCGCAGAATCAGGTCGCTGCGGTCGTAGGTAGTGACGATCTCGACGCCTGCGGGCAGCGCCGGCTTCAGCTCCTCCAGGCGTTTCTTGACGCGCTCGATGACGCGCAGGGCGTTTTCGCCGTCGCGCACGATGACAATCCCGGCGGCGACTTCGCCCTCGCCGTTGAGATCGGCCACGCCGCGGCGCAGATCCGGCCCGAGCGTAACGCGCCCGATGTCGCCGACGCGCACGGGCACGCCGTTGTCACTGAGCTTCAGCACGACCTGTTCCAGATCCTCCTTCGAGCGCGCATAGCCGCGGCCGCGGATCATATACTCGGCGCCGGCGATTTCGATGAGGCGGCCGCCGGTATCGTTGTTCGAGGCGCGCACGGCGGCGACTACGCGCTCCAGCGGCAGCCTGTAGGCACGCAGGCGCTCGGGATCCACCTGCACCTGATACTGGCGGACGAAGCCGCCGAGCGAGGCCACCTCCGCCACGCCCGGCACGCTCTTCAGCCCGTAGCGGAGGGTCCAGTCCTGGAGGCTGCGCAGATCGGCCAGCGAATGCCTGCCCGTGCGGTCCACCAGCGCGTACTGGAAGACCCATCCGAGCCCGGTGGCGTCGGGGCCGAGCTCGGTCTGGACGCCTTGCGGCAGGCGCGGCATGACCGAGGAGAGATACTCGAGGACGCGCGAGCGCGCCCAGTAGATGTCGGTGCCGTCTTCGAAGATGACGTAGACGTAGCTGTAGCCGAAGTCGGAGAATCCGCGCACGTCGCGCACGCGCGGCGCGCCCAGCATGGCGGTGACGATCGGGTAGGTGACCTGGTCTTCGAGGATGTCCGGCGAGCGGTCCCAGCGGCTGTAGATGATCACCTGCGTGTCGCTGAGGTCCGGGATGGCGTCCAGCGGCACGGAGTGCATGGCCTGCCAGCCGGCCAGCGCGAGCGCGGCGGCGAGCAAGACGACCATCACGCGGTTGCGGGCGGAGAACTCGATGATCGCGTTGATCATTGCGCGCCGCTCCTCATGCGGCTTTCGCTGTCGATGAGAAACGCGCCGGAGGCGACGACGCGTTCGCCGGCGCGGAGTCCTTCCACGATTTCGGCCCAGCCTGCGGCGCGCACGCCGGCGACGACGCGGCGCGGGACGAAGAACCCGGGTTCCGTTTCGACGTAGACCACCTGTTCGGCGCCGCGGTCGATGAGTGCGTCTTCGGGCACGGCGACGCGGGCTGCGCGGGCGCGCCCGAATTCGACCTGCACGAACAGATCGGGGCGCAGGGCCAGATCCTCGTTGTCGAGTTCCAGGCGGACGTCGAGGGTGCGCGAAGACGCATCGGCACGGGGTTGAACCTGCGTGACCACCGCCGTGCGGCGCAGCCGGGGCGCGAAGCTCGCCGTAATGACGGCACGGCTCGTTTCGCGCACCGCTCCGAGATCCGGCTCCGGCACAGAAGCCAGCACCCAGACCCGGCGCAGATCGGCCAGCGTGTACAGGTCCATGCCCGGCTTCACCATTTGCCCCGCATAGGCCTTGCGTTCGAGGATGAAGCCCGCGGCGGGCGCCCGGACGGGCACCGTGCGAACGGGCTCGCCCGTGCGTTCGATCCGCTCCACCAGCGCAGGTTCCAGGGCGAAGTGGTGCTCGAGGCGGCGGCGCGCGGCGCGCAGCATGTCTTCCGCCGCCTGCGGCGCGCCGGCGACGGCGGCTTGCGCAAGCTGGCTGCGCGCCTTGCGTGCCAGGAGATATTCCTGCTGCGTCGCGTACAGCTCCGGACTATAGAGGATGAGCAGCACGTCGCCGGGGCGCACGACACGCCCGACGAAGTCCGCCTGAACTTCTTCGATCCATCCCTCCAGGCGTGTCTCGACGCGGAAGACGCGCCGCTCATCGGCGGCGACGCGCCCGGTGACGACGAGGGGCTCGCCGAGCGTGCGCGGGGCGGCGGCGACGGTGGAGACGCCCATCAGCCGGAGCTTCGCCGGCGCCGCCATCACGGTGGCGGAAGAGGGCTTCTCGTAGACGGGGCGGAGTTCATGTCCGGTTTCCGGGTTGAAGCCGGGGCGGTCGCTGCGATAGTCCGGCGCCTCCGGATCCTCGTAATACAAAATCCGGCCGGAATGTTCGTGCCCGCGATCCGCCGGCTGCGCCGGCTCTTCGTCGGGGACGAGCTTCATGCCACAGATGGGACAATCGCCCGGGCGGTCCGAGCGCACCTGGGGGTGCATGGGGCAGTGGTAGCCCTTCCTCTGCGCGGGCTCCTCATGACGGTGAAGGAGCCCCGCGAGGCGAGGGTCCCGGGCCAGCCAGCCGGCGGCGAAGGCGGCAGCGAGGACGGGGATGATCCAGACGGCTTTGCGCATGGCGGTTATTCCTCCTCGATCAACTCGGCGCCGGTCAGCTCTTCCAGCCGCACCAGCGCCAGGTGGTAGTCGCGCAGCGCG
>Ga0209018_1002731_pt1 | contig 11989 bp, 10 predicted proteins | sample YNPBryBLVA2012_FD_185814 | JGI IMG/M metagenome (GOLD analysis project Ga0209018, IMG submission 185814) | Anoxygenic and chlorotrophic microbial mat microbial communities from Yellowstone National Park, USA - YNP Bryant BLVA 2012 (SPAdes)... ...
GCCGCCGTCGTGCTACACTTCCCCTCCTTCGGAGGTCCTCATGGACACGGCGGTCCTCTTTCGCCCCTTTTCGTTCAAGGGCCTTTCCCTCCGGAACCGGACGGTCATGGCGCCCATGACCCGCCGCTTCTGCGACGAGCGCTCCGTCCCCACCGAGGCGGTGGCGGAGTACTACCGGAAGCGGGCCGAGGGCGAGGTGGGTCTCCTCATCTCCGAGGGGATCGCCGTGGACCACCCCTCCGCCGCCTTCGACCGGCGGATCCCCGCCCTCTCCACCCGCGAGCAGGTGGAGGGGTGGCGGAGGGTGACGGAGGCCGTCCACCGGGAAGGCGGTCTCCTCGCCGCCCAGCTCTGGCACGTGGGGAGGGCGCGGACGCTGAAGAACGCCCCCTTCCCCGAGGCCCCCACCCTCTCCTCCACCTCCCAACGGTGCCGGGTCCCCTCTTCCCTGGGCGTCCCCTACGCGCGGCCCCGGGCCATGACGGTGGAGGAGATCGTCGAGACCGAAAGGGCCTTCGGGCGCTCGGCGGCCCTGGCCCGGGAGGCGGGCTTCGACGCCGTGGAGGTCCACGGCGCCCACGGCTACCTGGTGGACCAGTTCCTGTGGGCTGGCGCCAACGACCGCACCGACGCCTACGGCGGGAGCCTCGAGAACCGGGTCCGCTTCGCCGTGGAGGTGGTGCGGGAGATCCGGAGGGCCGTGGGGGAGGACTACCCCATCCTCTTCCGCTTCTCCCAGTGGAAGCTCGACGACTACGGGGCCCGCCTCGCCGAGACACCGGAGGAACTCGGCCGGATCCTCCCGCCCCTGAAGGAGGCGGGGGTGGACCTTTTCCACGCCAGCCAGCACGACCATCTGGAGCCGGCCTTTCCTCCCTCGCCCCTCAACCTCGCCGGCTGGACCGAGCGGCTCACCGGCCTTCCCGCCATCGCCGTGGGGAAGGTGGGGCTCTCGGTGGCCTTCACCGACAGTTACCGGGGGGTGGAGGGCCCCCCCCGCTCCCTGGACGGCCTCGTGGCCCAAATGGAGCGCGGAGACTTCTCCCTGGTGGCCGTCGGGAGGGCCCTCATCGCCGACCCTTACTTTGTGAGAAAGGTCCGGGAGGGCCGCTTCGACGAGGTGGTCCCCTTCCGGAAGGAGATGCTCTTCCGGCTGGACTGAATCCGGGAAAAACCAAGGAGAGAGCCGTGAAAATCAAATGGATCCTCGCGGCGGCATCTGTAGGGCTCGGCCTTTCGGTCCTCGGAGCCCAGGGAACTTCTCCCGAGGGCTGGACCTTCCTCTCCACCACCACCATCGGCGCCCGGGACTTCCGGCAGGCGCACCCGGAGTGGGACGGCCGCGGGGTGCTCATCGCCGTCTGCGATTCGGGGGTGGACCTGGGCCTGCCGGGGCTGACCCTTACCTCCGACGGCCAGCCCAAGATTCTCGACGCCCGCGTCTTCATCGAGAACCGTAAGGTGAAGTTGGAAAAGGCCGAATGGGGCGAGGACGAGCACGGCAAGGCCGTCCACGGAAAGGACGGCAAGTGGCTCTATGGCCTCGGCGAGGCCGGAGCCAAGGTCCCCGCCGGCCAGGACCTCTGGGTGGGCGACTTCCGGGAGGAGGACCTCCAGAACAGCGACGCCGAGAACGGCGACCTCAACGGCGACGGGGACACGAACGACGTTTACGGCCTCGTGGTCTTCAAGGCCGAGGACGGCCGGTGGACCGCCCTTCTGGACACGGACGGCGACGGAAGCCTGGCGGGGGAGAAGCCCCTCCACGACTTCGCCGAGGGACGCGAGACCTTTGCCCTGGGGGGCCGGGACCTCCACGGCCAGGCGCCGGTCATGGGCTTCGCCCTGAACCTCTGGCCCGACGAGCAGAAGGCCGCCCTCTACATGGCCGACGGCTCCCACGGCACCCACGTGGCGGGAATCGCCGCCGGCTTCCGCATCGACGGGAAGGACGGCTTCGACGGCATCGCCCCCGGCGCCCAGATCCTGGCCCTCAAGATCGGCGACAACACCCTCTCGGGCGGCGCCACCACCCCCGGCTCCATGGTCTCGGCCTGGCGGTACGCCGTGAAGAAGGCCGAGGAGCTCGGGATGCCCCTGGTGATCCAGATGTCCTATGGGGTGGGATCGGAGATCGAAGGCACCGCCGAGGCGGAAAGGCTCCTCGACAGCCTGCTCGAAGACCACCCCGGCGTGGTGGCCACCGTCTCCGCCGGAAACGAGGGCCCCGGCATCTCCACCGTGGGCCTGCCGGCCTGCATGGAGCCGTGCTTGGCGGTGGCGGCGGTCCTCAACCGCGATTCGGCCAAGGACCTGTACGGGGCCGACCTCGCCCAGAACGAGATCTTCTCCTTCTCCAGCCGGGGGGCCGAGATGGACAAGCCGGACATCGCCTGCCCCGGCTTTGCCCTCTCCACCGTGCCCAACTACGAGAAGGGGCGGGCGGTCTTCCGCGGAACCTCCATGGCCTCGCCCCAGGCCGCCGGGGCCGCGGCCCTCCTTCTCTCCGCCGCCCGGGCCCAGCACCTGCCCATCCGCCGCGACCTCGTGAAGGCGGCCCTCCAGCGTTCGGCGACGGCCATTCCGGGTTACGGCCCGCTGGACTACGGCGCCGGTCTCGTCAACGTGCCGGCGGCCTGGAAGGTGTACGACGCGCTGGCCCGGGGGAACGAGCGGGTCCTCGGCTTCCGCGCGGAGACCGAGTCCCCCGAACGGCCCTCCCGGAAGGGCCCGGCGGTCCACTGGAGGGGGAGCTACTACCCCGCCTCCGACCGCCCCCAGACCGTCACCGTTCGCCCCGCCTTCCCGCCGGACCTCTCCGCCGAAGCGAAGGCCCGCTTCTTCGCCGCCTTCGACCTGGAGGCGGTGGGCGGATTCTTCCGCGTGGACCGCACCTCGGTCTTCATGAAGGCCGAGGAGCCGGCCCGCTTCGCCGTTGTCTTCGATCCCGCCCGGCTCAAGACCCCCGGCCTCTACCAGGGCGAGGTGCGGGCCTTTCCCAAGGGCCAGGGAAGGGACCTGGGGCCCGCCTGGCGGGTGCCCGTCTCGGTGGCGGTGCCGGAGCCCTTCTCCGACGGCGCGCTCCGGCGCCGCGTGGAGAACTTGGCGCCGGCCAAGGTGGCCCGGATGTACCTTCGGATTCCCGCCAACTCCGCGGGTCTCGCGGTGCGGCTGGAAGCTCCCGCCGGCCAGAAGGGCGCGGCGGCGGCCACCCTCTTCGACCCCGAAGGCCGGCAAGTGGCCTACGGGCTCCTGCGCCCCGAGGCGCGGAAGGCCGACCTCGTTGTTCCTTCGTCCCGCCTGGAGCCGGGGGTCTACGAACTCACCGTGTACGCCGCCTACGCAAACACCCAGCCCGTCTCCCTGGAGGTCAACGCCGCCACCGTTCCCCTCCTGAAGCCCCTGGCCGAGAAGGTCTCCCTCAAGACGGCCCAGGGCAAGACCCCCACCGCCGAACTGGAGGTCTTCCCGGCGCTGGATTCGGTCCTTCGCGGGAACGGTTCGGGCCACATCGTGGGAACCCTCACCGAACGCACCCAGAAGGTCAGCGGCACCGAATGGGAGCGCACCTTCTCCCTCGCCCCCGGCGAGGCTTCGGCGGAGTTCCGTATGAGCCTCTCCCCGCAGGACTACGGCAAGTTCACGGATATCGCCGTTCAGATCCTCGACGCCGACGGAAAGGCGCTGGCCTCCGACGGCTTCTCCTACCGCTTCGCCGAGATCGCCCTGCGCAAGCCCGGAAAGCCCGGTGAAAAGTACACCCTCAAGGTCCGGGCCGCCGCCGCCGACCCGGAGGGCGAGCCCTCCTGGAGCCTCCGGGTGGAGGAGCTCCACCGCTTCGCCGAACCCGTAACCCTAAACGTCACGCAGGGCAAGGAGAAGAACCTTGTCCTCTACCCCGACCGCCGGACCGCCCTCACCCTGGAGGCCGCCTCGGTGCCCCCGGCCCTCCCCGACGGCGCCCTCTACCTCGCCACCGTCACCGTCCAGGATGCCGAACGCGAGGCCCTGCGCCTTCCCCTGGAAATCCGCCTGGGCCCTTGAGGACAAAGAGGTGAGGAGGGGATGAGAAAAAAATGAACAAGGAGATCGGGGAGACCGGGGACGGTTTTCCCGTCTCTTTACTTTTCACTTTTTACTTTTCTCTTCTCTCCGCGGGCGGGTGACGGCGGCGAAGACGAGGAGGCCCAGGAAGGCGAGGAGACCCACGCCGGCGAAGGCGTACCAGAGGTAGTGGGCGTGGGCGTAGGCGGCGGCCAGTGCTTCTCCCGAGAGCCCCCGGGCGGCGAGGACTTTGGGGTCCGGGCAGAAGGCTTCCAGGAGGTAGCCCGAGAGGGCGAAGCCGAAGAGCCAGGCGAAGAAGGTGTTGAGGTGGGCGTAGCCCATGTACAGGCCCTCCTGGCCGGGGGGGGCTTGCCGGGAGGCGAATTCCAGGTAGCGGGGGCTCAAGAAGCACTCCGCCAATCCCTGGAGGGCGATGCCGGCCACCATGAGGACCGTCACCGGGTGGAGGGAGGTGCCGAAGAGGCGGACGGGCCCCGCCAGGTGCCCCGAGAGGGACATGAGCAGGGCCGAGAGGGGGATGAGTCCCAGGGCCACGCCGATCGAAGCCACGGGGCTGATCCTCCGGACCAGGTGGGTGACGGGGACCACCAGCAGGACCACCACCAGCGGGTTCACGTTGGCGTACCACTCGGGGCTGGCCTCGGGCCCCACGAGCCGGAGCACGTACTTGGGCATGGAGGCGTACAGCTGGCCCTGGATGGCCCAGAAGCCCGCCGTGATCAGGATCAAGGCCAAGAAGCGCCCGTTCCGGAGGACCACGGCCAGACCCTCCAGAGATTGGGCGACGCTCCGCGGCCGCTCCTCGCCGTTCTCCTTGGGGAAGAAGAGGAAGGCGGTGAGGAGGAGGGCGGCCAGGGCCGCGAAGGCGGAGTACAGGGGCACCGACCCCACACCCAGGAGCGCCCGCACCGGCCTGGCCACGGTCTTGCCGGTGAAGGAGCCGATGTTCACCATCATGTAGAAGATGCTGAAGGCCCGGGCCCGGCTGGCGCTGTCGGACGAGCGGGCCACCGTTCCCGTAATCACGGGCTTCACGAAGGCCCCTCCCACCGCCACCAGGGCCAGCGAGAAGGGGACGGCTCCCCGGGTGGGGAAGAGGGCGAGGCCCCCATAGCCCGCGGCGAGCAGGGTGAAGGCGAGGAGCAAGGAGAAACGGAAGCCCAGCCGGTCGGAGAGGGCTCCGGTCACGAAGGGCAGGAGGTAGATGGAGGAGGAAAAGACGGCCCCGATCCAGCCCGCCGCCACGTCCCCGAAGCCCACCACGTCGGTGAGGAAGACGGCCAGGGCGATGAAGGTGCCGTAGTAGGCCGCCCGCTCGAAGAGCTCCACGGCGTTTCCCGTCCAGAAGGCCCGGGGAAAGCGCCAGGTGGGCCGGCCGGCGCCGGGCCCGCTCGCGGGGCTCTCCACGCCTACGGCTCCTCGGGAAAGACCACGACGGGCTGGAGGGAGGGGCCGTCCAACTTGGCCAGGGCCAAGAACCGCCCGTCGGGAGCCACCACCTTCACCATGCCTTCGTGGCCGTGGAGGGGCTTGGGCGCGGGGACCTTCTGGCCGTTCAGGAAGAGCCGCTCCTCCCGGGAGGTGGCCTGGAAGACGGGGAAGCCCAGGTCCAGACGGTCCAGGGGAACGAAGCCCGGTTCGGCGAAGGGCTCCTCCAGGGAGTTGGCGCGGTGGACGGTGAAGGGGCCCACCTCCGTCCGGCAGAGCTGGAAGCAGTGGGCCGGGCTCCCCACGGCCGCACCCAGGTCCCGCGCCAGGGCCCGCACGTAGGTCCCGGAGGAGCACTTCAGCCGGAAGTGGAGGTCCCGGGCGTCCACGGGGGAGACCTCAAAACGGTACACCTGGACCGAGACCGGCGGGATCTCCGGCTCCTCGCCCTTGCGGGCCATCTCGTAGGCCCGCACGTGCTTGATCCGCTTGGCGGAGAAGGCGGGGGGCCGCTGGAGGTAGGCCCCCACGAAACGGTTGGCCGCCGCCTGCCACTCCTCGGGGCGGAGCTCCGGCAGGGGACCGGTGGCCGTCACCTTGCCGTCGCGGTCGAAGGTGTCGGTCCCTTCGCCGAAGCGGATGACCCCTTCGTAGGTCTTGTCCATTCCCTGGAAGAACCGGGCCAGCCGCGTGGCGTGGCCCAAAAGCAGGATCAGAAGGCCCGTGCAGAAGGGGTCCAGCGTTCCCCCGTGGCCCACCTTGAACTTCCGGGGGCACAGTCGCCGGAGGGCCTGCACGCAGTCGTGGGAGGTCATCCCCGACGGCTTGTCCAGAAGGATGAGCCCGTGGGGATTGCCTTCGGGACGGTTCATGGGGTCTCCCCTCCCTCCTTTGGCTTCAGAGACTGGAGGAGGTCTTCGATGCGCTGGGCGGAGTCCGCCGTCTCGTCGTACTGGAATCGGAGCTCGGGGAGCTGGCGAAGACGCAGGTTCGCCGCCAGGTACCCCTTGAGCGCCTTCCGGTTTTCCTCCAGGGCCGCTTCGGCGCCCTTCCGGTCCAGGCGGGGGGAGACGACGGTGAAAAAGACCCGCGCCACGCTGAGGTCCCGGTTGACGTTCACCTCGGTGACGGAGATCCACCTTAGCCGTTCGTCCTCCACCTCCTTGAGGAGGGCGTTGGAGATGCCGTGGCGCAGAAGGTCGGCTACCTTGTCCGATTTCGCGAACCGCCGCATGGCGTCTTCTCCTTCCAGGCCGGAGGAGGGTCAAAAAATCTCTTCCACCGCCTCCAGGACCTCCACTTCGTAGGTCTCCTCCAGGAAGGCCACCGCCGACCGGAGGCTTTGCCGGGCCACCGCCCCGCTCCCGGAAACCGCCGCCAGCGTCAGGGAAGCCCGCTGGGGGTCCTCCTGCCGGGCCGTCTCCGCCACCGCCAGGCCGAAGCGCTGGCGGGCCCGCTCGCAGAAGGACTTCACCACCGACCGCTTGTCCTTGAGGCTCGCGGCGGCGGGGATCCGGAGTTCCACCCGGGCCACCGCGACGACGCCCCGAACGCCAGGATGGGCCACGGAAGCCTCCCGAAGGCCGCGCCGCCCGCTAGAGCGTCCGCTCCTGAATGTAAATCTCGAAGGCCTCCAGGACGTCGCCGGGCTTCACGTCGTTGTAGTTCTCCAGGGAGATGCCGCACTCCAGCCCTTCCTTGACCTCCGAGGCGTCGTCCTTGAAGCGTTTGAGCGAGGCGATCTTACCCGTGTGGACCACCACGTTGTCCCTCAGGACCCGGATCTGGGCGGAGCGTGGAATGCGTCCTTCGGAGACCAGGCAGCCGGCCACCGTCCCCACCTTGGAGACGCGGAAGATCTCCTTCACCTCGGCGTGGCCCAGAACCACCTCCTGTTCGATGGGCTTGAGCATGCCGGTGAGGGCCTGCTTCAGCCGGTCGGTGAGGTCGTAGATGACGGTGAAGAGGGCGATCTCTACCCCCTCGGCCTTGGCCATCTCGGCCGCCTTCCGCTCGGGGCGGACGTTGAAGCCGATGAGGATGGCGTTGCTGGCGGAGGCCAGCAGGACGTCGCCCTCGGAGATGGCCCCGACGCCCTTGTGGACCACCGAGACCTTGACCTCGTCGGTGGAGAGGTCCTCCACCTGCTGGGCGATGGCCTCCAGGGAGCCCTGGACGTCGGCCTTGAGGATGATGGAGAGTTCCTGGATGTCGCCCTGCTGGATGGCCCCGAAGACGTTCTCCAGCCGGACCTTGGTGGACCTTAAGGCCTTCTGCTTCTCCTGCTCCTTCCGGAAGGCCGCCACCTGCCGCGCCTTGGCCTCGTCGGCCATGGCCTGGAAGGTGGAGCCCACGGCGGGAACCTCGGAGAAGCCCAGAATCTCCACCGGCGTGCTGGGCCCCGCCTCTTCCACCCGGTTGCCCTTGTCGTCGAAGAGGCCCCGGACGTGGCCCACGGTGGAGCCGCAGAGGAAGAAGTCGCCGATGCGCAAGGTTCCGTCTTGGATCAGGACGGTGGCCACGGGACCGCGGCTCCGGTCCAGCTTGGACTCCAGAACCGTGCCCATGGCCGGGGCGTCGGGGGAGGCGGAGAGGTTCAGCATGTCGGCCACCAGGGCCACCATCTCGAGGAGTTCCTCGATGCCCTGGCGGGACTTGGCGCTGACGGGAACCGCCACGGCGTCGCCGCCGAAGTCCTCCGTCACGATGCCGTGCTGCATCAGCTCCCGCTTGACCCGGTCGGGGTCGGCCCCGGGCTTGTCCATCTTGTTGATGGCCACCACCATGGGGACGTTGGCCGCTTTGCAGTGGTTGATGGCCTCCACCGTCTGGGGCATGACGCCGTCGTCGGCCGCCACCACGAGGATGACCACGTCGGTCACCTGGGCGCCCCGGGCCCGCATGAGGGTGAAGGCCTCGTGGCCGGGGGTGTCCAGGAAGACGTACTCCCTCTCGCCGTGGCGGACCTTGTAGGCGCCGATGTGTTGGGTGATGCCGCCGAACTCCTTGGAGGTGATGTCCACGTCGTGGATGGCCTCCAGCAGGCTGGATTTCCCGTGGTCCACGTGGCCCATGACGGTCACCACCGGCGCCCGCGGGAGCCGCTCCTCCTCGGGGACCTCCTCCTGGGTGAAGGCCATTTCGTCCTCGAAGGAGATGACCTCGGCCTGGAAGCCGAACATGGACGAGATCTGGATGGCCACCTCGCTGTCCAGGGGCTGGTTGATGGTGGCCAGGATGCCGCGCATCATGAGCTTGGCGATGATGTCCTTCACCTTGACGTTGAGCTTCTCCGCCAGCTCCTTGACGGTGATCCCCTCCCGGATGAAGACCGCTTCGCCCTTTTCGGCGCGGGCTTGGGCCTCTTGGATCTCGTGCTCCAGCCTCTCCTGGCGGTCGGCCCGGGCCTGCATCTTCTCCATCCGGCGCTCGCGCTTGGTCTTGCGGCGGACCTCGGGAGGAGCGGGACGGGCCGGAGGAGCGGCGGGCGCCGGCCGGCGCGTTTCGGCCGCCGGGGTGGCCGGCGCGCCGGGACGGGGCGCCGGAGCGGGCCTCGGACCGGCGGCGGGCTGGGGTCGGACTGCCCCGGGACGCGGGGCGGGGGGCGCCGGTCTGGCGGCGCCGGGACGGGGTGGGGCGGGCCGGGGGGCCGGTCCCCCAGGCCTTCGGGTCGGCGCGGCGGGCTTTGGAGAGCCGGGGGAAACGGCCGCCTGCGGAGGCCGGGGGGCCGGCGGCGGCTGAACGGGCGTGGCGGAGGGCGGCGTGTAGGGCCGCGTGTGGAGCATGGGGGGACGCTTGAGGACCGTTCCCGGCGGGAGCTTGACGGTGAGCGGCACGACCACCGCCCCCCCGGATTCCTGGGGAGCCTCCGCCTGAGCCGCGGCCGGAGGGGTTTCCGGCGCGGGAGCCTCCGCCGGAGTTTCCGTCTTGGCCTTGAGGGCCGGGGGCTCGGCCGGAGCGGCCGCCGGCGGCGCCGGTGGAGCGGGCGGGGCCGGAGCGGCGGCCTGCGGTGGGGCGGATGCGGCCCTGGGAGCCTCCGGCGGCGGGGCGGGCCTGGCCTCGGCTTTGGGGGCGGGGGCCTGGGGCGGAGCCGCTGCGGGCGCGGCGGGGGCCTGGGGCACGGTGGTGACGGCCGGGGCCGGTTCGGCGGGGGCCGCGGGCTTGGGCGGCGGCAACTTAGCGCCGATGGAGGAGGCGGGGCGGTGGAGGATGGGAACCGGCTTGGGCTTGGGAGCCGGTGGAGCCGCCGGCGCCGCGGGGGCGGCGGGCGGTGGGGGGGCGGCCGCCTTGGGGGCGGCGGGGGCCTTGGCCGGAACCTCCTTCTTGGGGGGCTCCGCCTTGGCCTCGGCCTTCCGGGGGACCGCCTTGGGGGCGGGCGCGGCCTTGGCTCCCTTCAGCCGGTCGAGGATGTCCTCGTCCACGGCGCTGAAGTTGGAGGAGACGTCCACCCCCTTCTCCTTCAGTTCCTGGAGGAGCTGGGCCGCCGGGACACCGATCTTCTTCGCCAGTTCGTACACGCGGATCTTCGCCATCGCTCAGACCTCCCCCTCCTCCGAACCTTCCGTACCACCGGGGGAAGCTTGACCTTCCTCGGTGCCGCCCTCCGCCGGCCCATCCGAAAGGTCCCCCTCGGGGGCCCCCTCCGGAGCGGCTTCCTCGTCCATTCCCTCTCCGGCCTCCCCGGACCCCCCTTCGGCCTCCGGCGAGGAACCCATCATGGAGGACATGGCCGCCAGGATCTCCTGCTTCTTGTCCTCCTCGGACTTCACGTCCAGTTCCCACCCCACGAGCTGGCCCGCGAGGCGGATATTCTGGCCCCGCTTTCCGATGGTGAGGGAGATCTGGTCCTCGGGGACCACCACCTCCATCCGCTTGGCCTCGGGGTCCACGATCTGCACCCGCGTCACGGTGGCGGGAGCCAGGGCCGCCTTGACCATCTCCTGGAGGTCCTCCTTGTAGGGGATGATGTCAATCTTCTCGCCCCGGAGCTCCCGGGTGACCGCCTGGACCCGCATGCCCCGCATGCCGATGCAGGCGCCGATGGGGTCCACGTCCCGGTCCTTGCTCATGACGGCGATCTTGGTGCGCTCCCCCGCCTCCCGGGCGACGCCCTTAATGACCACCGTCCCGTCGTAGATCTCCGGGACCTCGGCCTCGAAGAGGCGCATGACGAACTCCCCGCGGGAGCGGCTTAGGATGATCTGGTTGCCCTTGGCGTTCTCCTTCACCTCCACGATGAGGGCCCGGATGCGGTCGTTCTGCAGGAAGCGCTCGCCGCGGCTCTGCTCCGACGGGGGAAGGAGGGCCTCGGTCCGGCCGATGTCCACGATGATGCTGCGCTTCTCCAGGCGCTTGACCACGCCGTTGATGATGGTCCCCACCCGGTCCTTGTACTCCTTGTAGATGATCTCCCGCTCCGCCTCCCGGATCTTCTGCGTGAGGACCTGCTTGGCCTGCTGGGCGGCGATGCGGCCCATGTTGGGCGGGGTCTCCTGGGGAAACTCGAGGATGTCGCCGGGGAGCACGTCCTTCCGGTACTCCAGGGCCTCCTCCAGGGACATTTCGATGGCGGGGTTCTCCACCTGGGGCCCCTCCACCACCCGCTTCACGGTGGCGATGGTGAACTCGCCGGTCTCCCGGTCCAGGTGGCAGACGAAGACCTCGGGGGACCTCAGGACCCGTTTGGCCGCGGCGGCGTACGCGTCTTCCAGGGCGGCGATGACCACTTCCTTGTCGATTCCCTTTTCGCGGCCCACGGCCTCGATGGCTTGCAGAAGTTCGTTGGACATGCGGCTTTCTCCGATTTTTCTTTCTACGGGAACTCGAAGACGAGGCGTGCGCTTTTGACCCGATCGAGGGGAATCCTGCGCACCTCCTCGCCCACCTTCACCAGGACCGATTCCTCCTCGCCGCCCTCCGAGAGGCCCTCGAGGGTCCCTCCGGGCTCGCCGCCGGCCGGGGCGAGGACGAGGTGCACCTTTCGGCCGCGGAAACGTTCGAAGTCCCCCGGCCCCCGCAGGGGGCGCTCCACGCCGGGGGAGGTGACCTCCAGCTCGTAGGCGTGGGGGACGACGTCCTCGGCGTCCAGGCTCAGCGAGAGCCGCCGGGAGACCTTCTCGCAGTCCTCCAGCGTCACCGGCCCGTCCAGCCGGTCGAGGGTCACCCGGATCCACCACCGGCGGCCGGCGGCGCGGCTCTCCACGTCGAAGAGCAGAAGCCCGCAAGCCACCGCCGACTCCTCCGCCAGGGTCCGGAGTCGGTCCAACCAGGGTCCCGCCATGGGGGTCCCTCCAACGAAAAACGTGGGCTATGGAGCCCACGTTTGTAGAAACGATAGCACTTTTTTCACAAAGTTTCAAGGTCCCTCAGGCGCCCCAATCCCGCGATGGGAACCGAGCAGGCGGTGCAAGTCCTGGATAGCCTTGCCGATTCCAAGAATAACCCCATCACCTGCCAAGGGATTGGGGGCATTCGAGCCGAAGGCGAAGAAGGCGTG
>Ga0209018_1002732_pt1 | contig 11988 bp, 2 predicted proteins | sample YNPBryBLVA2012_FD_185814 | JGI IMG/M metagenome (GOLD analysis project Ga0209018, IMG submission 185814) | Anoxygenic and chlorotrophic microbial mat microbial communities from Yellowstone National Park, USA - YNP Bryant BLVA 2012 (SPAdes)... ...
TTAAGATAGTAAATTTATGTTTCCAAATTTATGATAATATCTATGAAAATTCAAAATATCTTTGATATTTTATTAATTAATTGATTGGTTTACAAATAAAAAAGTAATTTGATTTCGTTATAGAATTATTGACTTTTTACAATTGAACAATGGTAACACCCGTTCCGCCTTCCACTAAATCTCCATCTCTAAACGAGACCACTGATTGATGATACCGCAGATACTCTTGGATTGCTTGACGTAAAGCTCCAGTTCCTTTTCCGTGAATTATAGTTACCATACTAATATTTCCCATTATTGCATCATTGATAAACTCGTCTACTTTGCGCAAAGCTACTTCGACCCTTTCTCCACGGATGTCCAATCGGGTGTTTGCATCGAATTTTATGTTGGAAACATATCCGCTACTTATACTAATTTGGTTTTTTTCTGCTTCTTGTGGATTAGATTTTTGTAGTAAATTAGTTTTTAACTTAAATTTTATACCATTGATTTCCACGGTTGCAATCTTTCTTTGCTTATCTAATTCAACTATTTTTCCGTAGGAATTATTCTCTGGATAGTAAACATAACTTCCGATTTCAAAATCTTGATTATCTTCGGTTGGTATCTTTCGTGGCTCTTCGACAAGTTCGGGAATATTCAAAATTTCTTGTTTTTGTACTTCAAGTTCTTGTTTAATTTCCTTCGGGGTCTTGGATTGCTCCCGAATTTCTCGTATGGTATTTTCGATTAAGGCATTGGATTTTTCGAATATTTTCATTGCTTCTTGACGAGCATTAGCCAATAATTCGGCTTTTTTTCGTTTGAACTCATCTGATTTTGCTTGATATTCCCTAAGAAGTGCTTCTGCTTTTGCTTTTTGGGCTTGGGCTTTATTCAAATCTTGAAGTGTTTTCCGCTGATATTCTTGAAGTAATTTAATGCTTTTTTCCAATTCATTCGATTTATGGTCAATGTATTTTCGGGCTCGTCTTAGAACATGCTCGGGCAATCCAATATTTTTGGCTAACGAAAAAGCATAACTATTGCCTGGTATTCCAACCAAAAACTTATAGGTTGGTTTCAAATTTCGTTCATCGAATTCAAGCGAAGCATTTTCGATTTCTTCACGATTTAAAGCAAATGTTTTAAGCGAAGATTGATGAGTTGTTGTTAAATAAAATAGCTTCATTTCCGAGAAAGTTTCTAAAATACCCGAAGCAATTGCTGCTCCCTCCATTGGGTCGGTGCCCGAACCTATTTCGTCAACCAAAACTATTGAATCTGCAAAAGCTTCCGAAATTATGTTTTTCAAGCGTAATATCTGTGCCGAAAAAGTTGATAAATCATTTTGGATAGATTGATTATCGCCAATGTAAGTGTAGATTTTGCTCATACTTAGCGAACACTCACCCAAGGGAAAAATTCCACTCATAGCCATTGCTGCCGAGAGCCCGATTGTTTTTAGAGCAACAGTTTTACCTCCTGCATTAGGTCCCGAAATTAACAATCCCCTCTTACTTTCGTTTAGTTCCAATGAAAGAGGAACCACCTTTTTGATTCCTTTTGCTGCTACTAATAATGGATGCCGAGCATCTTTGAGAAAAAGATATTTTTCGTCTGTTATTTTTGGAATAAATCCATTGAATTCAATACTATATTTGGCTTTTGAAATGACTGAATCGAAATATGCTAAAATATCCAAACTTTTTATTAAATCATTGGCTACAGAGCCAACTTCCTCAGTTAAATTAGATAAAATTCGGTAGATTTCGCGTTTTTCTTCGTTTTCGAGTAACGATAAATCGTTGTTCAATTCAATTATTTCGGCTGGCTCGATATAAACCGTTGAACCCGTTTGCGATACACCATGGATAATTCCACCAATAGTTCGCTTGTTTTCAACTTTAACTGGCAAAACAAATCTGCCTTCGCGAATTGTATAGAATTCGTCTCGGGTGAATTCTTCTTCGGAAAACTTTTTTACTAATCGTTCTAAACGACGTCGAAGTTGTGCTCGGGTTTCGTTTATTTCTCGGCGAATGCTTGCAAGTTCCTTTGACGCAGTATCGCGAACAGCACCAGTTTCGTCGATTGCTTCGTCGATGTGCTTTTCCAACAATCGATTGTCTACAAGGTGGGTAGCAGGTTCGTAGGCAATTGGTAAGTAGTCCTGCCTCGAAATCACAAAACTCTTTACTTGGCGAGAAACTCTAAGCAATTTAACAACTGAAAGTAATTCATTTGTACCCAAAACTGCATTAGTTATACGACTACGATAAATTGTGTCTTTTATGTCCGACAAAGTGGAAATTGGTAGTTCCTCACCTTTAAGCAGTAGGTTGCGAAATTCTTCAACTTGTGATAATTCTTTTTCCAAAAGTTTTTTATCTTCGAACGGACGATGACTTTGAATGATTTGACGCCCTAAATCGGATATGCAAAATTTTGATATTATATCCAAAACTTGAAAAAATTCTAATTCTTTTAAAGCAATTTCTTGCAAATTAGTTTGCTCCGATTCTTTTAAATTATAGTCCATATTAACTTAGTAATGTTTTTAATATTGATTGCACTTTTGCTCCATCGGCTCGACCAGAGAATTTTTTCATTGCTGCTCCCATCACTTTCCCAAAATCTTTCGAACCCGCATTCATTTCAGCAATCATTTGTTTAAGTTCCGTTTCTATTTCGCTATCGTCCATTTGCTTTGGCAAAAATTCTTGGATAACAGCCAACTCGGCTTGTTCTTTTTCTGCTAAATCTGGACGATTACCTTTAATAAACAAGTCGATGGATTCCTTCCGCTTTTTGGCTAATGAATTGAGAATTTTCAGACCTTCGTCTTCGGTCATTTCGTGACCAACCCCACTTTTGTTGAATTCAATAATAGCACTACGAATTGAACGCAAAGCATCAATTCGAACCTTATCTTGGTTTTTCATTGCATTTTTCAATTCTTCATTAATTCTTGCTTCTAAATTCATAATAACACTCATAAATTTAATAATATCAATAATAGACGAAAAAGAAAGTTGAATTTTGTATGAAAATAAAAAAAGCCCTCCCAATCGTGGAAGGGCTTTTTTATATGAATGTTTTACCTATAGCTTATGGCATATAGATGAATTTCTGAATCAATGATTCACCGCCAGCGTTTACTCTCAAGAGATATGTACCAGATGGCAATCCACCTTTTTCGCTACCTAACTTCAAGTTAAATGGATGTTCGCCCACTGTCAACGACTTGGAGAACGAATGAACAACAACACCGAGTTCGTTAACGATTTCGATATTTGCATCCATTGCTTCCTTAGTTACAACAGTAAAGTTAATATCCGAGGTAGCTGGGTTCGGATTAATACCAGTAAGTATGAAGTGCTCGCCTAAAGCTATGGTCGAAGATTCGTTAACAGATTCTTTACCATCGATTTTTCTTTGCTTTGGATTATTTGCGACTACAAAACCATCAGTTTTATAATTTGCACTAGAGCCGCTTCCATTGAATTCAACTACTTTGAATGCATAGGTTTGATTGTAGGTTAGTCCAAATATGGTTACTGTATCTTTATCGGTAATGGCAACAACATATGAACCACCTATTTGTGTGCCAGAACCGAAGGTCGTATTTGCTGTATATCCGGTTCCATCTGTAGGTACTTCTGTCAGACCTGATGCATATCCTTGCTCACAAAGAACTAAACGATTAGAACCACTTCCATTTGTCCATTTAATTTTAACATAGTTAGCTCCTACTTCAAGAAATTGGATATAACTTGCTTGGGTTGTTGGTTCTGCCGCCAATACTGTAAATGTATTACTTGTTCCAGCAGTGAGGTTCATTCCAGAAGTGCGAGTTGCTTTAAGGCTTACTCCAGTTTCACCACCAGTTTTGTTGTAAGTTACATTAACTGTTGTCGAGCTGGTTCCGGTAGTAATAGTACCTGTTACTGTTCCTATTGTACCTGTTCCAGTTTCAACAGTGATCGAGAATTCAGTATTTTCAGTTACATTGGTTGCAACATTGCTCGAATTCAATGATCTTACAGTGATGGTAAATGCCGTTCCATCAGTTTGAGTTCCAATATTGTCTATTGCTAGTTTAACTGCTGGTTGTTGTACTGTCAATGTTGCATTGTTGCTTTGAACATTACCACAAGTTCCACTTACTACAACATAATAAGTTCCAGCATCAGATGCCTGTACGTTGTTAATTGTGTAGCTTGAGCCAGTTCCTACTACTGTAGATGGAGATTTATACCAAGTGTAAGTTAGGTTATCTCCGCTTGCTGTCACTGTAAATGTATGGTTATCGCCTTCATTAACAGTAGCTGATTGTGGATGTTGCGAAATTTGTGTATTTTGTAAGACCGTATTTGTTATAGTATTCGATGTTGCTGTTGTTGTTGTTACGCAACCACCAGTAATTGTAATTACGCAACTTACTTGGTCGTTGTTTACAAGTGTGGTTGTTGTGTATGTATTTTGATTGCTACCAACATTACCACCGTTCAATTTCCATTGATAAGAAACTGTTCCGCCACCTGTGTTGGATGGTGTTGCAGTGAATGTAACTTCTGTTCCAGAGCAGAATGTGTTGTCATTGTCGCTCGAAGAAATTGTAACACTTGGTGTTTGTGCCGAAGTTACTGTCAATGTTGCAGCATCTGAATAATCATCTGGATTTACTCCATTTGTTGCATACAATCTGTATTGATAGCCATTCTTGCCACTCAAGTTCGTTACAGTCAATTCAGTTGTGTTGCCACCAGAGTAATCTCCACCGCTAACTGCATTCCAGCTGTTACCACCATCAGTTGATACTTGCCATTGCAAAGTTGGAGTGGGTACACCAGTTACGGATGTTACCGAAAATGTAGCATTTGCATCATTCGAACATTTTGTAGCATTCGATGGGTTACCAGTAATTACAGGTGCTTGTGTTGACGTTACTGTAACATTGTGTGTTGTTGAGTTAGAACAACCGTTCGCATCAGTTACATTCAATGTTACTATATAGTTACCAGAACTTGACCAATTGAATGTTGCAGTTTGTGAAGTTGCATTTGTAATAGTTGGACTACCAGTTGCAGACCAGTTGTATGAGCTATAAGTATTTGTTGAAGTGAGCGATAAATCAGTATTTAATGCAACAGTATTGGCTCCACTGATTGTCGGAGTTGGTAATTCGTATGCTGTTCCTGTTACGCTTTGTGTTCCACTAACGCAACCTGTTACTGTGTTTCTTGCTCGGTAGTAATATGTATCGGTGTTGCCAGCTGTAACGCTAACAGTATAACTATTGCCAGTTGTGTATGATGCAAAGGTATTTGTCGAAGACCAATCAATAACACTGTTTAGGCTTGTAGTTGCAGCAGTAAATGTTACGTTACCAGTTCCGCAGCGTGTTTGATTTGTTGCATTAGTTGTAATCGATGGATTTTGATTAATTGTCAATACCATAGCGTCTGTTGCATTGCATCCGTTTACTCCATTTGCAGTTAATGTTAATGTTACTGTTCCAGTTTCGCCTACACCTGGTGTGTATGTTGGTGTTAATGTCGTTCCATTCGAAATTGTTCCAGTTCCGTTATGTGTCCATTGCAAAGATGTGTAGTTTGATGCACTTGCAGTCGAAACTGTAAATGTACTACCTTCACAAATCGAAGCATCACTTCCTGCATTTGCAATTGCATAAGGTGTAACAGTTAACTGCATTTGATCTTGTACATTTGAGCAACCTGATAATGCTGTTACTGTCAATGTTAATGTTACTGTGTTTCCTACATCGCCAGCTGCTGGGGTATATGTTGGTGTGAGCGTATTAGCATTTGTCAAAGTTCCACCACCAATTGTTACTGTCCAACTTACACTTGAGTAGTTAGTTGCTGAAGCACCACTTACTGTGTAAGCTGTTGTTCCGCAAGTATAAGCATCTGCGCCAGCATTTGCTGTTGGAGCTGGGTTAACAGTTACGCTGCCGCTCATTGCTTGGGTGCAAGTACCGTTAACTGCTTCGATTGTGTATGTACCAGCATTTGCTGGATTAACATTGAATGTTAGTGAATTTCCATCACCGGTTTGAGTAGATATAGTTGTTCCATCTTTCTTAAGGTTGTATGTATATCCATTTTGTGATCCAGATAATATAATATTTATATTCGAACCAGCACAGAATGGACCACCAGATACGGTGTAAACTGTTGGTTGAGCATCGATTTGAACAGCATATTGAGCTGATTCGTATGAACATCCTGTTACTCCATCTGTTACAACTACAGTGTAGTTACCTGATGCAGTTGCTGTATATGTCGATGAGTTTGTACCTACATTATTGCCATCTTTTTTCCATTGGTATGTTGGGTTCGATGCATTAGTTGTAGCAGTGAGTAGTGTGCTTTGGCATGCTGGTGTTGTTCCGCTTATGCTTGCTGTTGGCAATGGATTGACTGTCCAGCTGTATGTATTTGTAGCAGGTGAGCAAACTGTTGCATTTTGAGTTGCTTGAATTTCAACTGCTTCTAATCCACTTGTGGAAATATTAGTCCCAAGTGTATATGTTTGCCAACTTCCCCAATTGCCACCAGATTTTGTTCTATATTGATAAGTTGATGAACTCGAACCACCTGAGCCAGCTGTGTTAAGTGAAGCAGAAACATTTACTCCAGCGCAAACTGCTGCAGTGTTAGGATTCTTAGTTAAAACTGGAGCTACTGGTGTTAATTCCACATTCCATGTTGCAAGTGTTGTCCAAGCGCCAGGTGTGCAAACTGCTGCATTTCTGCGACCTTGAATCAATATTGTTTGTGTTCCTGCGGTTAAGTTATCACCAGGATTGTAATTAGTCCAATTTCCACCATTATCTAATGAGTAACGGTACTCGTCTGTTGTTCCACCACTACCAGCATTGAATGTAGCAGAAACTTGTGAACCTTGGCAAACTGTTGCCTGGTTTGGAGTCTTGCTTGCTAATGTTGGATTAACAGGTGTTTGCTCTACGTTCACTGTTGCAGTTTGTGTTAACTGAACTGAACAGTTTGCATTTGTTGCTAAAACGTTAAATGTTGTACCTAATGTTAAATTACCAGTTGGTAAGTTGATAGTACCACCATTACCAGTTACTGGGGAGCCAACAGGTGTTGTACCAATACGTAATTGATAGCTTATACCGTTTTCGCTATTAGCAACTTGAATATTAGTACCAGTGCCTGTACATACAGTTCCAGCTTGTGCTGTAACTGTAAGAGAAGCATTTGGCAATGCATTGATTGTCAGCGTAATTATGTTTGATGTTACAGGGCTACCGCAACCACCACCTACAATTACTCGGTATTGGTATGTACCAGGAGCAATATTGCCAGTAATATTTAAATTAGCAGTAGTTTCATTTGTATAATCAGCGTTTGCAGGTGTGCCGTCAGCTACTGAATTCCAGTTCGAACCATCATAGTATTGCCAAGTGTATGTATATGGACCAGTGCCACCAGCTACGACTGAGAATGTTGCATTAACCGAACCTGCACAAGCTTGTTGGTTAGTTGGTTGTGTTGTAATTGATACATTTGGATTAACTGTTAAAGTAACAACGTTTGTAGCTAAATCACCACAATCGTTAGTTACATTGCAACGGAATTGTACACCATTCCAGTTTGATACTGGTGGATTAGTGATGGTTACTTGTGAAGTAGTAACACCACTGAACGTTGCACCGTTAATTGTTGAGTTAGTTAAATTAATCCAGTTCGAACCATCATAATATTGCCATTGATATGCAACAGACAATCCACCTTGTGCAGAAGTTGTAAATTGTGCTGTTCCAGTTTCGCAAGTTGTTTGATTTGTTGGTTGTGTTAAAATTACGATTTGAGCTTTTGCATAATCCCAGTTCTTAGGAGCAGCAGGACCGCCTTGGTTTGCATTTGCAACTGCCATAGCGTTACCAGCCTTGTCGTAGATTGAAGCCGCAGTTGCAGCGTCTGCACGTAATTGCTCACTACCTAAAACAGTTCCGTTCCAGTTAGTAGTAATGTTTATAATAGTACCACCAGCTGTATGAGAACCAGAAATTACATTCCAGCTTTGTAGTGTTGCATTACCACCACTTGCCGTAACGTTAAGATCACCAGCTACCAATGCGCCAGTTGCATTATTATTTGTATAAACTCCTTCGCTAAATATAATTTGGGCAGCTTGGTTGTAATTGTAACCATTAATAGGTGAATTGCTACAGTTATTTACAACGTTGTAAACTGTTGGTGGTGTGTTGTCTATTGTAAATGTTCCGCTTGTCATTGGTGCAGAAAGTGCATTGTCTGCACAATCAACGATGTTTGATGTGTTAACAGTTATGCCTAATGTGCCGTCGCCTGTAATTGCAATAGTTCCACCAACTGTAACTGTGTAGGAACTACCCGAACCACTTACTGCAATATCTGGAGTATTTATTGATCCCGTTTTATTTAATGTAACATCAGTTGCATCAAAGTTCGAAACATTTTCGCTAAATGTAACTGTAAATGTTACAACGTCATCTGTTGTTGTCTTGGTTGCGTTATCGCCGAAGGTTACGTTGCCGAGTGTAATGGATGAAATTGTCGGAGCAGTAACATCTTTGACAACGTTAAGAGTGGCTGTTCCAACATTACCTGCTTTATCGGTATGTTGAACTGTAATTGTTTGGTTGCCTTCCGAAGCTGCATTCCAGCCATTGAGTGTGCTGATTGCACTGCCAGAAGTAAAGTCCGTCAATGTTCCTGCTGCTATTTTTGCTTGTGTTGTAGTAGAAGCATTTGTTTCTGTTACATTAAATACTAATGTTTGCGTTCCATTTGTGCAAGAATTTGGATCAGGTGCTGTAATTGATACAACAGGATTTGTCTTATCAAATGTAATCGAAGAACCAGAACCCGATCCAGCAACTGCTGTAACTTGTGCTCCGGGGTTACCTGCAAGGTCGGCAAAGTAAATTGTAAATCCTACTAAACCTTCATTGTCAGAATTATTCATAGCACGATAAGCGGACCAATTAGCTCCATTTCCACTTATTGTGCCAGCATCATTATTGATATTACATACTGGTGTTTGTATATCTTCGCTTGCTGTAAATTGAACAGTTACATTATCGCCAACTTTAGCAAATCCAGCATTTGTTCCAGTGCCAGGAGTTACAGCATTGTTGGATAGTATAGCTACGTGTGGTAATGTTGGTAGAACTTGGTCAACTTTAACGCCTGTCAGCTGTGCTGTTGTCATTGTATTTTGAGCTAAATCTTTTGCACCAGTTACGTCGATTGTATTATCAAGTTTTGTAAGTCCTGTGCCATTTACTGCTAAAACCCAGCGATATTTAGTTGCACTTTGCCAAGCAGCAGTTGTAGGTGCTTCATCGTTCAAAATATTGTCTAACTCAGTGTTTAATGTTAATGTCGGTGTAAATGTTTGATCCATATTTTCATTGAAATCGGCATCAATAGTAACCGATGTAGTTGCATTGTTAATACTATAACCACCACTTGGTGTATTATTAGGCGTAATTGTAATTGTTGCAGTTGGTGGGGTATTGTCAATTGTAAATGTATAGCTTGGTTGGCTTGCAACATTGCCTGCTACGTCAACTGCATCAATACGAACTTTGACATCCGATGAGTTAATTGAATTAGGAACGTTCCAAGTGTAAGAACCATTGTTTGCTAAACCACTTGCAATAAGTATCCAAGTTGGGTTTGGATTAGATGCATTTGTTGTGTAGTATAAAGAAATTGGTGTTGCTGTCAATCCACTTGTAGCATCTGTGATATTAGCAGCAGTCCAAGTTATATTGTGGTTTCCACCATTCCATATTGTTCCATTTGTTGGTACGGTGATTGTATTAGCTTGAATCACTGGATTAGTTTGGTCTATCTTCAATAGATTTGCAGCTGTTTTGACTGCTTCTAAATTGCCAACATTATCTTCCGCGCGGTATTTTATTGTGTACTGACCATCGGCGGTAAACATAATTTGGTACGACATTGGAGCATCAACATAATTGCTGTTTTGATCTGGATCATTGCCATTACTTGTGTAGTAAACACGTTTTACTCCTGAGCCAGTTCCATCGTTTGGTGAGAAGGTGATAGTTACATTTGAAGTTTGCCATACGGCAGGCACGTTGTCTGTTGTTGTTGGTGCTATATTATCATAATTAATTGATTTTGTTGCTCCGTAAGCATAGTTTCCACCAGCATCTTTAATTTGGTTTGTGCCATCGCCTTCGGGAACGCTAACTGTTACTGTACCATTTGATGAAGGTGTAACATCAAGAGTAAATATTGTATTTGCGTTATTTACAAAGTTAGATTTAGTTCCATTTGTAACGCTTACAACACTATTTGTTACGTTTTGAACTGTCTCACCATAGTTGATACTCACTGCTATTGGATTATTATTAGTCCAATCATTAGTACCATCATTATAATCAACAGGAGCTGCAAGTGTAATCACTGGAGTTGGGCGTTTGCCATCAACTTTTGCTTGATAACCGGTGTTTGCAGAAACTGCATTAAAAGCATTTGTTGGAACTGCATTTGTTGCGGTATTGCCTGCAAGGTCGGTACCTGTGATTGTGATAAGTTCATTATCACCATTGTCGTTAGATTCAACAACATGACGGTTATACGAGAAAACTGTATTTGCTATATGTGTAAATGTGTTTGCGTTTGTAACATTATTCGTTGGAGGACCAGCAGCTAATCCACCAATTGAAATTGTAGGATTGCTTGCTAATTCTTCGCTTGCTGTAATCTTAATGTAATAGTTTGTTCCGATACCGATTGTTGGGTTCACACCCAATGCAGGACCAGTAACGGAATTTAAGTGATACGCTACTGTAAATGTCGGTGGAATACCGTCGATAACAATAGCTTTTGCAGTTTGGAATGTATTCGGATTGGGCAAAGTAAGATCAACTGAGTTGCCAGCTGCATCTGTCCAAGTTGCTCCACCGTTGAGCACAGCAGGACCAACACCGTGAGTAAGGTCAGCTGCTGCTTGACCATTAGCAACAGTGTATGTTAGCGATAGCGAGTTGCTCGAAGCTGCATCGATTGAGCGAATTGCATTGCCTGTACCCTGATCTAATGCCATTGGTAAGGAAATATCACCACCATTAGCAGTAAAGATAGCGTTTTCGTCTAAGTTAAATGTGAAGTTAATTTGTGAACCAATACCATACAAGCCGTTAGCAGTTGTTGATGTTATGCTTGTAATTGTTGGTGCAACAAGATCAGTTGTAAACAAAGCAGTTGATGGTGTTGATAAATTACCAGCCGCATCAATTGCATAAACTTTGTATGTCGAACCTGTGATAATGTTTGTATTATTGGCACTAACTGCTACGTTTATATTAGTATTAGCTTGGTTAACAGCACTTGTTGCAAATCCGTGTGTTCCAATATTTGCATAAGTCGATGTTGGATTTGTTGTTATATCAACAACATATAGTGTGCCAGTTGCTTCATTGGATTGTGCAACAACGTTAAATCCAGAAGCTTTTTCTTGAATGTTGATCACATTGTCAGCTGTGGCGCTTACCAATGTTGCAGTTGGTGCAACTTGGTCAACTGTAATTGATGTTGCACTTTCATTGCCAGTTGTTGCGTTGCCAGCTATATCTGTAATAACTGCACGGAATTTCCAAACGTCGCCTTCACCGAAACCAGTGAGTGCTTCGAATGTAGCAGCTGGAATGTTGAATGTATAATTTGTGTTAATTGCTGCAATTGTGTATGTGCTACCTAATTGTTGTTCAGTCGAGAAATTGTCATCGCTTGCATAAAGTTTAATTGTTCCGTTCATTAACGAAGCATCGTTATCAACAGGAACTACAACATCAAGCTGAGTATTATCTGCATTCCACCATCCAGCAACTGCATTTGTTACGGTTGTAACTGAGCCAGTTGTAAATGCAGCAGGAGCAGCCATATCCACATTCATTGTTGGAGAAAATGTAGTTCCATCAGTTGAGTT
>Ga0209018_1002733_pt1 | contig 11985 bp, 21 predicted proteins | sample YNPBryBLVA2012_FD_185814 | JGI IMG/M metagenome (GOLD analysis project Ga0209018, IMG submission 185814) | Anoxygenic and chlorotrophic microbial mat microbial communities from Yellowstone National Park, USA - YNP Bryant BLVA 2012 (SPAdes)... ...
CTTTAGCTCTAATTTCCCCGTAAGTAATCGCCAATTATTTTCCTAACCAAGGTGCCTACGCTGATCTCTTGCTGACCAGCTATCGCCAATAACTGAGACTTCTGTTCCGGTGTCAGTCTCGTTAGCAAAGGTACAGTCTTACCAGGGGCATCTTTTGCCCTGTTTGGTCTTAAATTTGCCAGACTTTTAGGATTCATGCTAACCTCATCAATAACATCATCTTTATTATAGCATGAGAGTCAACGCTACACTGGATAGAAACGTATGGCGTTTGCGTTGGACTATCAACAGTAAACGCTATTCTATTAGCACTGGAATTAAGGCAAATGACCAGCAGGCAATGAAGCGATTGAATGACACAATTAAGCGAATTGAAAGAGACTTAAAACTAGGGGCACTGCGAGAGCGTTCATACTATAAAGCATTGATAAACCCTAAAAATAAGCCATTATCCCTAGCAGAGATTTTCCAGAGATTCACGGCTACCAGAAGAGATTTACAACCCTCTACTAAAAAAATCGTTTATGGAACCGTTCAAAGGATTTTAGATAAATCCCAGCTAACCTTAGATGACGCTGACCAGCTACCTAAATGGCTTGCAAACCAGGGATATTCAACTCACACAATCAGGAAAACCCTAAATCGCTGTAACGCTAGTCTGGAATGGGCACTTGAGCAGAACCTAATAATTAGCAATCCTTTAACCGGGGTAAAATTGCCTAAAACTAAGAGAGCTAAGCAGACCGATCCGTTCTCGCAATCTGAGATTAGAGCAATCCTACAAGCGTTCCAAGGGACTAACTACTATTCCTTAGTGGCGTTCCTACTGCTAACAGGATGCAGACCCTCAGAAGCGTTAGCGTTATCTTGGGATAAGGTGAATTTGCCGGAACGGTTCATCGAATTTGATCAAGCGTTGGTAGCGGGGGAATTAAAGCAGGGACTAAAAACCCAATTGCGTAGGAAATTCCCGATTAACGATCAACTGAAAGAATTGCTGATGCAAATTCCAAGAGGGAATGGGGATTTACTGTTTCCCGTCAACTGGTCAAATTTTAGATACTTCTGGAAACGTACACTGCAAAAAATAGGGGTACGGTACCGTTCTCCCTACCACTTGCGATCCACCTTTATTTCAGAAGCTATTAAACAGGGACTAAACCCAGCGATCGTAGCTAAAATCGCTGGGAATAGTCCCCTAGTAATCTTTAGGCACTACTTGGAAGTGGGGGATGATGTCCCCAACTTGCCGTTTTTACTCAGCTAACAGGGTTAATGCCTGTTGTGCCTTTGCCCAAACATGATTTGATTAAAGCTACGTCATTGTCCGTTAGCGGTTTTATGACCGGGCAATCAGGAAGCCTATCACCCCAACTTGCCATAGCCAAGATTAAAGGCATCCCAAAGTTATGGGGATCGTGTCTCACCCAATCCCGGCCGCTGGGATGGTTTCCAGTATATTTCCAAAAACGAGCAGTTCTATTCATGGTTCAACTCCTAAAATTTGCGGTAAGTCTGATTGAAACTAAAATCCTGTAGTTTCTCTCTGAAAACAGGATCGCAAAAAAATTCAATAGCTAATCGTAGCCGATCGTGTCGCTCATTGTCCCCTACGGTCTGCAAGTAGGACTCCAGAATGCCCCTAGCTACGCTGGGATTGTGCTTGATAAATTCAATGATCAATTGAATCTCATCCATGGTTCAACTCCTAAAATGTGCGGGTAAAAAAAATTGGGAGTTGAGGGAATCATCCCCAACTCCCAATCAACTTACTTGGTTAGCAGTAGTCCAAGTTTCAAGTATATTGCCTTAAAGGCAATACGCTCACATAACTCACTCCAGGATAGACCATCCCACTTTACCCATAACTCACCAATTAAGGGAGTTTCTGACCTATCGGCAAATAGACCGGCCAAAAAATGGATCATGTCAGTACCGTAGTCTGTTAGCAGTTCAGTAGCTGAGTACCCAGCTAATTTGAAATACTCACTAGCTGAGTGCCCAAAGTCACCACTAAGTAGGGCATAGGCTTGATCCAACTCCATATCCTCAATCCAATGGGGTAACACGGTGATCTCTGAAAGTTTCCTAGCTTGCATAATCCCCCCCTACACTAACAGGCCTTGGATAGAGACTAGGCTATCTAAAATGTCGCTCAACGCTTGCTTGGCTTTATCCCAAACATAACGTGGTGCGACTATCTTAATTTCATAATTCCCTTGAGAATCCTTGGGGCCATAGAACAATCTGACCTTGGATAAATCATCCAAACTCATATTGGGGGGGATGTCGCACTCCCTTTTTTTGGTACTCCAATCAGCTAAGTGAACGATCAACGCTAATCCAAACCCGTTTGGATCGTTCCATCCAAAAAATTCGCCATACCGGCGGTCACCACGCACACGATACGAGGCCATCAACACGCTTGGTTTACGCTGCATAGTTGACACTCCAAGACTACCCTACCATCCTAACCTAGGCAAGCCTAGGTGTCAATCCCTTGACATCAACGCTTGCCTAGGCTATAATAGGGGCAAGGCTGGGGAAACCCGGTCTAACCGTCATTTGAGGAAAACTATGCAACAGGAACGCTGTAACTATGCTCACCTTATGGGCACTGTGAACGACTCTCACGCTCACAGTGCATTTATGGGAGGGATGCTACTCCTGACCGGGATCGCTGTTGGATTGAGCCTAGCAGACCGGGAACGGGCTAAGCCTACCCAGGGGGATGCTGAATCGTTCCCTAATCCCCTACAGCTATCCCTAGCGGGGGAAATTATCAAACTGTTGAAATAGGCACTTGACAGTCAACGCTTGCCTAGGCTAATCTGAGATTGGAGTCGGGGGGTGATAGTCCCCCCGATCCGCCTGTAAACCTACTATTGGAGTGTCCCATGGCTAAACTGACCGATACCCAAATCCAGGAAATTTGTTCCGGTGGGGGGATTGTGTTTAAGGGTGAACTGTTCATTGAGGATGGTTATCTTTGGGCTAAAGCCCTTTGTTGGCTTCCCTGTGAACATGGCACTACTGATCTTCACAGCATCATTGTCCGCACCAACAAGGAATTGTGGGGGACAAAGTTGTATTTCTCAATTGGGGTTTTGGATTGCAATGCCCGGTTGCATACTATCCAAAAAACGTTCCCTATTTCCATTGAGGCCGTAAAGCCTGCGAGGGAATGGGTTGATCAGCAGATTGCTGATGGTGTCGCTACGATCAAACAGGTTATTGCTGAATATCGTGTGCTGTCTGATTTGCTGCCTGAGCTTGATCCGGTGATTTTTAACATTGCTGAGATTTAAGCCTAGCTCAGCAGTAAAGGGAGTTGGGGGTAGGATTGCTACCCCCAACTCTCACTTGTAAACCTAGTAACCTACATTGCCGGTACCTAACCTAGGAGTGCATCATGTACAAATTGCCTGATTCAAAGATAGAACAGCTTTGCACTAGCGGTAAAGTTGTGTTTCAAGGACTACTTATTGTGGAGTACGGCTACCTCTACGCAAAAGCTCTCTGCTGGTTACCGTTAGAAGAGGATTCCAATGATCTGAATTCAATTCTAGTGCGGCCAGATAGGGAATTGTGGGGAAACAGACTGCATTTCTCTGTGGGAATGCTTGATCACTGTGCTAGTGCTAGGCTTGTTACCCATCAGAAGCATTTTCCCCTGAGTGTGGAGTCTATCAAACCTGCTGAGGATTGGGTCGATCAGACCCTTACCCAAGGTATGAGAGTGATTAAACAAGCGATACTTGACTATCGCCATGTGCGGGATCGAATTCGCAAATTCGATCCTATGGTGTTGGACATTGCCAGTGTCTAACCTATAAGCAATTGTTGCAAGCATCCCCCGATCGCCTAGCAATGGGTGATTGGGGGTATTTGTTTTACCCATGCGACCATTCCCAGCGACCATTCACGGGAACGGCAAGGGATAATAATCACGGTAGCCTAGGGGTAGGAATTAAGACACTGGGGGTAGCCTATGAGCTTGTTTGGGATAGCCTACTAGCGGGGGATGCTGACCTGGTTATCCCTGCTGACATAGAATCTGACACAAATACTTGACGGTCTAGGATGCTTAGGTTAATATCGGATTGTAGGTTTTTTTTAGGAGTGTCTAGAATGCAGTGCAAAGTTTTGGAGGTCAGGAAAGTCAACACCCGGTTTGGGGAACGTCAAGTCTTGACGGTGGAACATCCTGAAGGTGGTGAAGAGGAAGTATGGGCTAATCCTGATTTTCCCGTTGAGGTGGGGGATATGATCCCTGTTGATGAGGATTCATCAACCGGCAAGCTAAAACTCTCTAAAAGCAAGAATGGGAAATCATCAGGGAAAACCCCCAGTAGGAGTAGCGGTGATGCGGTAGCTGAACTTGTTGGTTTGTTCAAATCAATTAGGGATGCCTTACCTGACGAGTCAAGTGAAGCTGTTGCTAAGCTGGCCATCACGCTGTTTCTAAGGAAATAATCCAAGTAAAATGGGGGAAACGCTAATTTCCCCCATCACCATTTTAGGAGTGTCTATGCAAAAAAGCGACATTTTAGACTTGTTACGAACATTCTACCCCAATTTTAGCGATATTGTTCATTTCCAGGGGAATTTCTATCGCAGGGAATCTTTTTGGTTTGAACAGATGCCCTTAGAGTCAGAAGTTCGCAGAATTGCCAACAGTTTGGTGTCACAAGGGAAAGTACCTTCTCTTGCTAAGTCTATACTGGAAAACCTAAAATTACTGACCTTGGTTAGTCCCAAGTTAATCAACCCTGCTGGTTACTTCCCGTTTCTCAACGGTGTCTTGCGTTGGGAGTGGCAAGGCAATAGGTTAGAGTCAGAATTTATCCCTAGCGAACATGCTAGAAAACTTGATTGTGTTTTCCTAGGTAAACCAACGTTTGCTTACAATCCTAGCGCAGATGGTAAGGCACTAGAGACTCTGCTACAGTGTCTGGATCAACCGTTCAGGGAAATTCTAATTAGAACGGTTGCTTGTTCTTTAGACCTACCGGCTATCAGGCGGTTCAAGTCAAGGATTCCCAAGGCATTGTTGCTCTACGGAACCGGGGCAAACGGTAAAGATGCTTTGAGAACTGTTTTATTTAGGCTGTTTGGAACGGTTAGCTGTTCAGCGTGTTCGATTGCTGACTTCCAAGCCTATGACAGCGGTCGTAAGTTTGGATTAGCAGACTTAGAGTCAGCTAAATTAAATTGGTCTAGTGAGAACGCACAATTAAAAAAATTGGATTCAATTGAATCCCTGAAACTGATTATTTCAGGCGACCCCATTAGCGTTGAACGTAAAGGGGTACAAGAATATCGCCTAGTCCCACAAACAGTCTTGTTGTTCAATACCAACGCTATTCCTAAGATTTTGGCGGCTACACCGGCTATTAAGACCCGGTATGCGATTGTCCCATTTATGAAAACTTACACAAGCAACCCTGACCCGGCTAAGGGGGAATTGTTGGCAGACCCTAGGTTCAAAGATGATCCCAATTTTATTGACCATGAGATTTTGCCCGCACTGTTCAACCTGCTCTTGGATAGGCTAGAGAAGGTGGCGGTAGAGGGGATTAACTACGACCCTGTAGCAGGGCAATTGGCAGAAGCTAGGGCTAATTCAAGCCACCTAGTGCAGTTCTGCGAGGACACGGGGCTAATCGAAGATTCTGACGGGATGGTTTCGGTCAGTGAGCTATGGGAAAAGCTAGAAGAGTGGTACATCAGCAATAGCTACCTAACCGTTGAACAGGGGGCTAGGGGGGGCAAACGGTTCCTTTGGGAACATCCCCCCGGTGATCGTTGCGTCACGGCAAGCCATCAGGTAATACAAAGGTTTGTTGAACTGTTCCCAAAAGCTAAGAGGGTGGTCATGAGGTACGTCACTGAAGATGGCAAAGATGCGAAACGTACAGCCATTCTAGGGATTAAATTTTCAAGTCAAAAAAAGGGCTTCCAGGGCTTCCAGAGTACTGCAAATCAGGGGGAAAACCCCGATTCTATCGAGGTTTCCAGTCTGGAAGCCCATACCGATACAGGGCTTCCAGTGGAACCCCATTGGAACCCCAATGGAAGCCCTGAGCAGGGTAGGGCTTCCAAGCCGGAAACGCCGATGGATACGGAACAAATTGATGAAAATGCAGTACATTGGAAGTCCTGGAAGCCCATTTCTCAAGTTCAACCGGGTGACCGGGTACGGTACGGGGGTAACGTTAAGTGGATCAAGGAAATGTTTGGGGATGAACCGGCTATAGTGGTCAGCTATGTTACCGGGTGCCTTTATCTGAGAAACCCGTCAGGGGGGATGGATGTACCCGTTCTAGAGGATGGATGGGAGGTATGCCCATAGAGCTTAGGGTTATGTCCCCTGTTGTCCCTAAACCCCGGCCTAGGCTAGGGCGGAACGGCTGTTACCTACCGGGGGGATACACATCTTGGGAATCGTCAGCGGTCTTAGAACTGCTCTCTCAGAGGAACGGGATCAAGGGCTTGCCAATAGACTATGGGATTGCTTTAGACATCAAGTTCGGCGGGCATTGCCGGGGGGATTTAGACAACTTAATTAAGTCAGTTTGCGACGTTCTAGTAAAGGCGCAAATCCTGCGTGACGATAGCTTATCAATTGTCCGGGGCATCAACGCAACATGGGAAAAGACTCGTCATCCCTATTGCATTATTAGGATTAACAAAGTACACTAAAGTTAAGCGCATTTTAGGAGTTAATATGAGCGACGCAAAGTTTGAGACTGCATTAAGATTCACCCTCAAATGGGAGGGTGGCTATGTGAATCACCCCGCCGATCCAGGGGGGGCTACCAATCGGGGGATTACTCAAAGCGTGTACGATGCGTGGCGTAGGCAAGGGGGGATGACCCCTAGATCAGTCTGGTTTATCACTGAGAGCGAAGTCATGGACATTTACCGCCTAAAGTACTGGTCACCATCAAAGGCGGCTATTATGGTTTTGCCGTTAGCGGTGGTGCAGTTCGATACGGCGGTGAACTTTGGGGTAGCCGGTGCCATCATGTTCTTGCAGGAGGTGATCAATGCACCGCCTATTGACGGGATTTGGGGCCCGATTACAGAAGGTCAGTTCCAGAAGAACAATAATAAAAGTACCGCCTTGAAAATCTGTGATGCCCGGATCAGCTATCGTTATCAGCGGGTTTTGCACAACAGTTCCCAGAGGGTGTTTTTACAGGGATGGTTAAATCGGGATAACGACCTAAAAGCGTTTGTTGAGGGGATGAATTGAACGATTTTACAGGGGGATTTATGCGATTTTTGGTACTGTCAAGGTCTCAAGTTGTTTTGAACTTGGATCACATCACTCACATTGAATACAGCTCAGACTTTAACCGAGCTTACATTATGCTAACTAATGGTAGAGGTGTTGAAGTGATGGAACAGGAGTATAATGATCTTGTCCAAGCAATTAAACCGTTACGAATTTAAGGGGGTTAAAGGGCAATGAAAACCAGCTACGTTAGTGGTTCCAACAGTTTTTTAGCTTACAGTCAAGGTGGACTGTTAAACGGTGTAGATTATGCGGCTAATTTAGTGATTCATCAGCAATTTTCAAGTAGTTATGTGGATGTCACCAATAACTACGAGGATTTGCTTTTAACGGGCATTGCCATCACAGCCGGTAATCTAACAGGAACCCACTATTTAACGTTGGAATTAATTACCGATTTTAACGGTGGACAAGTAACAACGCTTTTGTGGTCTAGACCTTACACTGCACCTGATTATACAGTTAGCGGTGCGATGTTTTTCCAGGAATCGTTCAACTATCCATTTTTTGTAAGGGATAAGTTACGATTCCACAATAGCAATGACGAGATATTAGATATTCGCAGGGTAATCATGTTGTTTAGACCGTTGGTGATGCGACCACTCAATTAGGGCAACATAGTAGGCAAATTAGGGCTAGAACCGCCGCTACAGGCGGTTTTTATTTGCGTTTCTATCTGTTCCAATTTATCCCGAACAAATTGCTGAAAGTCATCCTGGTACAGCACTGCGAGAACTTGCAAGGGATGGGATTCAGTCACTAGCAAAGCAAGTCTTACTGGCAGACCGGAACGAGAAATTTCTTGAGGAACGTACAGAACGGCACTGGTAGTTACATATTCACCGGGGATAGGAATGGCTTTGATTTGCCCCGTTTCAGCGGTGGCATCAATTTCCAGGATGGCATCGTTTTCAATAAATTCATCAGGGGGGATGGCAGCAGTCAGGATAAAAAAATCTACGTTGGACTGCCATTCAGTGGTAGTCACCCCCAACGTAGTTAATCCTGAGAACACGCTTACTACGATTTTAGCCATTTTTCCCCCTGGTAGGACACGGCATGAACCCCTGGATAGTTTTTAATCTCAATCCCTTGCAATTTTACATTGGGACTGCTGGGATGGTAGGGGCAAATTACAGATAGATTTGATTCCCCGTCAGCGTTTGCTGGATTTGGTAAACAGGCGACATATTTGCGGGGATTCCACGACAGTTTTACTAATCCCGGTGGCAAAGGCAAGGTCACTAACCTAGCAAAAAACAGCGGCGTTAAGGGTGTTTGCCCCTGAGGGGGGAATGAGTAGGTGCGTTGAACGGCGTACCTGGTTATCCCTAAATCTGAATCGTACAACACCCAATAGTCACGACCCCTGCGAGTAGCCATATCACCTTAGCAGAAGTGACGTAGAGTACCTAGGGATAGATTCCCCGATTAGCTCAATTTTAGCGGCATTACGAGATTCCCACCAAGCAATTAATTCTGGAATCCAATCTGGTTCAGGAATCACCGGATCGATATACGTTCCAGGTGCAATCCATACTAAAATTCGGCGGTAAGCGATTTGATAGCGGCAAATTTTAGCGTCAGATTGATAGGAACTTTGCAAGCGTGGCGGTAGCCATTCTTGGGGGGGTTCTAGGCGGTCATTTTCGTTGTGCAGGTGCCAATAAAAAGAAACCGATTTTAGGAGTGTCCCTAAATCGGTCTTGTAATTACAACTATGCAACTTCATTGACTATTTTACCAGAAGTTGAAGGTTGCGTACAGATTCCCCTTTGTACCCAATACACTTGAGCTTGGGTAGGGTAATCAAATCCTTGCCACAATCGTTCACCCGGTCTGGTTCATCAACCGGCATTTTATGGGTAGCCGTATTGAAACTAAGGATAAAGTGCCTTGTTTCAATTGGGTTCCTGCGGGGTAAACACTTCTCTTGGGCATCATCCGATGGACTAAAACACATTTTCCCCCCCAAAACCTTGGGTAGTTCCGTGTCGTTATCCGTGTTCGGTTCCCCAACGAACTTAAACCGCATTTGGTTCATAAGCGTTACACCGTAGTCCGTCGCATAGAACGACATTGTGCCGGTATAAACTGGGTTTTTCATTTACTACCCTCCAGACAATTCAAGGAAAACGTTAGCCCACTCTTCACCTACCAGGTCAACGCACTGGAACCCTTGGGCAACCAATGCCTTAGCGACGGTGGTGATTTGGTCACGATTGACCACATAGGAGTACTGCTCAGGTTTCCCAGCAGAATCCAAGCGTTTCGCAACCAAACGGCGGGGGCGAAAATTGAACTGTTGACCACAAGGCAAAGCGTTAGTAGCTCTCTCACGGTAGTTTGGGGGAACGTAAGGTGTCCCATTCTTGAGTCGAACAGGAATTGTCACCTTAGTTCCAAAATCGGTCGTGTAATCAAACGTGTACTTTTGGAACTCAGCGGCCATTTTCTACCCCCTACACCGGCTCAGGTGCCACTTCTACGACGCTGGCAAAGGTGGTGTCATAGCGCACTGTGATGGTAAACGTTTGGTTGACCTGGTTGATTGCTACCCCAACAGGTTGACCTTTAGCAATCGTCAAGTTGACCGGGCGTGAAGCACTAGCCAACGCTTGGATATTGTCATAAATTTTCTCAATCAATCCAGCAACCACCTTGCGACCGTCGCCAGTGGTAGCGTTTGCTTCAGCGGCTGCCAGTCCGGTGATATTCGCCAAAGGGATAAAAATCCCCTGCGCCGATGCAGTGTCACCGCTGGCCATTAAAGCGTAGCCGGAACCTAAAGCCTGTACGGGAGTGATGTCTGCCATAGTAGAAGAACCTCCAGGGTCTAGTGCATACATTGAACAACGTGTAAACGTCGCTATCTAAACGGTAAAACGCCCGTGTTAAGATGGCAATAAACCCGTAAGTTCGGCGTTAAATGTTAAGGTATGTCACCCATCCCCCCCAAACGTTCTCACGATAGCGAGCTATTTATCCCCTGGGGATTGTGCTATCTAGGTAATGGCAAAAAGCTAATCAGCATTACAGCGTACTGCAAAAAGTACAAAGTGCCCTATACCACGGTTCGGGAATGGCTAGTTAGGAAGTTGATCCACGGGGTTTACCAGAAGGGCAAGTACAGTGTTGAGGACATAGACCCCCGTTTAATGTACCGGAACAATTGTTATAACGGGTCATAGGGGGATGGTATGAGTTGGTCAAATGCGGGTAGTTTTCGGAACGTCAATCCTTTAATACAACTTACCAAGGATACCAATGGGCAAAGAATGACCTTGTATCAACCGGGGGTACTAAACCCTGGAACTATTAAACCGGGTATAACCTATTCAGGATTAATTACCAATTTACGAGCAAAGATACAAATACGTTCACTGGGATTAGAGTATGTCCCCCCGCCACAAGGCGACCTAACCCCTGAACAATACGCCGCTGTTCTAAACCAATTTGACGCTAGTATCCCTAAAAAAGGGTTGAATTTTTATCTAGAAACCAGCGTACAACCACCTCAGTTATTAGTGCAATTGTATATGTTCAATCGGCGACCGTTTTATGTAGTAGATGTGCTATCCTACTTTACCAATTCTATCAGTTTAGACCTTGGAAGTGACGCTAAAATAACGGTGCAGACCGTCAATTTAGGATTTTTTGATTTAGTTGATGACGATTCCGTAGTGCTGTGGGGGACTGCCATAGAAGAACAAGAAAACGCCACCGGGACATTCTCTATTACCTGTGCAGGTGGTGGCACGAGTGGGGGTAATACAGCAGTCAATCTAGGGACTGTTTTAGGTTACAATGGGCAACCAATTATCATTGATGGGGGTTTTGCTAATGTTGCTTAATCGCCGTTTGCGCTACATCCCTAGGGCTTATACGGATGATGACAGGATATTCCATGCAACAATCCCGGTTGGAATCCCCGCTAGGTTACCAGGCATAGTATTAGAATCTGTTGCCAGGCGACATAGGAACTATAGAGTGGGGAAAGATGCTGTTTTTCTAAAAACCAAGAATGTTAAAGCGAATATAACGATAGAGAACACGGTTGTTTTCCCTAGGAATTTAGCCGTATTCCATCGTAGTGAGGTTTTATATGTTGGAAAACTGGAACAGCAGTTTTAATCTTCCAAGCTATAGCAATTTTTACTCTGAATACAGCCACTCTTACCAAAAGGACAATTATAAGTGTAAAACGGTTGAATCAGGGAAACCTAACGGGCGATTTGCAGAGAATGCAGGATTTATTAATCCTGGGAACTACCAGTTAAGCAACATGTTAGAAGTTCCTGACAATATACCCATTGTTGTTCCTGGAAACACCATTATAACTACCTGCTCTTCTACCCATGAGAAAGTAGAGGGTTGTGCGGTGTATCGTTGCGTTAGACAAGGTTTTTGTGTTTTTCAACTTGCCGCAGGTAGAATGCCTGTATGGGCGGGCGTACTTATTGATATTTTCATCACTGATCCGTTTGGCAGATTTTACCTTGAGGAACATTGCAGTCTTATAGGGATAGATTTTTCCTGCGTTTATTGTGATTCTGAAGCAAACGCAAATAGCTTTAAGAATAAGGTAGAACATGATGCTAATAATTGGCATAACTTGTATTGGCCATACCCTGGGGTTAATCCAGGTGATCCTAGAGTAAAATGCACTTTGACTATTAGAT